>Ga0082212_10003581_pt1 | contig 21958 bp, 15 predicted proteins | sample TergutNt197P3_FD_71548 | JGI IMG/M metagenome (GOLD analysis project Ga0082212, IMG submission 71548) | Neocapritermes taracua P3 segment gut microbial communities from Petit-Saut dam, French Guiana - Nt197 P3 | ecosystem: Host-associated > Arthropoda: Insects > Digestive system > Gut ...
TCTTCTTCATTCTACTTTAGGAGTTGGAATTTTTCAATCATTTATTTTGGACACTAGTGAGTGAAAATATATATAAATTGTATTGATAGTTTTGTGTGTGGGTTGTAATATATTATAAAGAAGGATTATTTTAAATCTCGTGACTGAAACACAATACGAAAAATTTTGATGAGAGGATATTGATGCCCAACATGCCCCGTAAAACCTGCAAATTCAAAGCCGAAATCAAGAAAGTTCCCGATATTGACGGGGCGTATGTCGAATTCCCCTATGATCTAAAAAAAGAGTTCGGGAAGGGCCGGATAAAAGTACACGCGCAATTTGACGGCGAACCGTACGATGGGAGCATTGTTAATATGGGGCATAAACATGAAGACGGCTCAATATGCTATATCATTGGAATCCGTAAGGATATACGGCAGAAAATAAACAAACAGGCCGGCGATAAGATTGAAGTAACTGTTATTCCGCGCGATTAAAAATTTCAATTATAGACTACAAAAAAATATAATATTTTCCATTTCACGATTTTGTGATTGTCATAAACTTTCCTATATTGATAGTACATCCAAGTACAGGAGGCGTTTATGATTTCATTTATCCTGGGGATTGCGGCCCTGGTTTTGGGCTACTTTATTTACGGAAAAATTGCTGAAAAGGTCTTCTCCATCAACCCTGATGCCCCAACTCCGGCGATACGGCTTAGTGACGGGGTGGATTATGTTGCGATGCCTGTGTGGAAAACGACGCTTATACAGCTCTTGAACATCGCCGGAACCGGCCCGATTTTCGGCGCTATCGCAGGCGCACTGTTCGGGCCTGCGGCTTTTGCCTGGATTGTTTTCGGCTGTATCTTTGCCGGTGCGGTTCATGATTACATGGTTGGCATGCTCTCAATACGGAACGACGGCACGAATATTTCGGAAATTGTCGGCAAGTACCTGGGTAAAGGCCCGCGCTATATCATGCGGGTGTTCTCCGTTGTCTTGCTCATTTTCGTGGGCGTTGTGTTTGTTACTACCCCCGCACAGGTTTTACGGACCATGTTCGCCCCGGACAGCACTAATTTTTACTACATAACAATCGCCGTCATAATAGGGTATTACATTTTGGCGACCATGCTGCCCATCGACAAGCTGATAGGCAGGATATATCCCATATTCGGCGCGTGCCTTATTATCATGGCGATTGGGATAACGCTAATGATGTTTATCACTGGTGAAATCAGGAATATTCCTGAATTTGCCTTTACCAACATGCGTCCCGATAAGGGCACAAATATAATGGCGCATCTTTTCCCCTTCCTCTTCATCACTATCGCATGTGGCGCGATTTCGGGTTTTCACGCGACACAGTCACCGCTCATGGCACGCTGCGTAAGAAACGAAAAAGAAGGCCGGATGGTGTTCTATGGAGCGATGATCCTCGAAGGCATTATCGCGATGATCTGGGCTGCTGTTACCATGGCCCATTTCAACCACGTCGGTGTTGATACTGCAATTGCTGCACCGGTGATTGTTACCAAGTCTTCGGTCGATTACATGGGGTGGATTGGCGGCATACTGGCGGTGTTCGGCGTAGTTGCCTGTCCCATCACTTCGGGTGATACCGCTTTCCGCAGCGCCCGGCTGACTATTGCCGATGCCATTAAGTTTGACCAGAAACCCATCAAAAACCGGCTGCTGGTGGCCATTCCCCTATTTGCGATCGGCGTTTTATTGGTGCTATTTTCCCTTTCAAGCCCCAAGAACTTCAGCATCATCTGGCGGTATTTTTCCTGGTCGAATCAGACACTGGCGACCATCGGTTTGTGGGCGGCCAGCGCCTATCTTGCCAAAACCGGCAAGCTGTACTGGTTTACCCTGCTTCCCGCAGCTTTTATGACAGTAGTGGTAACATCCTACTTCTTCACCGCAGGGGAATGTTTGGGTCCCTTTATGACGAAGATCACCGGCAACGCCAACACAACCTATACCGTAGGCATTATCATAGGCTTGCTTTTATCGGTAGTGTTGTCAGTCCTGTTTGTCAACTTCATTGGCATTAAGCAGAAGGGTAGTATCCAGGAATAAAATACCCGAAGGCCGCCAGTGACGGCGCCTCACCGGTAATCAATTATTTCCTGTTCAACGCCCCAGCCTGTTTCTTCGATGCGATGCAAAAGATCGGCAAGGCCGGGGATGGATTTTGTTTTTTCGGTGATTTTTCCAATCTGACGAAGCATGGTTTTGTCGAGGGATCGCGCCCAGGCCTTGTATTGGTCAAAGGTAGCGGCGTCCATCCGCAGCGGGGCTACCGGCTTTCCTGCCAGTTCGCTGATGTGCTGCAGAATGAGAATGCCGTCGGGGTCGAGGTCGCCGGCGTGGAAAAAAGAAAAGCCCGATGCGGCAAGCGCTTTTATGACGGCGGTGGCGGCACGGTTGGAATAGCCGCCCGCATAGAAAAATGAATCAAAACGGGCGGCGGCGGCGCTTGTGTTAAGTGTGTCCGGCTTACCCAGCGCGTAAAATGTTTCCTTGTTTTCAATGGTCAGTACGGTTCCGCCGTTCCCCGATAACGGCCTGATTGCGGCGATTTCTTCCGCAGTCTCAAGGGGAAGGCCCAGTATGTGCCCCCCTTCGTTTACCAGCGGCGTTTTTTCGTTCTTAAACTCGATAATGATTTTTCCGGCGATCATGGTTTCGGGGTAAGATCGTTCGGGGAACGAAATGTCCGGCAGAGGAACGGCTTTTTGCGCGCGGGATACCAGCGGCCCCAGGAGGGACAGAAGGTTTTCCAGGCGTTTGGAATCGCGGTACAGCAAGATCGACAGCGCCCGCGTCGTGAGTTTTTCCGCCTGCTCTTGTCCCAAGCGGAATTCCAAAAAGCGGACAAACTCCTCCATTGTGCGATGATCGATTCCCTGCCCAATCTCGCGGGGGCCAAAGTGATTCGAAAAATATTCCAGCAGTGCGGCTGCCTGTTCCGCCTGGGCCGGTATCTGTGCGGGCGCATTTTCACGTATTGCCTGAACCTTTGCGCTAAGCGTCGCCCGTATTTTTTCCGCTTCGGTTTTGGGGTAGGGCTTGCCCGATTCTTCAAAAATTTTTTCGCTGTTTTCGCAGGTCAGCGTTTTAAGCCGTTCGCCCTTGCCCCGCTTTTCCCAGTTAAGTTTGATAATCCCCCTGCGCTCCAGAGATTCCGCAGCTTCAAGGTACGAAACTTTTTCATCGGGATGGGCGTTGTCAAAATCCGGAAAAAATGTCGAGGTGCGAAGACGCAGGGTTCGGCGGTCCTGGCCGGTTTCGCTTTCGGATGCATAATAGCGGCTCTCAAAAGCGCCGATGATCTTCTTTTCCCAGTTCATGTAACCTCGGCATCTATGCCTATTTCAATGTCGCTCAGGTCGGTAGTGTCGATGTGGCAATCCCGCACTTTTACCGCGTTGCCGAAGCGGCTTATTATGTTGATCCTGTCCATGTAAGGGGCGATTGCATCGATTTTTTCGGGCGGGACTGATGTGATGATCTGCAGGTTGAGGTCCTGATAAAAGGCGAGTATCTTGCCAATGCGCTCGTCGTCCATGCGGTTAAAGGCTTCGTCAAAAATTACCATGCGCACGGTGTTTTCGGGGCGGGCCTTGTAAAAACGGTAGAAACTTGCCGCAATGGCGACATAGTAAGGTGTCTGGGATTCGCCGCCGGATTTTTCCTTGAGTACCCGCGACAGGGAAAGGATGATCGGATTGCCGTTGTCGTCGAGATTGTCGGTTTCCGTGATCCGTATGTCGTAGTGAAAGTAGGTGCGGTAGTCGCAGATGTCCCGCAGTTCTTTAGACTCCAGCGGGGAGTTGAGTATGCGGTTGAAAAGTTCCTCCGCCGCTTTGCGGTCTTCCGGTTCGGCAAGCTGCGAAAACAGGCTGTCGTCGCTGGGCGGTATTTTTGCCGTCTGCCGTATGACTGCGATCTGCCCCTTGCGTTCGCCAAGTTCTTCAAGATGAAATTTGTACTTGTCGCGGCCAAAATGAAGCGCGTCGAGAATGTCATTGATTCCCTTAAAACTTTCCCTGGCTTCTTCGATATGCTCGTTAAGGCGGGAAATAAAATGATCCTTGAATTCTTTTTCCGCATCCCGGTATGCCTTGGCGATTTTTTCCCGGTACGCGGGCAGTTCCGATGTTTCCAGGCGTTTCAGCAAAGTATCCGCTTCGGTGTTTTCCGACGGTTCCATGCCCAACAGGTGATGGAATTCACGCTCGTAATCGGCGATCAGTTTGTTATAATCTTTTTTGCACGTTTCCGCATGGGTTTTGAATCCCTTTAACGTTGATTCGTATGATTTGGAAAGTTCCATGATGCTGACTTTGGAAAGCCTTTCCTTCGCATATTCCTCGCATTGATCGATCATCAGGGGATGCTCGCCGCCGAAATACTGTATCGCCTCTTCCTTTGCCTGCTGACAGCGGGCATAGTTGTCCAGCTCTTCCTGAAAGTTAATCACTTTTGTTTCCAGGCCGCCGGAACTTTTCTGTAAGCGATCGCTGTCCTCTTTCAAATGGGCAAGCTGGTCAAGCATATCGTTTCGTTTGTTTTCCAAATCCCGGAACGACTGGGTGTCTACTTCGGCAAGTTCCTTTTCCGCAGCGGCAAGCTGGCCGCTGAAAGATTCATGCGCTGCAATCGAAGGAAAGAGCAGCTTCAGTTCGGGCAGGTAGCGGAAGACGCGGCTGCCCAATTCTTCGCGGGCAGCCGCTTCTCGCTCCGTTTTTTCCGCTTCGGCAAATTCCGCCTCGACGCGCTGCCCTTCGGCGGCGAGGAATTTCCGCCGTTCCTCCAGGGCGGCCCTTCCCAGATAATGCCGCCGGTACACCTCCTCCCGGATTCGGGAAGCGGTGTGGTTCGTGTAGGTCATGCATTCTTTGGTAACTGCCGAGTCGTATGTCTTAAGATTTGCCAGATCGGATCGCATAACCTTGCCTAGGGTGTAGTCGATATAGGTGCGGGCATAGCCTTCGGCCCTGATGATCTCCGCCAGCGACCCCTTCCTGGCTTCGGCGTTCCGCATTTTTTCGATGTTGGGGAGAAATGCTCCGGCGACAGAACGGGGAAGGCGGTCGTACACTTCCAGTGCTTTTTGAAAATGGACGGGATCGACGAGGATCGCAAAACGCCGCGTGTTCAGCCAGCCTTCAGCGGCGTCCACCCATGCCGGGTCGCTTATCTCGGCGGCTTCCGCCAGGAAGAATGCTTCAATGCCGGCCTTTTCCAGCGCCGCCCTGAGTTCCCTCGGAGCGTCGGGGTAGCGCAGAATGCCCCGTTCCAGGTCGGCCAGTTCCGAGCGTATGTCGCGGAGATTAGCCGCCGCCTCGTTTTTTTTCTGTTCGGCGGCGTACCGTTCGCCCTGGCATTTTTTTACCTCCAGGGCAAGGCTTGAGCTTTCACCGTCAAAGTCTTCCTTTAGCGAACGGTTCAGCATGGCTTCGCACTGGGACTTGATGTCCCGGTATCGTTCCGCCTGTTTTTCTTCCCTTTCGAGATCGATTTTTATCCGCTCAATGCGCGCCCGAATTTCCTCATAGAGACGATGGGCATCGTTGGCGGCAAGGCTCATTTCCAGCGCCCGCAGCTCCTGTTCGTCGTTCAGCCGTTTCTTGTTCAGCAGATCGATTTCCCGGTTTGTCTGATCCAGCCTGTTCTGCGTTTCAACCAACTGGCGCGAGGCGGAGTCCTTTTTTTGCCGTTCGTTTTCCAGCTCTATCCTGAGCTTGAGAAATTCCTGCTTGAGTATAAGGCCGTCGTAATTCCGCCACTCAGCCGCTTTGGCGCAGATTTTTTTCAGCGATCCGATTTTAACGATGGCTTCCTTTGCCTGGTGGTCCGCTTCCCGGTAGTTTTCCAGGTTATGCTTCATCGCCTGAATCGGCACGGGGTTTTCTTCAAGGATAAAATCGCAGACAAACTGGTCAATCGAATCAAGCGGTTTGAAGCCGATGGAGCGGGTGAGCGAATCGAGGTAGGGGTTTACTTCCTGCATACGGCTGAAAACCCCGAGCCTGCCGGTCAGTTCTTTGATATATTGATTCTTAGTCGGATAGTCATATATCTTTTTTTCTGCAAGAATATTTTTAAACTGGCGGAAGACAAGCGGCTCGTCTTTTTCGCCGCGTACGATTATTGACGGTATCGAAACGCCGCCGCCGATCCAGAAATGCTCGCTGTAGTGATTGTCCCGGTACGCCTCGACGCAGACCCCGCAGGCAAAATCACCGCCGCTGGACTGACGCCATTCCAGCATCACATGGGCGACGGTGTCCCCCCGGCGGTACTCGGTAGACTCGCTGCCCAGCTTGCAGCGCACATAGCCCATGAGGTCGCGGCCCCCGCTCCGTCGTTCCTCGGCTGCGGAATTAAAGCGGGCCATTCTGAGATTTGCCGCCATCACGTACTGAATCGCGTCGATGACCGTGGATTTGCCGCAACCGTTGTCTCCCGCCAGAAGGCAGCGGTTCCCGATCTCGATCACCACGTCTTCAAAATTGTGCCAGTTGACAAGCCGCGCCCGTTTTAAAGTTATCATCTGTCATCCTCATCATCTGTATCGCCTTTGTTTTCCAGTATGGCGATTGCCGCATCCAGCGCGCTGCGGTCAATGCTCAGGGGGATGCTTGGATAGAGCTGGACAATGGCTTCGGGGTCGGCATAGTCGTGGGACTCCACGGAGATCAGCTTGCACGCTGAAAGGCGGGTCAGTACCTTGATGAGCGCGGTCTTTTTGATGTCTTCGCCGGTCATGGCGTTGTACTTGTCCTGAAAATCCCTGACGCTTACCGAGGGAAATTTTGTCAATGTTACTTCCAGTTTTTTTTCATCGTACATCAGGCGCAGGACAAGGACGGCGCAGATCTCGTCCCGGGAAAAATAGAGGCGGGTGCTTCCCGAACCCCGAAAGGCGACGACCCCAAGGCCCTCATCCCGTATAATATCTGCGTCCATGCAGGAAAACCATGCTTCAAAAAGGGCGTAGTTCCGCATGGCAAACTCGTAGAGTTCCCGTTCCTTGTCGATTCCCCGAATGATAAAGGTTTTTGATGTAAGGGTATGCAGCGCCGTTTTGAACAGCTCGAACTCGCCGCTTGAAAGGTCCCGAATCAGGACCAGGGGATCAAGGTCGCGGTTCATGATTTCTTCCCCCGGAACCGGACATCGGGAACCACATAGTCGGCGGCCTTCACCGATCCGTTTTCTCCTTCATTGTTCTCTTCGATAGCATAGCCGAAATTGTTCCGCGAGTCGCCGTACAGCAGGGCGTACAGAAAACGGATGTAGGAATCTTCGCCCGCAATAAGTTCTTCGGCATTAAGCACGCGATCTTTACCGCCCTGCTCGTCAAGCCATGCGCCGATTTTTCTGATGGAAAGGCGCTTCTTCATGCGTTCAAAAAATTCTTTTTCGCTGTGGGCCAGGGCTTCAATGTCCGCCTTCGATACAACGGCGCTGAAGTCGCCTTCTTCCCGGCGCTGGTTAAAGGCGAGGGTCGACGGAGAGAGAAACCTGATGCGGTACAATCCGTGGGCAATGCGGGATCGGACTTCCTCGTTCCCGCCGTATATTGCCTTTATTAGCTGCCCGATTTTTCCCGCAACGGTGCTGTCCGGCTCGATGTACGCCTTGATGATCTCGGTGCTGGAACGGGAATAGGCGGCGTTCCTCCGGTCGATTTCGTCTTCCAGCGGATCAACGGAGCGGAGATCGTCCCGTATTTCTTCCAGCATTGTTTCCAGTTTTTTCCGGCATTCCTCGCGGCTGGTCTGGAGTATCCGCATATATTTTACCGCGCTTTCCTCAAGCCACTTGTCGTCCTTGAGCAGCGCGGCAACCTGCCTGAAAATCCCCTGCCGGTAGCGGGAGACATTGTCGGAAGTCTTGAGCCGTTTGTACGCCTTGTCCAGCACTTCTCCCATGTAGAGGTCGTAGTGTTCGTGCAGCGCGGATGCGGCCCGCGCGCGCACGGCTTCAAGGTTGAGGTTGTCGTAGTAGCCCTTGATGCTCTGCGACAAAACCTTGAGCGAGTCGATAAGCGATCGGCATTCTTCGTGCGCCTTGAGTACCGCGTGATGGCCGTCTTTTTTGATTGTTTCGCCGCAGAGCATGGAATAGACCGTTACCACATGGCTCTCGTATTCGGTTTTAAGCCCGCCGTCAATGTCGGCGAGGGCCTTCATGAAGGGTTTGCCCCATGCGGTGATGTTGATAACTTTTGTAAAATCGGCAAGGGTTTCCTCGCCGAGCCAGCCGGTATTGATGAAGCGCTTGAGGAAGCGGCTTGCAAGGGTTCTTTCGTCAACAACCTCGCGGTTTTTGCCCAAAATGGCAGGTACTTCGCTGGCGGCGTTGCCAAATTGCAGCTCCTGCACTGGAGAAATCTCCGGTTCCGGGCCGGGGCTTTCTTCGTCGCCGGCTTCCCCGGCCTCTTCGGCTATTGACCATATGTCCAGGCTTTCCCGGTGCAGGGTCAGGTAATTCATAAATTCCCGGACTATCAGCTCCCGCTCAAGCCCGCGAGTGTTTTCCTGAAAGAGACGGTAGTACAGCACCAGAAGGGCGGCATAATGCTCGCGGTTTGTCCCGGCGAGAAGGGAGAAAAAGTTCCCTGGCACTGTGGAAAAAACACCCGACGGCATTTTCTTACCGTAAGAAAAGCCGCTGTTTTTGTCAATCCAGCTTTTCGGCATCACCATTTTGGGAACCGCCTCACGCGATGCCTCATTTACAGATCGCGGCAATGGTAGTATAATACAATAAAGGAGGTGAAACATTAAAAAAGCGATATGCGTATTGGCACTGGCTTTTTTTATCACCTTAACCGGCTGCGCCAGGCCTGCCGGAGAATCATTTGACATTCTTTCCATAAAATCCTACAAAGATATTCCCGGCATTACGGTGAATGAGATAAACGCCATTGAGGAACTGAAAGCTTCTAGAGAAAAATTTTTATATGGGCAGATGTACGAGACAGAGGCATTTGAACTGCCGGACGGCAACTACGCCGGATTTGCCACCCTGCTCTGCGGGCATCTTTCGGACTTTTTCGGCATTGAGTTCCGGCTGGAAATCCACGAATGGGACAATTTGATAAGCGGGCTTGACAATCATCAGATCGATTTTACCGGAGATTTAACTCCGACGCCGGAACGTATGCGGCGCTACTACATGACCCATCCCATCGCGGAACGATCCCAGAGAATCTTTATGCACACCAGTTCCGAGGAGGTGGTAAGCGAAAAGGATGTTAACGGCCTGCGGGTCGGTTTTTTGGGGGGAAGCATCAATGCCGATGAAGTTACCGAATATTATCCCGAGCTGCGGTTTACCGTTGTAAGTGTTGACAGTTTCGCTTCTGCCGCCAGGATGCTCGAAACCCACGAGATAGACGCATTTGTTTCCGAGGGGGTAATCGATCCGTTTTTTGACGACTACGGCTTTATACGCTCCAGGGAATTTTTCCCGCTCGCCTACAGCCATGTTTCGCTGACGACGGCAAATTCTGCATTGCAGCCCGTTATTGGCGTTATGAATAAGTATCTTGAAGCCGGCGGAATAGACAAACTGTACGAATTCTACAATGAAGGCAACAAGGAATACGCCCGCTTCAAGCTCAACAAATCGTTCACCCACGCAGAAAAGTCATATCTTGACGCTCTGGCGATCCGGGAGGGTACGGTGAAGATCGCCCTGGAACAGGATAACTACCCGGTCAGTTTTTACAACAGGACCGAAAAAGAATACCAGGGCATCGCGGTGGACGTTCTTAAAGAGATCAGCGATTTAACCGGCATTAAGTTCGAAACGGTAAACGACGAAACTACCCCCTGGTCGGAGATTATGGAAATGCTCAGAACCGGCGAAGCGTCCATGGTTTCCCAGCTTTTGTACTCCGAGTCGCGGAAGGATGATTTCCTGTGGACATTTGTTCCCTACGCACACACATCCTACGCGCTTTTGTCGAAACTTGATTATCCCAATCTGGCAAGCTACCAGGTTCTGCGGGCAAAGGTGGGAACGATCAGCAAATCCGCTTTTGATGACAAGTACAACGAATGGTTTCCCGACAACAACAACGTTATACGCTATGATACCCTTATGGACGCGTTGGCGGCGCTGGAATCCGGCGAGATCGATCTGCTGATGGCTTCGGATTACATTCTCCTCATGGAACTGAACTATCGGGAAATACCCGGCTATAAAATCAATATCCGCTTCGGCACTCCGATGGATTCTTTTTTCGGCTTCAACAAGAATGAAGACCTGCTGCGTTCCATAGTAAGCAAGGCGCAGTACTATGTTAAAACGGATTTAATCGCCGACAGTTGGACAAGCCGGGGCTTTGATTATTCCAAAAAGCTCGTCCGTCAGCAGCTCTTTTTTCTCAGCTTGATTCTTTCTGTTTTAGTTTTCGTGCTGTTCCTGACCGTAATGTTCCTGATGAAAAACAGAAAACTCAGCCAGGGCCTTGAAAAAACAGTAAAGAACAGGACCAGCGAGCTTGAACTGCAAACGCAGGCGGCGCAGGTGGCATCAAAGGCAAAGAGCGCGTTCCTTGCGCGGATGAGCCACGAGATACGGACGCCGCTGAACGCGATCATCGGCATGGCGGGAATTGCCGAACATTCAATCGCAAACCAGGAAAAGGCCCTTTCTTCGATTCACCAGATCACCGTTTCGTCGAAGCATCTTCTGGGGATTCTCAACGACGTGCTGGACATGTCGAAAATTGAATCGGGAAAGATGGAATTGGCGAATGAGCCGTTCAGCCTGGTAAAAGCGTATAACGAAGTTTCGGGGATCATCGCCCAACGCTGCTCGGAAAAGTTTATAGTATTTAAGACAAATGTCGATAAGCTGCGCGATGTGACTATGATTGGAGACAAGCTGCGGCTTAACCAGGTGCTGGTTAACCTGCTGGGCAATTCAGTCAAATTTACCGGCGAAGACGGAGAAATATCGTTTTTTGTAAAGATTATGGGCGAGGATGACGACAATGTCAGAATCCTGTTCACAGTTTCAGATAACGGAATAGGAATGACCGATGAACAGATGGCGAAGCTGTTTGTCCCGTTTGAACAGACGGACAGCAATATCGCCGTTAAATTCGGGGGAACGGGGCTTGGCCTTTCGATCAGCCAGAATCTCATCGGCATGATGGGAGGGGAGATCAAGGTTGAAAGCAATCCGGGTGCCGGTTCAAAATTTTCCTTTGATCTGATCTTCAAAAAGAGCAGCGAGATTATTGAAGATGATGTTTCCGATATTCCGGTAATTGATCTAAAGGGAAAGAAAATACTGCTTGCCGAAGATGTTGATGTCAACAGGATCATCGTGCGGGAAATTCTGTCTCCCACGGGGCTTGAGATCGACGAGGCCGAAGACGGTCAGCGCGCCGTTGAAGTTTTCGGCAGTTCCCCCCCCGGCTGTTACGACCTGATCTTCATGGATGTGCAGATGCCTTTGGTCGGCGGCTACGAAGCGACCAGGCGTATCCGCGCGCTGGAACGGGAAGACGCAAAAAAAATCCCCATCATCGCAATGACGGCTAACGCATACAAGGAAGACATTGAAGAAGCCTTTGCTGCGGGAATGAACGGGCATTTGTCAAAACCCATAGACATAGAAGCCCTGATGAAGGTTTTAACGAAGTACCTTGTTGGCCGTTAGATGTCTGCTGCCGTCCTTGCTTACAAATACCGCTGCCGCAATGTGTCAAAGGGAATGGATTCGCTCAAGTCCTTGATCTGCACGGTGCCGCTTAATATTTTAAAGAAAAACGCAGAAATGTTTTCCAGGGTTAAGTCGTCGCTTTTACTGCCGTCTTCCCTGTTCAGGGCGTAGGTTTTCAGTATTTGGGACCCCAGGCTCGCTGAAATAATTAGAAAATGGTTTTCAAAATCTTCCATGTTCAGCAAATCGCTCACCAGGACCCGTGATGCCACAGAATAGCTGTGCAGCAGCGTCTTGGTACCGGCCTCGTCAACCAGAACTGTCCGCTGGGAATCCGCATCTATGTCCAGGCGGATTTTGCCGGTGTTGGGCTTTTCGGTTTCATCCTTGAACAGCGAGCCCAGGTCGGCGAGGGTGATGTTGAAAAACTCAGTTCCCGGCAGACAGCCCATCGGCTCCACGGAAAATGCGGTTGGGTACAGCAGGTAATTGGTCCCGCCTGCCGATACTTCCGGGGCGTTAAACGTACCGGTTATGGAATTCTGGATAACCAATTTTTTCGACGCAAAGCAGCCGCCGAGAACAATGGAATTTTCCAGCTGCACATCCTGTGCGAATATGCTTCCTGCCACAAAGCAGTTTTTTAGCTTAACTGAAGCGGCGTTGATGTCCGCCCCGAAATAGCATTTTCCTTTCAGCAGAAGGGCGATAACGCTGTCCAGGGATGCAACCGCTTTTCGGAAAATGATCGATTCGGCGGCATCGTTTTTAACATGCAGTTCGCTGTGGGCGTATACCGCGCCAAGGAATTCCGCAGGGCCGGAATCGATAATTAAATTCCTTGCGTAAACGGCACCTTCAATTTTTACGTTGCTCTGAATGTTTATGTCCCGGTCAAGCTCGCCGCTTGTTTTGGGCAGTATTGCCGTTTTTACCAAATTGTCCTGTAATCCCACAACTGATTCGCCGATGCGAATTTCGTTCATTTCTTTCATAGTGACTGCTCCTTGCCGGGATATGATAGCTGTGCATTCTGCCAGAGGTTCAGCATGGTCCTGTATACGCGCTGCTGTTCCTCATCGGCATCCGCGAAATATGTTTCCGCCAAAACGTTAAAATCCCTGTTAAGCGGGCCTTTTTCGGTTTCTCCGGCGGTTTTCCACGCGGCCGGGGAAGCGCTGCGGCAATGTGCGTTCACTTTTTCCGCAATCGCCTGCTTTTTCTGCTGATCAAAACAATCGGGAATATAACATTCGCTGCTGCTGCCGCCTTCGGGCAAATCGCTTTCTGCCCAGATAACGGGAACGGCAAGCGGCTCGTATTCATCCACCGGCTCATTCAGCAGAAACGAATTAACCAGGGCGTTGATCTTTGATTCCTGGGTGATATAGTTGTGCAGGGTAGTAAGTACGTCAAGCGCCTTTCTGTTCAGCGACGAAATGAACATGAACGTTTTTGAGGATGAAACTTCTTCGATTCCCATTAGGTTCATCGCTGCCGCGTTGCTCGCAGATTCGGTTAAAAGCTCTTTTTGCACTTTTTCCGACAGGCTGAAGGATTGTTTGTCCAGCGTGTATATCCGCTTGTAGCATTCGCTGTCAAGATCGGCAAAGAGCCTTACATACCTGGAGCTTATCCGGTTGTAGTCGCCTTCCATGACGGCCTTTTTTTCCGTAACAGCTTTGCCCTGCTGCATTATCAGGCCCAGGCCCGCCTTGATCGCGCTGTCCAGGGCCTGCATCTGCTGCGATAGTTCGGTGTTGATTGTTCCGAAAAAGCCGTTAATGATCGAAGTTGAAACGTCGTCGGCGGTTTTCTGAATAGCGGCGCATTGGGCGGCATTCATCGCTACAACCGATCCGGTAAGGACATCAACCGAATTGCTAAAGCCGTTTACGCTTGAGTCAAAGGGATCGGTGTCGACATTGATGGTTATGTTAACCGGAATGGTGCCGCTGTAATGGACAGACATGCTTCCGCCACTTTGGCTTGCGCCGTAGTTAACCGTTTTATAGCCTTCGTATGATACAGATGCCTGGTAATTTCTACTGTAGCTCATTTCTGCACTCCTCCCATGCGGCCGTGTCGAAGAGCCTCAGTGCTTCATTAATTATCCTTTCATCCGGCAGTTCGCTTTCGCAGAGTGCGGCAAATTCCTGGCGGATTTTATTTTTTTCACCCTCATCGCAGGGCATCCATTTCAGGCTGTTATGAATACGGTTAATCTCCGAAACGACGGGAACCGTTTTTTGCCACGCGTCGGTCTGGGCAGTGTAGATGTTTTCGATCGAGTCGCCGGTATTCAGGAGGCTGTCTGTCGTGAGAAAAATCGCTGGCAGGTAGAAGCGGTCAGAATCGCCGGTACAATCTGTTTCGGTTTTTTCAAGGATGCTTTCCACCTTTTCACTGTAGGAGCGGTTTTCTTCAATGGAACTGCCGAGCGTTAGCAGGGTTTCTTTTGTCTTTAATTTTAATTTGCCGGAGAGCGCCGTTTGCGCCAGAGGCAGCGCCTCGCTTGAGATGCTGAACAGTGCGGAACTGTCGTCCTTGAGCTTGTCAAAAACGATACTCTTTTTGGTTTCGGCAAGCTGCATTGCGGGACGGTCAATCTCCTTCACCCTGGTTTCAAGCGCCTTGTTCAGTGACTGGAAGAGTTTTGCATAGCGCCTGGTTATCATGCTGTAATCGCCTTCCATCTGCCGCCTGATTCCGTCCAGGGCTTTGGCCAGCTGCAGCAGGGTCATCTGCCTGGCGGTCATTTCAGTATAGGCCGCGACCGCTTTCTGGCTTATCTGGGATTTCACCAGCATGTAGAAGCCTTCGTCCACATTGTCGCAGATTTTTTGCGATGCCTGGCGTTCGCTGGCAATTACCGCAGCCTGCATTGCAACAACCGCGCCGTTTACGCCTCTTATATGATCCTTTACGCCGTCAACCGAGCGGGCCATCGGCGTTGTGTCTACATCAAATCGGAACTCCGCCATGGCTAGTTATCTCCTTTCCCGGTTTCGCTTGCTTCTGCGGCGGCGGCTTCCTTCAGTAAATCGATGGCAAAATCGTCGTACATTTTTTGCTCAACATTCGGCGGTGGCGGCAGTTTTGCGAATTTGGCGACATAGGGATTCACTGCCAGCAGTTTTTTCCTTCTCGGATCAAGCTCCTGCAGCTGTTCGGCAGACTGGGCCATGTCCCGGTATTCCTTGTCCCGCAAGGCTGCTTCGTAATAGGGTATGTAGCCGAATTGCGCCGCTTTTTCGTCTATGTTTTCCTTGAGTCTGTCCATGTAATCGGCAAACTCTTCCTGCTTTTGGTAGAACTGCTGCGCCTGTAATTCAAATCCGGCTATCATTTCCGCATCTTTGTTTTGCTGTTGCACCTCCGCCGCGTCAAGGGAACGGGTCTTTTGCATTTTAACCTGGGTTTCCTGCAGGGCCTTGTATGTGTTCAGGCAGCGGATGTAATCTGCATAGGATTCCCGCATACGGTTGGTAATATCGGCGGCTTCGGCGCGGTTCCTTCCGTAGAAGTCTTCCGTATCCCGGTGCCACTGGTTCAGATAATCAATTTTTTGATCTTTAATGCCGTTGTAAATTTTCAGGCGTTCCACCCTGTTTTCCGCCATCAGGTTCTGGATTACCGGTGCCAGCACCTCTTCCTGTATCTGGTGCATGCCGAAAGGCATTGACGTCCTGGACTGATCCTCGGCGATCCAGGCGGTGGAGAACAGGTCGTATTTAACCTTCGAACTGGATTTCAGCATAAACGGGGTATAGTCGTCTACCGAATCCTGGTAATCAAAACTGGCGGATCTGATCCTCTCAATTTCTTCGGCTTCGAGCGCGGGCGAATACTGGTTGAACGATGCCTTGAGTACCGTGGACAGGATCATGTTCGCATAATCCACGATCTTGCCGGTGCTGCTGAGCTTTGTCTTGCTGAGTATCTGTACGGATTCAGCCAGCCGGCCGATAAGTTTTTTAAAATATTCAACCTGGTTTTCGTTGGTGCTTTTTTCAAACGATTTTCGCATGTCGTTGAGGGAGTAAAACGAGTCGAGCTTTTCCCGGAAGTTATCTATGTTAAAGACATTGACAACGGGCTTGTCCCCGGTGTCGTCCGTGGAAAATTCCCTGATAAAACCGGCCGTTTTGCTTTCCGGCAGAACCACCGGCAGCGAAAGGGCTACGGTGTCGTTGTCGTTAAGGAGGTAGCGGATATTGCGAACCTGCCGGTCGATGCCGCCCATGTAATCGTAGAGCTTGATACGCTGGATGGAAGTTGAATAGTCGGACGTGTCGATTTCCTCGGGCGAAGTAGCTTCTTCCACAAGGGGCACTTCTTTTATGGCATCTTCCAGATTGGTAAGGCTATCCAGCAGGTCCTGCGGCTTGTGAACAACGGACATTTTGAAATCGCTGTCCCCAATCTGTCCGGTATGGTCGACAATAAAACTTTTTCCTTCAAAGGGAACTTTAGTCGCCACGGGAACATAGACGATGCCCAGTTTCCTGACGCTGTAATCCCGGCGGATGTCCCGGTGGGCCTCTTCAAATCCCTGAATTTTAATTTCATTTTCATTTTTGGACTTGTTTGCCTTTATCAGAATAACAACTCCCCATATCGCCCCAAGGCCCAGGGCGAGCAGGAAGATCTCCGATGTCAAAATCCACAGGGCCAATGCGGCGGCGGCAAAGGCAGAGGTAATAATGATACCCTTGATTTTGGCTTTTCCTGCCAGCTCAATTTCTGATTTGGCAATGCCGATCGATTTTTCCAGTTCGGTTTCTTCTTTGACTATTTTTTCTGCCGCTTTCCGGTAATAGTCAAAAAGTATCCGCGCCTGATCCTGATGAATATCCCTCGACTCCGAGAATACTTTTCCCTGCACAGCATGCCTCCTGGGTTTTGCCGTAAAACATATCTTTTCTGAATGCGCCAGTTCCAAAACCCGACTTTTGAAATGGCCCTAATTTTTCAGCAATTTGCGCTCTTTCACCAACATTTGAAGTTTTTCGGCTTCGTGATCCAGCGAGGCCGGATGCGCTCCGGCCGAAACGCCGTCACATATTTCTGCAAAAGTATTCAGCGACTGCAGTATCCGCAGTTCCAGATCGCTGCCCGCGCCGCCGTCTACCGGGGAGATGTACCTGATGTCATCAATCGACTGTTGCAGGATTTTTTGCGGTTTTTCGTATTCAGCCGGAAGCCTGTTTACGGAAAGCAGCAGGCTTTGGGCTTTAGACTTAAGTTGATTGATGTACTGCTGCTTGCCGGCTTCATCGGCGATAACCCGGACGGCATGGGAAGATGCGAAACAGGCAAAATATACGTTGATGGCAAACAGGAACAGCAGGATGGCCTGAATAATTATTGCAATATTTAGCGATAAAATATTGGCTACGACAAGCAGTACAATAACGCCGATTGATGCCGCTATATACAGCAGTATGCCCAGCCAGACCAGCGGCAGCATGGGGATTTTGCCGGAAAAATTGCCGGTTCTGATTACTGAAAAGAAAAACGGAAAGAAAAATATCAGATACATCAAGCCGATTGAAGTCCAGATAAAACCGTCAATCGCGGTTAGTTCTCTGTCCCCCCTGGATATTAAAAAGGCGAGGGCAACTATTCCCGCCCCGGCAAGAAAAATCAGCACCCTAAAAAGCAAAGACTGGTTTTTGGTCATGCTTTACTCCCCCTTACGCGAGTTTGTTCCCGCAGCCGGGGCAGAATTTTACGCCTGGCGCCGACTGCTGGCCGCAGCGCGGGCAAACATTGCCAAAACCGTCTCCGGTCTGCGCCGAGGCAAGCTCGCTGCCGCAGGAAACGCAGCGCTTGCTGCCTTCGATGTTGTCGCTGCCGCAACGGGGGCATGGGTTATACCTGTTGCCGCAGAACGGGCAGAAATTGGAGGTTGCAGGATATTTTTTGGCGCATTTCGCGCAGAACACTTCCTTGCGCCCCGCTGCCGGAGCGCCGCCGGGATACATCCCCGGCTGTGCCTGGGGCGCCGGCTGCATCAGTGCCTGGCCCATACCGCCGCCTCCGCCGAGCATGCCGGTCATGGCGACCGCGCCAAGCATTCCAAGGTCGCTGCCGCCAGTCAGTGCGTTATTCGCAACACCAAAACCCTGTTTTTGCTGCCATGTGTAGCCGGCAATATTTTGCGCCGATCGGTCGCTGAGCGCGGCGGCGATTTTTTTCCCGTCCTCTGTCGAAGTGTCAAGATCAACCGACGTGATGTAGAAACCGGTCAGCAGCATCCCGTAGTTTTCCCAGAATTCTTTCAGCGGCTCTTTGATAAAACCGGAAAGATCGTCCAGGCGTGCCGAGATCGTGGTGATGCCCGCCTGATTCGCCTGCATGAAGGCGATAACGCTGCTTTTTGTTTTGGAAACAAGCGGCCCCATAAAGTGGTTAGTCAGATCGCCCGCAGTGAACGCGGTAAGGGTCCCCACCAGCTGTACCAGGAACCGTTCCGCATCGTCGACCTTCAGGCCGTACCTGCCTGACGCCATTAGCGGAACCATCTCCCCGTACTCCGGGTCGCGGAAGCGCATGGTGTCGGTGTTCCAGTCGATGGTCAGCGGGGCGGTTTTGTTGACAAACCATATTTCTGCTGTAAAGGGATTTTTGCCGCCAAAGGGAATGCCGAACAGGTTTCTCAGCAGCGGAAGGTTTTCCGTGTTAAGGGTATGCTTGCCCGGCCCGAATTTGCCGAGGATCTGCCCCTTTGAAAAAAGAACCGCTTCCTGGGATTCCCTGACGATCAGTTGGGTAAAAGTGCTAAGGTTGTTGTTTTTATTTTGCGCGTATTTCCATGCAAAAACATTGTTTGCCGCATCGTTCCATTCAACAAGGTCTATTAAGGCCATTATCAACCCTCCTTTCTTTTGAATGTCGTTCCATCGCAAGCTCTATCAGGCGGCTGATTAGTTCGGTGTAACCGATACCGCTGGCTTCCCATAGTTTAGGGTACATGCTTATTTTTGTAAAGCCGGGCATGGTGTTAATCTCGTTGACCAGTATTTCGCCGTTTTCCCGGAGGAAAAAATCAACCCGCGAAAGCCCCTCGCAGCAGAGGGTCTGAAACACCTTTATTGCAAGTTCCCGGATGCGGCTCTGACACCCGTCGTCCAGCTTTGCCGGTATTTCCAGAGTAGCGCCGTTTTCGTCCAGGTACTTTGCGTCGTAGGAATAAAATTCGTGGCTGGGGATTACTTCGCCGGGGACCGAGGCGGCGGGGTCGTCGTTGCCCAGCACGGCGCATTCGATCTCGCGGCACTTGATATATTCTTCGATAATGATTTTTGTGTCGTATTGGAACGCTTCTTTAATGGCGGCGGTAAATTCCGCCTCGCCGCGCACCTTGCTTATCCCCACCGAGGAACCCATGTTCGCCGGCTTGATAAACAGGGGGCTGCCAAGCTCCGCTTCAATTTCGGCAAACGGGGGAAGCGGCCGGTGCGAATGGCAGACGATGAATTTGCCGATGGGAATGCCGGCGTCGCGGAGCAGCCGCTTCATCACGTCCTTGTCCATGCCGACGGCGGAACCCAGCACGCCGGAGCCTGCAAAGGGAATGTCGGCGAGCTTCAGCAAACCCTGCACCGTGCCGTCTTCGCCAAGGGGGCCGTGGAGTATGGGAAGTACCACATCGATTAGTGGATAGTGGGTAGTGGGTAGTGGATAGTTGGGCGGCTCCGGGCTACAGAGCGGCTCTGTCTTACAGAGCATACCTTTGCTGTCGGGGACAAGGGCGACGGGATCGCCTGAGTGGGTCAGGCTGATGCGGCGGGGATCGGCGGCGTTGATCAGCGAAAGGGACTCTCCGCCGAGCCGCCACTTTCCGTCCTTTCCGATGCCGATCAGCACCGGCTCAAACCGGCTGCGGTCGATTGCCTCAAATACGTTCATGGCTGATTGCAGCGAAACTTCGTGTTCCGCCGACTTGCCGCCGAAAAGAATGCCTACTTTGATTTTATTGCCGCTGTTTGCCATCTCTTACGGTATACAATATTTTTGGCTTTGGGATAAGGGGGACGGCAGTATTGCCTAGCGCAGCGCCGACAGATCCATCCCGCTCAGGAAAAAAACTTCGGGGCGGTATTCAAAGTGCATGGTGTCGAAATACGGCCACTTGCCGCCCCAGACAAATCCGTATGCTTCAAACGCCTTTATCACCGCATCGGGCGGGTGAAAGCGGTCTTCGTACGGTATGTTCCACCAGTCCGGCTTTCTTTCGGATGCCCAAAGCCAGTACGTTTCCCTGCCGCCCAGCGATTTGGGGAGAATGTCGATGGCAACGCCGTACGAGTGGTACGATCTGGATTGAGAATTGGCGACATTCCGCCAGCTCCATCCTGCCATTTCGCTGATGTTGCTTATCCACGACTGCACCTGGGGATCGGCTTTTGCGGCTGCCAGGATGTGCTCTTCAACAAGCGAAAGTTCTTCCAGAATCCCGTAATGAACGGCAACGGTATGCCCGAGAAAACGTATCGACTTTACCCGCTGGTATGATTCTTCCCGGTCGTGCGCCCGCCACAGGGCGTCAAAAAAATGCGGGGCTCGGCGGCGCGTACCCCTTTGCCTGTTGGCGGCCATTTCGCCGAAACGGGCGGTCTGTTCGGCTGAAGGCTCTCTCCAGGCGGGCAGTTCTCTCTGGTAATTGTAAAACGCGATTGGCGAGTAATCGTCGGCCTTGTCCAGCAATTCTTCCGGCAGCAGCTTTCCCCCGGCATAGTAATACCACTCGCCCCGTACCAGCACCGCCCAGTCGCCGGAGATGCCGCCTCTCCCCTCGCGAAATTCGGCCTTTTCGACGCGCCCGGGGTAACCTGCGGCCAGGGCCTTTGTTACCAGTTCTGCCCTGGTCGGCCGGGCTTCTTCCGCTTCCCCGGCCGATTCCTGGATAGGCGAGTACTGCGCGCGCGGCGCGGCGGCGGCAGCCCCGGCGGCAAAAACAATAAAAGCAGCGGCGGCTGCCGCAATTAACCCTAAGGCGATAAAGCGCGGTATTTTCATTCCTTTTCAACCTGGCGGCTGGCATTATAGCAGTTTTTCGTCTTGAATCCCATAGTCCCAAAATGCTACAGTAAAGAACGCCGCCGCAAAGCGGTGACGACATCACCGGAGTTTACGTTGTTTTTAAAACACCTTTCGATATTGGGATTTAAATCGTTCGCAGACCGCACCGAGGTCAAATTCGCCGACGGCATTACCGCGCTTCTGGGGCCGAACGGCTGCGGCAAATCCAACGTGGTAGACGCGGTCAAATGGGTGCTTGGGGAGCAGGCGACCAAGTCCCTGCGGGCCGAAAAGATGGAGGACGTTATCTTTAACGGCACGGAGAGCCGCAAGGCCCTCAACGTGGCGGAAGTGGCGCTGACCATCGCCAACGAAGAAGGCCTTTTGCCGCTGGATATGCCGGAGGTGGAGATCAAGCGGCGGCTGTACCGGTCGGGCGAAAGCGAGTACTTTATCAATTCCCAGCCGTCCAGGTTAAAAGAGGTGCGGGAACTGTTCTGGGACACCGGGGTGGGCAAGGCGGCCTATTCGGTGATGGAGCAGGGCAAAATCGACCAGATCCTGTCCTCAAAGCCCGACGAGCGCCGCTACCTGTTCGAGGAAGCCGCCGGAATTACCCGCTACAAGGTAAAAGGGGCGGAGGCGGAACGGAACCTTGCCAAAACCGCCGAAAACATGCGGCAGGTCGAACTGGTTTTGGGGGAAGTGAAACGTTCTTACGACACCCTTAGGGCGCAGTCGGAAAAAACCCTGAAATACCGTGCCCTGCGGGACGAGATTTTTAATTGCGAGCTTGACATTCAGCTTCTGCGGCTCAAACAGCACCGTTACGAACGCGATGAGCGGAACGAGACCCTCAGGCGGCGCGCTGCCGACCGGGACAAGATACGCGAGGATATGGAATCGGAGAGCAGGGCCCTTGAGGCGCACATGGACGAGGTGAACTCCATGGAAGCGAAGCTGGTGGAAATGCAGAAGAACATCTACGGCCTTGCCCTGGAAAAAAACGCCAAAGAAAACACGGCGCGGCTTTTGGGCGACCAGCGCAACGAAGGCGTTATCAAGATCGAGCAGAACGAGTCCAGGGAAAAGCAGATAAACCATAAAATTGAAGAATTGAATAATGATGCTCTGGGGCAGGATGAAGCGGCGATTGAACTGCGGAAAAAAGCGGCAAGCATCGAGGAAAATATCAAGTCGTTTGAGGAAAACATCCAGCTTGCCGCGGCGCGTAT
>Ga0082212_10003582_pt1 | contig 21955 bp, 35 predicted proteins | sample TergutNt197P3_FD_71548 | JGI IMG/M metagenome (GOLD analysis project Ga0082212, IMG submission 71548) | Neocapritermes taracua P3 segment gut microbial communities from Petit-Saut dam, French Guiana - Nt197 P3 | ecosystem: Host-associated > Arthropoda: Insects > Digestive system > Gut ...
AATTTTTCTTTTATCATGTCTTCAATATCCGTTGCAAGCTTATGCGAATCCTTGATTGTCATATGCCCGTCAAGCATGATATGCAAAGTTAATTCTTTCTGTGTAACGTAATCATGCAGGTGAAGATGATGAATTTGTAAATCAATGTCATAAATTTTCAAGGCTTCTTCTATGATTTTTTCCTGCAAATCCTGTTCCGGTTCTTCTCCCAGCATTTTAGTAATGGTTTCTCTCATAATTTGAACAGCCGCAAATAAAATCATAACCGCGCAAGCCATTCCTAAAACGCTGTCCATCCACCATAAATTCGCTACGAATTTTGTGACCGCTATACCGATTAAAATAACGATTGACGATAAAGCGTCGGTTCGGTGATGCCAGCCGTCTGCCGATACTACCGGATTTTTTGTTTTTCTTCCTAAGTAAAATGCGAATTGCGCCAATAACTCTTTTACGGCAACCGATGCGATTGTTACAACAATTGCCAATGTTCCGTATTCCGCGCTTTCGTGATTCCTAAACTTTGTGATTGCGCCGCTGAAGAATTCAAATCCGATAAACGCTAAAAGAAAAGCGATTACAAATGTGGAAATCAACTCCCACCGCCCGTGCCCGAACGGGTGTTTTTTATCGGGTTTTCTTGCCGCTAATTTAGCCGCTAAAACAACAAATACAGATGACAGCGAATCGGATAATGTATGCCAAGCGTCAGCGATTAAAGCAATTGAGCCTGTTAATATCCCCGCCATTAATTTAACGGCAAACAACGCTACATTGACTATAATCGAAACGATTCCTTCCGCAACCTGTGCTTTTTTTCTGCTCATCATCAATCCTCCTGTTATAATCAAACAGTAAGCAAAACTGACTTTGTAATGTATAAAAAACCGGAGTGTTTAAAAACGCTCCGGTTTGAGTTTATAGTAAATTATACTAATTCTATAATCGCCATTTCTGCCGCGTCGCCGCGTCTGGGTCCGATTTTTAAAATACGGGTATACCCGCCGTTGCGTTCCATATATTTCGGTGCGATTTCATCAAACAGCTTTTTCGATACATCTTCTTTCGTAACGTATGAAAAAATCTGACGCTTTGAATGTAAATCCGTTTTTTTGCCGATGGTGATTATTTTTTCCGCTTCACTGCGCACTTCTTTTGCGCGGGTGACGGTGGTTTCTATTTTCCCGTTTTCGAGCAGAAAAGTAACCATTGCACGGAGCATTGCTTTCCTGTGGTCTGTTTTTCTGCCTAATTTTCTCATTGCCATGCCGATTTATTCCTTTCCTGTATTTTTATTTATATATCTTCGTTAGAAGCAAGGTCAAAACCAAGTGAAATCAGTTTTGCGCGTACTTCTTCAAATGATTTTTTACCGAGATTGCGGACTTTCATCATATCTTCCTGACTTTTGTTAATCAGGTCGTCAACGGTATTGATTCCCGCACGCTTCAAACAGTTGAACGAACGCACCGACAAGTCTAAATCCTCTATAGTCATTTCAAGAATCTTGTCTTTGCTCTTATCGTCCTTTTCCACCATAAGCTCAGGCTGAGCGGGTTCGTCCGATAAATCCACAAACAACGCCAAATGCTCGCTGAGGACTTTCGCTGCGTAAGAAATCGCTTCCTTAGCGGAAATCGTTCCGTCTGTCCACACTTCGATAATCAGCTTGTCGTAGTCGGTTCTTTGACCGACACGGGTGCTTTCGACCGCGTAATTCACCTTCATCACAGGCGTGTAAATACTGTCAACTGCAATTACACCGATTGGCATGGGTGAGAAAATCGTTTTATTTTTCTCAGCCGACACATAACCGCGTCCTCTGTCAAAGGTCATTTCCATATAGAGCTTTGCGCCTTTTGAAAGCGTTGCGATATGCATACCGGGGTCAAGGATTTCAATTTCGGAATCGGTTTTTATTTCCGCCGCTGTAACCGTGCAGTCGCCCTCAGCTTCAATGTAAACCGTTTTGGGAGCATCGCCGTACATCTTGGCGATTAAACCCTTTACGTTGAGGATGATTTCCGTTACATCCTCTTTTACGCCGGCGATGGTGGAAAATTCATGCTGGATTCCGTCAATCTTTACGGAAGTGACCGCCACGCCCGGAAGCGAGGAAAGCAGAACACGTCTGAGGCTGTTGCCGAGTGTGTTTCCGTAACCGTGTTCAAGCGGTTCAAGACAGAACATTCCGTATTTTCCGTCGGGTTTAAGTTTTACTGTTTCTATTTCCGGCTTTTCGATTTTCTCTAACATTTAAATACCTTCCCTTTTGCAGTACAAAAAGCCTATTTTGTCGTTTGCGGGTTAAGGCTTTCTTCTTAGCGTAAGGTCTTGAAACCAAGCCTTTCTTGTCATTTTGTAAAAAAGCTACTATATACATTATATGCAGGATTATGCTTACTTAGAATAAAGCTCAATTATTAAATGTTCTTGAATTTCAAAATCAAGCTCATCACGCTGAGGTGCTCTTACTACAGATGCGCTTGACGCTTCTTTATTCACGTCAAGCCACAGCGGGAAAGTTCTGCCGTGCGTAGAGTCAGCGATTAGTTCAAATTTAGGGCTTTTCCTGCTTTTTTCTTTAAGTGCCACGACATCGCCCGCCTTAACCCTGTAAGAGGGTATGTCAACGCGCTTGCCGTTCACGGTAAAATGCCCGTGCCCTACAAGCTGTCTGGCTTCACGTCTGGTTATAGCCATTCCCATTCTGAAAACGACATTGTCAAGCCTTGTTTCAAGCAGTTTAATTAAGTTTTCGCCGGATACGCCGTCTTCGCGCACTGCGAGCTCGTAATAATGATAAAACTGTCTTTCCAAAACGCCGTAAATAAACTTCAGCTTTTGTTTTTCTTTCAGCTGGAGCCCGTATTCCGATATTTTTTTTCTGTTGTTCTGCGTTCTGTTGCGTTTGGTTTCTTTTTTCTGGGTGTAGCCCAATACAGCAGGGCTGATTCCGAGTGCTTTGCACCTTTTTGAAATGGGTGTCCTGTCAATAGCCATGAATAATTTTTCCTCCGTTTTTGTTTTTAAAAGTTATCGGTGTTACCCGACGTTAGGGAACAAAACCCTAAATTCCGTATTGTTCGAGATATTCTCTCATTTTCTTTGCGTGTAACTCCGCGTTTGGAACAGGTTTACAGTTTTCCGGCGTGTTTTCAAGATACTCTATAATATCCATCGTTGTCGCAATCGAAAAAACGTCTATTCCGTACTCTTTTTTGATTTGCTCTGTCGCGCTTATTTCGCCCGTACCTTTTTCCATGCGGTCAATTGAAATATAAAGCGCAGTGATTTCTGCGTTAATTTTACAATCTTGTAATAATTTTATAGTTTCGCGAACAGAAGTTCCGGCAGTTGTAACATCTTCAATAATTGCAATTTCGTCGCCGTCCTGCGGTACAGAACCTAAAATATCTTTACTGTCGCCGTGGTCTTTTCGCTCTTTTCTGTCGAATGAAAATTTTACATCACGCCCGTCGGACGCTAATTTTGCAGAAGTAATTACAGCTAACGAAATCCCTTTATAAGCCGGTCCGAACAGAACATCAAATTTTAATTCGGAGTTTTTTATAAGGTTCGCGTAAAAATCACCGAGTTTTGAAATTTGATTGCCGGTTTTATACTCGCCGGTATTAATAAAATAAGGAGATTTCCGACCGCTTTTTAAAGTAAAATCACCGAAAAGCAACGCGCCGCATTCAATCATAAATTCTATGAATTTTAAAGAAACATCACGCTTATTTTCAAAAGCCATAACTACACTCTTCTGCGTTTCGGGGGGCGGCATCCGTTATGCGGTATAGGCGTAACGTCCTTAATCATGCGTACTTCCAAGCCTGCCGTCTGAAGCGCTCTAATCGCCGCTTCCCGTCCCGAACCCGGTCCTTTTACGTAAACTTCAACGGTTTTAAGTCCGTGCTCCATCGCCGCTTTTGCCGCGGTTTCAGCCGCTGACTGTGCCGCGAAGGGCGTGGATTTACGCGAACCCCTGAATCCTAAACCGCCTGCCGAAGCCCATGAAAGTGCATTTCCCTGCAAGTCTGTCAGAGTAACGATTGTATTGTTAAATGTTGATTGGATATGCGCCGAACCGTTTTCTATATTTTTACGTTCGCGGCGTCTGCGTACTACAGGCTTTTTACCGCCTTTTGTCGCGCCTTGCTTTGCCATAGTTTTCCTCCTGTTTTAAATACAATTATACATAATAGCATATCAGTATATATGCCGGCGTACTTAGTTTTTAAGCACACAGCTCTGCATAGCCTATTTCTTCTTGTTGGCGATTGTCTTACGCGGACCTTTGCGCGTTCTCGCGTTGGTTCTGGTTCTCTGTCCGCGAACCGGCAGACCCTTGCGATGACGCTGACCGCGGTAGCAGTTGATTTCAACCAAACGCTTTATGTTAAGCGCGACTTCGCGCCGTAAATCACCCTCAACCATGTAATTTGCGTCAATGACTTCACGGATTTTCGCTTCATCGGTTTCGGTTAAATCCTTAACACGTGTGTCGGGATTAATGCCCGCCGCCGTTAAAATGTCGCCTGCTGTTCTTCTGCCGATACCGAATACATACGTTAATCCGATTTCAATCCGTTTGTCTTTAGGTAAATCTACGCCTGAAATTCTTGCCATAACTCTATTCCTTTCTGAGTATTATAAATAATTGTCCATTGTTCATTATCCGTCACCCTTGACGCTGTTTATGCTTAGGTTCTTTGCATATTACCATTACTTTTCCGTTTCGTTTAATCACCTTGCACTTTTCGCACATAGGCTTAACAGAAGGTCTTACTTTCATAATTAAAATCCTTTCATACTACTTACTGTACTTATAGGTTTATTGAAATATTGCCACCGGCGTACTTTTTGCTTTGCAAAAAGTACAGGGTACAGCCGGCTACTTGGCGCGCCATGTGATTCTGCCTTTAGTCAGGTCATAAGGGGACATTTCTACCGTTACTTTATCGCCCGGTAAAATCCTGATAAAATTCATTCTGAGCTTCCCGCTGACATGCGCTAATATTTTATGCCCGTTCGACAGCTCAACTTTAAACGTCGCGTTGGGTAAGGCTTCGAGTATGATGCCCTCAACTTCAATTACGTCTTCTTTTGACAAGCAAATCACTCCCCTTTGCCTTCAATTTGCGGAAAATTAAAACCATGCAATTCCGCACGCAGTTTTTTATTCGTTAAATCGGTTATTTTTATAACCGTGTTGGTTTTTGCAATATGCTTCGGGTTTTTCTTTTTGGGTTTTTCAAGTTTTCTGCGCCGTCCGTCCGCAATCAGCGGCGTTTGTTTTTCAAATCCGACAACAGCATAAAAACTTCCCTTGTCATGCCCCGATATGCTTTTTATTATTGTTCCAATTTCCATTTTAATTCAATTTCGTTAAAATCACCGGCAAACCTTCGGTTATTGCAATTGTATGCTCGAAGTGCGCGCTTAAATTCCCGTTTGCTTCCACGACCGTCCAATTGTCCGAAAGAAGTTTAACTTCTTCTGTCGTTGAATTAATCATCGGCTCTATGCAAATGGTCATCCCCGGAACAAGCCTTGGTCCTTTCCCTGCCTTCCCGAAGTTCGGTACATCGGGGTCTTCGTGAAAATCGCGCCCTATACCATGACCGATATATTTTTTAACTATATAAAACCCTTTATTTTCGCAGTACGTCTGCACCGCGTTCGATATATCGCCGATTCTGTTGCCCGGAAGAGCCGCTTTTATACCCTCATAAAGACATTCCTCTGTAATTTGCAGTAATCTTTCGGCTTTCTCTGATACTTTTCCGACCTTGAACGTATAAGCGTTGTCGCCGTGCCAGCCGTCAAGGTTAGCCGCAATGTCTACAGACACTATATCGCCGTCTTTCAGGATTTTCTTTTTTGAAGGAATCCCGTGAATAAGTTCTTCGTTGACCGAAATGCACGCGCTTCCCTTGAACCCTCTATACCCGAGCGACGACGGCTTTCCGCCGTTTTTTACAATGAATTCGCGGATAATCCTGTCAAGCTCCCGTGTGCTCATTCCCGCGCAAATTCTCTCACCCGTGAGTTTTAATGCTTTCGCGGCAAGCTCGCAGGCGCGCTTAACTTTTTGAAGCTCCGTCGCGTTTTTTACAATTATCATTTTTCAAGAGCTTCAAACGTCAATCTCGTTGTATCGTTTATTTCTATCTGTCCTTCTACAGTTCTGAGTTTTCCGCGACTTTCGTAAAATTCAATCAGCGGCGCGGTTTTTTCATGGTAGGTTTTAAGCCTTGCAAGCACTGTTTCCGGCTTATCGTCGTCTCGGAGAACAACACTGCCCTTGCATAAATCGCAGACACCCTCAGCGGAAGTCGGTTTATATTCAATGTGGTAGGATGCGCCGCAATCCGCGCAAACACGTCTTCCCGACATACGGTCAATGATTCTCTGGTCGGAAACGTGGATATTCACAACCTTATCAATCGTCACGCCCATGCGTTCAAGTGCTTCTGCCTGTTCAACCGTTCTTGGGAATCCGTCAAGAATAAACCCTTTTTTCGCGTCGTCAAGCGCAATACGGTCTTTCAGAATCCCAATTACTACTTCGTCCGGAACAAGGTCACCCGCGTCCATATATGATTTCGCTTTCAGACCCGCTTCTGTTCCGTTTTTCACGGCTTCACGAAGCATGTTTCCGGTAGAAACGGCAGGAAGGTTATATTTTTCGCTGACATTTTCCGCCTGTGTTCCTTTTCCCGCTCCCGGAGCACCTAAAAAGATTAAATTCATGTCTTCGCTCCTTTTAATATATTTACGCCGTCGTCTGCTCGGCGTTTATTCAAGGAAGCCCTTGTGGTGACGCATCATCATCTGGCTTTCAAGCTGACGGACGGTTTCAAGCGCAACACCGACTAAAATCAACATCGTTGTGCCGCCCATAGACATACCGCGGATTTGCGTAATGTTTGAGAAAATAATCGGAAAGATTGCGATAAAACCAAGGAAAATCGCACCGATTAACGTAATCTTTGAGAGCGAGTTGTAAATAAAGTCTGAGGTGGGTTTGCCCGGGCGGTAACCCGGAATCGCGCCGTTGTTTTTCTTTAAATTATTGGCTATTTCAATCGGGTTATACTGGATTGAAATATAGAAGTAGTTAAATGCGATAATCATAAAGAAATAAACTACCGCATAAATCCATGTTCCCTGATTGAAGTTTCTGAGGAATGCAGACCAAAACTGCGATTTTTCGGGGTTTGTTCCGTCTATTCCGAAGAAGAACAGAATGGTTTGCGGCAGCGACATAATCGACATTGCGAAGATAATCGGCATTACGCCTGCCATTGCCACTTTAATCGGTATATGCGTTGACTGACCGCCGTACATTTTACGTCCGACCACGCGCTTCGCGTATTGAACGGGGATTCTGCGTTCGGCGTTTGTCATCAATACAACGAGTCCGATGAGTGCTATATAAATCAACAGATAGAACGGTATAAGAATATAATTCTGAACACCGCCCGCGTCTGTTACTCTCATTTGCTGAATTAACTGATAAATATCAAGCGGAAGCCTCGAAACGATACCCGAAAACAAAATAATTGAAATTCCGTTTCCGATTCCCTTGTCGTTGATTTGGTCGCCGAGCCAGATAATCAGCGAAGCACCCGCCGTTAAACAGCCGACGATGGTTATCATGGCAAGAAAACCGTCAAAACCGGTTGAATATTTTACGGCATGGTTATTTTTAAGGGTTAAATAAAACGCAACAGCCTGGAACATTCCGATTCCCAGTGCCACGAATTTTGTAATTTTATTGATTTTTTTACGGCCTTCGTCGCCTTCCTTGCTGAGTCTTTCAAGCGCGGGAATCGCAACGGTTAAAAGCTGCATGATAATAGACGCGTTAATATAGGGCGTAATGGACATAGCGAAAAGCGTACCTTTTCCGAGCGCGCCGCCCGTCATGGTGTCCATAAAGCCGAGCAGTGTGTTTTCGCTGCCGGAAAGCATGTTCTTTACCTGCTCCGTTAAAAGAAACGGCACGAAAATCGCACATCCTATTCTGAACACGAGAATAATCATTGCCGTGTATAAAATCTTTTTACGTAAATCCGGTATTGTCCATGCGTTTCTGAATACCTGAAACATTTTATAACCTTCCCTTTGTATTATTTAAAAACTAAATAATCTCTGCCTTTCCTCCGGCGTTTTCAATTTTGGTTTTAGCTGTTTCCGAAAACTTTGCAGCCTTTACAGTGAAAGCCTTTGTAAGTTCACCTGTTCCGAGAATTTTAATTCCGGCAAGAGGCTTTTTGATGATTCCGCTTTCCATAATCGCTTCACAGTCAATAACCGCGCCGCTTTCAAAGCGTTTTTCAAGCTCACGGAGATTGACAATCGCATATTCTGTAGCGAAAACTTTATTATTAAAACCGCGTTTGGGTATACGCATGGCGATTTTCATCTGACCGCCCTCAAAGCCCGGCTTTACACCGCCGCCTGAACGCGCCCACTGACCCTTATGACCTTTACCCGCCGTTTTACCGTGACCTGAACCGTGTCCGCGCCCTATGCGCTTTGACGCTCTGTTTGAACCTTTAGCGGGGGATAATTCATGTAGTTTCATTGCTAATCCCATCTTTCTATAAAGAATATTAATACCTTTTTAAAGCTTTACAAGTGAATAATGATTACAATTACTCCTGTACTACCTCTACAAGATATGAGATGTGTTTTATTTTACCTCTTGTTGCGTCATTGTCGGGCTGAACAGTAACGGAATTGATTTTACGCAGTCCGAGTGAATGTGCGGTTGCGATATGGCTGTCCTTGCGTCCGACCAATGATTTGACTAATTTTATTTTAAGTGCCATAACGATTCTTCCTTATTATTTATTTTTAAGCGAATAATTCTTTAACCGATTTTCCTCTTAAAGCGGCTACTTCTTCCGCGCCGCGAACCGTAAGCAGTCCCTGAACGGTTGCGCGCACGACATTGCACGGGTTATTGGAGCGCAGGGATTTTGTTCTGATGTTTCTGATTCCTGCCATTTCCACAACGGCACGAACCGCGCCGCCGGCAATTACGCCTGTACCTTCGGGAGCCGGCTTCATTAATACAGCACCCGCGCCGTATTTACCGATTACTTCGTGTGGAATGGTGGAATTCCTGATGGTTACTCTGACAAGGTTCTTTTTAGCGTCCTCAATCCCTTTACGGATTGCGTCCGGAACTTCGTTCGATTTACCCATTCCGAAGCCGACCACGCCGTTGCCGTCCCCGACTACGACTAACGCTGAAATTTTCATCACGCGTCCGCCCTTAACGGTTTTAGAAACGCGCTTGATATTCACGACTCTTTCGGTAAGTTCAAAATCTGCTGCGTTTAATAATGACATAGTTCCTCCTGATGAACAGTTGAAAGTTGAAAGTTAAATCTGTTCTTAATTAGAATTTTAAGCCGCCTTCACGCGCACCGTCAGCTAAAGCCGCTACCCTGCCGTGATAAAGATAACCGGCGCGGTCAAAAACCACTTCTTCTATTCCCTTGCTTTTTGCTTTTTTCGCAAGTTCAAGCCCGATTTTCTTTGCGGCTTCCGCGTTTCCGCCATTGCCGGAAAAGCTTTTTTCTGCAGTAGACGCTGAAACCAAGGTATTTTTTGCAACATCGTCTATAATCTGCGCATATATGTTTTTAGCCGACCTGAACACACAAAGTCTCGGACGCTCGGCTGTTCCTGTGATTTTGCCGCGCACGCGCTTGTGTCTTTTCAGTCTGTTTTCATTTTTATTAATCGTTTTTATCATAACAATCTCCTGTTAGGATTATAATTACTTACTTATTTCTTGCCTTTACCTGCTTTGCCTTCCTTACGAACGACATACTCACCGGCGTATTTAACGCCTTTGCCCTTGTAAGGTTCTACGGGTCTGATTCCGCGGATTTCCGACGCGAACTGCCCGACTTTCTGCTTATCAATACCCGTTACGATAATTTTGTTGGGTGTGGGTGCTTCGGTTTTAATATCGTCGGTATCATTTACTATAACAGGGTGAGAAAAACCTAATGTAAGGTTTAATTCTTTGCCTTGTTTTGCACAGCGGTAACCGACGCCGTTGATTTCAAGCTCTTTTGAAAAGCCGTTTGTGACGCCCTCAACCATATTAGCGACAAGCGTTCTGGAAAGCCCGTGCAGTGAACGGCTTATTTTTTCATCGTTCTGACGTTCTACAAGAATTTCACTGCCCTCTTGTCTTACTGTGATTTCGGATTTAATTTCTTTTGAAAGCGTTCCTTTCGGACCTTTTACCGTTACCAAATTCCCGTCAATGGTGACATTAACGCCGGCAGGAACAGGTACGGGCATTCTACCGATTCTTGACATTTTTTATTTCCTCCCCTTACCGTGTTCTACCACACAAACGCAAGAACTTCGCCGCCGATATTTTCGCTTCTCGCTTTTTTATCGGTCATAACGCCCTTCGATGTGGAAACAATCGCAATCCCGAGTCCCTTCATCACCTTAGGCATATCCTTGCTGTTTGTATAAATTCTGAGACCGGGCTTTGAAACCCTGCGCAGCCCTTGAATGACCTGCGCTTTATTCTCTGTGTATTTTAAAGTAATTCTGACAATACCCTGCTTGTTATCCTCTATTACGCGGAAACTTTTAATATAGCCTTCTTCAACTAAGATTTGGGCAATCTGCTTTTTCATACCTGAAGCCGGAATATCGACATACTGATGCTTTGCGGCATTGGCGTTGCGTATTCTCGTCAGCATATCCGCAATCGTATCGGTGATTTGCATAGTTTTTCCTCCTTAGTATATAATACTACTTCACTTCTGAAATATTTTCAAAATTTCTATAGTGAATTAGTATGAACTGAAACTGTCCATTGCCAATTATTAACTGTCAACCGACATCACCAGCTTGATTTTTTTACACCGGGAATTTGTCCTTTGTAGGCAAGTTCTCTGAAGCAAATTCTGCAAACACCGAATTTGCGCAAATACGCGTGCGGTCTGCCGCATATTTTACATCTGTTGTAAGAACGGGTGGAAAATTTCGGTGCAAGCTTCTGGCTTGCAATTTTCGATTTTTTTGCCATTTGTGCTAAATCCTTTCCTACTAACTTTTTGCGAACGGGGCACCCATTAAGCTAAGCAGCTCTCTTGCTTCCTCGTCCGTTTTAGCTGTTGTTACAAAGCATATATCCATTCCGCGCACCGCGTCGATTTTATCATACTCGATTTCCGGAAAGATAAGCTGTTCCTTTACACCGACGGAATAGTTTCCCCTGCCGTCGAAAGAATTCGGGTTGATTCCTCTGAAGTCTCTTACACGCGGAAGCGCGACGTTGAAGAATCGGTCTAAGAATTCGTACATGGTAGTGTTCCTGAGCGTTACTTTCAGTCCCACTATATTGCCTTCACGAAGCTTAAAATTCGCAACGGATTTTCTCGCTTTACAGATAATCGGCTTCTGACCGGTGATTTGTTTGATGTCGCTTGTAATACTGTCCACAAGCTTAGGGTTATCCTTGCAAGCACCGCAGGCTACGTTCACGGTGATTTTGTCAATTTTCGGCACCTGCATGACGCTCTTGTAACCGAATTTTTTGAAAAGAGCCGGAACAACCGTATCTTTATAATACGCTTTCATTCTTGCCATTTGAATTTACTCCTTTTCACAGGAACATGAAAGTAATGTTATCATGTAACCCTGCTTTTATAACTCAGCTCCGCACTTTTTGCAGATTCTGATTTTCTTGTCTTTTTTAAGCTCGTGCCCTACACGTGTAGGTTTATCGCATTTCGAGCAGACCGGCATTACTTTACAGGCGTAAAGCGCGCCTTCGGCTTTTACAATCCCGCCGAGCTGACCTTGTTTTCTGGGTTTAACGTGCTTGGTAACAATATTACGACCTTCAATAATGATTTTTCCTTCGGAAGGAGCGCACTGCAGCACTTTACCTTTTTTGCCCTTGTCCTTTCCGGAAATAATCATTACTTCGTCGCCTTTTTTAACATGAAGTGTGTTCATTTTTAATACCTCGTTTTAATCGCGGTACGTTGCGGACGCCGTACCCTACAAAAATATTCAGGATTTACAGAACTTCGGGAGCAAGCGACAGAATTTTTATATATTCCCTGTCGCGGAGTTCTCTCGCTACCGGTCCGAATATACGCGTACCTCTCGGGTTTTTATCTTCTTTGATAATCACTGCTGCGTTTTCATCAAAGCGGATATATGTGCCGTCGCCGCGTCTTACGCCTGATTTGGAACGCACGATTACACAGCGTACCACTTCACCTTTTTTTGTGTTTCCGCCGGGTGCGGCTTTTTTAACCGACGCTACGATTACATCGCCGATATTGGCGTATCTTCTGCGCGTTCCGCCTAAAACTCTTATGCACTGAAGCTCTTTCGCGCCTGTGTTGTCGGCTACCCTGAGCCTTGTCTGCATTTGTATCATAATAATTCCTCCAAACAGGATAGTTATAAATTGCGCGTAGCGCGTATTGTCTGCGGCAACATGCCGCCGCCCCTACGGAATATTATTTTGCTTTTTCTAAAATTTTAACCAAACGCCAGTGCTTATCCTTAGAAATCGGGCGGGTTTCCATAACTTCAACCTTATCGCCTACACCACATTCGTTCTTTTCGTCGTGCACTTTAAATTTAATGGTTTTTTTAATGATTTTTTTGTACAAGGGATGGCGGACATTGTCTTTAATGGCAATCACGATGCTTTTATCCATCTTATCGCTTATAACAATTCCTACTCTTGTCTTGCGTAAATTTCTATCGCTCATTTATGCCTCCCCTTACTTCGCGACCGCGGTTTTTCCCACGGAAATATTCAATTCGCGTTCACGCTGAATGGTTTTAATTAATGCGATTTGCTTTTTAACGGTTTTTAATCTCTGCGGGTTTTCAAGCTGATTTACCGCGTGCTGAAAGCGCAGATTGAAAAGCTCCTGTTTCAGGTCTGATACCTTTTCGTTAAGCTCAAGCTCAGATAAATCACGCATTTCCTTCGCTAATTTCATTATCCGAAACCTCCTCTGCCTTTCTGATAAACTTGCATTTTACCGGAAGTTTATGCGCCGCCAGTCTCATTGCTTCACGTGCCGTTTCCTCCGAAACGCCCGCAATTTCAAACATAATTCTGCCGGGTTTCACTACCGCCACCCAGTATTCGGGTGAACCCTTACCCGAACCCATGCGGGTTTCGGCGGGTTTTTGCGTTACGGGCTTATCAGGGAAAATTTTAATCCAAACCTGACCGCCCCTTTTAATATAACGGGTCATTGCAATACGAGCGGCTTCAATCTGGTTTGATGTTATCCAAGACGGCTGTGTTGCCTGCAAGCCGTATTCGCCGTGCGAAATTGTATTGCCGCGTGTGGCCATGCCCTTCATACGTCCTCTGTGCTGACGTCTGTACTTTACTCTTTTCGGAAGCAGCATTTTATAACCATCCCTTTCCGGCATCATTCAACCATAAAGATTTATTTATACCTGTATGCAGATTTGTCTTCAAGGTTAATTACCTCCCTCTTTTTTGACCTCTGTGCGCGGAGCTCTGGGTGCACCCTGCGTTCTCTGTGTGCCTTGATTTCCGCCGCCGGTTCTACCGCCGTCAGTTCTGCCGCCCGGTCTGTCGGATGCGTTATTCACTCTGCCCTCGCGGTTGGCGGGTCTGTCACCTCTGAAACGGTCATTGCTTCTGCCGTCAAAGCGTTTTTCGCCGCGGGGTTTTCTGTTAGGTTCGCGTTTCATGGCTTCCATACGCTTCTTAGCCGCGCCGACTTCGCCTTTGAGAACTTCACCTTTATAAATCCATACCTTTACGCCGATTACGCCGTAAGTGGTATTGGCTCTTGCTGTGCCGTAGTCAATATCCGCCCTGAGTGTCTGCAAGGGGATTGTGCCTTCCTTGTAGCTTTCGGCACGTGCGATTTCCGCACCGCCTAAGCGTCCGGAAACCATGGTTTTAATACCCTTTGCGCCTGCTCTCATGGTTCTGCCGATGACTTGCTTCATTGCCCGTCTGAACGATACGCGCTGTTCAAGCTGCTGCGCGATGCTTTCAGCCACAAGCTGAGCGTTGAGGTCTAAATCTCTGATTTCGATTATATTTAAGTTGATGGGTTTGCCTTTTGTGATTTTTTCAAGGTCTTTTTTCATGCGCTCGATTTCCGCGCCTTTAGAACCGATTAAAATACCGGGTTTCGCGGTATGAACAAATACTTTGACCTTGGTAGCGTCGCGCTCGATTTCCACTAAGGATATACCGGGCTTCAGCGGAATAGGCGATTTTTCAGAGCGGTATGTTTTACTTTCAAAATATTTACGGATTTGAAAATCTTCAATCAAGGTATCGCCGAAGCTACCCTTATTGGAGTACCAACGGGAATCCCAGTCCTTTATAATCCCTACTCTTATTCCATGCGGATTAACCTTTTGTCCCATACTGTTTTTACTCCTTTTCCCTAACAACCAAAGTGATATTGGACGTGCGCTTTAAAATCCGGTGTGCGCGTCCGTGGTCTTTGGGGCGAATCCTCTTCATGGTGATTCCCGCTCCGCAAAAACATTCGGCTACATAACACACGGACAAGTCCATCATGTGGTTGTTTTCGGCGTTTGCCATGGCAGATTTGAGAAGCTTCTGAAGCGGTTTACTTGCTGATTTGGGTGTAAGCTTCAATGTTGACATCGCTATATCGCACGGTTTATTTCTGATTAAGTCAAGTACAATTCCGACCTTTCGCGGAGAAATACGGACATGTTTTAACTCAGCTCTTGCTTCCATTGTCATTTCCTCCTTACTTCTTGGTCGTTTTGCTTCCCGCGTGACCCCTGTAGGTACGCGTGGGAGCGAATTCGCCTAATTTATGCCCGACCATGTCTTCCGTTACGTAAACGGGAACGTGCTTGCGCCCGTCATGCACCGCGAACGTGTGTCCTACGAAATCCGGAAAAATCGTGCTTGCGCGGCTCCACGTCTTAATGACTTTTTTATCGCCGGCAGTGTTCATGGCGGTTACTTTTTTCATCAGGGAATCTAATACATAAGGTCCCTTTTTAATGCTTCTGCTCATTGGTTTATTCCTTTCGGTTCTTGTCAAAATGCAAAATGAAAGTATTTTAACACAATTATTTTATTTATTTATCGCGGCGTTTCACGATGAATTTATTGCTTGCCTTTTTCTTGGAGCGGGTTTTATACCCTAAAGTCGGTTTACCCCAAGGCGTTACCGGTCCGGGTCTGCCGATAGGCGATTTTCCTTCGCCGCCGCCGTGCGGGTGGTCGCAGGGGTTCATAACCGAACCGCGGACTGTGGGACGTATGCCTTTATGTCTCATTCTGCCGGCTTTGCCCCAGTTTACGTTTGAATGGTCGGGGTTTGAAACCGAGCCGATGGTAGCCATGCACTTAATCGAAACATTTCTGAGTTCTCCGCTCGGAAGCCTGATTAAAGCTAATTTTCCTTCTTTTGCCATTAACTGCGCTGAACCGCCCGCGCTGCGCACTAACTGCGCGCCTTTTCCGGGATACAATTCAATCGCGTGAATAACCGTACCGACAGGCATATCGCTTAAAGCAAGCGCGTTTCCGGGTTTAATATCAGAACCCTTGCCCGCTTTAATTATGTCGCCGACCGCCAATTTATCGGGCGCTAAGATGTATTTCTTTTCGCCGTCTTCATATTGAACTAATGCGATGAAAGCGGAACGGTTGGGGTCATATTCAAGCGTTTTGACTTCGGCGTTCATGTCTAATTTATTTCTCTTGAAGTCAATCACTCTGTATTTAATGCGGTTTCCGCCGCCCTTATGACGGACGGTAATTCTGCCGTAGCTGTTGCGCCCCGAATGTTTCTTTAAAGTTTCTAAAAGGCTTTTTTCGGGTTCAACCTTAGATAATCCGCTGTAATCCACCACTGTCATACCGCGTCTGCCCGGCGTTGTCGGTTTATAAGTTTTAATAGCCATTATACTACCTCGTTCTTAGTAACATTTTGCTAATTGTCCATTGTTCATTGTCCGTCACACCATACCGTCAAAGAATTCAATAGTTTTTGAATCCTCTTTAATGGTCACGATTGCTTTTTTCCAGTTCGGGGTGTGCCCTTCGTTCCTGCCCTGACGTCTTTTTCTGCCCCTGACGTTCATGGTATTGACTTTATCAACCTTTACACCGCTGAATAAAGCTTCCACAGCTTTTGCTATTTCGATTTTATTAGCATTCTTCATTACGCGGAACGTATATTTACGCTGCTGTAAATTTTCGGTTGAACGTTCGGTAATAACCGGTTTTATAATAATATCCTGAGCGGTTCTTTCTTTTAAAGACATTATGCGTACACCTCCTCAATTTTAGAGACGGCATCCTTTACAACGATGAACTTGTCATAATTCAAAATGTCATAAACATTCAGCGTATTCACCTGCGTTGTTTTTACACCGGGGATATTTGACGCGCTTCTGATAATCTTTTCATCCGCGCCGTTTAAAACGAGCAAGGCTTTCCTGTCAACATTGAGTGCGTTCATCAGTTTAACCATGGTTTTAGTTTTATATTCGTCCATTTTTAAACTGTCAAGTACCAGCATGTCCCCGTCTATTACCTTAGATGAAAGTGCTGATTTCATTGCTATTCGTTTTACTTTTTTATTGAGCGAATACCGGTAGCTTCTTGGTTTCGGTCCGAGCGCAACGCCGCCGTGCCGCCATTGCGGTGCTCTGGTTGAGCCTTGTCTTGCGCGTCCTGTTCCCTTTTGCCGCCACGGCTTCTTACCGCCGCCCCGCACTTCTGTTCTTGTCAGCGTGGATTGTGTTCCCTGCCGCTGATTGGCAAGATAGTTGACAACCGACGCATGGAGTATTGCTTCATTCGGTTCAATCCCGAAAACTTCGTTGCTCAGCTCAAGGGTGGAAACCTCTTTGCCGTTCATATCATAAACAGATACTTGTGCCATATTCTTTTCCTCCCTTTTACGCCTTTACAGCGTCTGTGATGCAAACCACGCCGCCTTTAGGCCCGGGGATTGCGCCCTTGATTGCGATTAAATTATTTTCTGCGTCAACCTTAACAACGGTAAGATTCTGTACGGTGACTCTTTCCGCACCCATGTGCCCGGGTAATTTCTTACCCTTGAAGATTCTCGACGGGCTTGAACATGCGCCCATTGAACCCGCGTGTCTGTGAACAGGCCCTGAACCGTGCGTTTCCTTGATTCTTGACTGGTTGTGACGCTTGATTGTTCCCTGAAACCCTTTACCCTTGCTTGTTCCGCTGACATCGATTACATCACCCGCCGCGAAAATATCAGCTTTGAGTATTTCACCGACATTCATTTCGTTTGCGCCTTCAAGCTTGAATTCTCTCAGGTATCTTTTAAAAGGAATATCGTTTTTCTTGAAGTGACCTTCCTTCGGCATATTGACCGCTTTAGGTGAAATATCGCCGTAACCGAGCTGCAAAGCTGTATAACCGTCGTTTTCGTCCGTTTTCTTCTGAACGACAACGCACGGACCGGCTTCCACTACCGTTACGGGGATTACTTTCCCTGCTTCGGAGAAAATCTGAGTCATCCCGATTTTCTTTCCGATTAAACCCTTTTTCATTTGGGTTTCCTCCTGTCTTATATGGTTATTGGTACTTCGTTAATTTAATATATTAAATTTGAGAAGTACATTGACCCAACAGTACAAATTACAATATAATGAAGATTTGCAGTTAATTAACTGCTAACCTTAAAATTCCATTGAAATTTCCACGCCGGCCGGAAGCTCTAAATTCTGAAGTGCTTCCACTGTCTTGTTTGTAGGACGGATAACGTCAATCAGGCGTTTATGCGTTCTCATCTCGAACTGTTCTCTGCTGTCCTTGTATTTATGCACTGCGCGGAGAATGGTGATAATCTCCTTGTCGGTAGGAAGCGGAACAGGTCCTGCAACGCGGCTTCCGGTACGTTTCGCCGTTTCGACTATTTTAGCGGAAGCGGAATCAACGACGCCGTGTTCATAACCTTTGACTTTAATCCTTACTTTTTCCTTAACTGCCAAGTTATTTTCTCCTTTCTGAAGAAATAGACCGGTGGTGGATGGCATTTGCTTTAGCATAACGCCGGTACGAAATGCGCTTGCGTATTTCGTACAATACACTGTGCCGTGTGTTTCATTTACACCAACAGCAACACGCAAAATTTATTTTACCATAATTCCGAGCAGATTGCAATAGGTTTTCCAAAATTTATGCGTAAAATTTATATTGATTTATTTGTTATTATTTGTATACATTGCATAAATATACACATATAGTAAATGAAATTAAAAATCGCCCGTTTAAAATCAGGGCGATTTAATTCCCACTGTTCAGATTAAACTCCGATTTTGTTTATTCGGCGAATCCGCTTTCAACAAGCTTTAATAAACCGTCAACCGCCTGCTGCTCGTCCGTGCCGTCCGCAAGAATTTTAATACTTGTATTTCCGACAATTCCGAGCGATAAAACACCGAGAAGGCTCTTGGCGTTTACCCTGCGTCCTTCTTTCTCCACCCAAATCGAGGATTTATACTCATTTGCTTTTTGAATAAAAAAGGTAGCGGGTCTTGCGTGCAGACCGACCTGATTCGTAACGGTTATTTCTTTTACGAGCATATTTATCCCTCCACATGTACTTTTTCATTGCTGCGTTTGCTTTTTTTACCGAAATCCAATAAACGGATTTGAGTATTACTATTGTTTTAGTATATATCGAAAAGCCCTTTAAGTCAACAGGGATTCTGCATTTTTTCGGCAATCCTTGAAATATTCTCTTATTTCGTCCAATAACCATAATTATTATACCGGCTATTTGTAAGTTCTATACAAAAATCTTTCAACAATATTGTTGAAAAAACTGATTTAATTAGAGTAGGAAACAATTTTCATTTTATTTCATGCTAAAATAAAATAACGCAGGGGCGCACAGCGTGCACCCCTAAAGATTATATTATACCGTTAAAACCTTGTTTACACTGTCTTTATTAATATTATCAATACCGTTTTGCTTGTCTGCGCGCTTCTCGAAAAATTTTTCAGCAACCTGCCCGAACATGGCGTAGCTCAGCACATCTTCCTCCTGCTGTGACCATTTCGCCGCTTCGGATTTGAGCTTTTCGAGTTCCGGCTTCAATAAATCGGCGGGGCGGCAGTCAATCGGTTCTTCGTCGCCGATGATTTTTTTACGGAATTCGGGGTCTATTTTTTCAGGAGTTCTGCCGTATTCGCCGCGGACAAGCCCTTTAAATTCCTTTGTCACCGTTTTGTATCTTTCTCCCGTGATAACATTGAAAGTTGCCTGTGTTCCGACAATTTGCGACGTCGGCGTAACAAGCGGCGGATAACCCGAATCCTCTCTTACACGCGGGATTTCTTTTAAAACGTCTTCAAACTGATGGGATTTCCCTGCCTGTTTAAGCTGAGAAACCAAATTCGACAGCATACCGCCGGGCACTTGATAACGTAAGGTGTTTGCATCAACACCCATGACTTTCGGGTCAAGAAGCCCGTTTTTAAGGTACTTTTCGCGCAGTTTTTCAAAGTAATCCCTGATTTCTGTCAGAAGCCCTAAATCTAATCCGGTGTCATATTCGGTATCCTGCAATGACGCTACAAGGGTTTCAGTCGCCATGTGGCTTGTACCCATTGCAAGCGGGGACATAGAAGTATCAATGTGGGTTGCGCCCGCTTCAATTCCTTTGAGGTGCGCCATGGAAGCCATACCCGATGTGTAGTGAGAATGAAGCTGAATCGGGATTTTGACCGCTTCGGTCAATGCTTTGACAAGCTCGTATGTAGTATAAGGTTTTAATAACCCTGCCATATCCTTAATGCAAATGCTGTCCGCACCCTCATTTTCTAATTGCTTTGCGAATTCTACGAATTTTGCTGTGCTGTGAACGGGGCTTAATGTATAGGAAATGCAGGCTTGAAAATGCGCGTTTTCCTTTTTGGTAGCTTTGATTGATGTGGTCATGTTGCGAATATCGTTAAGCGCGTCAAAAATACGGATAATGTCAATGCCGTTTCCTATGCACTTCTGCACGAAGTATTCCACAACGTCGTCGGCGTAATGCCTGTAGCCTAAAGTATTCTGCCCTCTGAACAGCATTTGGAGTTTGGTTTTCGGCATTTCCTTTTTCATAATGCGCAGTCTTTCCCACGGGTCTTCGTCAAGGAAGCGCAGACAGGCGTCGTAGGTTGCGCCGCCCCAACATTCAAGCGAGTGGAAGCCGACTTTATCAAGCAAAGGCATAATCGGACGCATTTCGTCCATGCTCATACGGGTGGCAATCAGCGATTGGTGCGAATCGCGCAGAACGACTTCGGTGATATTTATTTTACTCATGTATTTCTCCTTCAGCTTAATCGGTGCGGCGTGGAAGCAGCACCCTACAATTATTACTGAGCGTTTATAGTCGCAACTACCGTTCCCGTGTTGACTGATTCGCCTTTTTTCACATTAATGCTGACGATTACGCCCGCAGATGGCGCGACAATATCGTTTTCCATTTTCATCGCTTCAAGAATGGCGATTACAGAGCCGCTTTCAACCTTGTCGCCTTCTTTAAGTTTTATGTTTACTATATTTCCCGGCATGGGTGCTTCAATTTTAATACTTCCCTGCTTTCCTGAAGGAGCGGGTTTTGCCGCCGCCGGAGTTGACGCCGGAGCGGGAGCGGGGTTCGCCGCAGGTGCGGACGCTCCGTCTGTTTCTTCTACCGTAACGTCATAAGTTGAGCCGTTTACTGTGATATTGTACCTTTTCATGTTATTAAATCCTTTCACTAAAATACTAAGTTTATATGCTTTCTGGTTGGGGCGGAAACGCGCTTATTATATGAATTTTCAATTACTTTTATAAGGATTTCCCGTACCTCCGCCGGTGAAATAACAGCGTCAGCGTACCCTTTTTGAAGTGCAATTTCCGCGCTTGCGTGTTCTTTTATGTAATCATCTTCCGATAATTCAAGGAAACCCGCCGCCGCTTTTATGCTAATTGGTGAAGTCACCGAATCTTCATACACCAAGACCATATCACTTTTAAAGCCGCCCGCTAAAATGAACGCCGCGCCTGTTGCTTTGCCTGTAATCAAGCTTATTTTCGGCGTGGTTGCGCTTGCATACACCTGCGCTAATTTTGCGGTATCACGGATAAAGCCCGCCTGCTCCGCTTTCATGCTGGGTTCAAAACCCTCATTGTCAATAATACTGACAACCGGAATCGAAAAAGCGTCGCAGAAATTCACAAACCGCGCAATTTTAGAAGCGTCGGCGGCTGTCAATTTTTCATCTTTCTTATCGATAGCAACAAAACCTATTGTTTCAGAACCTAAAACGCCCAATGCGGTTACGGAAGCGGAACCGAAGTTTACGTTTAATTCAATAATACTTTCTTTATCGGCAATCGCTTTTATAAAATCCGTTGATTTTAAAGAAGCGGAAATAACCGTATCATTTTGTTCAAATCCGAAACTATTCGGGGAATCAAGATTGTTTAAGGGTAAAAGCGATAAAAGCTGACGCGCTTTTTCAGCCGCTTCTTTTTCGTCTTTAACTGTGATATGCGCAACGCCGGCATTTGCGCAGAACTGCGCTTTTCCCGCGTTTTCTGCTTTGTCTTCCGCAATAAAAGGAGGTGTGAAGAACATTTCGGCTTTTTCAGTCATAATCACAATGTCGGACATACAGCATAAAGTCGCATTTAAACCCGAACATTGCCCTGTGACGATTGATATTAAAGGCACAACGCCCGAAAGCTTCGCCGCGTTTTCAATCATGTCCGAATAGGCGTCAATCAATTCTATGCCTTCGCCAATTTCGCCGCCTTTTGAGTTAAAAACCGCAACAACAGGCGCGCCGAACTTCACTGCGTTTTCGTAAACCTTTTTCATTTTTACGGCGGCGTTCTTG
>Ga0082212_10000899_pt1 | contig 21945 bp, 20 predicted proteins | sample TergutNt197P3_FD_71548 | JGI IMG/M metagenome (GOLD analysis project Ga0082212, IMG submission 71548) | Neocapritermes taracua P3 segment gut microbial communities from Petit-Saut dam, French Guiana - Nt197 P3 | ecosystem: Host-associated > Arthropoda: Insects > Digestive system > Gut ...
CGTATTGCCTACATTTATGCCTACGGTTATTCCCTCATCCCTGAAATATTCCATTGCCGTTTTGGATGACATTGGCTGAGGGCTTGTTGGCCGAGGGTCAGCTTGAGCGAACATTGTTATGACACAAAGCGTTCCAAAAATAACCGAAAACCCTATTTTCTTTTTCATACAATTTCCTCCTGAATTGGCAGATCCTTAACTATAAATATACCATTTTGGCTTAAAAGGATTAAGTATGGAAGGAGGATTCCGGTTTCAATCACTCAAAACCACCTAAAGCAGATAGATTGGCTGCCGTACGCTTGTCAAGCCACCTTCTTTTTCATATACTTGATACATATTCACAGTAGAGGAGTCTCTTATGGCACAGCACCAATTTCAAACTGAAGTAAGTCAGCTTCTGCATCTGATTATCCATTCCCTCTATTCAAACCGGGAAATCTTTCTGCGCGAGCTGGTATCCAACGCATCCGATGCGCTGGACAAACTTAAATATTTAACGGTGGCGGACGAAGCCTATAAATCGATCAGCCTTGATCCCAGAATTGACATTTCCTTTAATAAAGAAGCAAAGACCCTGACCGTTGCGGACAACGGTATTGGGATGAACGAAGCAGACCTGGAGGAATCCCTGGGAACCATTGCCCGCTCGGGAACAAAGGCTTTTTTGGAAAAGCTCAGCGCCGATGCAAAAAAAGATTCGAACCTTATCGGTCAGTTTGGCGTGGGTTTTTATTCTGCCTTTATGGCGGCGGATCGTATCGAGGTGATAAGCCGGAAAGCCAACGACGAAAAATCCTGGAAATGGTCCAGCGAAGGCAAGGATAGCTACGAGATTGAGGAAACTGGCGGCGATACTGCGCGCAGCGAACAGGGAACAACGGTGCTGCTCCACCTGACCGAAGAAGGGCTGGAGTACGCCAATCGCTGGTCTATCGAAGACATCATCAAGCGGTATTCCAACCATGTGGCGTTTCCCATCTACCTGACCTATGACGAAAAAGAATACGATGATAAGGGCAAGGAAAAAGGGAGCAAGACAAAAACCGACCGCATTAATTCCGGCCAGGCAATCTGGCGGCGCTCCAAATCCGAACTGAAAGAAGAGGACTATACTGAGTTTTACAAAGGAATTGCCCACGGTGACGATGCGCCGCTCCACTATATCCACACAAAGGCAGAAGGGACGCTGGAATACGCAACGCTGTTTTACATTCCCGCAAAAGCGCCTTTTGATATGTACCAGGTTGATTACAAACCCGGCGTAAAACTCTACGTTAAGCGGGTTTTTATTACCGATGATGACAAAGACCTGATGCCCAGCTACCTCCGTTTTGTCCGGGGGGTAATTGATTCGGAAGACCTGCCGCTCAATGTAAGCAGGGAGATACTTCAGCAAAACAAGATACTAATGAACATAAAAAACGCATCGGTTAAAAAGCTCCTGGGGGAATTCAAAGCCCTTGCCGATGCTGCATCTGCTTCCGAAGAGAATAAAACAAAGTGGGAAACCTTTATTAAGGAATTCAACCGGCCGCTTAAAGAAGGGCTTTACCAGGACTTTGCCAACCGTGAAGCGCTGCAGGAACTGGTTCGCTTTAAAAGCACCACTGCAGAGGGCTGGACCAGCTTTGCCGACTACCTTACACGCATGAAGGCCGATCAAAAAAACATCTATTTTATTACCGGCGGCGATGAAAAAACGCTCCGCGCTTCGCCGCTACTGGAAGCCTACAAAGCCAAAGACCTCGAAGTCCTGATCATGGATGATGAAATTGACGACATCGTGATTCCTTCGCTCCACAGTTACCGCAAGGAGCTGCCCGGCACGGACGGCAAAATGGAAACCAAGAGCTGGGATCTAAAAGCGGTAAACCGCTCCGGGGCAGACGAAGAACTGGGAGAAAAGAAAGACAAGGCAGCCGAGAAGGAAGCAAAGCCGGTTATCGAAAAAATCAAAAAGGCGCTGGGCGACCGGGTTAAGGACGTTAAACTTTCCCGCCGCCTCCACGACTCGCCTTCCTGCATTGTCGCCGACGAAAACGATCCGTCCATGCAGATGGCGGCAATGCTTAAGGCGATGGGCCAAACCGATATGCCGGAAACCAAACCCATCCTGGAAATAAACGGCGACCATCCCATTGTAACAGCCCTGAAAGACACCGACGACGAAGACCGCATCGCCGACACTGCCGGAGTTCTGCTGGATCAGGCTTTGCTGGTGGAGGGGATAAAGCTCAAAGACCCGGCGGATTTTGTAAAGAGGTTAAACCGGCTGTTGTCGTAATTTTTATTTTTTCTTCCCAATGTAAAAAACATACCCATAATACTGGTTGTATTTTGAATATAGCTCCACCTCATAGTTGCTACTTTCTATATAAGCCTCTACGGTTCGATTTCCGGTATATTTTTCCAAAAGTGTTTTTTCTGCTGCTTCCCGCGGAATAAAATAATTATCCGTCCAGCATTTTTCAGGCAATGTAAATGAGGCAACAGGAATATAACCGGATTTTTGCATTATAGAAATATTCTGTGCAATGGTATCTAATTCGCAGCCGGCATCACCCCAAAACTTTTCTATTTCGGCAGGGCGTTCATCAGTAAACCATGAGGGACACGTTACGGCAATATAGCCATTTTTTTTCAGAAAGCCATTCCAATAGGTTATTCCTTTTTCAAAACCTATATTGTCTATAGCACCTTCCGACCAAATAAGGTCAAATTCTTCTTTCTGAAAAGAAAGATTTTCCATTGAGCCGACAATACCGTGTACTCTTTCCCGGAGGTTTAATTTTTCGGCGTTATCGTTAAAGATAGTTATAAAATCAGAACAAAGATCTACGCCGGTAATATTTCCGGCAATATTTTGTGCAAGAACCATTGTTTGTCCGCCGGTTCCGCACGCTATATCTGCTACCCGGGAAATTGTTTTAAGATTATCCAGAAAACTTAATGCCTTGGTAGTCATTTCGGGACTGCCGGGTCCTTGCCGCTCCAACCCTGCATGAGTTTCAATAATTAAATCAAGAATTGTCGGCTGCTCATTGTCCATTTTTAACTCTTTCATCCAGTATAGTATCAATTAACCATGCTGAACACATGCACACACCGCTTTGCGGTGATCTATAATAATTTCCTTGCGCTCGTGGGCCGAAGGCACACATCAATATTTCCATATCGGTGGGTGTAACCTAAGAAACACTTTCCTGTCCATGGGACTTAAACATTCCGTAGCTGTTTCTTAGGTTACACTCACCAACACGTGTTCATGCATTCAGACCGGTTAATGGTTGTTGAGTAACCCCCCTCCCACCGACGTGGCAACATTATTCTCGATGTGTTCAGTCCGGCTATTGGTAAATTCATATTGACAATACCTCCAAACCCACGCTATACTATTCACTAATGAACACTGTGCAAAAAAGTTTAAAATATTACGTAAAAAACACGAAATTTGCAAGACTTGGCACGATTCTTGCTCTCTCTCTCTCTCTCTCTCTCTCATGAATTCGCTAAATTTCTAAAATCCTTAAAAAAAATTTGCCTACTCAAGAATATCGTCTGTCAGAAGACAGATCTCGCTCATTGTGTAAAAACAACTCGTATGAGTTTGTTATAAATGCTGGCGAGCATAGTACGCGAATGTTTACATTGTAGGAGGATGAAGATGAAATCAAAATTGTTTATTGTTATGTGCTTGTTTTTTGTATTGGGACAAATACAAGTTGTTCAAGCGGCAAAACCTATTGTTTACGACAAGTCTGTACCAGCGGAAAAGAGCAGTACACTCATAATTGTTCTTTGCGGAATTACCAAATTTAACGATAAAAATGTTCTCTGGAACGGTATGATAGGGTCAAAAGAGGTTCAAATTCCTGCTGGTCAGCATAGTATACAAGTTCACCAGAGCGGCGGAGGAGTTGGTTATGAAACTCGCGTTACGGCGGATGTTACCTATAATTTTTTACCGGGTTACGTCTATATTGTATCTTTGGGTACGAAAGACATGGGAGGAAAACTTAATATAGTTGGCGCTCCAAGACACTCTGGTGAAATTAATCAGAATGAATTGGTACCGAATCCAGAAAGTCCTGACGCAAGTCCATTTGAAGGAACTTGGCAATATAAGAAAGGCAATGTTTTTATTTTTTCCGGAAATGAATTTATTTGGAGATTTGGAGGAGGAAACAAGTTCAGAGGTTTTTTTACTTTTGATGAGAAAACCATTCAATTGCCTCTTTTTTATCAATTTAAAAGTAAGAAATGGGTAGAAAAATTTGGTGGTATATTTACCATAGAATTGTCCGGTCAGGAACTACGGTTTGCTGGCAAAACTTTGGAAAAATTATAAACTATTCTCTGGCAACGCATTGCCAAAGAATTGGTCATTTTGATGCAAAAAAGGGGGTATTCAGCATTGTAAAGCTGCAAAAGCTTCCAACGATGCAGGAATTTGTTGCAATGTTGAAAGAAAATCGTTAAGCGTATAAAGAATTTGTTCTAAGTATTCAAACAAATTCTTTATACGCAGAAGAAAAACTTCAAACGTTGCAACAAAACCTTCCAACATTGCAGGAATTTGTTCCAGGTGGTTAAAGAAATTCTTCAAATCAGAAAAATTTCTTTCCGGCGTTTCAGGAAAATCTTCAAATGTTACAAGAATTTGTTCCAACGTTTAAAGAAATTCTTTAAAAATTTCAGCAATTTTTAAAAATAAATTAAAAACGAGGTAAAAAAAATGAGCAAACTGACAAAAAGCAGCAAAGCTGCACCGGCAAAAAACGGGTTTACCCCGGCAATCACCAGTGATTTCATCGAAAAGCTCGTAGACGACATCATGGAAATGACCGACCATTTTAAGGTTGCCGAAAACATCGACTCCAGCATGAACGGCACTGAGCGGCTGCGGCTGTTCGGCCCGGGCGTACGCAACTACGGATTCATGGACAAAGCATGGGACATTGCCCACGACAACCCCATGTTCACACCGCCAAACATGAACGTCCAGTTAATGGGCAAAACAATGCGCGACATCGAAGACCTGCGCCAGCTTGCATTTGTACTGGAACAATTCCTGCAAGTGGTAAACGATTTAATGCTGCTTAAAAGTGACGAAACATACCGTATGGCGCTGCGAATCTACGGAAGCTTACGGGAACAAACCAGAAACCGCGTCCCCGGCGCCGCCCCCCTCTTCGAAGCCCTGCTGATGTTCTTCCGCCGCCGCCGCAGAATGGAAGAAGGCGAACCCACCGTAAAAGAACTCGAACACGACTTCAAACGGCTTGTGCACGGCACCGCAGACGGCGAAATCATCATCAAAAACGAACAACCTCACGTATCCGGCGGCATCCGCGAAGTAATCGACAACGTTCATACCGGCAGAGTCGCCGCCAAAGCAACCGAGGAAATAGAGGTGGATGATAACAGTAAACGGCGGTAATAGGCAACTTGTAATTTCCCCCTAAATGAACACGCAATGGCAGCAGCTGCCAAAATCCCGTAGTGTTGTCGGCGTAGCGGTACACGAGACATAGCAACTGCTCTTTGCTATTGCCTCCGTATTTTTGTAAGAGGATCTTCTTCATCTGACATAAATCGTGATACAATGCAAGCATGGACGAGGGCATTGAGTTCAACGAATCGGCGTTTCGTCATGGCATTACAAAGGAAAACATACGGCATGCCCTCAAATACCCCGAGTATGAAGGTCCGCTGGATGATGATGCAAATAAATACATCGTCATTGGATTTGACAAGACCGGTAACCTGCTTGAAATACTGTACAATCGCATAGATGATGTAACAATCAATGTATTTCACGCAATGAAATTCCGGAATATCTTTCTATATTTACTGGACGCATAGGAGAAACAATGGCACGAATGACCGAAGAAGAAGCAGCGTACTGGGACGATTATTACACCAAAAACCCACCTAAAGTAGACCCCGCCAGGAAAGGCGGCTATTTTACTCGCCAACGGGAGTTGCTCAATGTTTTGGATCGAGTTTCCGCTGATTACATTTTAAACCAATCCCTGTCAACCGATAAAATGCCTGCCCAAATCATCGGTGAAATGGTACGCGAGCGCATTGCCGCCGCACAATAACCGCAACGGTATCTGGCGGTGCTTCTTCCCTCCGCGCCTTCTGCGTGGAGAATATACAAAGTTTTTTGGCAACTTGTAATTTCCCCCCAAAAGGCCGATACTATAGACAATGGATGCTGGGGAAATTGTATTTATTGTCAGCCGTATGACAACCGGGGCGCTGGCGGCCTTTTTCGCTATCATGCTGTGGTCCAAAACCAGGGACATAGCCTGGATGCTCATGGTAATCGGAACCATTGCCGCCTATATAGAGACGGTTTACTCAATTCTGGTGCTTTTTGGCATTACCGGAGACCAGGTTTCCATAGGCTCAGTCCCTGTAGCAGCCATACTGCTCCCCAACCTCAGAACAGGCTTCTTTATTGCCGCCTTTGTGGTTATGGTAGTTCGGAAGCTCCGCCGTCATTAGCCCTCTTCAAGGGAAGGCAAGGCGGGTATTGACTCTTTTTATCTTTTTTGGCACAGTTTGAGTATGGACACGGTATTTGTAAAGCCTGCCAAGCTTACACGGAAATGGTTTGTTATTGACGCTGAAGGCAAAGTTCTGGGCCGGGTGGCTGCCAGGGCTGCTTCCATAGTACGGGGCAAGGAAAAGGCAATTTTTGCTCCCCATCAGGAAATGGGGGATTTTGTGGTAATTATCAACGCCGATAAAGCCGCTTTAACGGGACGGAAAACCGTCCAGAAGCTCTACTACCATCACACCGGTTATGTAGGCGGCCTTAAAACGGTTAATTACGAAAAACTCGCCGCCAGGCACCCCGCTGCTCCCATGGAAAATGCAGTCAGGGGAATGCTTCCCAAGGGGCCATTGGGCAGAAAGCTGTTCAAGAATGTAAAGGTTTATGCAGGGGCTAACCATCCCCATGCAGCCCAGAATCCACAATTAATCAATCTGTAATAGGAGTATTTGTGATAAAGAATCTTGGAATCGGTACAGGAAGAAGAAAAACCTCTGTTGCCCGGGTCTATGTCAGGGACGGATCGGGCTCAATTGTCATTAATGGCAAAGAGATACATCAATATTTCCCCCAGGGTGAACATGCCATGATGGTGCGCCAGCCCCTTATGGTTACCACCAGCGAAAACAAGTTCGACATAGTTATCAACGTCTTCGGCGGCGGTTCAAACGGTCAGGCCGGAGCCTGCCGGCATGGCCTTGCAAGAGCGCTTTGCCAGGTGGACCAGGGCAATACCGTTTCTCTGCGAAACAACGGTTTCCTTACCCGCGACCCGCGTATGGTTGAACGGAAGAAATTCGGCAGAAGCGGTGCACGCCGCCGGTTCCAGTTCAGCAAACGTTAGTCTGGACACAGCAGAATACACAAAAGCAGAAAAAACGGCTCTGGCTCTTGTTGCAAGAGCCGAGCAATATACTCATGGATTAAAGTGTAAACTCGAAAAGAAAAAAATCCCGGTCGATATAATTCAAAATGTTCTTGATCACCTTGTTGAATTAAATCTGGTAAACGATCTGCGCTATGCTCAACTGTGGCTAAAGATGAAAATCGGCAGAGGAAACAAAGGCCCTCGTATGCTTTCGCTTCTCCTAAAAGCCAAAGGCTTTGATAACGAAACAATTGATGCGGCATTGGCTGCGGTACTGACGCCGGAGACGGAAACAATGCTGCTCAAGAGTTGCCTTAACAAAGCACTTCAGGATAAAAAAGACCGCGCCAATATTATCAACGCAAAAACCCCGGATGATTCAAGAACTGCGATACGGCGTTTTCTGAAAATGGAAGGATTTTCCGCCGAAGTTATTGATGGTTATTTTGAAGACGCCCAATGATGTATGCGCTAGAAAGGAATGCCGAAGGGCCGCTAATGTGCCATTAATTTTATCTGACGTTTTCTCAAATCTGCTTCCAACCCGCAGGGGATCCTGGAAGCAATTGAAATATTAGCGGATTGATTCAGCATCAAAGCACCATCTATGTAACTTAATGCCAGCTCTTTCTGCCCCAGCCGGCGATCTGCATCAATAGCCAGAGAACGCAGAGCCAGGGCCTGCGCGGTAATTGAACAAGGTACCTTCCACGAAGCAGCAGGTTCTGTAAGCCGCTTTAACGCAGCCCTTCCTTCTTCATAGCGCCCTTGTCGGAGATGATCAAAACCAAGTCTAAGGCACGAACGGGGATAGTTTTTTGCCGCAGCTTCAAGTAACAACATTGCAGTTTGTTCCTGTGTCGCATAGCGCCGAAAAGCCATTGCAAGGTTTTCTTCATCACAACGGAAACGGGCCGCTGCATCCAGGGGAGATGCGGCAACTTCAACAAAAGCCCCGAACAGCGAAGCAAGGCCGAAAATGTCTTTAACATTGTGATCACAAATTCCAAGCAACTCCCGGCAGGATTCCAATTCTTCGCCGCTCCGTAAAAAGCTAAACCAGATATCAGGCGCCAAGGCACCCGGTGTATCACCGGTACGATCCAGCCCCAGTACCTGAGCTTCGACATTAGCCTGTGAACAGCCGGAAATAATCCGCTTCCAGAGCCGCCGGGAAGGATGAAGAAGATCCAGCTGCAAAACTTGCGGAAACGCCAAACCATTCATAAGGCAGCGTGTTTTTAATAACGGCGTATCAAAAGCTTTACCGTTGTATGTCGTAAGAAAAAATGGCTTATTAAAACTGCTAATTGCCGAAAGAACGTTTTCCAGAAAATCATTTTCGCCGGGATAATCCAGCAGTAGAAACTGGGTTATCTCAAGATTGTCATAGCGCTTCTGTGCGTTCTTTTTACGGACAAAACGTCCAAAAGCGGCAAGAAAAGCCACTGTCCCGGCGCCGCCGGATAAACCGGTAGTTTCCAGGTCGAAGAACAAAAAGCTGTTTGGTTCAGGCAAATCACCTTCCGGCTTGTTCCGCCCCAAATCAGGAAACAACCGGGGAAGTGTTTCCGGTAAAACCGCAGGCAGCGTTAATGGAAGGGTAAGAGTACGGCTCAGTGTTTTGCAGCCGGTTTCTTTCCACTCTGAATTATCTTTGTGCCTTCGGCTGCTTAACGATGCCTTTAAGGGAGGCGCTTTTTCTGAATTCCCGCACTGAGTTACAGAGGTACCGGGAGAGTTATTTATTTTTTGTGTTTCCCGTATACGCTCAAGCCTGGCCCGGAGATTTTGCGGCATTATATTGAATTTCTCTCTGCCAACTCTTTATAACTTATTTCCGGATGAGTGTACCTTCTTCTTTTTTGCGTTTTGTTTTTGTAATTAATTGCCTTCTTGGGGCAATACTGAATACATGCAACACATTGTTCGCAGTTATGATTAAATTGCGGTTTATTATTTACCATTTGAATATTTTTTACAGGACAAACTTCTTTGCAAATACCGCAACCGGAGCATTCATTATTCACATTGTAGTCTTTGGCTGTTTTTGATACTTTTTTTACAAATTCATTATTAATGGCAGCAAATAATTTATTAGGTTTTTTAATTGTGTTGTTTTCTTTATTTTTAATTGAATTGAGTATTGGAACAAGCCTTTCGTTGGATTCTTTTGTGATCTTATCTACTGTTTTTCTCATATTATAAAGAAGGACATAATTCGAGAACATCTTTAATCCATAACCTGAGTTTAACTTAATATTGTGATTTTTCAGCAGCAACTCGTTCATTTGGCTTATCGCACCGGCTGCATTGCCGCCGTATGTTGCAATTGCATAAAAGTAAGCGTTTTCGTTATTGGTCATTTTAATTTTTTCAACGAATTCAATTACTATTTTTGGCAGACCCCAAAAATATGTCGGGTAGACAAAGCCAATTGTATCATATTGTTTTGTCAGGCTATACCCATGCGGTTTTGCCATCGAGACGATTTCCCCGCCCCCAAGTTCGGCTATAACAGATTTTGCAGCTTTTAAACTGTTTCCGGTTCCGGAAAAATAAAAGACGATATTACTCATAAATAATCCTGGCAAACCCGCTGACAATATGATATACTAAAATTGCAATAGTGGGAAGGAGTTAAAATGGCACGCAGAATTATTAAAATAGATGCTGATATATGCAGCGGCTGCAGCCTTTGCGCAGATGCCTGCCATGAAGGAGCCATTGCCATAGTAGAGGGCAAGGCCAAGCTTATTCGTGAAGATTACTGTGACGGACTGGGGAATTGTCTGCCGGTTTGCCCGACCGGAGCCATTTCGTTTGAAGAACGCGAAACGGCGCCAGCTTTGCAGACGGCGAATGACAAGGCAGCAAAAAATAGTACAACAAGTGAGCTGCATCAATGGCCGGTACAACTCAGAATAGTTCCGGTTCATGCACCCTATTTCGATAATGCTGATGTATTAATTGCCGCGGATTGTGCTGCTTATGCTTGCGGAAGCTTTCACAGCAGGTTTATGAAAGACAAAATCACCTTTATAGGCTGCCCAAAGCTGGACAACATTGATTACAGCGAAAAACTCACAGAAATCCTGGAAAAAAACAATATCAGGTCTATTACGTCGGTAAAGATGGAAGTACCCTGCTGTAACGGGATTGAACAAGCAGTTATAAAAGCCATAGAAAAATCCGGAAAAAATCTGCCCCGGCAGGCTTCTACTTTTTCCATTACCGGAGAGGTACTGGAGGGGTAACCGGAAAATTCAATCTGGTTTACTATAGGCTTAACTTCCTGTTTTTATGATATACTTCGCTATTGGTGGAGGTTAATTATGGAAATGACTTTTTATTCACTTGGCGCAGCTCAGGAAGTTACCGGCTCGAAGCACGTACTGGAGGTAGACGGCAAAAGCTACCTGGTGGACTGCGGAGCATTTCAGGGTTCACGTGCGGAAGCGGACAGGAAGAACCGGGAATTTGGCATAGAGGCAGATCGTATAGAAGGGGTTATTCTGACCCACGGCCATTTTGATCACTGCGGTATGCTGCCCTTGCTTGCCAAAAAAGGCTATAAGAAAAACATTTACTCAACTCCGGCAACCAGGGATATTTCCAGCCTTGTAATGCTGGATTCGGCAAACATACAGGCCAGAGACGCAGAGTATCTTCGCAAAGAGGCAAAAAAGAAAGGTGAAAAGTTTGACTGGACTCCCATTTATGATGAAAAAGATGCCATAGCGGCAACAAGTCAAATAATGGGGATTTCCTACCGCCGTCCCTTTTCTATGGGAGACGGAATGCAATGTGAATTTTACGATGCAGGACATATACTTGGTTCCGCAATGGCAAATGTAACAGTAAAAAAAGACGGTAAAGAAAGAACGGTCTTGTTTTCCGGCGACCTCGGACGGAAGGGCAAACCCATTATCCGCGATCCCGAATTTCCTCCGGCGCCGGATTATCTTGTAATAGAAAGTACCTATGGAGATCGTAAACACGACAAGGCCAATGATGCGATGAAAAAGCTCGCCGAGATTGCCAACAAGGCGGCTGACACCGGGGGTAAAATTATCATTCCTTCTTTTGCCATAGAACGAACACAGGAACTGATATATTACTTTCATATTCTTGTGGACGAAGGTGAAATACCGGAAATCCCCATGTATGTAGATTCACCAATGGCTACCAACGCCACGACAATTTTTCAGGTTCATCCCGAGTGTTACGACGAAGAAATTCACGAAGCTTTTATAAAGCATCATAAAAATCCTTTCGGGTTTAACAGCCTTCACTTTACTGCCGGTATTAATGAATCAAAAGCGCTGAACGACCTTAAAGGAGCGGCTATTATTATCAGTGCAGACGGAATGTGTGAAGCAGGACGTGTTCAGCATCATCTTATCAACAATATTGAAAACCCGAATACAATAATTTTGCTGGTAGGTTTTATGGCAGATAACACGCTGGGCCGCCGTCTTCAGAACCGCGAAGAAGAAGTAAAGATACACGACAAGTGGTTTAAACGCAAAGCGCAGGTGGAAAACATCAATGCATTCAGCGCTCACGCCGATTATGAAGAAGCCGGTCAATGGATGGATAAACTCGATCTTTCCAAACTAAAGAAAATTTTAATTGTCCACGGCGAGAAAAAGGCACAGGCAGCCTTAAAAAAATACCTGGACGATAAATTTAAGACGGATTCGATAATCGTTAAATACGGCGAAAACTACAGTCTTGCTTGACCACTTCAAAGTGATCAGGCTGTTATTCTTTTTCGGCAGCTTCCTCGGCAAGGCTTCTTGCGTTATACAGGAAGTCCGAGATGTCTTCGCTGGCGCTTCGCATTTCCTGAACTTTGTCGCTTACTTCTTTTGAAATGCTTTTAAGCTTGTCCATTTCCTGATTAATTGCACTGCTTCTCTGGTGTATTACTTTTGCTCCGTCGCGAACCTGTTCCGTCATTTCCTGCACTGTACGCAGTGAACTGAGCATCTGAGCTCCTCCCGCAGCTTGATCTTCCACTGCATGGTTGACCGACTCAAAAGAAGCGTTCATGGATTTAATTTCGTTGAATATGGTATTCATTGAAGCTACAGTTTCATGGGAAACGGCGGCTATCTGTTCTATAACTTCTTCCATTTTTTTAATTTCATTGGAAATGGCGCCGGATTCTTTTCCGGAAAGTTCTGCAAGTTTTCGAATTTCCACAGCTACAACTGCAAAGCCTTTTCCCGCCTCTCCGGCATGGGCCGCTTCTATGGCTGCATTCATGGCAAGAATATTGGTCCTGGCAGCTATGTCTGAAATGGTCTTGTTGGCATTTTGCAGCGTTGCAGACTGTTCTTCAATATGGCTTAATTCTTCCGACAGTTTAGCCAGCATTCGATGTCCTGATTCAGACGACTTGCCAAGGGTACCGGTTGTCCTGGCGGTACTTTCCACCACTTCCCGTATTGTCTCTATATTTTTTACAACTTGTTCAATTATCGTAGAGGACCTGGCAATACTTTCCGACTGGGAAAGTACCGTTTGTTCAAAAGAATCACTGTTCTGATAAATCTCCATAGCAGCATCGTGAGCTATGGTTACCGATTCAACCTGCGAAGAAGTTTTATTATCCATTGTATCCATGTTGTTACCGATTGATTCTATGGCCGAGAACGAATCCATCACTACATTATTTAACTGCTCACTGGTCTTAACGGCTTTCGCCGCATGTTCCTCCAGGTCGTTTATGCCTTTGCGCAGGCTGTCTCTGATTTTTATCAGAGCATGCTGCATATCGCCTATTTCATCTGTTCTGAATTGCTTAATATCGACGGTAAAGTCCATGGCCGCGATGGAATCCGCAACTTTCATTACCTTTTTCAGAGGAATTATAAGCATGCCGAAAGTAAAGAGTACCGATATCAATGCCGCCGCCGCCAAACCAGCCAGGCTGATAATAAGCATATTCCTGAGGAGTTTATCTACTTCCGAAAAAATTGCCTTTTTCGGAAGTATTGAAACAAGAAACCAGTTGGCGCCGGGTATAAGAGCGGAATAAAGAAAGTTATCTTTATCCATAATGGAAAAAACATCCGATGAAAGTACCTTGTCCCGATACTGTTCAAATTCCATCTCTGTAAAAAAATCCTTTTCCATAATTGCGGCAGGATCCGGATTGGTAATAAACAAGCCTTCTCCGCTCAGCAGAAAAATCTGTTCTTCCGCAAAACCCAGATTGGCGGCAATCATGGTATTGAGATCGGTAACCATGATATCCGCCGCAACTACGCCGATATCGCTGTGATTTTCGTCAAATACAATTTTTGATACTGATATTACGCTGCCACCTGTAAAGGCATCCAGATAAGGTTCTGAATAAGCGGTTTTTCCATTGGCGTTTTTTGCATCAAAAAACCATGGACGCTGTGTATTGTCCCAGGTTTCAGGAGGAACAAAACCCGGATCGGAGAAAGCTCCGTAGCCGCCGGGAATGTTCCATTTTCTGTTATTGGTATAGTAAAGCATTTCTACCTCGGGGGCTCGTTCGATCATCGTCTGGAAGTAAGCGGCCATGTCATACGGAGGGATATCTCCCTGCTGAAAGAGGGCGGATATGCCGTAGGCTGTGTGGTATAAAAGTTCCGATTGTTTGTCCAGAACAGCGGTAATATTATCTCTTAAATGGGCGATACTTTCGCTGACATAGGCTGTCACTTCTTTGTGAGTTTCCGAACGCAGGCTGGTAAAAAATAACGCCGAAAGTGAAGCAACAATAACAACAATAATTGATAAAACAACAAGCGTAAATTTTAAAGCAAACGAAGTCTTTTTCTCTTTTGCCATAATGCGCCACCTTCTTTTTGTCTATATTGTTTGTAAAAGCGTTATACTGCAAATATTTTAACATAAGCTTAGTAATATTAACAAGTGGAAAATATCCGGCGCCTGATTAAAACCATCCGAGAACTGTGTATTGTCTTTCCTGCTATGGTCTTTCTTCTTCTTCTGCCGGTTCTTTTTCTGTTTTTCCGCCAAATGCCGGAAGCCCCAGCCCGCGAAGCCTTAAGCCCGTTTCCGCATTCCGGTTAAACTGCCATCCAATGCCGATACTGGGCCGGAAGTAGATGCGGGGGTCGTTGGATACACCGCGATATTCATCTCGGCTTGTTTTTGTCAGTGCAAAGTCCAGGCCGCCTTCGACATACGCATTTCTCCAGAAAAAGTACTGGACGGAAGCGCCGAATTTAAAACCAAAATCATGGCTGTTGACATCGGAATAATATGCTCTGTCACCGTAGATGGAGACAATCCAGAAGGTATCGAAAGCATAGATGGGGATCATGCCCAGAGCGGCTCTGGCATTTAACTGCCAGTCTTCATTGAGTACCCGTTGATACCGCACTCCGAACACTGCTTCGCTGAACAATCGAACGCCGATATTGCCATCTAATTTGTACCGGCCAGGAAAGTCGAGAATAGACGCTTCAACTTCCATGCCAAGCTTGTTATCGCCCCAGTGAAGGGGAATATAGGCGGCGCGGAAATTAAGCCCTCGGTGGTTAAAAGATCCCAGCATCTTGTCACCGGTGTGACTGCCGGCACCGTAATTGTCAATCACCCAGCCGTAACGGTCGTACCCGGCCATAGGGATCATGGGCGCCCAGCCCAGCGAAAGAAGCCATTCCGCCCTGGGCCTGTCTGTTACCGGAACAGAATAGTCTTCACCTTTTTTTTGTCCTTCGGCAACTTCGGCCCATTCAGACCATCTGCCAGCCTGCCAGCCTATGCCTATGCCTGGGCGTATCATAAAGTGATTGTGATTCTTCCCGATCATATGAGCCATCAGGAAGTCAATCCCGGCTTCGGCATAAAAGTTCTTCCAAAGGAAATATTGGGTAGACAAACCTAATTGAAAATATAGGGCATTATTAATCTCATCCCAGTACGTCCCCCCCCAGGGGTCGAAGATTTCTTCCTTGTGATAAGAATTACCCCACCCTATTCCAAATCTGACATTTTGCTGCCAGCGTTCTGACATTGCATATTGGTATAGCAAATTAAAGGTTCCTAAACGCAAGCTGTCAAAGCCTTTGCCGTAACCGCCCGAATTATCGGATTGTTCATTATCAACAAGAAAATCAAATTGCGCTTCTATACCAAAGTTGCCGATCCTGGTCTTTATGGGGATAATACTAACCCGTGCATAGTAGCTCTGGGGGTTATAACGATCCAATTGCCGGTGGCTAGAATAAGTCCATGGTCCAAAAGGATTACTATTCTCATGCTTATCATATAATGCGTTCTCTATATCAAAGAGGGCAAAGGTAGGAGCCCATCCAAAGGAAAAAGTCCAGTCTACCTGGTGTTTTTGACCAACCTTAACTTCGCCAAGGGTAGACCAGAGACCTCCGGGGTTACGGGCAAGAATATCATACGTGCCTGTTTTTAATTTTCCCGGACCAAAATGAAGGGTCGCCTGATTTTCGGTTACGACAACCTTGTCGGGTATATAAGCGCGTTCATGATCCTCCAGGGTTACTCCGGACCAGTCGTGGTTTTTTGAAGTATGAACAAGAACGAACTCAGACTCGGGAAAAAAATCCTCTCCGTAAACGGTAAGAGCCCCAACGGTTTTTTCCATTTTATAGTACAGGCCATAGAATGGCTGATAGGTTTTTAGCACCGGCTGTACCGCAGGATAGACCCGGAAGGTTTGCCATTCCGAGCGGCCTTCCAGCAGGTTCATTCTGTTCCAGGAAGTAATCCTGTAGCGGTAGTTCCCGGCCCGCAATGCTACCTCGAACCTGTTCTCGGCGGTTTCCAGCCTGTGAGCAGGTACATAACCTGTCCTGGTTTGGTGTTCAATTTCCACTTCATAACGAGCGGTATTGGAAACAGCCGGAAAAACAATAATCTGATGTATTAAAAACCCTTCCGGTGTTTTGGTAACATAACTGGTGCTTTCTTCGGCATTTTGGGCGAAGGCGGAGTACCCGGCCAAAAGTATCAGGATCAGGAGACAAAACTTACGCATACAATTATTGGTTTCCATACAAAGCTCCTGGATCCTGTACTGGGAGGTTTCTGATTATTGCCTGTCCGCTCGTTACGGTTAATCGGTTTGAAACGCTGGGCAAGCTATAATTACCGCGCCTGTCTCTTTCAAATACCTGCCATACATAATCGCCTTCCGTCAGAATCCCGGGGTTTGCCAGGATGTAGGAAGCAGTCGAAACTGTTGTCGGCGGAATTACCACTTGTCCATTGGCGCGATACAGGGCATAGCGGTATTCAGAACTTCTTCCTTCCCAACTGAACAATACCTGCGGGGTGTTTGCCAACTGTCCTGTTGTAATCCTGTATCCGTCCAACGGGAAGGAACCGGAAAGCGTACTTGCTGAAGAAACCTGCAGCCAATCGTTTGTTGAAGAGGGAGGAGGAGGAGGCGGGGGAGGCATCGCTTCAAATACTTCCGCTGACTGCGGCGGTGCAGGTTCCGGCGGAGGAGGTGATGAGGGCTCCGACGGTGGAGGTGTAGGTTCCGGTGGAGGAGGTGGTGGCGGCGGAGGTTCCGGCGGCGGAGGTGGTGGTGGCGTCGGCTCCGGCTCCGGTGGAGGGGGTGGTGGTGGCGGAGGTTCCGGCGGAGGAGCTGAGGCGATTACCGGAGCTGTTGCCACAAGATTCCCTGCACTAACATTAAAAGTTCTTGTTTGTGAAACAACAGGAGCAGTACCGCCAATAGCGCTAACCCGCCAATACCAGGTTTTTCCTTCCTGTATCATACTATCGGGTAAAGTATAATAATTGTGGCTTACAGATTGATTTACTGCAGGATTTGCCATACGGGAATTGTCGGCAACTTCTACAAGCCAGGAAGATGCTGCAGAATCATTAATCCACAATAACCGGTGGCCGGTTGCTTCTGCAAAGATATTTCCGTTTTGCTGCGGGTATGTTAAAACCGGCGCCTCAAGGGTGGGATTGCCCCGAACTATGGAAAAGCCGCTGACAACCGAAGGAGAAGCGGCGCCTTTTATCCATGCCGGGAATACCGGTGAAACACGCCAGTACCAGCGGCCCGGCCCCAGATCCGTCTGGGTAACGGCAGTACCTTCAACCCTGCGCGTTACGGCAGGGCTGCTCATATTTGAATTTGAAGAAACTTCCAAAAGGTATCCCGTTGCGCCTTCTGCGGAAGACCAGGAAAAAGCAACGGCAGTATCTGTTGTGGTGGTAAATTCAGTGCCATTGCCGGGAGTTACAAGCGCTATTGGATAGATTGGGATAACCTCCAGAGTACCGGAGGGATAGCTCTGGTTTACCGGAGCAGTGCTGCCCCCGGCGGCCGGATATGCCCGCCAGAAATAATTGCCGTTGTCCAGGGGAATGGAGACGGAAGACGAACCGGTAACATCTCTGCTTCCGGCAATGTTTCCGAAACTTCTGTCACGGGCAACTTCTACAATTACATGCGTGTCGGGATTAAAGTTTGATGTATTCCAGGAAAAGGTAACGGGAGTGGAGGAACCGGCAGCGCCAAGTACACGGGCGGAAGAACCAAAAGAAGTCATGGCTATCATGGGGTTTGTGTTTACGGCACCATGTGCATCAACGGCAAGTATATCGCCTGTTTCTACGGTGGTTCCGTCAAAATTGGCCTGACCTTCCAGAACCGAAATACCTAACCCTTCATCGTCTTTGTTCAGGCTGGCCTGTCCTTCTATCCTGATTTCGGAAGATCCGCTTGATATTACAACGCCTTTGGAACTGGAAATAACTTCCAGATTACCGCCGGAAAAATCTATCTTTGCACCTGTTTGATCATCCCAAAAAATCTGTATAAGCGTATTGGCATCCAGATTGAGGTATGTTACCTCATCCCGAAAGGTGATATGCGCTTCGGATTGGTCTACAGTGCGAATAGTATCCCCGTTATATACAGGAGAAGCATGCTTTAACCTGTCCCATACAAGACGATCGATAAACTTGCGTTCGGCAACGCGCTTTTTAAAAATAATCGTCCCTATCGGATCTTCGTTAAGCTTTTGCAGGGTACGGTTGTACTCCATCCAGAATGCTGTTCCCGAAGCGCAGGCACCGCCAAGACAAAGCAGGATAATGAGAAGATCAATTACCCTGAATTTTGTATTTTTTTTCTTCTTCATCTGTCTCTACCTTGTCTAAGTCGGGAGCAGGAATTCCCAGAAGGGTTCTTACTTCCGCAAGTGTTTTGGGACCGGAAACATTTTTCATGTTTACAACTGCAAAAATTCGTACCGGTTTTTCTTTGCCTTTTACGGTAACTGCGGGCATTTCTTCCGTAATGAATTTATCCCCGACAAGTTCCCAGGTGTCTTCGGTGATCAGAATATCTGTACCAAAGGGTTTGTTCAGCGCTTCGGTTCTGCTGGCAAGGTTAACCGGATCGCCGATAACGGTGTATTCCATGCGTTGATCCGAACCGATTTGCCCGGCAGTAACAATACCGCTATTGATACCGCAGCCTATGCGTATTTCGGGATTTCCCGGATCGTTTTTTGCACGCGTTGCATTGAGTTCCCCCAGCGCCGCCCGCATCATTAAAGTTGCCTTAACACAGTTAAAAGCATCTTCTTCCGGACTTCCTGCAGTAAACGCCGTGCCCCAGTGAGCCATAACGGCATCGCCGATAAATTTATCAACAACACCGCCGGTTTTTTCGACGCAGTCAACCATACGGGTAAAGTATTCGTTCAGCCACATAACAATACGGTTGGACGCTTCGTCTCCGAAAGCCTTGGTAAAGTTTTCCGATTTTTCCGTAAAGCCCCTGATATCGGAAAAGAACATCGTGCCGTGCTTTGAAAGACCGCCAGGTTTAATTTCGCCCCTCATGGCTCTGACGGCGATATCCTTATTGGTAAAGCGGCCAAAGATGTTCAATGCACTGGACATCTTGCCGAAACTTTCGGTTAATAACCCTAATTCATCGTGGCTTTTTGGTTCCAGTTCAACTTCAAAATCGCCCCCTTCTATACGAAGGGCTGCATCGGCCAATGTCCGTACGGGTTTGGAAATTGTTTTGGAAAAGAACCAGACAAAGAGTATGGCAAGCGCAAGCACAGCTGCGGTCAGAAACAGGTTTTGGCGAGTAATACTTTGAACCGCTTCGAATACTATATCATGAGGTATGGTGGTAATTGCCGTTGTATCCGTACCGGCAATACGGTAATAAGCGCCGAAATAATTGATGCCTGAATCGTCGGTAAAAGAAATCTGCCGCCGGTTACTGTCCCCTTCCTGCTGCATGGTAGCTACAATAGGAAGTGATGAAAAATTGGCGCCTCCCAGGATAAGATCACTGTCAGGGTGAAGCAGCACATCTCCGGAATTGGTTACTATAAAACTTGTATTGGTCCCGGTACCAAAGGATTCGGAAAGATCATCGGGGGTAAAAAGCACCCTAATCGTTTCGTTCCCCTCTATACCGTGACGGCCAAAGACAGCAATAATCAGAGAAAGCTGAAAGTAGGGCCCCGCATTAAAGAGTCTGATTGTGTCAGGAACGGCAGAGAAACCTGAAGAAAAATAGTTTTCTACCGCATTAATGTCTATATTATTGGCGTTCAGGAATTGTTCGTTGGAAATAATAATCCTGCCGCCGGGCTGCTCAACCTCAATGGCAGCCAGATTCTGGTTCCGGTTAAAAAAGAACCATTCCATTTCCGGATCCCGTTCATTGATCGAGGAACTCCGGTCTAATACTTCCAGATAGAGCAGTACAGCTGTTTCTACAGCTTTAAAGGAACCTTCTGCCTGGGAACCGGCACGGTGATTCACCGTAAAATTATTATCTTCCGCAGTACGCTGAACATCCTGGTGACTGAGGTAAGATACCAGAAATGTAACTGTCCCCAGCGATATCAGCACTAAAATGGAGATAATAACAACCAGCTTTACGCCTATAGGAAACAGGACGCGAGTTTTCTGATCTTTGTGGCTCATAACTTTCCTCTATAATTGGTATAGGTAGTATACAATGCGGTTATTAAGTGGTCAATGTTATAACCAGAAAACCCCAATTTATCGCTAAAGCCTATCACTATAGTTAATCCGAATAAATCCAGCAAAGAGGTGAGACTGCACCGCCAAAAACTCTGGGTGAACCTGCTCAATCAGCTTCCCAGCTCCTATTTTTGCCTTATCTATTCGGTTTTGTACCAATTGGTGCTTAAAAATAGGGCTGGGCTCTTTTATGCTAAATACTTCATTAATACCTCGTGATCTGTTTCGCAGGGAACCCCAGGAATTTTTTGTCAGCGCAGTCTCACCTCTTTCCAAACTCTTTTTCGATTAATTATTTGACAGGTTCAGTGGCAGATAGGGGTTTTCATCCGTCGTAACAACCTTAAGTTACCACGTGCTGAACTAAACGCATTGTGGCCACTATTGGCATACTGGTTTGATTTGGATTATCCATGAAGCATTTACGTGAACATGCTTGCCCTGCAGGAGGGGAAGTCTGACCTGACGGGAACATTCGGCGTGCGTAAACAGCAGTGACACCAGAGTGTCCGTCAACTGCAGCCACGACCGACGTTCCCGCTCAGGGCAGATTCCCCGTTATGCGGGGTAATATGGTTCGAAATGTGCTAAATGGATAATCCTTCTTTAACTAATATGGGAAATTTGATGTGTTCAGTTCGACAAATTGGATTCTTTAAAAAGCCTGTTTCAGAAGATCATACGCATCGTCAGAAGAAACTGTCCAGGGAGAAAATGCTACGAATTCCAGATTTCTGGCTGTTTCTGCCGTAGGTACCAAACGATCCAGCGAAAGATTATAATCCTTAAAGCGCGCAGGTACTTTGAGTATTCCCATGCGCCGGCGGATGGAATCTACAGCCATGCTTGCCGATTCTCCGACCGGAGCACCCATGGTTGGTTCTCCCATTAAAGCTGCTATTTTGGCCAGTTTTTCCGGTCTTGCGGAAACCAGCCTTTCCAGGATATACGGAAGCAGTATCGTTGAACACCAGGATTTTGCAACAGGAAAGCGGCTGTTGAGTGCAAATGCCAAAGCAGTCCCGATGCCGGGAGAAGAAACAGCGCAGCCCAAGGCCATCAGGAGCCCTGCATTTGTAGCGCCGCCTACAATGTCGATCATTTTTTCATCAATATAGGAATCTATCATTTGGGTATAAAGAAGTATAGCCTGTTCCAGCATTGAATCCGATAAAAACGAAGCTCTGGTAGAGCAATATGCTTCCACCGCAACGCAAAAACCGTCAAAGGCGGTAGTAGAAGCAAATTTTCCCGAAAGGGTTTCGGAAAGGCCCCCGTCTATAATAGCCGCAGTACATAAACCTTTGGGTGATTTAACAAGTTTAACCGAACGATCGCGGGGGTCTACTGCAATAAAATTCCGGGAAAAAAGAAACGGATCCCTGCCTGTTGTAGGAATTGCGATATAAGGAATAAAATCAACATTTGCATTTACACCGTCCATCAGATCAAAAACAGTCATTCTTGATTT
>Ga0082212_10003583_pt1 | contig 21944 bp, 20 predicted proteins | sample TergutNt197P3_FD_71548 | JGI IMG/M metagenome (GOLD analysis project Ga0082212, IMG submission 71548) | Neocapritermes taracua P3 segment gut microbial communities from Petit-Saut dam, French Guiana - Nt197 P3 | ecosystem: Host-associated > Arthropoda: Insects > Digestive system > Gut ...
TGCTGCTGCTGCCCCGGTTGAAGAAAAAACGGAGTTTGACGTCGTGCTCGCGGGGGCGGGCGAGAAAAAGCTCGAAGTCATCAAAGTCGTGCGCGAGATCACCGGCCTCGGCCTGAAAGAGGCCAAGGACTTGGTCGAAAGCGCCCCCAAGGCGATCAAGGAAGGCATACAGAAGGACGAAGCAAACCAGATAAAAGACAAGCTGGCGGCGGCAGGCGCGGCGGTCGAGGTAAAATAATCTCAAAAGAATAGCAAGCTGGCTTTCGCAAGGTCAGCTTGCTTTGTTATCGGGGGGCAAAAAAATGCTCGCGGGGCAAAAAAAGAAAAAATATGTTTATCCCATATTGGAGCTCGACCCTTATTTAGCTCCATATGAACGCGAGATCGATTTGAGGATGCAAAATTACGCGAATTTCAGAAAAAGGCTGTTGGGCGGGGAGGGGAGCCTGTCCTCGTTTGCCAACGGGCACCTGTATTTCGGTTTCCACAAATCGCCCGGGCGCGACGCCTGGCATTACCGCGAGTGGGCGCCCGGCGCCGACGCGATTTCGCTGATCGGGGATTTCAACGGCTGGGACGACAGATCGCACGAACTGGCAAAAATAGACGGGAGAGGCGTCTGGGAAATCGCAATCCCAAAAATAGGCTCCCTTCCGCACGGCTCAAAGATAAAAATCAGGATAAAAGCGGGCGGGAAAACATTCGACAGGATCCCCGCCTATTGCAAAAGAGTGGTGCAAAATCCCGAAACCTTCGAGTTTTACGGGCAGATCTGGGATGCCGGGTATGCTTGGCGGACGGATCGATTCGACGCGAAAAAAATCAAAGTCCCCTTGATCTACGAGAGCCATGTGGGAATGTGCGCCGAAGAGGAAAAGGTCGCGCGGTTTTCGGATTATATCGAAATCGTTTTGCCGAGGGTGAAAGCGCTCGGCTATAACGCAATTCAGCTGATGGCGATCATGGAGCACCCGTATTACGCCTCCTTCGGGTATCAGGTGTCGAATTTCTTCGCGGTCTCGTCCAGGTTCGGCACCCCCGAGGAGCTCAAAGGGCTCATAGACGCCGCGCATGAAATGGGCATAGCGGTTCTGTTGGACCTCGTCCATTCGCACGCCGCCCCGAACGCCGCCGAAGGGCTCGCGGAATTCGACGGCACCCCATATCAATATTTCCACGCGGGACATAGGGGAGAGCATCCCGCCTGGGGCACCAAGCTGTTCGATTACGGCAAGCCCGAGGTCGCGCATTTTCTTTTGTCGAATCTGAAATTTTGGCTCGAAGAATACAGATTCGACGGATTTCGTTTCGACGGGGTGACTTCGATGCTGTACCTCGACCACGGGCTCGGGGAAACATTTGGCGACTACGGCAAATATTTTTCGCCGAACACCGACGCGGCTTCCGTGGCTTATCTGCAGCTCGCCTGCGAGCTCTGCAAAGAGATAAGGCCCGATTGCCTGCTCGTCGCCGAGGATATGAGCGGAATGCCCGGGATGTGCCTTCCCATCAAATGGGGCGGCATCGGATTCGATTACAGGCTCGGCATGGGGGCGCCCGATTTCTGGATAAAAACCATAGCCGACAAAAAAGACGAAGACTGGGGCATGGGGCATATGTTTTGGGAGCTTGTGCAGCGCCGGCCCAAGGAAAAAGTGATCGGCTACGCGGAATCCCATGATCAGGCCTTGGTGGGCGACAAGACGATCATGTTTTGGCTCGCAGACAAGGAGATGTACTGGCACATGGACAAAGGCTCCGAAAGCCCGGTGATCGAGCGGGCAGTGGCCTTGCACAAAATGATAAGGCTTGTCACCTGCATGTGCGCGGGAGAGGGATATCTAAATTTCATGGGAAACGAATTCGGGCACCCCGAATGGATCGATTTCCCGAGGCCGGAAAACGGGTTTTGCTACCATTATGCCAGAAGGCTGTGGCGGCTCGCCGACGACGAAAACCTCAGATATATCGGGCTGCAAGATTTTGACAAGGCGATGATCGCCCTCGCCAAAAAGGGAAACCTGCTCAAATATCCCTCCCGGCTGCTCCATATCGACGAAAAAAAGAAAACCATAGCCTTTGAAAAAGGCAAATATCTGTTTCTGTTCAACTTTCACCCATCCGAAAGCCGCGATTTTTCGGAAGCCATAAAAAAGCAGCCGGGCGAATATGCCGAAATATTGAACACATCGGGCAAATCATCAAAAGATGGCAAAAAGGCGGATATGTTCGCCCTCAAAGCCAGGACGGCGGCGGTTTTTTTTAAAAAGTGAGCGCGAGGCAAAATTTTTGTTGACATATTCGCCTATATTTGCTATAATTTAGCTGTGGGCATCATAAATTATTGCCGAAACGATCAAAACACATAATATTCCAAAATATTTTCAGGAGGGTTATATAATGTTTTGCACAAAATGCGGAAAAGAATATCCCGACGGCGGCCAGTGCACCTGCACCCAGCAGCCCCAACAGCAGCAGCCCCAACAACAACCTCAGCAACAGCAACAACCACAACAACAATTCCAGCAGCAGCCCCAGCAACAACAGTTTCAGCAACAGCCTCGCCCACAGCAGCAACAATTTCAACAACCCGGACAACAACAGCCACAGCAACAGCAATTTCAGCAACCCCAGCAGCAGCAGCAATATCAACAGCCACAGCAACCCCAGCAGTTCCAGCAGCAGCAATATCAACAGCAGCCCGGGCAGCAGCAATTTCAGCAGCCGCAGTATCAGCAGCCGTATTACGTCCCCAAAGACAACCGGAAGCTGTTTTGCATCCTCGCATATATCCCGATCTTGTTCTTGGTCGGGATGCTGGCCTCAAACGAAAAAAACGACCCTCGCGTCCGTTTCCATGTAGGGCAGGGGATCATGCTGACCATATATTGGGCCGCTGTCTGGATTGTGCATATAATAATTTCGCTGGTATTGCAGTCGGTTTGGAGGAGCAGCGCTTCGGTTATTTGGGGCTATAGCTATTCCGTGCCGCATTTCGGCGCAGTGCTTGTCAGCTGGCTGATATGGCTTGTCGCCTGGGGAAGCGTCGCGTTTTTGGCGATCACGGCCATACTCAACATAAACAAAAATCAAGACAAACCCCTCCCGATCATAGGCGGCATGGCGTTCTACAAGTAAACAACGGACAGGGAGCCTAATATTATGAAATATTGTACAAAATGCGGCGCCCAGTGCGAGGACAAAGCCGCCTTCTGCATGAAGTGCGGGAGCAAATTCGAAATCGCGGAACAACCCCCGCCGCAGGTGATTCTTCAGCCTCCCCCTCAGCCGCCACAGCCCCAGCAGTACGCGCCCCAGCCCGCATATGGCGGCTATGCGCCGCCGCCTTTGGCCCAGACTCCCGCGACAAGCCTTTTGAAGCGGTGCAGCTCATCCCCCCTGTTTTTGATTTTCATTTCGCTGTATTCGCTTTTGCTGGTTCTCAGGCTCGTCAAAGTTTTCACGGACGGCATCGCCGAAACGCCTTCATACGAAATGTTCGGTTACAGCTACGGGGGCGGCACGCGGGTCGACGGGTTTTCGATCGCCTTCGGCCTGATCGGGTGGATCCTGCCTGCGCTGACGGGGCTCGGCCTCTGGCTGCATTTTATGGCGGCCGCCGGCAAAAAAAACATGGGCATGAAAACCTCCGGGCTGACGCTCATTTTCGTGTGCACCATAATAAACCTCGTGCTTGTTGGCATAGCGATGCTTTTTGGTTTTCTCGCGCTTGTCATAATGCTGATAGGGGTGGCCGGCGTGGCAAATGTGGACAATGCGGCCGGGGCGGCTCTGGCCGGAGTGGGCGTGGCATTGGCAATTTATGTGGTCATCGTGGTTTTGGCGATAATATATTACGCCAAGCTGCTGAAATCGATAAGCGCGGTTTCAAGGTGCGCCGCCACGGGAAATGCGCAGCCGGTATCGTCATATGTCGCCGTCATGAATCTTATGCTCGCCTTTTTTGGCATAATCGCGATAATCGCGCAGATAGCCGTGTATTCGTGGATAACGGACATCATGGACGCCCTGATGAACGAGATTTACCGCCAGACGGGCGGCCAGTTCGGCGACGTGATAAATCAAACGATAGGCGGGCTGCTCGGCGTAAACATATGGAATGTCGCGGTCTCGGCGCTGAACTCTGCGGTATTGATCGCGATATCCGCCGCCATGCTCTCATACAATTCAAAAATCAGAACGCTCGCATGGGAGGCCCACTATCAGCAGCCCCCGCCAAATCCGTACGGCCAAAACCGCTACCCCTCCGGGTTTTGAGCGCCGCGGCCGGGCGGAAAATTTTATTATAATCAAAAATTATCTTGAAACTTGTAAAAAAATATGCTATGATACTCATATCAGGCGGGAAATGTGTATTTTTTGCCTGAAATACCCGTAAGAAAGGAGATGGTCAGGTTGACGAACGTAAGAAAGGTGATTGAAAGTTAAATAGTTGCGGGTTGCATATTTTGCCCGGATTATTCCTTTCAATAATCACGTTTGGATGCGTGCCTGATAAAGCGGGAAGTGCGAATTTTCCGCTTTATGGGCGTGTATGTGGAAAGCATGGTTTTTGTCCGATATTGAAAGGAGCGTCTAAATTTGAGTTACATAAACGCGAAGGAAATTTTGCCCGCGTATCTGCTCGAGGAGATTCAGCGCTACGTAAAAGGCGAGATAATCTACATCCCGAAACAACATGAGGAAAAAATTAAATGGGGCATAAAAAACGGCAGCAGGAAAAAATACGACAAGAGAAACAGCGATATCAAAGCCCTGAAAAACGGCGGCATGACGGTCGACGAGATCGCGAGGGAGTATTATCTGTCCGCTGACAGCATAAGAAAAATCGTGAGCGGCTAAAAATGAGAATGAATATATTTCAAAAGGCAGGCGGAAAAATACCGCCTGTTTTTTATCGGCGAAACCCCATGTAAGAACAAAAATTGCGCATTCGGCCTGCAAACGCTTGACATCGAAAGCTTTTTGTGGTACGATAAAAAAACGATGAAGAAAAAGGAGATGATTTTCCATGAAAAAAATGTGTTTGATTTTAGCCTCCGCCATATTGATTTTTTTGCCCATGATTTCCTGCGGCAATGGCGGCGGCGAAAATAACGCGAAGCAGACCGACGCGCCAAACCCTGCGGCAAACGAGGCCGCAAATGAAGATGAAAGCCAAGCAGCCACGCAACGATTGATGCCCGACGTCCCCGAGGACAAAGATTACGGCGGATATGAGTTCGCAATCATCGCAAACGACAAATCCTGGAGCGGGCACTGGTTTTCAAGGGACATCTACGTAGAGGCCGAAAACGGCGACACGATCGACGACGCCGTGTACTACAGGAACAGGGCGATCGAGGAAAAGTATAATGTCAAAATCAAGGGCGCCTTCTCCGCCAACCAACTCAACGACGCGAAAAAAAGCATCAAGGCGGCGGATGATTCTTACGACGTTTTGAGCATTCCCATGCAGGGGTGTACATCGGCTTTGGCCCAGGAGGGCATGCTGATCGACTTGAAGAAGGCGCCTTACATAGATTTGGAAAAACCGTGGTGGGACCAAAGGGCGAACCAACAGCTGTCGATAGGCAACAGGCTGCTGTTCTCGATAAGCGACCTGCTCGTCATAGACAAAGACGCGCTGTTCATATTCCTGTTTTCCAAGGATGTGATTCAGGAGCACGATCTCGAGGACCCATACCAGATTGTCAGGGAGGGCAAATGGACAGTTGACAAAATGTGGGAAATGGGTAAAACCGTCACGCAGGATCTAAACGGCGACGGCATCATGGACGATTCCGACAAATACGCCCTGGTCACCCAGACGCACTGCATGCACGGAAACGTGGTCGGGGCGGGGCATTTCGTGATAACCAAAGACGAAAACGATATGCCGATATTGAATATAACGGATCCGATAATAGAGGAGTCCTACTCGAAATGGATCGAAATAATCAACGACCGGACAAATTCGATCGTGGCGCAGGATTGGCAGCACAAATACACAGGGGAGACGATCTGGGACCAGCAGCTCGACATGCTCATGGAAAAAAGGGCGCTGTGGCTTTATACGGGAATGAACAGGGTCACCATGCTGCGCGAGGCAGAATGCAATTTCGGCATACTGCCCGACCCGAAACACAGCGAATCGCAGGGCGAATATTACAACGCCGTTTATGCCGGGTGCACCACCGCGATCAGCATCCCGGTCACCGCGTCCGATATCGAAAGAACGGGAATCGTCCTCGAGGCGCTGACCGCCGAAAGCTATTACACGCTGCGCCCCGCATATTATGACATATCGCTAAAAAGCAAGCTGATGCGCGACGACGAATCGGGGGAGATGCTCGATTTGATCTTTGCGACCCGCTGCTACGACTTGGGCCAGGTGTACAACTGGGGAGGCATATTCGATATGTTCGCCACCGAGACGCAAAAAAAGAACACGGCTTTCGTTTCGGCGTATGAAAAGCTGATTCCGAAAGTGGAAAAAGATATGCAAAAGGCACTGGACAATTTCGCGGAAATCGGGTGAAAATCCGATATAACCGAAATATGAAAAAAGGGCGGGATTTTTCCCGCCCGCTTTTTTGCCATAAGCCACATAAAAAGCTAATCTATTTTTTCATAAAAACTGACCCACGCGGCGGAAACCCGAAACTTAGAGTTGAGGGAGGAGCCGCGCTTGATTTCATAATACACAATAGGCGGGATAGAATAATCGTTGTCGCCGCTTATTGTTTTACTGAATTTTGCTTGAACGTCTTTATTTTCTTTAAGCATATAAGAAATTGTATCACTATCAAGCGCGTAAATCATAAATCTAACTTCCTTGTAATGTGTATTCCGCTTTTTATTATCGCGTCAAATTCTTCGTCAAGCGGTTCATCAGTTATATCGTTAATATTTTCTATAAAACGTCTTATTGCCTCTTGTGGATTTCTTTTTTTGTTTGTCGATTCTGTGTTGCTTGCATGATTAACGCTTATTTTCTTTATCAGTTCAACGATAAATTGTTGTTCGGTTATTGGTAACCTCTCCATTAAAGCGTTAGCCTGTTGTGTGTATATCGACATTTGTATCACCCGCTTTTATAGATTTACATAGCAAAAACAGACTGCGTTCGCAAGCCTGGCCGCCTGCCTGCCCTGATTAGTCATCGGGACAGGCAGGCTTCATTATACCGGAAATCAATCTATTTTTTCATAGGCTTCCACGACTTTGTCTATGGCCGTCTCCATTTTTCCGAGCGCCTTTTCAAACGGCGAGGCATAGTCCGATTTTTTGTTCTGCGCGTTTCTGAGCATGATATCCATGCCGAAGCCGCCGAAGTTGTAGACATAGCCGATGTCGTGCGCGGTGTTGTTGAGTATTATGTCGAGCATGTCCTGGCTCTCTTCGTCGCGCGCGTACTTGCCCTTCAGGTTTATGTCATAATACGCGGGCTGCAGCGTGTACAGCGATTCGGCGCACAGATCCTCGAGGATCATCCCGGTGCGCTCCAAATCCCCGGCCACCACCGGTATCGATATCCCGGCGCCGGTATGCGGGTTCATGTTGGTGACGTGCTTTGGCTGCGCCTTGTCCAATTTGGGCAGCGGCAGTATGCCGAAATCCATTTCCATTCCCCTCAGCCGCTCCACGATCCTCATCCGGATCCAGGAGAACAATGCCCTGTTCTCCTCCATCATCTTGACCTGCTCGTCGTAGATGGGGAATTTGCCTTCGTACCTGTGCAGATGGACCACATTGTTCTCATCGAGCATTAGCTCCGATATCTTGTCTGTGATCTGGTAGCCCCTTTCGCTGCCGAAAGTGACTATGGGGTAGTCGTTTTCGTCCTTGGCGCATATTTTTTCACCGCCCGAGACGAAGAACGAAACGTTCGAGTCGGCCTGCGTTATGCAGCCGAACAAATCGTCCTTGATATACATCTCGCCGTCGCCGTTGAGGTCTTTTGCCACGCCTTTGCTCATTTCGATCAGCTTGTCAAAAGTCCATTCCCCGTTTTTGACAATGGCGTAAGGATCGTCCAAGGCGTGCTCTTTTAAAAGCTCCTTGTTGAAGATCATCGCCTCCATGGCGTCGTTGTCCAACACCAAAATCGCCCCTTGCAGGATAAAGAGCTTGTTTATAATCGACAAATCGCGTATCGTGCCCTGGTCCCACCAGGGTTTTTCCAAATCGAGGCAGGGGATCGAAAAAAAGTCGACGTAGTTTCCCGCCTGGGCCGTGGGAGGGAATTGCACGAGGTGGGGGGCGACCACGTCGTAGATGTCGTCGCCCGCTTTGATCGCCTGGGTGACTTTTGTTTCGACCTGCGGATTTTCCACCGATATCTCCGATATCTTTATATTATATTTTTCCTCTATCTTGCTGTTCCTGTTATAGACCGCGTCGTTGATCACGTCGCCGTTCACTTCCTCGGCGAATATGTCCCTGTGGGCCCATTCCACCCAGTCCGCCCCGAGGCTGTCCACCCCTCTGACCAAAAACACGAACTCGTACCCGCCGAAATCCTTCGCTTCGAGATCCGGGTACAGCCTTTCGGCGACCTGTTCGCTCTCTTCCGCGCCCTCCGCGCCCTCGGCGGCTTTCTCGGCGGTGGCGTCCTCGGTCTTTTCCGGCGCAGTCTGGCACGCGGCCGCCGAAAGCAATGCGAGCGCCAAACTTGCGAGCAGCATGAGCCTCAAAATTTTTTTGAACTTCATTTTGTTTTTCCTCCGTTATGTTTTTTATTTATTTATTTTTTGTTTCGCTGTACATGATCAGCTCGCTCGACATATTCAAGCCCACATTTATGCGAATGCCCGAAGCCGCCAGCTCATATCCGTCTATGACCGCTTTTTCGCCGCTGTTTGAAAAAGTCACCTCGTATGTCTTTTCGCGTGAAACCCCGCGCAGCTTTATGTTCAAATCCTCGCAGGGCCCGGACTGCGTGAACGCCAGGATCATGCCCTTTTCTTTATCCGGCGATCCATATTCCAAAATCGTAGCGGGCGCCGCTTTCAGCACGGGCTGGAAGGGGGTATGGTGATACACGAGGCAGTTTTTTAGAAGCGGCTTGAAAAAGCCTTTGTAGAGCCGGTTGTATTCTATCAGCTTCTCTTTCAAATACGGGGACAGCTCGGCCAAGGAGGGCGCGATTCCCCTGTATATCGGGCGGCAGATCATGGATATGCGTATCTGCGAGTCGAGGTCGCCGTCCATCTGCCATTCGGGCACTTCGGTTCCGAATGTGCGCAGCAGGATCTCCGGCGGCAATGACATCATCACCCCCGCGAGTATGCGCGCGCCGCGCGGACGGCGCATCCAATCCGATAGCTCGGTGTTGTGGAAGCGGCCGAGCGTGCCCCAGTCGAGCCTGCCGCCCCCGCCCGCGCAGTTCTGGAACACCACCTTTGGATATTTTTCCCTGAGCCTGTCAAATACCCTGTAAAACGCCTCGTAATAGCGCCACAGGGTATTTTCGCAATATTCGCCGTTTTGCCGCGTCGCGCCGAGGCCTATGTTGTGGTTGTGGTCTATTCTGTACATATCCAATCCGTACTGCTCGATGAGCCGGCATATCGTGTCAAAACAGAATTTTTCGACCTCCGGATTCGCGAGGTCGAGCGCTCTTCCCCCCGCGCAGAGTTCGCCGTTTCTTTTCGCTATCCATTCGGGATGTTCCTCTCTCAGCCTGCTGTTATGTCCCGCCGCCTCTATTTCGACCCAGAGCCCGAACCTCATGCCTTTTTTGTGCGCGTACTCGGGTATTGGCTCAAATCCGTTTTTCATCCAGGGGCCCGCGACCCAGTCGCCCACGTTGTTTCCCCATTGATTCGGCTCCTTGGATCCGTACCAGCCCGCATCCACCACATACATCTCCGCCTCGATTGCATGGGCCACGTCGATATCGGCCTTTATGCCCTCCTCGCTCTCGCGGTCGCACAGATACCCCCTGTGGTTGGCCTCTATTTCGCTCACCGGAACGCCCTCCGGCAGTTTGGGCAAAATACATTCGCGCACATAGATGTGGGTGGACTGCACGATTTCGTCGTCGCTGTTTCTGAACAACCCGAAATGCGCTTTGGGCGTCGATACGGTCTCGCCCGGCTCGAGAACATAAAGCGCCTCGCCCGCGATATCCAGCATTCCGATCTCAAAAGACAGCGCCCATTGGTCGCCTTCGGCCACATGCGTCTTGAACTGCCAGTTTCCGCTCCACGCATATTCGCACACAAACGTCTCCCCGGTATAAAGATCGCGCAGCCAGGCGGCGGGCCGCGTCCAGCCCGATTTGCCGTAATCCGAATAAAACCCGAAATCCCCCTCCGGCAGGCGGTCGAAATAAAAATCGCCCTCCTTGCCCCAGTCCTTTAGATGGTTGTACGCCGCGGCGAACCCCGATTTGTCCGTGTCGCAGCCGAGCAGCTCGTCCTTTTGGAGATTTTTCTGGTGGCGCCATATATAGCCCGCAAACGGGCTCACGCTCGTTATCGCCGCCGCCTTTTGGCTGTCGTTTTTTATTTCGAGCCAGCGCGCGATAAAATCCCCGCCAAAAAGCTTCGTGCAGACATTCGCGCCGATTCCCGAATCGTGGCAAAGTTTCATCGCGTATTCCCCGCCGCCGCGATCCTCGAAACCCGAATATTGCCAGCCCCCGGCGAGATCATGGCCGTCTACCGAAAGCTTGAAAGCGTCCGCTTCCGGATATTTTGAGATGAGATTTGAAAACATCCCTTTTCCGAGGCTCATCTCGGGATACGCCTGAGCTGTGCAGTTTCTGTACCGGCAAACGAGCCTGCCGTCGATCAGCGCCTCGTCTGACACCTGCCTGCCCGAAACATACCTGAAACCCGCGACCCCTTCGCCCGATTCGAATACTCCCGTATAATTACCATTCATACATATATTCCCCCGTTTTATATTAATTATAATGTATCCAAAGGCAAATGTCAATAATTATTTGCCTATTCGCCGAAAAACTCGTTTTCCACCCCCGCGCAGAGCGCATGGTACACGGGCAGGGTGAACTCCTGGACCCTATATGTCTCATCCGCCGGCAGATTTATCAGGCAATCGCACATATCCTTCAATTTTCCGCCGTTTTTTCCCGTTATTGCTATGGTTTTGCAATCAAGCGCGCCAGCGGCCAAAACGGCTGCGCATACATTTGCGGCGTTTCCCGAAGTGGAGAGCGCGACTAAGACATCGCCCGCGTCCGCGTAGCCAAGTACCTGCTGCGCGAAAATATAGTCCGCCCCTATGTCGTTTGCCACTGCGGTGATTATGCTCGTCTGGCTTGCAAGCGATATCGAGCGGAGCGGCGCCTGCAGGCCCGGCAGGCCGGGTATCGGCTTTGCGAGCGGGCGCTTTAGCTTGAAGCTTTTCATGAATTCGCCCACGATATGCTCGCAGTCCGAAGCACTGCCCCCATTTCCGCAAATCAGCGTCTTTTTTCCGGCCGCGTAACATTCGGCCAAGATATCATAAGCGAGAAGTATTTCGCCTTCGACGCCTTTTAGATCCGCATGCTCCGAAAACAGCGCCCCGAAAATCTTCTTTGTCGAATCCTTCATTTCAAGCTTCCTGCCTTTCATCGGAAAGGGACACGACGAAGTGGTAGTTTATCTCTTTTTGCGCTTCGATGAATTTCAATATGTTGTTTTCCCTCGCGGTTTTTCTGCTCTCGCCGTCGCAGTTCGCCGGTTCGAGCCCCAAAACGTAATCGCCCTCGCCCGGCATTTTCCATTCTATGAAATAGTCGAGCGGCGCCGCGTCGTATTTTACCGAAATGCCCTTTTTCAGCCCGGGGTTGTAGAGCGAATATCCGGCCCAGCCCCTATCGTCCGTTTTGAGCTTATGATAGTAGCAAAATTCGTCTATGCCGTGCCGCGGGGCATCGAATTTGCGCCAATTTGAAAATTCTTTCGCCGAATAGTCGTTGCGCGGAGAGGATGTGAGCGCGGGAACGTTTATTTCGATATTCTCGTCCAAAAACGGGTAGCCGTAATTCAAGTGGTACAAAATCATGTGCGGCGAGGTTTTGAATCCCGTGTTTTTTACCGTGTCCCGTATTTCGAACTTGTTTTCGGCGGTGGATATTGTTATCCGGCGCGTCAGGCTGTACTTGTCCCCGAAAAGCCGCGCCTGGGCCATGGTCCCGGTTATGACGATCTCAGGCTCGCCGCTCTGCGTATTTTCGTCTATGGCGCACCAGAAATTGTCCGCCGGGGTATTTGCGATCCTGCCGTGGAGCCCGAGCTCCTCGCCTTCGTCCTCGCAGGGCGAGCAAATGGTCTCAAGGCCGCACGTGGTCAAAAATCCGGCGTAGAAGCTGCGCAAAAACTCGAGTTTCCTGTTGTCGTAATAGCTGGGGTGGACCGCCCCGGTGGGCGAGATATAGCACATATTGGTGTCCTTGTAGATGAGCTGGTATATATCCAGGCAGCGATCGGGCAAAATCGTCATGAACAGGCCTTTTCCGTTGATGACGTCGACGGCGCGGGTGCCATTCGCCCTCCCGTCGGTCATGATATAATTTTTCACCGAAAACAATTGATTTTTATTGCCCACGTATCTTAATTTTTCCGAATAATTTTTCGCCATAAAATATCCCTCTTTCTTTCTTTGCAATTCTATCGATATATTTTTGTCGCCCGGGAAGAAGCCGGGTAAAACAAAGGCGGGGGCAATTTCGATCCGCCCCCGCCTTCTATTTTCCGCTTCGCCATATCCGCCCTGGCGATTTCCCCATCGCCGTTTGTAGTATAGCATATATTTTGTGAAATTTCAATGCTATATTTATGAATTTTCAGGAAATTTATTTCAGGAATCGAATTTTTTCAAATAATTTTCGAAAAAAGCCACAAAAACAACTTGATATTTGGTATAATACAACAAAACGGCAAAAAATATCGGGAAAGGAAAAAAATATCGCATGAAAACAAATTTCAAATTTATGTTCATCGGGGCGGGAAGCACGACGTTCACCTTGGGGCTTGTGTCGGATATCCTGCATGAGGAGGATTTCATCAGGACAGGTGAACTGAGGCTCGTGGACCTTGACCCCGAAGCGCTCGACGACGCATACGACGCCGTATGCGCGATGATCAGGGCCGCAGGCCGCGATTTCAAGGTGTCGAAACATTCGGATTTCAAAGAAGCGGCGCCGGGAATCGATTTCGCGTTTTTCACCTTCGTGACCGGCAGGTACATGTCGTGGAAAACAGACATAGATATCTGCGAAAAGCATGGGGTGACGCAGACCGTGGGGGACACGATAGGCCCGGGCGGGCTGATACGCGCGGTGCGAAACGTCCCGGTGGTGGTGGAAGTATGCCGGGAGCTCGAAAAAGTTTCGCCGGAGGCCTGGGCGATCAACTACTCAAACCCCGAGGGGGCGCTGGCGCTCGCCATAGAGGCGCACACAAACATACGCACGTTCAGCCTGTGCCACGGAACCCCCGGAACTGCGGCGATGCTGGCGCGGCGCGCATTCAACGCGGAACCAAACCGGATGACATACAGCGCGGGGGGAATAAATCACCTGACATGGATAACGGAGCTCAAACTCGACGGCGCGGATGTATTCGCCTCGCTGAAAGAGAAGCTTACGGAATGCGGGCTCGACAAAGAAGAGCCCATATCCTTTGAGCTTTTCAACATATACGGCGCTTATCCCGCGCCGGGCGACTGGCACGTGAACGAGTTTTTCCCGCATTATCTCAGGGAAAACGTAAAGAAAAACAAAAACCCGAACTTAAAAGGCTTCGATACCGCCGCCATGATCGAAAATCGAAAAAGCTGGAAAGACAGGGTGGAGAAAATCAAAAAAGGCGAGATCGGATTCAAGGAATACGGAACGTCGGGCGAAACCGCGACGCATTTCATCAGGGCGCTCACGACGGGCCAGCCCGCGCTTGAAATGTGCAACGTGCAAAACAGGGGATACATAGAAAACATATCGGGGGAAATCGCCGTGGAAGTGCCGGCGTATATAGACGAATTCGGGCTGCACCCCAAAAAAGTCAAACTGCCCGACGGCATCGCGGCAAAGTGCGAGACCTTGGGGCGCGAGTACAAATTGATAGTCGACGGAGCGGTCGAATGCGACAGAAACAAACTGCTTGCCGCGATGATGATCGATCCGTTGTGCGCGAACTGCGATTATCCCGAAAAGCTGCTCGACGAATTGCTCGCGGCGTATCTGCCGATGCTGCCCTGCGGCTGGAAAAATGCCCTGTAGCCCAAAGATGATATCGGCCGCCCACGCCGTCGGAATGGCCTGGGCGGCTTTTAATTTTGCAATTCCTTCAATTTTGCCTTTATTTATTTAAAATTATTATTTATTTTCGATGTAAAATAGTAATCGCACGATACAAAACGCTGGGAGGGAAAACATATATATGAGGGAGCTTGTGTCCGCGCTGAAAAAAGAGATAAATAAGGCGATCGTCGGGCAGGAATACATGATAAACAGAATTTTGACCGGACTTTTGGCCGGAGGCCATATACTGCTGGAAGGCGTTCCGGGGCTGGCGAAATCGCTGGCGGCGAACGCGGTCGCAAAGGCCGTGGGCGTCGATTTCAAAAGGATCCAGTTCACCCCCGACCTTCTCCCCGCGGATATTTTGGGAACTGAAATCTATCACCAGAAAACGGGCGAGTTCGTGATCAAGAAAGGCCCGATTTTTTCCAATTTCATACTTGCCGACGAGATCAACAGGTCGCCCGCGAAAGTGCAGTCCGCATTGCTCGAGGCCATGCAGGAAATGCAGGTGACTATCGGGGAGACCACATATGCGCTGGAAAAGCCCTTTTTCGTGATCGCCACCCAAAACCCGCTGGAACAGCAGGGGACATACCCGCTTCCCGAAGCGCAGCAGGACAGGTTCATGCTGAAACTGAAAATACCCTATCCAAATAAAGCCGAAGAACGGGAAATACTCAGACGCCGCGCCAAAGAAGCCTCCGATGAACCGGGCATAGAGGCCGTCGTCACCCGGGAGGATATTTTCAATATGCGAAAATGCGCGGAGGCCATATACCTCGACGAAAAAATAGAAAATTACGTGCTCGACATAGTTTTCAAAACAAGGGAGCCCTCGCCGTACATCGCCTGCGGGGCCTCGCCAAGAGCCTCGATCAGCCTTGTCAAAGCCGCCAGATGCAGGGCATTGCTCGAGGGGCGCGACTATGTCGTGCCCGACGACATAAAAGACTTGGCTTATGACGTGCTGCGCCACCGCATATTGTTGTCCTATGAGGCCGAAGCGGAGGATATGACATCCGAAAAATTGATCGAAAATATCCTCGAAGAGGTAAATTTGCCGTAAGAGGGGAGGGGGGCAGGGTATGCATTCAAGCGAATTGGTAAAAAAAATAAGAAGAATAGAGATAAAATCCAATAAAATAGCCGAAGAAATCTTTACCGGGGAATACCGTTCCGCTTTTCGCGGGAAAGGCATGGAGTTTGAAAACATACGCCAGTATATGCCGGGCGACGATGTGCGCAATATCGACTGGAATGTCACCGCCCGCCAAAACAAGGCTTTTGTCAAGCAGTTTTGCGAAGAGCGCGAAATGAACATATTTCTTTTGATAGATATGTCCCGCTCGAACAATTTTGGCGGCAAGAAAGAATTCATCGCGGAAATCAGCGCGGCGCTGGCGCTTTCCGCCGCTAAAAACAACGACCGGGTGGGCGCGATTTTTTTCACCGGGAAGATAGAAAAGCTGATCGCCTCGCAAAACGGGAAAAAACATGTGTTGTCGATCATCGAAAGCATTTTGAACTTCCGCCCTTCGCAGGCCGATACGGATCTCGCGGGCGCGCTCGATTATTTCAACCGGATCGAAAAGAAACGCAGCGTCGTTTTTTTGATTTCCGATTTTTTGGACGACGGCTATGCCGAAAAATTGAAAATATCGGCCAGCCGGCATGATCTGATCCAAGTACGGGTGATGGACAGGGCGGAGGAGCATATCCCGGCGGGGGCTGTTTTCAATTTTGAGGATCTGGAAACCGGCGAGAACTGGGTATTGGACAATATGAAAAACGATTTCAAGCCGGGCTTGCCGGAGGCCCAATCCAAAAAAAACCTGATCACCGTCTATACGGACGAAGATTACGCAAAGCCTTTGAGGCAGTTTTTCAGAAGGCAGCAAATCCGATGAACGTAAAAAAAATCATATGTTTGCCGTTGGCACTTTTGTTTTTTTTGATAAGCGCGCCGGCGCGGGCCTTCGCCGAGACCAGAAATATTTACATAGGGGATATCATAACGCTGCAATTGGAATCGCAAAAATTTTCCGCCGAGGAAATCAGGGAAAAATTCAAGGATTTTGAAATCATCGAAATCAGGGAAGAAAACGGCGGATGCTTGGTGTCGGCGCGGACTTTTCAAATCGGCGAGCACAGGATAGTTCTTGGCGGCCGGGAAATCGTGATAAATGTGAGCTCGACTTTGGAAGATATAAATAGGGATGATATCTTCGAAGCGGAAAAAGAAGCCGAACCCCCGGGGTTTTTGTTTTGGCATATGCTTTTTTATATTTTTTCGGCGATCTTCATCCTGTCCGGCGGGTTCGTGGTTTATAAAAAGCTCGCCGGGAAAAAAAGCGAAACGCAGAGCCCGCTGGAATCATTCATGGATCGCTGCAGCTCGCTTTCCGACGAAGATGAAAATTATTTGGTGGATTTGACCCGGCATTTCAAGGAATATATCGAAGCTTTGCATAAACTGCGCATCATCGGAAAAACCTCGGCCGAAATCGCAATTGAGCTTCAAAAAATCGATGCGATCGATATGCCCCCCATCTTGGAATGGCTTGTGGATTGCGACAGATTGAAATTTGCCGGAACCCGTGCAACAAGCGAAGAAAAAAAAGCGCGCCATACGAAATTGCTTTATTTGGTCAAAGAGATCGATCTGCGAAAAGAGGAAAAACACAAATGATACGCTTTGCGCACTGGTGGTTTTTGCTGTTGATTCCCGTGGCCATATATTTGTTTTTGGCCGCAAAAAAAAAGCGCGGGCTGAAATTTTCGAGCGTCGCGCTGTTGAAACAGGCGCGAAACAAAAAAACGATAAAGCACAAAATCGGGAAAATTTTTGTTCTGTGCGGAATTGTTTTGTCCCTTGTCGCATTGGCGAGGCCGCAGACGGCGATAATATTCGATTTATTGAAACGGCAGGGCATCGACATCGTCGTGCTGCTCGATGTCTCCGGGAGCATGCAATCGGTCGATTTTGAGCCCAACCGGCTCGAGGTCGCCCGCAAAACCATCGACGACTTCATTTCCCGCAGGCCAAATGACCGGATTTCCTTGGTCGTATTCGCGGGGACCGCCTATACCCGCGTGCCTTTGACCCTTGACAAAAATATTGTCAGGGAATCGCTTGCGGGGGTCACCTTGGAATCGGTGAACGAAGACGGCACGGCTATCGGAATGGCCGTTTCCGTGGGGATCAACCGTTTGAAGAAAAGCGCCGCGCCGTCGCGCATCATGATTTTGATAACGGACGGCGACAACAACGCCGGAGCGATCGACCCGCTGACCGCGAGCGTGCTTGCGCGGGATTTGGGGATACGCATTTATACAATCGGAGTGGGAAGCGACACGATGATCATTCCCGTCCAAACATTCATGGGGCAAACCCAGTATATGCAGTATCCGGGCGGTTTCGATGAAAAGCTGCTTGAAAACATCGCCGAGGGCACAGGGGGGCAATATTTCCGCGCCGCGGATTCACAAGCGCTGCCCCGGATATTTCAAACCATTGACCAGCTCGAAAAAACGGAATTCGAGGACGATAATTTCAAAGAATACAATGAACTGGCATTTCCCTTGATCGCGGCGGCGTTGATTTTGCTGGCGGCGGGAATTTTTTTGGATAAATATTATTTCATACAAATACCATGAATCAAAAAGGAGGCGCGGCGAATTTGCTTGCGGATCTGGAGTTTAAATATCCGTATAATATATTATACATGGCATTGGCTATTGCCGCCCTTGTCTTTTTTGCGCTTTCGTTCAAAAAAAAAGAAAAGATCATGGCGCTTTTGCATCTGAATTTCAAAATACCGGCGAAAGCGCCGCGCTCGGCGCTTCTTTTGGCCGGGCTTGGGCTGATCGCCTTCTCCCTTTTGGGGCCGCAGGTTTTTGCGGGATATGCGGAAGTAGGCAAAACAGGGCTCGATATTTACGTGCTCATGGACACCTCCAAAAGCATGCTCGTTTCCGATATGAAGCCCGACCGGATGACCATGGCAAAAAAAATCGTGGAAAATCTGCTCGGACGCCTGGAAGGCGACAGGATCGGATTTATACCGTTTGCCTCGGACGCCTATATACAAATGCCGTTGACTGACGATTATCAGCTCGCCCGGATGTTTTTGGCTGTCATGGATACGGACATGATCAGCGGCGGCGGCACAAATTTGGCGGCGGCCATAAAATTAGCCGATGATTCCTTCAAAAGGAGCTCCGGAGCCGACAGGGTCATCATCATTTTGAGCGATGGGGAAGAGCATGACGACGCGAGCCGGGATATCGTAAAAAACATAACAGACGATCATTTGAAAATTTACGCCATAGGCATCGGGACCGAAAAAGGCGGACTGGTTCCGGTGTATGACGATTTTGGCGACAGGGTGGTCGATTACATGAAAGATGAAAGCGGAAACCCAATCACTTCGCGCTTGTGCGCCGATACGCTGATAGAATTGGCAAAAGAGGGCGGCGGCTCGTATTATCAGGCGAGCTTGCAAGGAATTGAAACTTCGTCGTTGATCAAAGAATTATCCGATTTGAAAAGGGACGTGTCCGCGCCGGAAAAAATAAGGAGATTTGCGCCGCTATATCAATATTTTCTCGCGGCGGGCCTGCTTTTGTTCATGATTGCCTGGCTTTGGCCTGAAAGAAGGGAGACACCATGAAAAAGATCATGATGATATCGGGAATAACCGCCGTTTTTCTTTTGATTTTGCTTTTATTGGGCGCAAACAAAGAGGGCGGGGAAGAGGATTGCGCGGAAAAATATTTAAATGACGGAAATGTTTTTTTCAGGGCGGGCGACGCGGCCGGGGACGAAGAACAAAAAATGCAGCTTTACCTCCAGGCTTTGCAAATTTATTACGAAGGCATAACCAAATTCCCGCAGGACGTGCCCTTAAAGTATAACTACGAAACGCTGATGGAAAAAATAGAGATAAATCCGGAAGATACGCAGGATAATAGCGACGGCGAAGAAGGAGAAACACAAGAATCGGAAGAGTCGGAAGAGTCTGAGGGCGGCCAGGAAGATACAGATGACGAGGGGCAGGAGGGGGCGTATGAGAACGGCGAAGACGGGGAAGATGGTGAGGATGGGGAAGATGAATCGGAATTGGATCAGGAGGCTATAGAGCGCATATTGCAAATGCTCGAAAATCAGGAAGAGGAAAGCTTGAAAAACAACCGGGAAATCATCAGCGGAGGAGATGGGAAAAATGAATGGTAAAATAAAAAGATATGCGATATATATGATCGCGATCCATTTGGTTGCCGCCCTGTTTTGCATTCCCGCGCTCGCAGACGGCGAACCTGCGTTCCGCATCGATATGGACAGCTTGAATATGCAGATGGGCATAAGCGGCGACATCATCATTTCGATGACGAACGCGCAAGGGGCCAAAATCATAAATATAGAGGGGATTGAAAATTTCGAAATCGTCTCCCAAAGCCAAAGCTCGGTCACGAGCATAAACGGCGCGGCGACCGAGTACCGGGAAGATTCATATTACACGGTCATGCCGAAAGCCGCAGGGCAATTTACCTTAAAAGCAAATATTTCATACGACGGGCAAACCTGCGAAACCAACGCGCTGCAGGTGACTGTCAGCGAAAATGCGGGCGGCGGCGATGACGGAGAAACGCAGGACTTGTTTGTCAAAACCCTCATATCCCATGCGGAAGCTTACTTAGGGGAAAAAATCGTCGTGACTTACGAGCTTTATTCCCGTTACAGCATCGACAGCTACAGGTTCACGGACGATGTCGCCATAGACGGCGTCGTGGCGAAAGACATACCGGACAACCAGCTGAAGGCCGAATATGTGTATTTAAACGGCGAAAGATATGCCATGTATGAAGCGAAGCGCCTGATCATCGATCCCATCAAACCCGGAGGATATGTCATACCATCCTGTAATTTTCAGGTGAATGTGATAAACAGCAGGAGCGGCGGATTCGGTTTTTTCCGTTCGACCACGCCGGTGTACCTGCAAACGGAGGAAAAAGAACTGACCGTCAAACCGCTGCCCTCAAACGAAAGACCCGGCGATTTTTCGGGCATTGTGGGAGAATTGCAAATCGAGAGCCGCTATAGCCGCGACGAATTGAATTACGGCGATTCGCTCGCTTTATACTTCACTTTATCCGGCAACTGCAATCTCGATGTCATAAAAGGCGACATAGCGGGAAAAATGGCGGGGTTCTCGGTCTATGAAACCCAAAAAAACACGGCGGAATCCGTGGAAAACAACCGATACCAGGTCAAAAAAGATTTTGAAGCGATCTTGGTCCCGGAAAAAAACGGAATCATAGAGATATCCCCGATTTTCGTATCGTACTTTGATCCCGTCACCGAAAAATACGAAAAGGCGGAAATACCGGGCATTTCCGTCACGGTTCTGGGCGATATGCCCCAACCAAACAAAACCGGCGCGTCCGGCGATGTTTTGATAATCAACCAAGTGAAATACTCAGACGAAAAAAGCGATTATTTCGCATTCCAGCTAAAAAAAGAAACGGCATACAAGATATTGGCCGGTTCTGCGGCATTTTTTATTCTTTTTGTCGTTTTGATCAAATTGCTCGCAAAACAAAAAAGGCGGGATTCGGAGCTGCGATCCATCTATAGGAAACTGGCGGGATCGAAAGATACAGATGAAATATATGATCTGTTCAACCATATGATCAAACATCGTTATAACCTGAGTTTAAAAGCCAGCTCAAAAAGCGCGGTTTTGAGCGGGCTTCCCGATGCCGATTTGGCTTTGAGAGTGGCGGAAGTAATGGATTATATGGAATCCGCCAAACCAAACGGGAAAGACGGCCATGATTATCTGAGGGACAAAATAAAGGGAATTTATCGCATGATTTTAAAGCTGCGCCCATCTACAGATGCAAACGGCGCTTGAGTTCTTCGATCATGTTCCAGCCTTCGAATATCATCAGCGCCGAAAACGAAAAAAGGCTGCAAGCCACGCATATCAGCGAGGGATATACGATGCTAATAAGCCCGCTCAAAACAAAAACTGCGGGCAATATCCCGTAAATCATCAGCAAAAAGCTGTAAATGATATAATTTTCGGTCTGCATTTTTAGTATGCGCGACAAAATCGCGGTCACCGACATAGCGGTAACGAAAGCTATGGGAATCACAAAATCGACCGACCAGCCGCGCCAACCCGTAAATATATCCCAAAATACCGACAGAATGCTGACGATGGTCACCTGATAGCTCAAATTTTTCAGCATATTGTGCCGCTTGCGGATCGCCACCGCCAAACTGACCCAAACGCAGACCACCCCCGCGATCACAAAAAGCGACCAGAAGCCGCTCTGCGGGAACATCCAATTGACGGTAAATGAAAAAATGACCGCCGCCGCCGAACACAGCTGCACCAACCGAAACAGCAGGCTGTGTTTGCGGCTCGCGAAGGGCACGAATGGAAAAGTCTCGTATTCGCCCCCTGTTTCTGTCTGTGTTTTTTGCGTCAGCGTATTTTGGCACAACGGGCATTTTTCGAAGCCTCCGGAAACCGAAACGCCGCATTTTTCGCAATTTTTCATTTTTCTCAAAAACCCCCATTTAAATTGTTTGCGGCTATTTCGGCGGGTATGCCCATCCCGGAAAGCCCGCGGAAAAAATTGCGCTGTATGTCGGTGCAAAGAAACGGGG
>Ga0082212_10003584_pt1 | contig 21941 bp, 16 predicted proteins | sample TergutNt197P3_FD_71548 | JGI IMG/M metagenome (GOLD analysis project Ga0082212, IMG submission 71548) | Neocapritermes taracua P3 segment gut microbial communities from Petit-Saut dam, French Guiana - Nt197 P3 | ecosystem: Host-associated > Arthropoda: Insects > Digestive system > Gut ...
GTTCAAATGAAATTCGGTTTTTGTAGAAAATAATCGTTACCTTTGCGTCGTAATTTTTACAGAGTAGCGAAAAAAACTTGAAAAAGAAAAACAGGATGAGAAAGATTTATTTTCAATTACTAACCGCGCTGCTCCTCGCCGCCTGCGGCGAACATGCTGAACATGCGGGGTATTCCCGACAGTCGACGGTAACGAGTTCGTACCTTACACCTTACGCCGACTATGCTTCTTACGACAAAAATGTAAACCTCGACAGTTTACGATACCTGGAAAATATCGTTCCCGACGACACCGGAAAAGTATGGCTTCTCATAAATACAGGCATTGTATACCGTGATTTCCGTACTCCCGATGATATGGAAACGTCAAAACAATACTTTGCACGCGCGCGCGAATTGAGCGAACAGCTAAATTACAAGCGAGGGATTTACCGGAGTATGGTGAATTATTCAATAACGCTGTCGCACCAGGACGACGATTCCGAACTTGAATATAAACAGGAAATTCTCGACATGGCGATCCGTGAAAACAACGAAAGCTGGACGTCAATGGCAAGACACAATATCGGGATTTATTATTATTACAAAAGGAATTATACAAGAGCGCTGGAATACATTTTATTGTCTTTACCAACCGTTGAGAAAACTGGGGATTCTGATAATCTTGTACCTGCATACACCGTTATTCAGATGATATATTCCAGTTTGGGGATTCCGGAAAAAGGCGTTGAATACGGCGAAAAAGCACTGGCGCTTTTATCTGACAGACCCGACGATGATCTGCGGCGAATGGTTCTCGTGGAATTGGCGCATAATTATTCGCTGTTGCGTCCGCAAAATTTCGAAAAAGTACTGGAAACACTCAACGAAGCGCTACGCATTGCATTGCTAAATAACGCTACTTTGGAAACTACAACGATTTATTTATATTTTTCCACTTGTTATTATGACATGGGAGCGTTTGAAATAGCCAAAGAATACGCATTTAAGGCGCTGGAAATTGACAGGGAATTGGAAACGAAGAAAGGCATGAGCGCAGACATGCTTTATATTGCCCAGGCAGAGTTTGCGTTACAAAACATTCGCGAAACAAAAAAATGGGCGCTGGAAGGGTATGCGATTGCAAAAGAAAACGGTTTTTTAAGCACGCTGGAGGAAGTCACAAAAATCCTAAGCGCGGTTTCGCTCTATAACAGGGATTTTGACGATTATTACCTGTACCTGAACGAAAACGATTCCATCAAAAAAAACCTTGATCAGGACAAGCAGTCAATGATTGTACAGGATTTGGAGACCAAATACGAAATGGCAAAGAAAGAGCTCGAAATAGAGCGTCAGCAGCAGGTTATCAGAAGGCGTGACATCCAGCGGGGGCTGTTGGTGGCGGGCGTGACGGTATGTGCCGTTTTGCTTGTCCTGCTGTGGTTCATGCTTCGCCTGCGCTCACGCCGCAACGCTGCCCTGAACGAACGCAACCTTGCCCTCTCAGAGCGCAACGCTGCACTTTCGGAGATGAACGCCACCAAAGACAAGTTTTTCAGCATCATCTCACACGACCTGCGCAATCCCGTCGTCGCACAGCGCGACGCGCTGAAAATGCTTGTTCAGAACAGCAGTGTATGGGATGCCGACATGTTGTCTGGCTACTACCGTGAACTGCTGAATTCGGCCGACGGGCAAGTGGAACTTGTATACAACTTGCTGAGCTGGGCGCAGCTGCAGACCGGTCGCATCACCTACAACCCATCGACATTCAACCTCGCACACCGCCTCCGTTCCGACATTAACCTGATTCGCAACATGGCTGAGAAGAAAGGCGTTGCTTTCGCCGCCAGCATCCCCGAAGATGCGGATATTACCGGCGACGCCGCCATGCTCTCCATCGTCGTCCGCAACCTGCTGACAAATGCGGTCAAGTTTACAGAAGCCTCCCCCGACCCCTCCCGTAGAGGGGAGGAGGGAACGGTGACGCTGTCGGCGACGCCTGTTTATGGTGGCGGCGACGCGACGGATACGGTTACCGGTTATGTCATCGCTGTCAGTGATACGGGCGTCGGCATGTCGGAAGAACAGGTTGACAGCCTGTTCCGTCTCGACAGCGCGCGGTCGCAGCCCGGCACGGCGGGCGAGCAGGGCACGGGTCTCGGCCTGATCGTCTGCCGCGACCTGCTCGAAAGGCACGGCTGCGAACTCCGCGTCGAAAGCAAAAAGGGCGTCGGAAGCACGTTCTCTTTCGAACTGCAAATTAAGAATTGATAAAATCAAAGTCATATATTTTAGATTACCTGCTATTTTTGTCATGATTTTTATGAAACACTTTATTTTAACAATCGGACTTGTTGCAGCGCTTTTTTCATGTAAAAACGATGCCAGTCATACAAAAGAAAACAAAATGAATCCATTTTTCACAGCGTACGAAACGCCGTTTGATGTTCCGCCATTCGACCATATACAGTTGGCGCATTACAAGCCGGCATTACTAAAAGGAATGGCAGATCATCTAAAGGAAATTGATGCCCTTGTTGACAATCCGGCTACTCCTGATTTTGAAAACACAATCGCCGCCTTAGACCGCAGCGGCGAATTATTGCGTCAGGTAACAACCATCTTTTTCTGTCAGATCGACGTCATTTCATCTGACGAAATGCAAGACCTGGAGCAGGATCTGTCACCGCTTTTGACAGCGCATTTTGATGATATCAACCTGAATAAGAAACTTTTTGAGAAGATAAAGCATGTGCATGAACATCCTTCCGGTCTTAACAAAGAACAGCAAAAACTCCTGGATGAAACCTTTAAAAGTTTTGTCAGAAGCGGCGCCTGTCTTCCTGACAGCGAGCAGGCGCGCCTGCGCGAACTCAACATGCAGATTTCACTGCTTGAGATCGCTTTCAGTCAAAATATGCTAAATGAAACCAATGATTTTCAACTCATTATTGATAAAGAAGAGTCCCTTTCCGGCCTGCCTCAAAACCTTATCAATGTTGCAGCCGACGAAGCAAAAGCGTCCGGACAGGAAGGAAAATGGATTTTTACGCTTCATAATCCGAGCGTCATGCCGTTCCTGCAGTTTTCGGATAAAAGAGATTTGCGGGAAAAGATTCTCACCGGGTATCTAAGCCGCAGCAATAACAATAATGAAGCCGATAATAAAGAGGTTGTCAAACAACTGGTAACACGCAGGCTTGAAAAAGCAAAACTGTTGGGATTTGAGAGTTATGCCGCTTTTGCCTTAGACGATCGCATGGCAAAAAACGCAAAAAACGTATATGAGCTGCTCTACAATATATGGGCGCCTACAATCATCAAGGCCGGAGAAGAAGCGGCCGACCTGCAAGCCATGATGACAAAAGAGGGTTTGGATGAAGAACTGAAAAGCTGGGACTGGCGATATTATCACGAAAAAGTAATGAAAGAAAAATTTGATGTCGACGAGAATGAAGTCCGTTCGTATTTCACACTTGAAAACACGCTTAACGGACTGTTTCAGGTCGTCGAAAAACTGTATGACATTTCTTTTACGGCGATCGAAGACATTCCGAAGCCGCACGAAGAGGCGATTGCTTTCGAGTGTAAAAATACAGATGGAACGCACCGTGGCGTGCTCTACATGGACTTTTTTCCCCGTGCAAGCAAAAGTGGAGGCGCCTGGTGCGGCGAGTATCGTTCACAATCTTATAAGAACGGAAAAAAGGTAACGCCAGTCGTTACGATTGTCTGTAACTTCACAAAGCCGTCGGCCGACACTCCGGCGCTTCTGAATATTGACGAGGTCGAAACCATGTTCCACGAATTTGGACACGCGCTGCACAGCCTTTTCAAAGATGTTCATTATGAAGGCGTTTCGGAAGTACCCCGCGACTTCGTCGAATTACCGTCACAAATCATGGAACATTGGGCGCTTGAGCCGGAAGTATTACGATTGTTTGCCCGGCATTACCAGTCCGGCAAGCTCATCCCGGAATCGCTGGTACGGAAAATAATCGCAGGAAGTAAATACGGACAGGGATTCGCAACCGCCGAATATGTGCAGGCATCGCTTTTGGATATGGATTACCATGTACTTACAGCGGTCCCTGCCGATCTCGACATCTTGAAATTCGAATCCGAATCGATGCATCGTTTGGGAGCTTTAAGCCAGATACCGCCGCGTTATCGCACGACCTATTTCAATCATACCATGGGCGGAGGCTATACCGCCGGTTATTACAGTTACATGTGGGCGGAAGTGTTAGACGCCGATGCGTTCGAAGCATTCAGGGAAGCCGGAAACATTTTCGACAAAAATACAGCCGAAAAGTTCCGCGATTACATCCTCACACCGGGCGCCATAGACGATGCCATGGACATGTACATTAACTTCCGGGGAAAGACACCCGACATTGACCCGTTACTCAAAAACAGGGGGCTTAAATAATGCGTTATGAACCATTCGCCTGCAATGCGGCGCGAATATTTGCTGTAGTTACACCGGGAGGCATCCCGCCTGCGCATGATAGAATCAGGCAGGATTTATCTTTCAGTTCCAAGAGCATTGTAGCGGTTGCCTGTTTCACCTGTTCGGGTGCTCCGGCTGCCAGCACATCGCGAGGTGGGATGCTCCCCAAGACAGTCAGCCGATTACCGGTTGTTTCCTTTATTTCATTGATACCCATTTGAATACCGGGGTTATACAAGTTGACGCCCATATCGGGATAATGTTTCAGCGAAGCCCTGAAATCGGCGTCGTTGTGGAAGAATTTAACTTTTGAAGGCGCCGCATCGTATAATTCCTTGATATAGGGGAATCCGAACGTCAGAAAATCAACTTCACCAATGAATCCAACAATATCATCAAGCATTAGGATGCCGTCGATGTCGGGGAATGTTTGCCGTTGCAATTCGTGCCATTTTTTCAAAAAATCGGTAATAGTGCGCATCAGGCGGTGAATTCTGTCGGGTTCCATCATCATTGCCATCATCAATTCGGTAGCGCCCATTAGGAAGGACGCAATATTTAACGGTCCGCGCGATACAGAAAACCTGATTCGATGACCAGCAGTATTGATAGCCGGTTGAGCCTTTATCAGACGGTTGAGCATAAACGGCAACAAACCATCCGTTTCGGGATTGGGCGTTGCCAAACCGTCAATATCTTCTGTTTGTTTGATGACTTTGTCGGCGAAAGGAAACTCATTTTTCCAAAAAATACATTTGGCTCCGAAAGCCGACGGCTCTGTACACATGCCGTACTCACTCCAAAAACCGGGCAAGAACATCACTTCTGGAAATGTTTCGATAGCGGCCATATTGGCTTTGAGCCACAACTCATCACTCGAAAAGTAATCCAAAAGAGTGATACCATACCAGTTGGGCAACCATGGGCTATCCACAATAAAACCGACAGGAACGGATGATTGAGGCCTCCCATTAATAACCGAAACAAGTCTGTTCCACTGTAAATCTGTCATAAAAGTAGGGTGTTGTACTGCAATACATTCGCATTATTCTTTTTTAGCAAGCGGCAAAAAAAAATATTCTTATGAAAAGTCTGTTCATAGGAAACGCTGCTTACATTCAACTTACAATTGCATAGGGCGGACGTTCAGGACGCGTCAGCCAGCTATTGGCTTCATCATCGTTTCTAAAACGCTCGTTACGCGGATCCCAGTATAGTTTACGTTTCAGGTGCATGGCGATCTGTTGCAACAGACAGGCAGAGCATGAACGGTGAGCTACTTCGGCGGGCGCAATGTTCAATGCACGCGTACGGATGCTGTCGAGCCAGTTACGCGTATGATTCTCAGAGACATAAAGGTGTACATCACTTTCTGTCAATTCGCTGAGTATTTTCGGATCAGAAGCGCTGAGCGGGCCTCTCTCCACACCGCCCGACTCTACCTTAACGGGATCGCTATCAGTGACACGTTCGCCGCCGCGCGAAACAAATATCCAGCCTTCGGTTCCTGTAAGTAGCAGTCCGTTTGGTTTGTTTGGCCCTTCTTCCATGCCTTTTACGATAACACCGTTTGCATACAGCATTTCTGAAAAATAAGGCCCGTGCACATCCCACAGCCCCGAACCCTGAGCGGGGAACGTAGTAGAAGCCGTAATCTCAATCGGCCCGGTATATTCAGTATCCATCGCCCAATGTGCAATATCAAAATGGTGTGACCCCCAGCCGGTGATCATTCCAGCGCCGAACTGTTCGCATCGTAACCAACCCGGACGGTCATAATCGGCTGAACCATCTGCTTTCGTTTGCGGATGCACCCGATCCAATGTATACGGAACATCTGGCGTAGAACCCAACCACGCATCATAATTTAAATTTTTGGGTACAGGCATCGGATTGGGATTGCCGCCAGGAGGATCGCCCGGCAGTCGTACTTCGATGGTTTTAAGTTGTCCGATACGCCCACTACGCGTCAATTCACAGGCGCGGCGGAACTCCCTGTTGGAACGCTGCTGACTTCCTATCTGCAAGATACGACCTGTGACATGCATCGTATTACTCATCTTGCGTCCTTCTGCAATGGTCAGGGATGTCGGTTTTTCAAGATAGATGTCTTTGCCAGCCCATGCAGTATCAATAGCAAGACGCGCATGTTGATGGTCAGGCGTGGCAATAAGCACAGCGTCGAGTTCCCTGTTAAGTAATAACTCCCTGTAATCGCTATACATCTTTACACCAGTGTGAGGTACTCCCAGATACCGTTCGGTAGTTGATTCTGTCAGTTGTTTAGCCTCGGCAAGACGTACCGAATCAAGATCACATACGGCAGTAATACGTGTATCAGCATTGTTCATAATACCCGTCATAACGCCGCGCCCCTGACGTCCGCAACCAATGGCGCCTATAAGGATACGGTTAGACGGCGCATTAGCTCCATAAACTGTAGACGGCACTATTATTGGCGCTACGATAACCCCAGCCGCACTTATTGCAGAGGTTCTTAAAAAATCCCGACGAGATACAAGATGTTTGTTCATGACAATATTATTAAAAAATGCATTTTTCTGTGAATGGCACACATTTTATATTAATTACTAAGTTAGCCGATCATGGCGGCGCTGCGTTTGATGAAGCGGCTGAGGGCTTCGCCTTTTAACATGCCGTTGCTCAGCAACGCAAGATCAATTAATTGACTGATTAACTGGTTGTCTTTGGCAAAATCGGCGAAGATTTGGTTGCGACGGTCTCGCAGATCGTCTAATGTTTTGTTTGTTTGGGTCATGTCTTCACGTTCGGCTTCAGTGATCTCGTCGTATTTTTTTCTGTTTTGTGCTTCGCGAAGGTCGCGTTGTCGGGCTTCCCAACCTTTCATGTCATCTATAATCGGCTTTACCTGATCGGCGCAAGCCTTTTCTTCGTCGTCCAGTACGCTTTGGATGAGTTTGTGGTCGGTGTTCAGTACCAGGTTATAACTGTCAGGCATCTCGCCATAGAACGACATACCGGGTTGGATGGCAGCCATCTCGCGCATACGGCGCATGTATTCGCTTTGCGTCAGCATGACGGGATTCTGTTCAGCGCCCAGCGCTTCCAGCGTCACCATAAATTCTGTTTTTTCGATAACCGGCATCCGGCTTTTAAAGACTTCCTGCATCGCGTTTTTTTGATCGTCTGAAAAAGCAACTACCTGTGCGTCTTCCTTACGGATGAGTTGACCGATTGTATCACTGTCGACCCGTACATAGCGGGTTTTATCATTTTTTTGCTCAAAATGGCTGACCATCGGGATATCTAACTGACCGTCGAACAGCAGGACGCTGTACCCTTTGTCTTTTGCCGCCTGAATATAACTGTACTGGTCATTCGGGTTGGTGGAATAAAGGTAGACAAGCGTTCCGTCCTTGTCCTTTTGCGAACCCGTAATCAACGTCCTATATTCGTCTAATGTGAAGTATGTTCCGTCAACATCTTTTAGCATATCAAACTTAAGCGCTCGTTCGTTAAATTTTTCATCGCTTAACATTCCATACTGGATAAAAATTTTCAGATCATCCCATTTTTTTTCGTACTGGGAACGGTCATTTTTAAAAATATCTTCCAGTCTATCGGCTACTTTTTTTGTGATATGGGTAGCGATTTTTTTTACATTCAGATCGCTTTGCAGGTATGAACGCGATACATTCAGCGGAATGTCAGGCGAATCGATCACGCCATGCAGCAGCGTCATAAATTCGGGCACGACGCCCTCTACCGAATCTGTCACAAACACCTGATTACAGAATAATTGTATCTTGTTACGGTGCATTTCCAGATTTGTTCGCAAACGTGGGAAATACAGGATACCTGTTAAGTTAAACGGATAATCCACGTTCAGGTGTATCCAGAACAGCGGTTCTTCGCTCATCGGGTAGAGGTCGCGATAAAATTTTTTATAATCCTCGTCTTTCAGATCGCCGGGTTTGCGCGTCCAGGCCGGAGCGACTGTATTGACAACATTATCTTCATTGGTATCTACATATTTACTGTCTTTCCACTCTTGTTTTTTGCCAAAAACGATCGGTATGGGCAGGAAGCGGCAATATTTAGTCAATAATTCGGTGATCTTTGATTTTTCTAAAAACGTCTTGTTATCATCGTCGATATACAGGATGATATCTGTTCCGCGTTCATCCTTTTTCGTCTCTGTCATTTCATATTCGGGCGTTCCTTCGCAACTCCATTTCATGGCGATGGCATCTTCGCGATACGATTTGGTGATGATCTCTACTTTTTTTGAGACCATAAAAGACGAGTAGAATCCCAGTCCGAAATGCCCGATGATGGAAGCGGCGTCGTTCTTATATTTGTTAATAAATTCTTCGGCGCTCGAAAAAGCAATCTGATTGATATACTGATCAATTTCGTCGGCGGTCATACCCACGCCCCTGTCTGAGACAATCAGTTTCTTGCCGTCGATGCGTATTTGTATGGACAAGTCGCCAAACTCGCCTTTAAATTCGCCAACTGCAGCAAGCGTTTTCAATTTTTGGGATGCATCAACAGCGTTTGAAACTAATTCACGCAGAAAAATATCGTGATCGCTGTACAAAAATTTTTTTATAATCGGGAAAATATTCTCACTTGTTACCCCGATACTACCCTGTTTTTTTTCTTGTTTTGACATACTATTTTATCTTTATCTTTATCATAATCGAGCCATACTTCATCGCCAACCTGTGCTTCGCCCCGAATAATGATATCGGCCAATTCGTCTTCGATATATTTTTGAATGGAGCGTTTTAGCGGACGGGCGCCAAACTGAACATCATACCCTTTCGAGGCGATAAAATCTTTGGTGGCATCCGTCAGTTTGATTTGATAGCCCATCTGGCCAATCCGGTCGGTAACTTTTGCAAATTCAATATCAATAATTTTGTTGATGGATTCTTTTTCAAGCGTATCAAAGATAACGACATCGTCCACCCTATTCAGAAATTCGGGTGCAAACGTTTTGTTCAGCGCTTTTTGAATGACGCCGTGCGCAAACTTTTTGTCGGTTTCTGCGCTATCCTGCGGATGGAAACCGATACCGCGTCCAAAGTCTTTCAATTGCTTGGTTCCGATGTTCGACGTCATCACCAGGATAGTGTTTTTGAAGTCGATACGTCGACCGAAGCTATCTGTCAGGTGTCCTTCGTCGAGCACTTGCAGCAGCAGGTTGAATACATCGGGGTGCGCTTTTTCCATTTCGTCGAGCAGCACAATCGAATACGGACGCCGACGTACTTTTTCGGTCAGTTGCCCCCCTTCCTCATATCCGACATAACCCGGAGGCGCTCCGATCAGACGTGAAACGGCAAACTTTTCGAGATACTCGCTCATGTCAATCCGAATCAGCGAATCAGCGGAGCCAAACATATACTCGGCCAATACTTTTGCCAAATAAGTTTTACCGACGCCTGTCGGACCGAGAAACATAAACGTTCCTATCGGTTTATTCGGGTCTTTCAGGCCGGCGCGATTCCGTTGAATGGCTTTCACTATTTTATGAACGGCCTCATCTTGTCCGATGATCTTGCTTTTCAGCACATCTTCCATTTCGAGTAGGCGTACATGCTCGGTTTTTGCGATCCGCTGGACAGGAACGCCCGACATCATGGCAACAACCTCGGCCACTTTATCTTCATCTACCGTCTGGCGGTGCGACTGCATTTCTTTGTCCCACTTGTTTTTCGCATTATCCAATTCTGTCAAATACTGGCGTTCTTTGTCGCGGTAACTGGCGGCCAATTCGAAATTCTGGGACTTAACGGCGGCCTGTTTATCTTCTTTCACCGCTTCGATCTGTTTTTCCAGATTTTCTATATACTGCGGCACCACAATATTCGAGATATGCATCCGCGAGCCCGATTCATCAAGCGCGTCTATCGCCTTATCCGGAAAGTTCCGGTCACTGATATAGCGGTCTGTCAATTTGACACACGCCATCAGGGCATCTTCGGTATAGCGGGTATTATGGTGGTCTTCGTACCTTTCCTTGATATTTCGTAGAATCTGCAAAGTCTCGTCGGCGGTCGTCGGATCGACAATTACTTTTTGAAAACGGCGTTCGAGCGCACCGTCCTTTTCAATGTTTTTTCGATATTCGTTTAGTGTCGTTGCGCCAATACATTGTATCTCACCACGTGCCAGCGCCGGTTTCAGCATGTTTGCAGCGTCCATCGAGCCGGAAGCCGATCCGGCTCCAACGATCGTATGTATCTCGTCAATGAAGAGGATGATATTCGGGTTTTTTGTCATCTCATGCAGGATGGACTTGATTCGTTCCTCAAACTGTCCGCGATATTTTGTGCCTGCCACAATGGCAGCCATGTCCAAATTGACCACGCGTTTGTTAAACAGTACGCGTGAAATTTTATGTTGAACGATACGCAACGCCAGACCTTCGACAATGGCCGATTTGCCGACGCCTGGTTCGCCTATCAGCACAGGGTTATTTTTTTTGCGGCGACACAGGATCTGCGCCAGGCGTTCGATTTCCTTTTCGCGACCTACGATTGGGTCAAGTCTGCCTTCGGATGCCGCACGCGTCATATCTATACCAAATGCATCAATGACAGGCGTATCTGTTGCAGGTTTTGATGATTGGGGGTTTCCTGACGTCTTCGAAGAGTCCGAAGAACTCTTCTTGGAAGGCGCATTAAACGCCTCCTCTTCTTCGTCCTCATCGTCATTTTCGGTATAGCCGTCACATATTTCCTGCTGTTCATATTCTTCCACTCGTTTCAACACATCCTTCGAAAACCTGTTTACTGCATGATCCTCCTTTACCAGTTCATAGATTCTGTAATAATCAATGCCTTGCGCGATGAGATAATCCTTAACAACCGATGTTTCGTAGCCTTTATCAATGGCTAATAAAAGATGTTCGGTTCCTGTTTGAGAATGTTTCATTTTTTGTGATTGAAGTCGGCTTTTATGTAACATTTGTTCGGCATCCTTACTTATTTCGATGTCATTCAGGGAAATAAAAGAAGCCGTTTCACTGATATTCCGCATTTTTTTTTCAATAACCCATTTCAATTCGGCTAAATCAATACCCAGATCACGCAGTATCCGGCATGCCTCACCTTCGCCTTCACGAAGGACGCCAAGCATCAGATGTTCGCTTCTGATGCTGTTATTTTGAAGCCTTGACGCTTCCTCTCGGCTATATTCAATCGCGTCGATGAGCCTTTTTGTATAATTCATAAATGAAAACAATTTTTCTTATAATTATTCAGCATATTTTACAGCAAATATTGTGCCATCATTTTTTACCTGACAATCACCTTATAACTGGCCCTGTCATTGATAACTACAAGATAAGCGCCGCTCTCAGCCGGAAAAACGGTATGTCCTGCATCTACCATTCTTTTCGACTTCAATTCTCCTTGCAGGGAATAGATACTGACCAGGGCGGACGATTCAACCGATACATGAATTTTTTTTTCACTTGCATATATCGATAATCCTGTCGCTTCGGGGCTCCTGGCGCCTGTTTCGTTTGTGAAAGTCACATCATAGTGCATCGTCAACTCCGGAAGGATACTGTTACGTACCCGGCAAACGAATGTTTTACCTATATAGGATTCGTCAAATGCAAATCGGCCTTCATTACTTGCCAAAGGCGTTACTAACACATTCATATAGTACCAAAAATAGGAGGAAATATTATCATGAATATTATATAAATCACTTAAGTCAATTGCATCATGATCGCACTCTATGGCTACATAATTTTGGGGCATATACGAATAGTTTGTTAATTGTGGCGTGCGGTAGGGCAAGGTTAAAAATGAAAGATTATTGTACTTACAGGATAATGTTGACAGGTTCGGAGAGGATGAAATATCCAACTTGTCAAGCAAATTGTTATCACACGACAGTGTAGTCAGGTTTTCGCATCCTGCAAAGTTGATGGATGTGATTTGATTCCTTTCACAGGCGACACTCGTCAATTGTTTAAGAGAAGAAAAATCCAGACTGTTTATTTCGTTATCATAACATAAAACTTCATCCAGCGATAAACAATTGTGAAATGATAATTCGGTTAATATGTTAGCAGTACAGGAGAATGATTGCAGATTCGGCAGGTTATGCAGGTTCAGGCTCGTCAAATAATTGAAGTCGCAATGAAGCGTTTCCAATTCTTCACAATTTTCTACAATTAGCGTATGGAGTAGATTGCCGATGCAAAGAATTGTTCGCAAATAATTATTATCAGTCACCTCCAATATTTTAAATCGATTGCTTGTGCAGCATAAAAAACCAAGCGTCTTATTATTCGACAAGTCAAGCACAGAGATATTATTGTAACCGAGACGCAGATATTCCAACAGCGGATTTGTAGTTACATCAAGCGAAAACAAGTCATTGGTATATAAGTCAGCCCATACCAAAGCAGAAGAATTTTTTAAATTGATGGACTTAAGTTCATTAAACTGTAAATACAAATACTTCAATTCTAAAAAATCACTGAGATCGAGGTTCCCGGACAATTTCCGGCTCTGCCATCTGATCATTTCCAGTTTAAGGGTTACACTATTAAACTGCAAGCCGGGAACCGATGCCCAATTAATGTTTGTCAAACTGCTTAATCCAAGCTGTTCAAAATTTCGTACACCACGTTCTGCCGATTCCTGATTTAAAAAATTACGCAGTTTAGACAATTCAACTTCATCATATTCGGGAACGGCATGAACGCTGATACTCCATAATTCAAAAAATAAAACACTGCATACAATAAATAATGTCCTCATCTTATACCATTTATTATTCAAAACGACCGGATTTCCACACATAAACTTTAGTTTCAGCCTTCCAGAAAGGCTTCACACGTTGTAATGTCTCTTCATTCAATATGAGCTGCGACATATTTTCGGCTGACAATGTAGTGTTTTCGTCCGAAAGGCTATACTTCACTAAAAACATTTCCGGTTGCGTCCAATATATCAACGTGGACGAATCCGCATCTTCATTCCAGAACCAATCTTTGGCGACAGGCGAAAAAATATCGTCCGAAGCAAGGCGTTCCCATGCAGTCGAATAAAACGAAACGAGGCTATTCGCCACAGGTGCATAAACCGTTTCAACCATACAGATGATGGATGTATTATTGACAAGTGAAAGCAGTTTCAGCTCGATCGTACTGTGTTCAGTATATTGCAATAACAGATAATGATCGGTCAACTTGTTCAGGACAGATTTTCCCTGCATCGCATTTTCCAAAACGGCAGGTTTTCCGGATTTATAGATTTCCACCAAATCCTTTCGCCATGCCTCTTCTAACAGGACAATATTGTCATTAGGCATTGATATAAAGTAGTTTTCCATCTTTTGCGCATGTGCAGTAGATAGAAAGCAAATCAACATGACGACGACCGAAAAACGTTTCATACGCGCTTATTTTTATCTTTTTTCGACCTCAAAAATACGCATTTTTTTTTGATTACGCCCAAAACAAACATAAAAGTCATATTTTTTATAGGATTATCACTAATCTAAAACAAATAGCTGTTCCGGATATTCAATTTCGGATAGCGAAAGACCGTCGGGAGCGATTGACATGCCCGCCCTGCATCGGTCTTTTGCTTCTATTATCGCACGCAAATCACTAATTGTCATCTTCGCCCGACCCACGTCAAGTAAAGTGCCCACCATTGCTCTTACCATATTCCGCAAAAAACGGTTGGCTCTTACCGTAAAAGTCCATATATCATCCGATTTTGTCCATCCTGCCTCGAAAATGCGACATTCATGGGTTTTCACGTCGGTATGCACCTTACTAAAACTCGTAAAATCGGAAATGTCATAAAAAACAGCGCAAGCTTTGTTCATTTTTTCAAAATCGACGGACTGCAACGACATCCTGTAAACATATTCATATTGAAAGGGATTTTTCAAGTCGGTTATCATGTATATGTAGGTACGCGAAAGGGCGTCGAAACGTGCGTGCGCCCCGTTTATCACAGGAACGACCGTCTGTACGGCTATATCTTTGGGTAACATGTTATTCAGTTTACAGGTTAAAACCTGACAATCCGGTACGATTGTCGACGTATCGAAATGCGCTACCATCCGCCGAGCGTGAACGCCTGCATCTGTCCGTCCGGCTCCTGTTACCGCAACCGACTGACGCAGCGCTTTGGACAGCGCTTCTTCGATACATTGCTGAATACTAATGCCATTCGGTTGATTCTGCCAGCCGCAATAATGTGTACCTTTATAGGCAAGATACATAAAATAACGTCTCACTGCGTCCTCATTCAACATCAAACTCATTTACATCAAATTCATATATTTCGGATGGCGTCATGCGTTTGAGCGTTGTCAACGATACATCTTTTCCTACCTTTATCCCATCCTGCAACAAACGATACTCAACTGTTTTATATGCCAGTTCAGGGTGATTATTATCACGGCTTAAATGGCACAACCAGATATTTTTGAGCGTCGGCGAAAAGACAGAGGCTATAAAGTCGGCTGCATGGCGATTACTCAGATGTCCGGTTGAACTCGACACCCTTTCTTTTAAGAAAGCCGGATATGTGCCCGACTTCAACATCTCCTCATCATAATTCGTTTCGATCACTAAATGATTGGCTTTACAAACATAACTACGAATCGTCTCTGTTATATGTCCCGCATCCGTCACTATCACAAATGTATGGTCTTTGTATTCAATGGAATAACCGACATTATCGCTACTGTCATGCGGCGCTTCAAAAGCCGTGATTTTGAAATCTCTGATAACAAAAGGTATTTCTTTCTCTACCACGTGACGACATTCTATCAAGACTTGCTCAACATACCGGCTTTTACGAATCCCGTCGTGTACCTGTTCGGTTGCATATACGGGAACACGTAACACATCGCCAAGGAATCCAATCGATTTGATATGGTCGGCATGATCATGCGTTATCAAAACAGCTTGAATATTTTCAAAACTTATCGCATTTTCTTTCAATATTTTTTTTATCTGACGCGCACTAATGCCGACATCGATCAGTATGCCATAGGTCGATGTTCCGATATAGTAACAGTTGCCGCTGCTACCGCTGGCCAGACTTAAAAAATAGAATTTCGACATAAGCATTTTTTTTTGCAAAGGTAAAAAAAAATTACGAATTAAGAATTAAAATACAATTTTCAACTTTCAACTTTCAACGTACCTTGCCTAAAAAAACAATTAATGTGTCTGTTTCGCTTGCGAAACAAAATAATTGAACTACTTTTGCAAAAATTTTAACAGATGATTTTGAAAAAAAAACAGGAAGAATATGTTATTCAATGGCTGATCGGGACAGGAGATTTAGTCATCATGAATCTGATTTTCTTTGGAATATATAATGTATTAGACCCTTATTACACCCATTACATGATTCCCAAAATGCGGGAGATCATACTACTTTTCAATTTTTGTTATTTTTTTGCCCTGTATTTTGTGCCGATGCAATTGCATATGCCGGTGGTATTCCTCGACAAAATTGTACAGCGTTCCTTTTATTTTGTTACGGTATTCATGTTTCTTTTTGTGACCTGTCTTATTTTCCTCAATGTGGGTGACAAACTGGCTATGTTCATCACGTTATTTTATCTGTCGTCGCTTCTAATCTTTTCGTTGTGGCGCGTCTTGGTGCGTATTTTAGTAAAGTCCTATCGTCGAAAGGGTTATAATGCAAAAAACATCATCATCGTAGGCGCCGGAAAAAACGGTATGGAGCTGTATCAGGTTATTAAAACCGACTTGGCATACGGTTTTCATGTGCTCGGTTTTTTTGACGACAACACGATACTGAAAGATGTTATTCCCAACTATCTTGGCTCTATAAGCGAAATTGAGGAATACGTAAAAAATCACGAAATCGACGAGATATACTGTACCATCCCAGGCACTAACAGCGAAAAAATATCGGCATTACTCAATTTTGCGGAGAAAAACATGATCCGCTTCTACATCATTCCCGAATTTTTCCGCGACATCAAAAAAAGTATGGCGCTTGAGATAATGGAGACGATACCGCTGCTCACGATTCGCACCGAGCCATTACAATCGCCTACCAACCGTTACCTCAAACGATGTTTCGACATTGTATTTTCGATAGCCGTGATGATCCTGGTCTATCCGTTCCTTTATCTCATCGCAGGATTGATCATTAAGCTCACATCCAAAGGGCCTGTCCTGTTCAAACAAAAACGCACGGGGTTATACGGCAAAGAATTTGAATGTTACAAATTCCGTACGATGCATGTCAATCAAGAGGCTGACAGCCTGCAAGCCAGCAAAGACGACCCTCGCACCACCCGTTTCGGAAGTTTTTTAAGAAGCGCGAACCTGGATGAGTTTCCACAGTTTATCAACGTGTTGAAGGGCGAGATGTCGGTTGTCGGCCCCCGCCCCCACATGCTGAAGCATACTGCCCAATATTCGATACTGATTGATAAGTACATGGTGCGCCACCTGATTAAACCCGGCATCACCGGCTGGGCGCAAATCACCGGATACCGTGGCGAAACGCGCACGCTCGAACAAATGGAAGGACGCGTAAAACGCGATGTTTGGTACCTCGAAAACTGGTCGTTCTTCCTCGACCTGAAGATTATCGTGGTGACCATCATACAAATGTTTAAAGGCGATTCAAACGCATATTAAAAAAATCATTACCTTTGCAAGCGTATGGGAAGAATTTTGGCAATTGACTATGGGCGCAAACGAACCGGGCTGGCTGTGACTGATCCATTGCAAATCATTGCAAACGGACTTTGTACGATACCAGGCAGCGAGGCGCTCATTTTTCTGAAAGACTATATCGCACGGGAAAAGGTGGACTTGATAGTCGTAGGCCTGCCGACGCAAATGAACAATGAACCCTCTGAAAACATGCAGCATGTGCAAACGTTTGCCGCCCGTCTGCATAAATCCCTGCCTGACATACCCATCGAATATGCAGATGAACGCTTTACCTCGGTGATGGCGCATCAAGCCATGATTGACGGCGGATTACGGAAAAAACGGCGACAGGATAAAGCGCTGGTAGACGAGATAAGCGCCACCATCATCCTGCAAGGATATTTGGAAAAGAAACGTAATTCGTAATTAATATAGATATGATATTACCCATTTACACCTATGGTCAGCCGGTTTTGCGGGAAGAAACAATATTGATAGCAAAAGACGATCCGCAAATCCCGGCGTTGATTGATAACATGTTTGAGACGATGTACAAAGCCGACGGCATCGGATTAGCCGCTCCGCAGGTAGGCCTTTCTCTCCGTTTAATCGTTATTGATGCCAATGCGCTTACAAAAACGTATCCGGAATGTAAAGACTTTAAACGCGTCCTAATCAATCCTGAAATAACACAACAGAGCGACGAGACCGTCGCATTAGAAGAGGGATGCCTAAGCTTTCCGGGCATTCACGAAAAAGTCCCGCGTTCGGTCAATATACAGGTCGAATATTTCGACAGGCATTTCAATAAACATACCGAAACGCTCGAAGGATTTAACGCCCGCATCGTGCAGCACGAAATCGACCACCTGTACGGACAGGTGTTCATTGATTCTATTTCGCCCATACGACGTCAGTTGAACAGGGGTAAATTGAATAACCTCATCAAAGGAAACGCAAAATGTGAATATAAAATTAAACCCCTGAAAAAATGAAACGAATTCTCGTCATTTTCTTTTTACTGTCCGGAATATTCACCTCTATTGCTCAAATCAACACCGATCGTGTGATGATCATCGGACGTAATGCGCTCTATTTTGAAGATTATATTCTGTCCATACAATATTTCAACTCGGTGATCAGGCAGAAACCATGGCTTTGGCAACCTTATTTTTACCGCGGCTTCGCGAAATTGAACCTGGACGATTACAGCGGAGCCGAAGATGATTTCTCCTTAGCGCTGCAACAAAACCCCTACATTGTCAGGGCTTATTTCGCGCGCGGCATTGCACGTCACAGTCAGGGAAAGTACGACCTTGCGCTGGAAGATTACTACAAAGGTCTTGAATTTAATCCCAAAGACCGTCCGATGATGACCAATTCCGCCATCGCTTACATACAAAAAAAGGATTACGAAAAAGCGAAAGAACTGTTCGACCAAATCATCAATACGTTTCCAAAAGAAGCAAGCAGCTATATGGCGCGCGGTTCGCTGTACATGGAAACGGGTGACACCGTGGCGGCTATGGCCGACTATAATAAATCGATCGAAATAGACCCGTACTATCCGCCGGCGTATGGCAACCGCGCACTCGTATACTACCAGACAGGCGACATGAAACAGGCCTTAAGCGATCTGAACGAAGCTATCCGGCTTAATCCGCGTGAAGAGGGTTTTTATATCAACCGGGGATTGGTTCGTTATCACACCGACGACTTGCGAGGCGCGATGTCTGATTATGACCATGTCATCGTGTTGAACGACCAAAGCCTCATCGCCCGTTTCAACCGCGGGTTATTACGTTTTCAGGTTGGCGATTATAACCGCGCCATAGAAGATTTCAATGTAGTCATCGAATTGGAACCCGATAATTATATGGCTTATTTCAATCGCGCCCTGTTACAAAGCGAAGTAGGCGCTTACCGTGCAGCAATAAAAGATTTCGATGTGATTCTGGAACAATACCCCAATTTTCTCCCGGGCTACTACAGTCGTGCTGAAGCCAAACGCCATATCAACGACCATGCCGGCGCCGACCAGGACTATTGGTATGCCATGGAGTTGGAGCGAACGAATGGTAACCTGCCTGCCCTGACGGCGCAAACATCTGCGCAGACATCCGCCCAGCCAGCCGATCCGGACGCTTCAAGCAGTGCCGATGAGAAACAAACGCGTGAAGAATCCGATAAAAACATCAATAAATTCAACAGTTTAGTCGTATATAACAAGTCGGACGAACAAAAAAGCAAATACCAGAGCGAAATACGCGGACGCGTTCAGGATAAAAACATCCCGATTTACATAGAGCCACAGTTCATACTGACTTATTACGAAAAGACCGGCAGGATTTATGAACCGATTCACTATAACCCCACCCTCGAAGCGTTTAATGAAAGGAAGATTCTCGGATGGAAGCTGATCGTATCGAATCAGGAAGCCTCCTTAAATGAATTTCAGATAAGCGCGCATTTTGAATCCATTGACGAATTTTCATCCAAGATCGAACAAAATGAAAATAATGCCGATTATTATTTCGGACGCGGGATCGACCATATGCTTGTTCAGGATTTCATGGAGGCAATAAACGATTTTGACCGCGTCATCCATATCGACCCATCCTATACATTGGCCTATTTCAACCGCGCAATCGTTCGGTATAAACAGATTGATTACGATATGTCAAACACTATCCAGGACGAGCTTTCCGAAGCCATCAGTATTTCCATAAGCGGTAGCAGAAACACGGTTCAAACGTCGCCAACTCCCAGCCAGTTGCAAGACAATCGCTCTTACATGTACGAGATGATCATCCGCGACTACAACACCGTCATTCAGCAAGAACCCTCCTTTACTTTCGCCTACTTTAACCGCGCCAACCTTCGTTACCGGCAACGCGATTTCAGAGCAGCCATCACCGATTACAACGAATCAATACGCCGCAATCCGGAATTTGCCGAAGCCTATTTTAACCGTGGCATCGCCCAATTATCGTTAGGAAATGCCAATACCGGCATCGCCGACCTCAGCAAAGCCGGCGAACTCGGCATCATCGAAGCCTACAGCATTATCAAGCGAATGACGGCAAGCAATTAGAAATATCTATGCTTTCTATATCTGAATAGTCTAACCTGAATTATTCATATCCCATTAAAATACCTGCGATTGGAGCCAGATTTGGATTACAATACCTATCATATTGATTTTATTATTACGCTAACATGACCTCGCGATCGGAAATAACCGGCGCTATTTCGTTTCCGAAACTGACGCTTTTCGATGTCGGGCTGGCCGGAGGGGTAACCGACCATTCACTCCTGATCCCTCGAAGCGAAAGCCTTCCCGATGAATCAATGCTGACGAAACAGAATAGCGGGTCTTTATACAGGGCCATATTGTCCAATATCGGGTGTTTTTTGTTTAATTCGTCCGAATAGCGTCCCGGCATTTTTTCATCATGCCATAAGTACGACACGCTGTTGATGCTGAAATAGTGGATACCGCTCATGGCACGGTAAAAATCCTGGTGATGATGACCATTGAAACAACCGAGCACTTTTCGGAAACCGCACCTTTCGTTTTCGCGCTCCAATATTCGCTGGATATACGCGCGGTTGGGAATTCCTCCGTTGTTATGAAGCAGACTTTGATGCGAAAACAGAAAAGTGGGCAATTCCGTTCTGCGTAAATCGTCCTCTAACCAGTCGCAATGCGCATCGCTCATGTAACTGACTCGTCCACCGAATTGAAAATAATTGCCTTTTTCGTAATCGATAAATTTCTCGCCGTCGTATATATAATTCGGGTCCATCACCACGAAATGATAGCCTCCCCTGTCGAATGAATAATAGGGTGACGGCATACCGAGAAACGCTGTGGCGTCTTTTTTGTCGACTCTATCCATCTCATGATTGCCCAAGACATGGTAGGCTGGCGCTTTCGACGAGGCAAAGCGCTTGACAAACTGATCGTTGGCGGGAATAGCAAACGCAAAGTCACCTAAACTGATCAGAAAATCGGGCTTTTCCTCCTCGACTTTTTTCATGAATGATTCCAGACGCGCATCGGCGTCAGGCGTCAAATCGCAGTGGAGGTCGGCAATCACGCCGAATTTTATTGGTTTGTAAATGCGTGAAGTGCTGTTGTCGGCAGCCTTGAACTGGCCGGATGTCAGACTGCTCATCACACCTGCCGTACCGACTACTCCTACGGTATGTAGAAATTTTCTTCTTGTATTCATTTTATATCTTTTTGGTTACAAAGTTAATAGAGAACTTCTAAAAATGTATTTGCGAGGCAAATCCGGCTTCTTCAAGCCCTAACGCCTGTCCGCCGCCACCGGCGCAGATTTCCAAAGATGTTAATTTGTCCATGAATTAAAACTGTTAGAATTTTGGCAAAGGTAGATGAATTTTTCGACATTACACACAGACGGATAAAAATAATCCGGATTACTTCTCCATTCCCCTGAACTTGATTCAGGCTCAGGACTCCTCGCAAAAAACACGCAACTCAAAACGTTATTTACTCGTCAGCCTTGAACCGGCCGGATGTCAGACCGATCATCACACCTACATTGTGTTAATAATTTTAACATTCAGTATATTCAGATTTAAATATTTTGTATTTCTAATGAACAAATTTTCAGATAAAAAACGAAAGCATGTACGTCATTGCGAGGCGTTTAGCGCCGAAGCAATCCAGAAAAAAAATAACGCTGGATTGCTTCGTTCCTCGCAATGACGTGTACCTGTTCAAATGAAATTCGGTTTATGTAATAAATAATGGTTATATTTGCGATTATTTTTTGATTTGAAA
>Ga0082212_10003585_pt1 | contig 21936 bp, 18 predicted proteins | sample TergutNt197P3_FD_71548 | JGI IMG/M metagenome (GOLD analysis project Ga0082212, IMG submission 71548) | Neocapritermes taracua P3 segment gut microbial communities from Petit-Saut dam, French Guiana - Nt197 P3 | ecosystem: Host-associated > Arthropoda: Insects > Digestive system > Gut ...
TTGTACTCGCCGCCGCCCTCCCACACGCGGAAGGCACGCGCCGCGCGGATGCGCCCCTCGCCCGGGTCGAGCCGCAGCATGACCTCGCCCAGCGATATTTGGTCGTAGGCGCAGTCCTCTTTTGATTTTATATCAAACAACTTAACCACTCCTTAGAACAAAACCCCCCGCGGCTCTGCCGCAAGGGGTCTGCCGTTTGCTTCCGATTTTCAGAACGCCTGCTCCTCGCAGTCGTCGCAGTCGAAATCACATTCGTCGTCACGCCTGAAGTTGCGCAGTACATTACGCATGGCGTTTACGGGCCGTAACAGAATATCCATGTACTTTAACGCAACGACGCACACGACGCCGATGGCGGCCAGCGCGATGGCCAGACCGATGAGCAGTTTAACGGATTGTTTCATGTCGTACCTCCAAAAACTTTTGATTTATTATATCCCCTGCGCCGTCAAAAATCAAGTAATTTTTTCTCGAGCCTGTTATCCCAAATTTCACGGCTGCCCGCGCGCTTGTCAACGTCCCTGACGTACAGCAGAATCTGCGCCACCACGGTATACAGCTCGGGCGGTATTTCTTGGCCGATTTGGAGCGCGTTCAAGGTGTGCGCCAAGTCGGCGTCCGCGTGGATCGGGACGTTGTGGCTGATCGCTTTTTCGATGATATTTTCGGCCACCGCGCCCTTGCCCGCGGCGATCACCTTGGGCGCGGACTCGTGGTACTCCAGCGCGACGGCCTCGCGCATGGGAGGCTTCTTTTCCCGCGTGTCTTTCATGGCCTTACACCGTTCTGTCGAAGAAATATTTGGACATATTGTCGTCACGCGCCTTGCTCACGTCGAACAGGTCGGACGCGCCCCCGGCCTCGCGCACGGAAGTGCGCGCCAGATGGAAGCCCTGATCCTCAAGCAGTTCCGATAAATCGCCCATGCCGGAGCTGGTAATCCGCGCGGCTTCATCGGTTTCCAGTTTGAAGTCGCACTCGACGTTCCTGCCCAGAATCTTGACCAGCGTTTCGACGCGCCCCGCGTTTGAAGTCATCAGCGACAGGAACACCGTGGCGTTCTGCGGGTCGATGCGCTTGCCGTTCTGGCTGTCGTTGAACACGTACAGCTCCGCCGTGGTGCGGTCGCTCCCCCACTGCAAGGGCAGTCCCGCCACAGGCGTGAAACTGCTCAGGCGGCCCAAGAAGCGCGCGCTCTGCTCCAGCTCGCCCGCCGCGCCCTGCAAACGCGCGCGCGACCCCTCCGGCAAGTCCTCGGCGCGCTCCCGCAGCAGCGTGATGGCCTCGTTCAGCTCACGGGCCAATGTCTTGACGTTCAACTCGCCCGGCAAACGGTCGGCGCGCGACATGTCCACTTTGCGGAACAGCGATGATATGAGCTTCCGCACGTCGCCCTCTGCGGGCGCGGGTACGGGCATGGACGCCCGTACCTGCGCGGCGTCCGATGTTTTCGGGGCGTCCGCGCGGTTCGCGGCGGCCTCTGACAGCGGCGACTGGACACGCGCCGCCGTCTGCGTTTCGCGGGTCTGCGTTTCGGCGTTCCGCGTTTCGCCCGCTCCCGCTGTGGCCTGAACCTCGGGGCTTGGCTCGCCGCGCGCGGCGGCGTTTGGGGCGTTCGCGGTTCGCGGCCCTTCGGCGGCGGGTTCTTGTATCGGCACGCCGCGGGTGGCGGCGTTGGCGGTTTCGGTGGTTTCTTGCGCCGTTTGCGGCGCGGCGGCTTGGCCTTCCGTCACGACAGCTGCGCGCGCCGCCCCCGGTGTCTGTTGATTCTGATTTTCGAGCGGGACGGCTTGAAGCTGTACCGTCACCCCCGCTTGCGCGGTTGGGCGCGTTTCGCCGGATTGGCCGGATTGGTCAGCCTGTACGGTTACACCCGCCGCGTCGCGCGGCTGGGCGGTTTCGGCGTTTTGCGCCGTCGGCGCGGGACGCGCCAAAGGTTGCTCAAGCTCCGGCGATTGGACTTGAACTTGCGCCTGTATTTGAGGAGCGGGACGGCCCGCGTCCGCTTTGGCCGCGCCCTCCTGTATTTCGGCTTGGGCAACCGATAAAACCTCCGCCGCTTCGGCGGCGGCGGGAACAGTCACAGCCTCCAACACGGCTGCGGGCACGACGCCTTGCGCGACGGGCTGCGGGACTTGAACGCCCGTCTGCGTCCCGGGAACGGCGGCGTTCTGCGGCTCGCCAAAGGCCATAGGCCGCGCCGTGCCGCCGGGTTGCGCGGTTTCGTCGTCGAGCATTTGCAGGATGTTCTGAAGCTGGTCGCCTATCAAGTTCCCGTGTTCCAAAAAAGCCTTGAACTGCGCGATATTCTCGGGCGTCGCCGCGATACCCTCGCGCGCCATGAACACCGCCTGGCGGGGCGTAAGCCCGGGGAAGCGTTCAATCAGCGCGCTCAACGCGTTGAACGTGTCCTTGGACGGCGTGAGGCCGCCCGACAGCATCTCGGTCAGCAACGCGGCGTTTTGGGGCGTGCGCGCCGCGCCGAAGGCGCGGAGCAGCTCGTTTGTGTCCACATTTTGCGCGTTTGGGCCTGTCATGGCCACCGTCAGTTGGCCGCCCGCGCGGGACGTGACCGTGAACGTGAGCTTTTCGCCCTGCGGCAGCTCGCCGCCCTCGCCGTCGGAACGCCGCGCCGTGACCACAGCGCCGTCGGCCAGCTTGAGCTGTACGTTTTCCTTGTCCGACGCGACCACTTCCGCTTGGAAGCTGTCGCCCGGTTTCGCGCCCTCCAGCCGCCGCCCGGTCGTCTCCGCGGCGGCGGGCGCGGCGGCGGCCGCTTGCCCTATACGCATCGTCTATCCAAGACCTCTCATGTTTATTTTTCCTTTATAGTATTATATCGGCTTTTTTTAGTAAAACTAAATCAATAATGATTGCACGGGCAACCAATATAATTTTCTTATAAATGATAATCATCAGTATTTCAAAGCAATATCATGTTTTTTACATGGATTATTGGCCGTTAATTGCTTGAGAATCCTTTTTGCCGCGAGGCACAATATATCCGTGCCGCACATTTTGAAAGCACAAAAATTGCGGTTTGCAACTTGCAAATACAGGTGGTAGTTTATGAAGCGAAATTTATTTTGCCTCTTTCTCATTATTTTATTATTGACGCCTTTCGTGTCGGAGGACGCGGCGGCCCACGGCCTCGCGCGGCCCGATTCGCTGATCCCGATGGGCCAGACGGCGGGCGTCCGATTCACGTCCAAGGGCCTGCTGGTGGCGGGCTGTATGACGGGCGCGGACGGCAAACCCGCCCGCGACGCGGGGCTGGCCGTCGGCGACTTTATCACACACATCGACGGCAAACAGATCACAAGCGCCGCCGAATTCCAACAGCGCGTGCGCGGCGGCGGCGGCAAGGCGGTCAATCTCAGGCTTGTCAGGCGCGGCGTTTCAGCCGAAATCACGCTCACGCCCGCGCGCGCCGCGCCCGAGAACCATTACGGCATAGGCGTCTGGGTGCGTGACAGCGTTTCGGGCATCGGAACCATGACGTTTTACGACCCGGCCAGCGGGCTGTTCGGCGCGCTGGGGCACGGCATAAGCGGCGCGGGGACAAAGATGCTGCTGCCCATCTCGGGCGGGAATCTCATATCCGCCGAGGTGGCGGACGTGCGGCGCGGCGCGGCGGGTTCGCCCGGCGAGCTGAAGGGTTCGTTCGAGCGCGGGAGCGCGCCCGGTTCGCTGACCCTCAACGCCGCGTCGGGGCTTTACGGCGTCCTTGAGAAGCCCGAACGGTTCGCAATGGGCCGCCCGCTTCCCGTGGCGCGCAAGGAGGAAACGCACACGGGCGGCGCGTATATGCTGTCCAACGTGCGCGGCCATGAGGTGGAGCGGTTTGAAGTCGAAATCGACCGCATCTACAGCGAAAACGCCGAACGCCCCACCCGTAATTTCCTGATACGCGTCACCGACCCCGCCCTGATCGACCGAACAGGCGGCATCGTCCAAGGCATGTCGGGCAGCCCGATCATACAGGACGGCAAAATCATCGGCGCGGTAACCCACGTGCTGGTGAGCGACCCCAAACGCGGCTACGGCATCTTCATCGACAACATGCTCGACGAAATCTACGAACCCGCGACAGCCTCCGCCGCTCCGCGGCGAGCGGCTTGACAATTGACAATTGACAGTTGACAATTGACAATTAAGGAGCGGTTTTGGCCGCTCCTTTGCTGTATGCGCTGTTGGCAATTTTCAAATAGCTTGTCGTTATCTTAATTGTCAACTGTCAATTGTCAATTGCATATATATTAGGATATATGATGTATCATATATCCTAATATATATGCGCAATATGCGCAGGGGGTGTTGTTTTGAAGTGCCGGATTGTTGATTTGCGGTGCAAAGAGGTCATTAACATATGCGACGGGTGCCGTTTGGGGTATCCGTGCGACGTGGAGTTGGACGCCAGAACCGGGGTGATCGTGGCCATCATCGTGAGCGGCCCGCCGCCCTTTTTGGGGCTGTTCGGGCGGTGCGCCATACACGTGGTGCCGTGGTGCGACGTGCGGCGTATCGGCGACGACCTGATTCTGGTGGAGCGCGAGATTGGCAAACGCTTCAAATAGTTCAGCAGTTACTCAGTAACTGCTGAACTATACGAGAATTGCAAGCAATTCTCGCGGCGTGCGGTGTGCTTAAGACACCTGCTTTGCGAGTTCATCAATGATGCCGGCCAGCTCGCGTTCAAGTTCAACTTCTCCGCTGTAAGGGTAAGACTTAAACGTTTTATTCAGCTTGTTCAGCGCCTTGCTGATTTCGGCTTCGTCGCGGGTCACCAGCTTTGAATAGGCGTACATCAGCCGGCGTTTGGAGAGGTGGGAACCGCTTGCTTTTATGTATTTTTTTAACTTGCCGGTGTACAGCCGCTCGATTTCTTCCTGGCGCCGTTCCCCGATGATCTCAAGAAACAACAGTTCACAGCGCAGTTCATTCTTGTAGACTTCAAGAATTTTGTCGGCTTCGGTCACAATTTTACCGGCTAATTCTTTTGCCGCCTCAAAATCATGGGTATCCATTAAATAGTTAAAATGATTCAGGGCGATGGTCACCGTCAGCGGGTCGTTGCAGTCCTCCGGCAGCTCCGACCATTCGGCGGGCATGTCTTTATACCGGATGCCCTTGGCGGCGCTTGCGACCACATGGAGCGCGAGATAGAACGCGCGCCTCGCGTCCGCGTTTTTATTCAGCGCGACGACATTGTACCCGTCGTTCGCCACGCCCGACATTCTGAGCGGGATCAAATTCGCCGTGCCCAAAAACACGCCCACGCCGATCAGAGGAATCAAAATGATCCCAACCCAAGAGGAAATATCGCGGAGCAGGATGTAAGGGAGAAAAAGCACGCCGCTGCAAAGAAAATTCATGATACCGCCGCTGAGATTATACAGGTGGTACGGAAAATTCCCATCTGAGTGTCCGGGCGGCGTCATCAGGCATTGCCCCATCGTCCCGGCGATTCCATACTTTTTGGTTGTCAGCCTGCCGTTTTCCTTGACAAATATGAGGTTGAAAACGCGAAACGAGATAAACTGATAGCCGCTGATAAACCCGCCCAATAAGTGCCCTGTTTCATGCAGTATGATGTGAAGCGCAATGCTGAAATACATAAATACGATAACGGCGGCAATTTCGAGAATGTCTTTTGTTATGTTTTTTTCGCCTGACTCCGAGCCTCCCAAAACCATCGTGCCGAAACCGACGGCAAAACCGAACGCCACGCCGATAATCAAGAGGATAATCGTGTCCTTTTTTGATGCAGCGTCTTTTTCTTTCTTTTTTGAGTTAGCCATGTATTCCACCCCATAATATAAATATATGGCCAGTATACTATAACCGCCGTTCGTTTTCCAGCTTATTGCCAAAAAATAAAAATTTTTGCTTGACATCGCGGATCGCCTGTGTTATCATTACTATCACAAGTCGGTGCTGATGACAGTGAGGGTCCACCCGTTCCCATTCCGAACACGGCAGTTAAGCTCACTCGTGCCTACGATACTTGGCTGGAGACGGCCCGGGAAAATCGGTAGGCGCCGACATCAACCAAACTCCCATGCTTGACGTGTGGGAGTTTGAGTTATATTGCGTGGAGTATGCCATATGATAGACCTCAACGACGCGCTTGACAAATACAAGGCGGCCAAAAAACAGGCCAAACGTTACGCCGCCGAGTACGCGGGCGACGCTTTTGGCGGCCTGCTGCCGGTTCTGGAGAACATCGCGCCGCCCGTCTCCGAACTGACCGCCGCCGCCATCGGCATCATCGACGCGCCCATGTCGAAAATACGCGGCACGGTTGCTGCCGGCCGCGCGTCCGCGTTCGCGGGCAACTACCTGCCGCTCCTGCCGTCCGAGAGCGAGTTCGCCCAGAAATGGATCATGCTCTACCACTCCCACATAAACGAGGGCATCCGCGACGAGGGCACGGCCTATGAGTATTTGGGCTACTATTATATCGTCGAGGGCAACAAGCGCGCCAGCGTGCTGCGGTCGCTGGACGCCCCGTCCATGAACCTCGACGTCACGCGCCTTATCCCGACCGACCAGGCTCAGGATCTCGACACGCGCCTGTATTTGGAGTGGCTCAACGCGGCGCCGCGCCGCAAGGCCATGACCATGTGGCTCACGTCGCCCGGCGGCCACACCGAACTGTACGCGCTGATGAGCGGGGCGTCGCGCCCCGAATACCCCGAGGATTGGATGGATTCGGCTTACAGCGGCTTCCGCGCCCAATACCATAAAATGGGGTTTGGCAAACTGCCTATGACCACCGGCGACTCATTCCTGACATATGTAAAACTGTACGGATTCCCTTATGAGACAGACGATAATCTCATAATTGATAACCTGAAATTATTAGAACGCCAGCTCCTGTATCAGGCGCACGGCGCGAACACGCAGTCCCGGCCTGTCAAACCCAAGACACGGCAAGCGTTTTTTGTCTACGAACAGTCTCCGGCCTCCGGCGCGTGGGATGCCGCGCACGATTACGGGCGGCGCGTCCTCTCGGAAGTGTTACCGGAAGTGAGAATCGAAACGTTTGAGGGTCTAAGCAGCGTTCCCAATGTCGATAATACATTGAGAGAACTGTGCGAAAAAGCCGAGGACTCGGTGGTGTTTCTAACCGGCACCGGGCGCCGCGCCGAGGCGCGGCGCGCGCAGCTGGCGTCCGCGCAAGCGCAGACGCTGGTATGTCACTGTTATCCTAAAAGTGATAATCATTTGTCGCCCACGTATTACGGCAGGACCGACGAACCGGCCTTTGTGCTGGGCGCGCTGGCCGGTTCGCTGACCGACGCCCCGGCGGTCGTGTACGCGCCCGGTTCGTTGGAACAGGCCGACGTCTCGGCCTTCGCGCTGGGCGCGTCGGTCGTGAACCGGCGCGCCAAAACCGTCTGCAAGGCGGACGGCGAGACGCCGCGCGGGCACGGCATCGCGCTGATTGCCGGTGAGGGCGGCTTAGGATGGTTCCCCGGCGTCATCGCGCGATTAGTCAGGCTCAATCCGGGCGACGGGCGCGTCACGGGCTGGCTGGCGTCGGCCTCGTGGAACTTCGGCGCGTTTTACTGCGCGCTGTGCGTGTCGCTGTGGGGCGAAGAGGGCGGAGGCATCCTGCAAGGCGCGAATCTGGGCGCGGCGCCGGTGCATTTTGAGTCCGGGTTAGACAGCGGGTTGCTGGGCGTACACCTAAACCACGCCGAACTCCCGCGCACCGCGCTGCTGCTGGCAGAGACCGTAATCGGGCGGGTCAAACGCTCCGGAGTCCCCACCATCGAGGAAAATGAAGTCGAAATTATACACATATAGTAATAATCACACGCAATACTACAGATAGGAGAGTAAAAATGGCTGTGTATTCTGTGGTCGTGCCGCTCTATAACGAAGAGGCCGTCATCGACGAGACGTATAAACGCATCAAGGCCGTCATGGAGGCCGCCGGTCAGCCGTATGAGGTCATCTTTGTCAACGACGGCAGCCGCGACGGCACCATGGCCAAGGCGCGCGCGCTGGCGGACGCCGACCCCAAATTGAAGATATTATCGTTTTCGAGAAATTTTGGGCACCAGACGGCCATAACCGCCGGCATGGATCACGCGCGCGGCTGCGCCGTGGTGGTCATAGACGCCGACATGCAGGATCCGCCCGAGGTCATGACCGAGATGTTCGCAAAATGGCGCGAGGGCTGGCAGGTGGTCTACGGGCGCCGCGTGAGCCGCAAGGGCGAGACCGTGTTCAAAAAACTGACCGCCAAGCTGTTTTACAGGGGCTTAAACGCCGTTTCGGAGATCGAATTGCCGGTGGATGTGGGCGACTTCAGGCTGCTTGACCGCCACGTGATAGACGCGCTGAAGACGCTCCCGGAGCGCAACCGGTACGTGCGCGGCCTTGTGACCTGGGTGGGGTTCAGGCAAACCTTCGTGGATTACGAACGCCTTGAGCGTTTCGCCGGGGAGAGCAAATACCCGCTCCGCCGGATGATAAAACTGGCGGCGGACGGCGTGACCGCGTTCTCGCAAAAACCGCTCAAATTGTGTAATTGGGTGGGCGGACTGCTCTGCGTGTCCGGGGCGGCCGCCGCCGTGGTACAGCTTGTACGCGGCCTGCTGGGTCATGCGTGTAGTGAGGCGGCCTGCTGGGCGGCGGCGATCCTGTTCGCGCAAGGGCTTGCGCTGTTGTGCATGGGCATCCAAAACGCCTATTTGACCCGTATATATGATGAATCGAAGGCCCGGCCACTATATATATTGTCGGAGAAGATCGGATTTTGACCCTCATGGCACATGCTTATATGACTAATGAAGCTGACAAAATACCGGGAAACAGACAAGGCGCGACAATCCCGCGCAGAAAAACCAAAAAACGCCAAATTACTAAATATAGCGCTTAAATAGAGCCGTAACACAAGGTATAGCCGATATAACCGTCCGCGCGGATATGATTATCATAAATGAGAGTAGAACAAACTCGAAAAATCCTGCCAAAATCTGCCGCCGATTGCCATTTTTGGGGGCCGTCTGATTCGACATGAGAAAACAAAAATAGCCAAATATGCCGGACGACGGAGAGAAATGGGAAAACCGGAAGAAAAATGTCGCTTCATAGTTGTCTATAGAAGCAATAAACATGAGGTGAAATGCCGATGTACACTACGAAAAACCGTGTCGGGGCCAGTCACGCGGATGAAAACGGGCTGCTCAAACTCACGTCCGCGCTCGACTTCATACAGGACTGCGAGTTGTTCTGGCTCGAGACCGCCCCGGCGCTGACCGAGTTTTTCAGCGAGTGCGGCGCGGCCATGGTGCTGGCGTTCCGAAAGGTTGATATACCGCGTATGCCCGGCTACGGCGAGTGTCTGACCGTCAGCACGGCGGTCTACTATTATAAGGACTACTACGGTTACAGGACCACCAATATCTATGACGGGCAGGGGAACCCCTGCGTAAAAACGTGGGGTGTGGGGGTCATGATAGACACCGGCAGCGGTTGTCTGAGGAAGGTGCCCGCCGAGGTGGCGGCCAGAGTAAAAATGGACGATCCGCCGGGCTTCGACCCGCCCAGCCGCCGCATTTTGCCGCCGGACGCGCCGCCCGAGTCCTTAGCGGGCATCCCTGTGCGCCCGGACTATATAGACATAAACAAGCACGTCAACAACGTCCGCTACATCGACGCCGTGACGCCGCTTCTGCCCCCCGGGTTCACCGCGTCGGCGCTGCGCGTTGAGTACAAGACGGCTGCCAAACTCGGCGGCACGCTGTACCCGGTGCGGCGCGTCTCGCCGGAGGGCGTCACGCATATCGCGCTGAACAACGAGCGTGGGCGCCCTTACGCCGCAATGGAATTCACGCCGCTATGAGCGGCAGCCGGTGCGTGATTGTAGGCGCGGGGCCGTTTCACGGTTTTGACAAAAGCCGCGTGAGCGCGGCTTTTGTGATCGCCTGCGACGGCGGTTATAAGCATTTGGCCGGTCTGGGCCTGACGCCCGACTTGCTGGTGGGCGACTTCGATTCGCTGTCCGCGTCCGAAATTTTGCCGCAATTAACGCCACATAATGTTGTAATTCTAAAAAAAGAGAAAGACGACACGGACACCTTGGCCGCCATCAAAGAGGGCCTGAGCCGAGGGTTTTCGGAATTCCATATATACGGCGGCATGGGCGGCGCGCGCGTTGACCACACCGCCGCGAATTTGCAATGCTTGGCGTATCTGTGCAAACGCGGGGCGCGCGGTTTTTTGTACGGCGGGGACGCCGTGGCCACGGCCATAACCGGCGGGCGTCTCAAATTCGGCGCGCCGTGCGCCGGTACGGTGTCGGTGTTCGCGCACTCGGGGGAGGCGAAAGGCGTTTGGGAGCGCGGCTTGAAATACCGGTTGGACGGCGTGACGCTGACCGACGACGTGCCGCTGGGCGTGAGCAACGAGTTCATGGGCCGGGAGAGCGCCGTCGAGGTGAACGACGGGACGCTGACGGTTTTTTACCCGTCGTCAATCCCCCAACCGTGTTTTGAAAAAATACTCAAATTACCCATAAATCAATCACTATAATCCCGAAAAAACGGCGCATAGTATAGTCGAAAGGGTGTTTGATTACTATGCGTTTTAACAATCAGGCGCGGCAGCGGTTTGCCGCGTTGTGCATGGCCGTAACCATTGCTATGGCCGCCGTTTTAACGGCGTCGCCGCGTGTGTCCGCGCGGGCCGCGGCCGGTGACTGGGGCCTGAATTTCCGCGAAAACGGAAAGCCTCCGGTGATAGACGTCAACGCCGAACTTTTGGCCAGCCACAACGCCGTATACATGGGCGGCGCGAGTCAAAAACGGCTGTATCTGACGTTCGACGCCGGTTACGAAAACGGCCACACGGCGTCTATCTTAGACACGCTGAAGAGTCACGGCGTCACGGCGGCGTTTTTTCTGGTGGGGCATTATATCAAGACCGAGCCGGAGTTGGTCAGGCGTATGCACGGCGAGGGGCACATTGTGGGCAACCACACGCTGCGCCACCCCGATATGACAAAAATCACCGATATGACGGCGTTTAAGGGCGAGATCGAGGCGCTGGAGTCGCTGTATAAGGCGACCACCGGCACGGATATGCCCAAGTTTTACAGGCCGCCGCAGGGGCGTTTCAGCGAGGGCAACCTGAAAATGGCCAAGGAGCTGGGCTACAAGACCGTGTTCTGGAGTCTGGCGTATAAGGATTGGGAGAACGACAACCAGCCCACGCGCGAGCAGGCTTTCTCGAAACTGCTGCCGCGCGCGCACCCCGGCGCGATCGTGCTGCTGCACAGCACGGCCAAGATCAACGCCGAAATACTGGACGAACTGCTGCAACGATGGAAATCCGAGGGCTACACATTCGGGACGCTCGACGAGTTGTAAAAAATCTCTCCAAAAAATAGCTTGCAATTCCGAAGGCGCTGTGGTATGCTATCGGAGTACATGTAAAAGAAGGGGATCGCTCATGTTTGATTTGTCCATGCCCAAGGCCATATTGTCCATCATACAGATGGTGTTCACCGTCGTGCTGATTTTCATTGTGCTGTTCCAGTCCGGCAAACGCTCGGGGCTTTCCGGCGCCATATCCGGCGTGGCCGACACGTTTCTGAGCAAGAATCAGGCGCGGACGTGGGACGCGCGTTTAGCCCGCGTGACCAAGTGGGTGGCCATACTGTTTATCGCCATCACGCTCACACTGCTGATGATATGACATTTATCAAAAGCCGCCGGAAGTTTGAAACCTCCGGCGGTTTTTTTGCTGTCAGCGGCTAACAGTTGACCGTCAGTTCCCCATCGCCCATGACGAACGCGGGTATGAGCGTCAGGTTTTCGCGCGCGAGAAGTTCGGCGGCGTTTTTGCCGCGCAGGATCACGCACAGCACCGTGTCGATGACCGCGCCCAGCGCGCGCAGTTCCTTCACGCTCTCGATGATCTGGCCGCCGGTGGTCACCACGTCCTCTATGACGCACACGCGCGCGCCGTCAAAACTTGGGCCTTCGGCCAGCTTGCGCGTGCCGTACTCCTTGGCCTTCTTGCGGACGAACAGCGCCGGGAGGCCGCTCTCCATGGACAGCGCCGCCGCCACCGGGACACCGCCCATCTCAAGACCGGCCAACGCCCCGGAACCCTCGGGTATCAGCGGGCGCATGGCCTCCGCGATTGCTTTCAGCAGCGCGGGGTCGGACTCGAATAAGTATTTGTCGAAATACTCATTGGACACCTGCCCGGAGCGCAGCAGGAATTCACCGGTTATATGCGACGCCTGGTAGATGGCCGCGGCCAGTTCCGTTTTGGTCATTGGGATCAGTCCTTTCGTTTGCGTCAGCGCAGAATTAGTATAGCACAGGTTGTGGATGGAGGGCAACAGAAATTACCCTCTTTTTATCCTTTTTTGACACTCTCTTCTAACTCTTCCTTTATCCTATTTACCCCTCGGCAGTAGCCGGGGATGTTTCGCGCCCCGGCGCGAGGGGGAGGGTTTCGCGCTCCGGCGCGACCAAAGAGACTCTTGCGCGAGAGTCTCTTTGGAATCTCTGCGCGGTCAAGGGGAAACCCCTTGACAATCCCCCGCAGTTTCTTCGGAACTGTGCGTGTCTTTTTGCGTGTGGTATTCCGGGTTGTGCAGTGAGCATACTCAGATGTCAACCATCCGCGCCCGCGCTAACGGGGTTATCGCAGGGCCGGGTTTCCCAGCACCCGCTAACGGCGTCTCCCGCAAGCGCGGAGCGCGTAAAGACAAACCACACGTCATTCACCAACACAACCCGGAATTTCCACGAGATAGCAATCACGGACTGCTCCGAAGAAGTTAGCGGGGGATTGTCAAGGGGGAACCCCTTGACTGCGCGGGGGTTCCAAGGGGGCTTTCGCAGTAAAGCCCCCTTGGTCGGGGGTCCGAGTAGTTGCGCAGCAACTACGGCAGTTGCTGCGCAACTGCTGGGGGCAGAAGCGCCCCGACTACTGCCGAGTGGTAAATATAATGTGTGGAACACAATATATTATTACGCCGTACTCTGCGACATATACAGCCGGTAATAAAGCCCGCGTTTGGCAATCAGTTCGTCGTGGCTGCCGTACTCGGCGATACTGCCGCCGTCGATGTACAATATCTTGGTGCAGTTGCGGATGGTGGACAGGCGGTGAGCCACGATGAACGACGTGCGGCCCACCAGCATACGCGCGATGCCCTCCTGCACTAAACGCTCCGTATTGGTGTCGATGCTGGACGTCGCCTCGTCCAATATCAGGATGCGCGGGTCGGACAGCAGCGTGCGCGCGAACGAGATAAGCTGTTTCTGGCCGGACGACAGCCCTTCGCCGCGCTCGTCAACAGCCGTGTAGTAGCCCTTGGGCAGTTTTTGTATGAATTCGTCCGCGAACACGGCGCGCGCCGCCGCCATACACTCCGCGTCGGTGGCGTCTAACCGCCCGTAGCGGATGTTCTCGATGATACTGCCGGAGAAAATAAACGTGTCCTGGAGCATGATGCCCATCTGGCGGCGCAGGGAACCCAGCGTGACGCCGTTGATGTCGTGGCCGTCCACATACACCGTGCCGCCGGACAGGTTGTAAAACCGCGACAGAAGGTTGATGACGGTGGACTTGCCCGCGCCGGTCGGCCCCACCAAGGCCACCGACTCGCCCTCCAGCGCCTCGAAGGTCACGCCGTCCAAGACGGGCAAACCCGGCTCATACGAGAAGCGCACGTTCATAAAGGTTACGTTGCCCTGTATTTTTGGCAGTTCGTAAGCGCCCTCGCGGTCTGCCACCGTGACCGGCTCGTCCAGCACCTGAAAGATACGCTCGAGATACGCCACCGTGTTGATCAGGTTGTTGTACAGGTTGCCCAGGTTTTGCAGCGGCCCCCAGAAACGCCACGAGAAGGCCGTCATGGCCAGTATGACCCCCACCGTGACGTGTTCCGCGCCGATCACGTACACTCCGGCCAAATAAATCGCGGTGGTCACAATGCGCGCCAGCATCGACGTGGCGGGCCACATGCTGTGGATCAGATAGATGGCCTTCATCCAGGAACGGCGGTTGTCGTCCAACAGGCCGTCCATGACCTCAATGTTTTCGCGCTCACGGGTGAACGCCTGCGTCACCTTGACGCCGTTGACGTTCTCGGCGATATACGCGGTCATGTTCGACTGCTTGTTGGAAAACGCCTGCCACGCGCGGCGCTGGCGCGTCTTGATCAGGAACACATACGCCGCGAACAGCGGCAGGCCGCAGAGCATAACCAGCGTCAGTTCCCACGAGACGAACAGCGCGGCGTAGATCACGATGAAGATCATGGACAGCGGCTCGATTAAAAAGTTGATCAGCCCCGAGGACAAAAAGTCGGCCACTGTGTTGATGTAGTTGACCACGCGGACTAATATTTTGCCCGCCGGGCGGTTGTCGTAGTAGTCGAACGGCAGTTTTTGCAGATGCGCGAACAGGTCGGCGCGCATCTCGGCGATTATGTTCTGGCCCGACACGGCGTTCAGCCGCGACCGCGCGCGGTTGCAGACCACGGACGCCGCGCTGACAGCCATGAACACCGCGCCCGCGATCACGATCCCGGCTATGTTCCGCTCGGGCACGTAATCGTCGATCACGATCTTGGTGAGCAGCGGCGTGAGCAGTGAGAGCATGATTGCGATCACGCTGATGAAAAACACCTTGATAAAATTGCCCTTGTACCGCGCGATGTAACCCAGCGCGCGCTTGAGGTGCCGCCAATCGAACGGCGCCTCAAGTTCCTCGTCAATATTGAACGTGTTGCGCCTTTTAACCGACATTGCTCTCTCTCACCCGCCTTTGACCGGCGCGGCCTTGACCGCGCCCTGTTGGAGCATGTGCGTCTTGTAATAGTAACCCTTCACGGCCATCAGTTCGTCGTGGGTGCCCTCCTCGGTGACGCGGCCGCCCTCCAGTATGTAGATGCGGTCGGCGTGGCGTATGGACGACACGCGCTGCGCGATGATGATGGTGGTGGACTTGCCCGGCAAGCCGCGCAGGCCCTCCTGTATCCGCTTCTCGGTCTCCATATCGACCGCGCTGGTCACGTCGTCGAGTATCAGTATTTTAGGCTGCGGCAGCAGCGCGCGGGCCAGCGACACCCGCTGTTTCTGGCCGCCCGAGATGCCGGTGCCGCGTTCGCCCACGATGGTCTCATAGCCCTCCGGCATGGCCGTGACGAACTCGTCCGCGCAGGCCGCCCCGGCGGCCTGCCTGACGCGCTCAAGCCCGGCGTCCGGGTCGCCGTAGGCGATGTTGGCGTCCACCGACGCCGAGAACAGGAACACGTCCTGCATGGTCATACCGACCGCCCCGCGCAGGGCCGGCAGCGTGTAATGCTCCACGTTCACGCCGTCGATCAGCACAGCCCCCTTGGAGACCCCGGTGAAACGCGGTATGAGCGACGCCAAGACGGTCTTGCCGGAACCCGTCGGGCCCATAATGCCGACGGTCTGCCCCGCCCCGATCTCGATGTTGATGCCCGACAGTATATCCGTTTTGTCAGCGCGAAGCGACACGTCCTTGAACGAGACCGCGCCGCGTATGCCCTCGGACGACTCGACCGACGGCTCTTCGGGGCTTTGTATGGATACGCGCGTCATGTGCAGCGTCATAAGCCTGTCGCTGGACGCGAAGAAGCGCTGGGCGTCGTTTATGTACATGCCCATGTTGACCATGGGCTGGTTGAGCGCCCACGCCAGCGACAGGAATATCTGCATCTCGCCCAGCGTGACGCGCCCCATGATGACCATGATGCCGCCCACCACCAAGTTTATGACGGTCAAAAACTGCGACGTGGACTCGATCAGCGGCGCGTAGCGCAGCCACGTGCTGTTGACCTCCAGCTGCGCGTCGCGGAAACGCTCGTTTTCGCGCGCGAACTTCTTGATCTCAAAGTCTTCGCGGTTGAACGCCTTGACCACACGTATGCCGTTGATGTTCTCGTTGACCACCGTTGACAGCACGGCGCGCTGGTCGCTGACCGCGCCGTGCGCCGGGCGTATCTTGCGCCCGAGTACGTAACTCAGCGCCACCGCTATGGGCGTAAGGATGAACAGGCACAGGGCGTACAGCGAATCGATCACCGTGAAAAGCGACAGGACGGCGATGACCAGCAGCGTGCTTTCGATCATGTTCGGGATCACCCAGCTGAAAAAGTGCCGCACGATGTCAACGTCGCCGGTGCATTTGGTGATCAGGTCGCCGCCCGGGTTGCGCCGGAAGAACCCGGACGTCTGCGAGAGGATGCGCTTGAACAAATCGTGCCGCGCGCCGCGCGTGATCTCCTGCGACAGGACTTCCCACGAGATGGTGTTTATGTATTTGATCCCCCAGAATACGGCGGCCACGCCCAGCGCCTTCATCAGCAGCGGGATCAGCTCATCGTACTCGCCTTTGACCAGCACGTCGTCCACGATGGCGCGGATAAAGAACGGCTCGGCCAGCATCAGCCCAACCACGATCAGAGACAAAAACACGCCCGAATACAGACGCCATTTCTGACGCCCCGCCCAGGCCAGCGCCCATTTTATGTTTTCCATATCTACCACCCGCACCCGAATTCCCGGATGAATTCATTATAATCCCAAGCGAAGCAGGATTACAAGCGGTGAGGTGATAAAATAATCACCAAAAAATATTGCTATTTTATCAGCCCGGTTGTGCAGTGAGCGAAGTCAGAGGGCGCTCCTCACTCGCCCAAGTACATAGCGATCATCCGGTCCGCTTCTTTGATCATGGCGTCGAGGGAGGTTTTGCCGTTGAGATAATCGCCGAAGATACTGTCGCAAACCTCATAAGGGATGTTAAAGTCGATGGTACTGCCCTCATACAGCGCGTACAGTCTTTGCACAAACAGCGAGTCGGCGTATGTATCCGGGTCGGCGAGCATGAACGAATTCTCGGCGGTTGACAGATACTGTGAAACGGAAGAGATAAACTCAAGTGCGGTGTCAAGGTTGTCCGAATACGGGTTGACCACCAGAAACTCGCAGGAAGCGGAGGGACTGCCGGATGTGCCGGTCACAGGTATCACGTCAAATTGGTCAGCGGAAAACGATCTTTCAAATGCTGAAGCAGTCACATAATGGTAAAACAGCAATTCCTCATTAAAGAGCATATCCGAAAGATATGCGTCGCCTATCCCAAAATCGCCGAGTTTGATAAATTGTCTTAACTCCTCGGCAAACGCGCGAAACTCAGGGGTATCCAAGGTGTCGGTCTCCCGCAGTTCCTTGCGCAGGCAACTTGACTTAAAGTCGGTCATAGACAGAGAAAAACTGCCTAACTTCCCTTTATGCGCGTCTGTCACCAAACGCATGACATCCGAAGGGGTCTCGGCGTTCAATATATCCAGTCCCGCCGCGGCGGCGTTTTCGGTGTGAACAACAATGAAGTTGGCGTTCACAAGTACGGGGAGCATCCATATATTGCCTTCGCCGTCGGTCGCCGCGTCACGGATAAACGGGAAACACGCGCCGATGTATTCCCGTATGCCGGGCACGCCGTTCAGCGGGTAAAAGCTGCCCTTTTCCTTGATGTTATGGGCGTATACCTCTTTTGCCGAAACTAAGAAAACATCATAGGTTTTATCCTGCGACAGCATGGTCAGCGCCATTTCCTCGTTTGAGACATGGGTTCGGTCTATCAAATATCCGCCGCCGAAATTATCATCATCCGCGCCCGCGAATGAACGGAGCATCTTTACTGTCTTTGGTTCATTGACGTACTCCGATACGCTGAACCGTTCAATCGTTCCGTGATATACTCCGTTGCCGTCGTCCGTCAAAGGTACAAACCAGCACAAGCCCCGGGTATACACGATACTGCCGCCTCCAAGACTAACTCTCCTTTTGTCAGGGATCACAACCGTCGTGCCGCCGCCGTCGTCAAGGAACGCATAGCCAAGGCATAATGAGCGAAAATCCCTGCCGGATGTTGACCAGGATGTAAAAAACACGCCCCGCCCGTCCGCCGCCATATCGCCCGTTTTTCCAACGTCTATATACTTCGGGTCATTCATTTGCCATGCGGTTTGGTCTAATTCCGCGAAATAACAGCCGTTCCCGTCGGTTGCGGCAATCAGCACGCCTCCGTCCGGCGTGAGCGCGAAGCTGTCGATGTTCTGGTATATGATTTCAAAATCACCGGAAGTAACGTCTAAAATCGCCAGAAAAGGGGAGTCGCCATAGTCGGGGTGTTCGGCGAGTATGTAGAGTTTATTGCCGTAATATTCGAGCTTGCGGATTTGCTCAAGGGTGACGGGCAGAGCAAGCTCCCCTGTATCATGTGACGCCAAGTCAAGCGTGCAGATGCGATCCGTTGTTCTGATAGACTCAAATTCACTTGTGGTGAGGGTGGAGAAATACAGTTTTCCGCCGCCGACCGCCATATTTTCTATGTATACGATGTCGGATGTATTAAAATCCACGTCGTATTTGGCTGTAACCTCTCCGTTCAGGTCATACGCGGTAAACGGAGCGACCGACCGCCAATCCGTCTTTTGTGGGTTTCTGAGGGTTTCGGGATCATAATTCATCGAGCCGGTATAGAGGATTCCGTTCTCATCGACGGCAAATGACATGAATTTCGCGTCATAAACAAAGTAGCTGTCATCGACCGAAAGCGGCGTGAGATTTACATCGGACGGCGGCGGGGCGGGGGTTTCCTCGGTGACTTGGTTTTTGTCGCAGGCGGACAAAAGCAGCAATGCGGCCAACATTATGGCAATTCGTTTCATGGGTATGGCCTCCTTCCTCCTCACTCTCCCAGGTACATAGCAATCATCCGGTCCGCTTCCTTGACCATGGCGTCGAGAGAGGTTCTGCCGGTGAGATAATCGGCGAAGATACTGTCGCAAACTTCATAAGGGATATTGAAGTCGATGGTACTGCCCTCATACAGCGCGTACAGTCTTTGCACAAACAGCGAGCCGGTGTATGTATCCGGGTCGGCGAACATGAACGAATTCTCGGTGGTTGACAGATACTGTGAAACAGAGGAGATAAACTCAAGCGCGGTGTCAAGGTTGTCCGAATACGGGTTGACCACCAAAAACTCGCAGGAAGCGGAGGGGCTGCCGGATGTGCCGGTCACAGGCATCACGTCATATACATCATATAGGTCGCTGTAAAGCATATGCTTTAATGAGGTAGTGCAATGAGAAAACAGGATTTCCGCCATATCCGTATCAGAGAAAATATCAGGAAGACCCGGAGTACCGATAGATAAATCTCCGAGTTTCATCAATTCTCTTAATTCCTCTGCAAACGCGCGGAACTCAGGAGTATCCAAGGTGTCGGTCTCCCGCAGATACTTGAGCAAGCAACTTGGCTTAAACTCAAGTATTCTGAGATAAAAGCGGCCTGACCGCGCTTTATGCGCGTCTGACACAAACCGCATGACGTCCAAAGGGGTTTCGGCGTTCCGTATATCCAATCCCGCCTTGATGGCGTTCTCGGGGTGAACAACGATGCAGTTGGCGTTCACAAGCACGGGGAGCATCCATATGTTGCCCTCATCGTCGGTGGCGGCGTCTTGGATAAACGGGAAACAGGCGTCGATGTACTCCCGGACGCCGGGCACGCCGTTCAGAGGGTAGAAACTGCCCTTTTCCCTGATGTTATGGGCGAACACCTCTTTGGCCGAAACCAAGAAAACATCATAGGTCTTGTCCTGCGACAGCATGGCCAGCGCCATTTCCTCGTTTTTGACATGGGTTCTGTCTATTAAATATCCGCTGCCGAAATGATCGTCATCCGCGCCCGCGAATGAGCGGAGCATCTTGATTTCCCGGGGTTTGTTTACATAGTCTGATACGCGGAATCGTTCAAGCGTCCCGCGATAGATTCCGCTGCCGTCATCCGCGATAGGTATAAACCAACACAAACCCCGGTTATACACGATGCTTCCTCCGTCGGGGGAAACCATGGTGTTACCCGGTATCACGGCCATTGTGCCGCCGCCATCGTTAAGGAACGCATAGCCTAACCCGAACGAGCGAAAATCTTTGCCGCCTAATGACGTGGTTGTAAAAAACACACCCTGCCCGTCCGCCGCCATACTACTTATGATTCCGATGTCTATATACACAGGGTCGTTCATTTGCCATGTGTCTTGAGCTAACTCGGCGAAATAACAGATATTCCTGTCGGTGGCGGCGATCAGGACGCCGCCGTCCGGCTTGAGCGAAAAGTTATCAAGGTTCTGATAAACGATTTCAAAATCGCCGGAGGCGATGTCAAGGATCGCCAGAAAAGGGGAACTGCCATAATCGGGGTGTTCGGCGAGGATATAAATTTTATTGCCGTAATACTCGAACTTGCGAACCGCGCTAAGGGTGATGGGCAGCGCGAACTCCCCGGCGTCATGTGACGCCAAATCAAGCGTATAGATAACGTCTGCTGTATAGACAGACTCGCCGTCTCGCAAGGTCGTGGTGGAAAAATACAGCTTTCCGCCGCCGGTTGCTAATGGCCGCGCGGAAAATAAGTCAGATATGCCAATATCTATGCCATACTTGGCCGTGATCTCTCCGTTCAAGTTATACGCGGTGAACAGAATTTCCGGCTGCCAATCCGTCTTTAGCGGGTGTTCGACGGTTTTGTTGTCACGGTTTATCGAGCCGGCATAGAGTGTCCCGTTCTCATCGACGGCAAACGGCCCGGGATATTCCATATCATAGACAAAGTAGCTGTCATCGACCGAAAGCGGCGAAAGATCATACGCCGGAGAATCGGGCGGCGGCCCTGTGGGCGTGTCCGAGGTGCCGCTCCCGTCGCAGGCGGATAAGAGCAACAGGAATGTGGTCAGCAAGATCACGATTTTGAAAGCGGATGTCTTCATAGCTGTAACTCCTTATTATCAGATGACAGCCTGGATGTGCGGCAAGATACCGCACATCCTGACTGCCGGCGCGAATGCGTTACGTCATTTCAGTATTTGATCGTCACATGGCCGTCTACACCGGGAGATAAATCGTTGGTAGTCGTTCCGCAATATGTACACTTCACGGGTTGGCAGGTTACGATTGTATATATTACGCAATTATAGGGATGGCTAGAATTGTTACAACTACGTGGGTCTGTAAGTATCGGATACGAAGCCCCATTATTAACCCAATTGTGATGGTAGCATGATCTGGTAGGGGTGACGCCGACGTCAATAATATCCCGTTCCGCGAAGACTGCGGCAGAAATATGGTCAGCCCCGCAGCCGCAAGCATCCGGCGCGTGACCGCGCCCGTCAAGGACATCTTCCTCCACGGCGAACGCCGGTAATCCGAACGCCGCAAACATGGCGATGCAGAGGATCAAAGATAATGCGCGTTTAGTGGTCTTCTTCATGGTGTGTTCTCTCCTTCATATTATAGTATGCGGTCGCTGTGTTTGCAAGAATATTTCATAAGCCCATAGACATCGCCTCCATATCGCATCAGACCGGTTACGACAATATTCTATAAATAATATTTGAATAACACAACCTACTATAGTTCCGAAATGCAAATTATAAGCAAAACAGCGCGATCTTTTTTTTTGCGGCGGGCGGTGGTATAATACACAAGGGGGGATGGTGTAACACATGGAAAGACTGCTCGTCAGGCATCTGTACCAAAACCACGCGAACATGGACGGCCAGGCCGTCCGGGTGTCCGGGTGGGCGCGCTCCGTCCGCAATTCCAAGGAACTGGCGTTTGTCGAGTTGTACGACGGCTCGGTTTACGGCGGCGTACAGGTGGTCGCGCCGAGTTCGGCGGACGGCTTTGAGACGGTTTCAAAATTGAACTGCGGCGCGGCGCTGACCTGCGAGGGCACGCTGAAACTGACGCCCGAGTCCCGCCAGCCGTTCGAGATAGAGGCCCGGCGGATTGATATAGAAGGGCTGTCGCAGCCCGACTACCCCTTGCAGAAAAAACGCCACACTTTA
>Ga0082212_10003586_pt1 | contig 21928 bp, 20 predicted proteins | sample TergutNt197P3_FD_71548 | JGI IMG/M metagenome (GOLD analysis project Ga0082212, IMG submission 71548) | Neocapritermes taracua P3 segment gut microbial communities from Petit-Saut dam, French Guiana - Nt197 P3 | ecosystem: Host-associated > Arthropoda: Insects > Digestive system > Gut ...
GCGTCAAAATCTGTGCATCAAAAATTTATTGACTCACTAATTAGAAAGTTGCTCTCATGAAATAGATGGTAAACTTTGATTGCAAAGGATATAATATTTCAGTCAGCGCTTACGTTGAGCAGGAGGGCAAGCGGGAAGTTATAGATATAACTGCTCTAAATGCCGAGATTGAACGCCAGCAGCGCGAACAAGGTCGGGGGAAATCTGTCGTTGAAATTCTGGCGCAAGAGCTTCAAAAAGAATTTCCGGGCATCAAAGGTTTTTCAACTACCAATCTTTGGCGAATGAGAAGTTTTTACCTTGAATACTCACAAAATTCAAATCTTCCACCGTCAGTGGGAGAAATAGAATGGTCGTTTCGGCGGCTTCGGCTCCGCTCAGCCACCGAAACGCTCGTTCCCTGAGCGAAGTCGAAGGGAACGGATAACAAAGGAGGAACCAATGAAAGGATATATGTATATTTTAGAATGTGCCAATTACTGGTACTATACGGGTAGTACCACCGATTTAGAACGCCGATTAGAACAACACCAAAATGGAGAAGGCGCTAATTTCACGAGAAAGCATTTACCTGTAAAATTGGTTTATTTTGAAGAATTTCAAAGAATTGACGAGGCTTTTTACCGTGAAAAACAAATACAGGGTTGGAGTAGAAAGAAAAAAGAAGCGTTGATAAATGGAACTCCTGAAAAACTACACGAATTATCGGAGTGTATGAATGAAAGTCATTACAGAAAACACGGTCGTTTCGACGGCTTCGGCTCCGCTCAGCCACCGAAACGACCAAAGCAGGCCGCTCAATGACCAAAGGGGGGCGCTCCCTGAGCGTAGTCGAAGGGGCGACTAAACGATTAAATGAGTACATAACAAAGGCTTTAAATGAGACTATTTTTTGCTATCAACTTTTCGGAAGAAACCAAATCCAATCTTAGCGGACTAATTGATGAACTGCAGGCAAAGCCTGCCCGCGGAAATTTTTCCTCGCCTGAAAATTTGCATTTAACCCTTGCTTTTTTGGGAGAATGTGACGCAAAGCAGCTCGACGACGCAAAGGTTGCGCTAGATTCGCTGAAGATTGAGGAAATGGATGTACAAATTGACCGTTTGGGGCGTTTTCAGCGGGACGGCGGCGATATCTGGTGGGCCGGAATCGCGGAAAATAAAACGCTGCTCACATTGCATAAAAGGTTAACAGAAAATCTTACAACTGCCGGATTCCGGCTGGAAAACAGAAAATACAGCCCGCACATCACGCTTGCGCGAAAGGTTGCGACTAATGTCCGGCCGTGGCGGATTGAACCGTTCGGCGAAACTATCCGCTCGGTTGAACTAATGAAGTCTGAGCACGTGAATGGGAAGTTGATATATACGGTTGTTTTTGCAAGGGGTGTTTGACAACACCCCCGGCCGCCTGCGTTTTGCATTAGCTCATCCATGAGCGTCAGCGTCGGCCAAAGAATTTTTTCTTGACACAAAATTTGCGGCAAAATAAATTTGCAGTAGACAGCAGACAATTTTATAGCCTTTTCCTAAAAGTCAAGACTTTACTTCATTTAACAACAACCGCAAATAATTTAATACTCGTAAATAGCGAGGGCAAGCCCTCGCGCGTCCGCGCGTCCTTTCGCGCCTCGTGCCGAACAGGATGTTCCAACGTCAACGCGCGTAGTCGGAACGAAAATTACTTGATATTTTACCTCTAATTCACAATATTGCCAACCGGAACGAGGTTTTGAATGAATCAGGAAAAGAAAATAGAAAAGATTCTTGATATTGCTCTCAAAGAAGGGCTTGAAGAATACCTGGAACTCATTAAGATAATGAAGAAAGAACTGCCTTTCATCGGCAGGACCAAACGTATCGCCGCCGCTCTGCTGCGGGAATATCTCGGCAATATATCGCACCTTGAAGTTAAAGATTTGCTTTCTAAAAAATCAGAAAACGGAACTATCGTTTTCGAAGATATCAAAGACGGCAAGGCGCGTCTATTCATCAACGTCGGCAAAAACCATCACATATCCACAGGCGACCTAATCCGCGAAATCGTGAAGTATTCGGGTATTGACGGCAAGAACATAGGGAAAATAGACATTCATACCACCTATTCCTTTTTTGAGGTGCCCGAGCAATACGCGGAACTCGTTTACCATTCCTTTGAAGACGCCAGAATCAGAGGAGTGCCCGTCGTGGTTGAACCGGCTAAAAGACGAAAAAAACCTGAAGCGTAATGAACGATTTTTGCCCGCTATGCGCTTCGCCCAAGGCGGATTACATATCAGACAATCTCTTCAAATGCCTCAAATGCGGCGCCGTATTTAACACAGCGCCGCTTCCTCTTTTGTATAACGATGATTATTTTACCGCAGATTATCTAAAGCAATACGGGCGCACCTATGAGGAGGATTTTCCGCAAATATACGGCGCGGCGCTAAACCGCCTAAAGCGTATAAAAAAAATCTCTTCACAAGCTCCGCAGAAAAACATCCTTGATATAGGGTGCGCCCTTGGATTTTTTTTGAAAGCCGCAAGCGATAACGGTTTTACCCGCGCAGACGGAATCGAAATATCAGCTTACGCGGCATCTTACTGCGGGGAAAAATTCGGATTTGACGTGAGAAACGAAGCCTTTGAAAAAATAACATCTATCGGAAAATATGACGCCGTAACAGCATGGTATTTTATCGAACATTGCGGCGAGCCGTTTAAAGCCATAGAAAAAATCTCGGCATCGCTTGATAGAAACGGCGTGTTTGCCTTTTCCGCGCCGTCCGTCTTTGGTCCTATGTTTTGCTTTCACAAAAACGAATGGGCGGCCTCGCGTCCCCCCGACCATGTGGTTGACTTCAATCCAAAGTCGGCGCGCAAGGCGCTTAAACGCGCCGGATTCAGAAAAGTGAAAATATACGCGGCAGGTTTTCATCCTGAAAGAATCATGCGGGACAACTCATTTTTCTTTCGCGCTTTTTCCAAGGTTTATAAATTATTCACAAAGCTGACAGGGTACTCCGACACAATAGAAGTCTATGCCGTAAAATGAATAAGGGAAACACTTGAAATACGACTTTGACAAAATCCATGAAAGAAAGGGGACGTACTCGTTCAAATGGGATTCGCTTGAGGCAAATTACGGAGACGCGAATCTTCTTCCGCTCTGGGTGGCCGATATGGATTTTCAGTCGCCCCGAGAAGTCATAGAGGCCGTCACGGAAAGAGCGCGGCACGGCATATACGGCTACTCGTTTATAGGCGATGATTATTATTCGGCCGCGGTTAGTTGGATTACAAAAAGACATAGCTGGCGCATCAAACCGGAATGGGTACTTCACTCCCCTAAGGTAGTAGCCGCGCTCAATACGGCAATACAGGCTTTCTCAGAGCCTGACGACGGCGTCATCATACAACAGCCGGTTTATCATCCGTTTATGACTTCCATAACAAATAACGGCAGAAAAATATTGAACAACCAACTCAAATTTTCGGAGAACAAATACGCGATAGATTTTGACGATTTTGAAAAGAAAGCCTCGCTTTCAAATACGAAACTTTTTCTTTTATGCAGCCCGCACAATCCGTCGGGGAGAGTATGGACGGAAAACGAGCTTACTAAAATGGCCGATATATGTCTGCGCCATAACATTATCATCATATCGGATGAGATTCATTCTGATTTAGTATTCACCGGCTGCCGGCACATTCCCATTGCGTCTATCTCAGACAAGATTGCCGAAAGAACCGTCTCCTGCTACGCGCCAAGCAAGACGTTCAACCTTCCCGGCCTTGAGTCATCCTTCGTTGTAATAAGCTCGGACGAACTTAAAAAGAAGATGAAGCGGCAATTTATGAGAAACTCGTTGTCGGCCAATATATTCGGCCCGCTTGCGCATACAGCCGCATACACCTACGGAGAAGAGTGGCTGTCTCAAGTTATGGAATACATCGAAAGCAATTACGGCTTCACGAAAACATTTTTTGAAAACGAACTTCCATCCGTAAAGGTAATCGAACCTGAAGCCACATACCTTCTCTGGCTTGACTTTCGTTCATATAAACTTTCGGTTGAAGCGCTGAGGCAAAAACTGAGGAAAGAGGCGCGCGTCGCCCTTAACGAGGGGGACATTTTCGGCTCGGGCGGCGAAGGCTTCGCGCGCCTTAATATCGCCTGCCCCAGAAGCGTACTTGAATCGGGACTGAAGCAAATAAAATCCGCCTTTGCGAACAACGCATGAAAAGGAACGCGCTGGTACTATATCAATGACCGTAAACAATAGAATCTTCGATGAAAGCAGCGAATATAAAAGAGACCTCGGCCTCATGGAGGCGGTCTCTGTCGTAATAGGCCGAATCATAGGCTCAGGCATTTTCAGGACGCCGGCATCCATAATGGCGCTTGTAATGTCAACATCGCTTTTTGGAATAGTCTGGGCCGTCGGCGGCCTTGTTACTGTGCTCGGGGCTGTCTGCTATGCCGAGCTTGTGGCAATGATGCCGAAATCAGGCGGCCCTTATGTTTACCTTAATGCCGCCTACCATCCGCTCTGCGCGTTTTTGCGAGGCTGGGCAATGTTCTTCGTATCCGAAACCGGAGCCATAGCTGCTGTCGCGATAGTCTTTGCCGAATACGCCGGCGCCCTGTTCACAATAATTACGGGAGAACCCATATCAAGGGTAACTATTATAATTATATCTCTTGCCGCGATATGGCTGCTCACAGCGGTAAATCTATTCGGCGTATTTTTAAGCGGCGTTGTGCAAAACATTTTCAGTTGGATAAAAATTCTCGCGTTGGGCGCGATAATAGGCATAGCCTTTGGCTCGGGCAAGGGAAATTTCGCCAACTTCACTTCGTCGTTTTTTCCGTCCGATTTCTCGTGGGAAACGGTTCTTGCGGTCGGCGCCGCTCTGCGCTATTCGTTTTTTGCCTTCTCGGGCTGGGAGGGCGCGACATATATCGCTGAGGAAGTTAAAAATCCAAGAAAAAATCTGCCGCTCTCGCTTCTCCTTGGCATAAGCGGCGTCATAATTTTATATATCGGAGCGAACAGCGCCTACATATATCTTTTGCCTGTCGATGTAATAAGCGAGTCAAAATGGGTCGCGTCACAAGCCATGCAGGTAGCAATAGGGAGCGCGGGCGGCGTCTTGATTTCGGCTGCGGTCATGATGAATACTTTCGGCAACGTGAGTACGCAAATACTCGTGAAAGCAAGGTCATGGCAGGCAATGGCGCGCGACGGCGTATTTTTCAAAAAGCTCGCAGAGCTTCACCCAAAATATAAAACGCCCAACAACGCTTTGATTGTACAGGCTTTATGGGCGACAGTTCTGCTGCTATTTGCAGCTACAGCAAAAAGCAGCTATGAGGCAATCATCGATTTTTTCTCGGCAACAGGGACTGTTTTCAATATAATGACGTTAGCCTCGGTAATTATTCTTCGCAAAAAATATAAAGATATAGAACGGCCTTACAAAGCGTGGTTCTACCCTGTAAGCGTAATTCTTGTGATAGGAATATACGCGGCATTTTTTGTATTCACAATAGTAACGGCTTTCGTACCGTCGCTTATAGGCTTTGCTCTGACATCAAGCGGATTGCTGTATTATTACAGAAGCAACATAAAGAGACTGTTAAAAAAATGACTGCGCTGCATGGATGGGCGTATATATCAACTTTCCATTCACGCGCTCAGACTTCATTAGTTCAACCGATCGGATAGTTTCGCCGAACGATTCAATCCGCCACGGCCGGACATTAGTCGCAACCTTTCGCGCAAGCGTGATGTGCGGACTGTATTTTCTGTTTTCCAGCCGGAATCCGGCAGTTGTAAGATTTTCTGTTAACCTTTTATGCAATGTGAGCAATGTTTTATTTTCCGCGATTCCGGCCCACCAGATATCGCCGCCGTCCCGCTAAAAATGTCCCAGACGGTCAATTTGTACATCCATTTCCTCAATCTTCAGCGAAGAGCCTAAAAAATACGGCTGTATTATTACAAACCCTCCTTATGGGGAACGAATAAGCGATGTGAAAAGCGCCGAAAGATTGTATGCCGAAATGGGTAAAGTTTTTCAAAAACTTGATGAGTGGTCCGTATTTATAATTACCGGCTATGAAAATTTTCAAAAATTCTACGGTTGTAATGCCGATAAAAATCGAAAACTCTATAATGGGAAAATTAAAACTTATTTATATCAATATCTGGCAAAACTTCCGCCAAAAGGGGGTTGAGCGATAGCTATATGAAGTAATCCTGGCAAGAAAGTATAAATATGATTTCATTAGCTCAAAGGCATGATTTATATTAAATAGCCTTGATCTTTTTGCATATAAAATAAGAAACAGTAAATTCCTGTTCTATTTTAAATTGTACCGGATTCGAAATTTTAAGTTCATCTTCAACAACAAGATAAAATTCATTATGGTCTCTTAGCATTGACTTAATATTTTCGTATCTATCATTAAAATAATATATCTGCTCATCATTAAAGTAAGGGACCATGTCGGCATATTTCCATGGCGAACTATTTAAAACAAAAACAGGAATAGCGGTATCTTGGGCGAAATAATAATTGCTACGTTTATTAGGGTATAAGTGGTCAATATTGTTTTGACTTAGTGTATTTTTGAAAAAAGCGGCAAACAACAACAGCATGATAACAATTGAAACTTTTCGTTTTTCTATGGAATTAATTATCACAGCCAAGGGGATTACAAAAAATGGGAAAACAGGCATTACATAACGTAAAATTTTATATGGAGCTAATACAAGTATAATAATAAGATAGAATATTGATACAATGAAACACAAGATAGATAGATTAAATCTCAACTTCTGTTTGCGAAATAATATATATACTAAACAACATGCGCATATAGCAATAACCGGATAAGTAAAGAAATGCCCTTGTAATAATGTACCGGCACAAGAGATCGAAGCCTTTAGATTCCCCAATATATTTCCAAACAAGGTATGCATTGCTTCGCGAGGTGCAAGTGAAAAGTATCCCCGTAAATATCTAAGATAAAAAGACTGGGCAAATGTTAATCCAACACATAATACAAGCATATAAAATATTATTTCGGCATAGTTTTTCTGTCTTATTCTAATATAAATAACATACAACCCAAATGGAGCAATAAAAATTATTGAATAATACCCGGTTAAAAGTGTAAAGGCTGTGATCAAAGATAAAGAAAAAAACAATTTAGTATTTATATATAATCTATTTTCGTTTATGACATATTTTTTTTGGTCAAAAGTTATAATGAAGCAGTAACAAAAAATAATAAAAAGTGTCTCTTGAATTTGATAAGGACGCAACAAAAGTGTATTTGAAATCGTTGCGGTTGACAAAAAAGCACAGGCTGTTGTTAAAAACTGTAATGATTTTGAATCGGAGAATAGCAATTTCATCAATAAGAAAAAGAAAACAAAAGAGATGGTAAAAAACAATAAATTAAGAATCCCTCCCCTAAAAATAATTGGTTTTATATTTCCGGTTTTAAGTCCTGCCAATGAAAGACGGAGGAAAGAATAATACAGATTGGTATGAGGAGGATCACGATTATATTTCCACAAACGGATAATGTCTTTCAGGACATTTTTAAAACTGCCACTATCGCAGAGGCTTATTTCTTTTACTTCTTTTCCGGTATATGCCTTGTTAAATTCGTAGTTGCTTGTCCACATGTAATCATTATTATAGCTGACGAGGGTTACAGACAATCCTTCATCCACCATAAAAGCATCTTTTTGTGAAAGCCAATATATTCGAATACCTAACGTAAGTAAATATATGATAAGTAAAATAAAAATTTGATGCGATTTTTTCATTTTCCTTTGCCCTTGTTTTCCCTAAATGTTGCACTTCAAACTTGAATCTGCGAATATCCGCCAAAAATCTCCATATATTCATTTGCCACTTTTTTGGCCGCGAATTGGGCGACGGTTTTTCGGCTGTTTACGGAACATTTTTGGTACAGCTTGTTGTCGAGCAGCATCCTTGACATAGCCGCGGCGCAGCCATCCGAATCCGACACATTAATTAAAAGCGCGTTTTTTTCGTTTACAAGAAAATCGGTCTGACCCCCATTATTTGTGCTTATAACCGGCAGAGAGCAATACATGGCTTCCATAAATACTATTCCGAAGCCTTCGTGAAGCGATGTCATTATGTAGCAGTTTGAAACCGTGAGGTAGCGGTACTTGTCTTCATCGTCGAGGTGTCCGAGAAAAGACACTTTGCCGCCTATACCGAGGGAGTCCGCGAGGTTTTTCAGGCGTTCCATTTCAGGGCCATCGCCTACGATGAGCAGTTTTGCGTTTTTATCGGTTATTTTTGAAAGTCCGTTGAGCATTGTATCGATGTCTTTGCGTTTTACAAGGCGGCCTATAGTTATAAAGTAAAAATCTTTTGCCGAAAGTTTAAGCGATCTTCTGTCGGGTTTAGGCAGAGCCGGTTCGTGGAATGGCAGCGGTATAATATAGATATGCCTTTTTATGCCGTAATATTTGACGGCGTTTTCTCTTGTGTTGGATGATTGCGCTACAACTTCGTCAGCCGCGTTTATTATAAAGCGTATAACGAAACGGTAGAAGCGGCTTGTATGCGGCGATGTCTTTTTGCTTGGGTCGTATATGTCGCCTCCGTGCAGGGAGAGTATGTTGGGTATTTTGAAAAGTTTACTTATGATGTACCCAACAGGTCCGGTGGGCACAGCGAAGTGGGTATTTATCGCGTCATAGCGGTTTTTTCGCGCAAGGGATATAGCTTTGCAGCAGGCCGTTATAATGTATGTGAGCATCGTTATAAACGGAGTGACATCCCTTGATTTGCGCATCAAGGCTTGCGTGCGGTAAATATTTATTCCTTCCGATGTTTCTGCTTTCGGAAGCCCCTTGAAGTTCATGGTAATGACATCTACCTGCGCGGTTTTGGCCCATTCTAATGCTAAGTCCTTGGAAGCTACTCCGCCGCCGCCGCCCACGGGAGGAAACTCATAGTTCAGTATAAGTATTTTAAAGCGTTTCGGGTTCTCTTGGGGTTTCATGTGAGGTTCCTTCTATTTTTTCCAAGCGCAAAGGGCTGCGGTGTATTCGCAGCAACGGATTCTCCAGAGAGGCGAGATATTCATCCCAGTTCAATGTAAAGGCGAATTCGCGCGAAACGCAAAGCAGCGCGGGTTCGCCTTCGGGATGAAAGGCAACGACTCTGGAAAGCCTTGATTGCTCATCCGTAAAAAAGGCGTTGATAAAATCAATGCTGCCGGCTATTTTTTTGTACTCTTCAAAGGTTTCCATATAGGGATTGCGTATGCCGAGATAAGCGTCCGAATTTATTTTTTGTTTCTGCCTGTAACTCATATCTGCGTATTTAGTGAAAGAAACCGAATCCTCAGCGGAATAAACAAGAGGAATATAATTTTTGAGCGATGCCTTTAATTCTCTGTCTGCCGATATTAAGGCGCCTAACGGGTAGTGCAGAATATTCTTGCAGCATATAGCGGCTGTAAGAAGCGGTACAAGGATGCAAAAAGTTATAGAAAATAACTCAAGCCGTTCTACGGAAAAACGGTTGCTTGCAAAGAACGCGGTTGTTATAAGAATAAACGGGAGCGCGGCGTATATTGGCTGCGGCAAAATAGCCGGAGAAACATTCTTTAACGAGAACAATCCCCCTATTATGAGGCATAGCGCCGGAAGATATGCGGAAAGCTGGAGATATTTTTTTTCTTTCAAACAGACTAAAGCGTAATATGTCGCGATGACAAAAAGAACAAGAAGCAGCGGCTGGCTTTTAGCAAGAGCAAAAAATCCTCCCGGTTTCAGCGCTCCCGCCGGCGCGTTAAGATGTGAGAGCCATATAATTTCCAGTCGCCCGAAAGGGTATTCGGTGAAAATTCTATAGATGAGCGTTTCGGTAATATAGAAGGCGAGCAGCAGGGCGAAAAATAAGGTTACCGCTTTCCAGGGTTTTTGTTTATTTAGAATAATTATGAGCGCAATGCCGAAAGAAGAAAAAATGTTTGTTACGCAGACCTCGTAAGACAAAAATATAAATACCGCTGAGGCGGCAATATAAATTATGTTTGTTTTTTTGAAAGTGTATTTTATGATAAAATAAAAGGCCGCCAGCAGATAAACCATGGAAAAAATATCAGGTAGAAGCTGGCTCCCGGCGCGGCTCATGCCGGGGCAGACCGCGAGAAGCAAGGCCGCTATGAAGCCGGAGCGCGCCTTATTTAGCAGCTTGGCGCTTTTCAACACAAAGAAGCAAGCCAAGAGAGAGTATACCAGCGGCAATATATAATAGCCGGCGGCCGCGCCGCCTGTAACAGGCAAAATGTGATAAACAGGGAGTATTATTCCGAAACGTGAACTGTATTGGTCAAGGCTGTAAGGGAGAGAGCCGGCGAGCCGTTTGGCCGCGTCAATGTAATACTTTGAGTCATTTAAGTCATCCGGGAATTGAAGCGTGATGAGACGGATTATCAGCGTAAAAAAAAGCGCGATAAGTACAAGGAGCGTCCAGCGCGAGAATAAATAGCGGGCGGCTTTGTTTAAAACATCAAGCATTTTTATCCAACCGTTAGTTTAGGTTTTATAAGCAGCAGGCCGGGTATTAGCGTTTCTTCGGCCGCTCCGCTTTTTTAACTTCCGGTGTATTATTTTGCGGCAGGCGCGCAAGGCAAGTATTTTATTCCCAAAACAGAGTTTCGGAGCAAAAAATACCGGTCTTGTTCAGCGTCTCTCTTTGCGAAAATACTCTTCAAACAGCGATTTGTCAATCTGAATCAGGCGGTCGCGTATCTGGCCTATGTTTTCAAAGTTATATTTTTGGAATTCATAGTAATCGAGCAGCCATAAGTATCTTGTGAGTAAGCGGGGAAGGACATTGCTCGATTCTATCTGTTCGCGGTTCATTTTTTGAAAACTTATTTCAAGATTGTATATCTGTTCTTTTATGAATTCTACCTGACGTTCATGAATGTCTTTGCGTACGAATAGTGTATCGGTAGTGAAACCGTATACCGGCACCCATTCCCGCGCGTCATAGCAGTTTTTGCGTTCTTCGCGGATGAAGCCAACAAGGCGCTGTATAGGCTCGGCTGTTATGAGGTCAAGGTTTATGAGGGATGGATCCCAAAAAAAAGCCTCTTTGAAATACCACAGGCTTTTGGGAACCTCGCCTAAATTGTAAAAAGATTCGGCAAGCATTGAAAGAAGTCCCGCGTGCGCATTGTATGAGTTTACCGCGTATTCGAGGGTCTCGACCGCTTTTTTGTAGTTTTCCAATTTTATAAAACAGGCTCCCAGTTTTAACAGCAGGTCAAAATTAACGGACGCTGTGTTTTCCTGTTTCATAAATGAGATGCCGTAATGCCGTGACGCGGTATAATATATATTCATCATCGCGGCGCGGTAGGATGATGTGTTCAGCATGTTTTTGTCTCCGGCATATTCTTCATAGGTATCCCATTCGGTCATGAGGAAATCCGCTGTTTTTTTGCCTTCGGGCATAGAGGATATTTCATCGCTTCTGTTAAGCCAGAAGCGGGCGGTCCGGTAACTTGCCAGAAATCCCGGATAATCAGGGTCGATATCTTCAAGTTGTTCCAGACTGTCAACAGCCTCGCGGAATTTGCCGTCCTGTATCATTTGATTTGCCGTGTTTATCCTGCTTGAAATAGGGTCATCGGCGAATGTCATCTGTTTTTCCACTTTTATTTTACAACTCTATAACTTTTTCACGGCAATTTTCCGTAATGCGATGGGTAAACACTATTACTTGTCTTGTCGCCGCGATTTCGCGTATTTGTTCAAGAATCTTTTCAATCCTGTCATCGTCCATAAAAAGGAAAGGGTCGTCAAAAATCATCGGCATTAAATTCTTTTTGTCGGACAGAAATTCATTTAGTGAAAATTGGGTAGATAAATGCAGGGTATGGATAACAGGCGGACTTAGCGTAGCGTAGCGCCCGTTGCCCTCAAGAAAGTTTTTGACTGTTTCTTCATCAACTGTGGCTTTAAACTGATTCTCCGTTATCGCGTTGAATTTTGATAGAATGCCGTCTATAAGTTTTTTGAGTTGCATCTGTTCCCTGTTTTTTACGGCCTCGCTCAAAATGTTGGTAACAAAAGAAGCCGCTTCTAATTTTGAGAGCATATCATCAAGCAATTTTTGAGCGTCGTCGCGTTTGATTAAAATGCTGTCGTAATCTTCTGCAATGGATGAAAGTTTTTCTTTTTCTATCCTGGCGAGCAATTCTGTTTGCGAGTTAATCTTGCCTTGCAGTTCAGCCGCCTCATTGTCTATATCGGTTATAAGAGGCGGTATGTTCCCCGCGGTTATTCCTTTTCTGTGTTCAATTTCGATCGAAAGCAGGTCCTTATCTATTTTCTTTTGTAAATCTACTGTTTTGTGTTTGTATATTTTTAGTCTCTCATGCGTATCTTTAATTTTTGCGCTTTCAGGCATAGTAGACCTTATCGTATCTATTTGGTCAAGGTGGTCGTTATATTCAATGTAGTCCTCAAAATATTTAAGCAGAATATCATATATTTCATCCAGATTGTAGTTTTCGACGGGGAAAGAATTTTCTTCAAGAATTGCCTTCAAGCCGGCATCGAACTCATCTTTTTTGTTTTTAAGAACGCGCAATTCTTTTTTGTTTAAAGAAAAGACATAGTAGAGGCTCCCGCCAATGAAAACAAGCAGGGCAAAAACGAGAAGCGCCGAAAACGCTATTGTGAGTTCTCTCACGGTTACCGGATTTCTCAACAATATGCCGGCGCTTGAGATCAAAACGGCAATTCCGGCAATTTTTGCCAGCCTCTGAAGTCTTCCGCGAACGATTCGCTTTTTATCCATATACAGATTAATTTTTTCATTGTTATCGATGATTTCCCGAAAGAGCGTTTGTATTTTGTCAAGTTTGCCGGATTCCAGGTTTTCAGAAAATTTAAAGTGCCCCAAGCCTGAGTCAATGACGCTTTTCAAGGTTTTTATTTCAGTCGTTTTATCGTGCTGGACGCTTATTTCTTCTGTTATCTTTTTTATTTTTTGGTTAAGCAAGTCAATTCTTTTCAGGTCTTCCTCTGTTTGTTCAAGTACGGTTTTTTTTCTTTTGAGATGCTCCTCCTGAGCTTTTAGTTTTTTTATATCCGATTCGACATTCTTTTTTTCGCGGTCAAGTTTTTCAGAATAGAGATTTTTTATTTGTATGATTTCTATTTCTTTGTTCAGTTCGCTCAAAGTTTGTTTAGTCTCTTGTATTTTTGAAAAAAGGGACGAGTATGGTTTTTCTCCCGAATAAAGGCGGTCCATGTCGGAGTATTTTTTGTAAAATCCCGATTCGTCATTTATGAGTATATTTTTTATTATATCATAATTGATGACCTCTTCTTTTTCTATATCCGCGGGGGAAGGGATGTAGGAGCCGCTTATAAAAGTTTCAAGGTTATTGCTTGACAAAAATTCTTCAAGAAGGGGCGCGTTTAATTCTTTCAGGGCATATTCAGGGTCGGAGGGAATAAGGCGGGCAAGCTGTTTTTCCCATTCGGAAATATCAAATATCGACAATGTAGACGCCTGATAACGGAAACGGTAGCTTCCGGATTTTTCGTCATTGTTTAACGAGAAGTTTAGGTCAAGGTATGTGTCGTCTATTGTATTCCAGCGTTTTTCTTCCGACCATGGAAAGTATATCCAAAAAGCTTCAATGAGTGTTTTTGCCGCAAAGGATTTGCCCGAGCCGTTCTTCCCCTTTATGAGGGTTATATCTTCGGCGAACTCTATGAGCTTGTTGTCAAAAAGAAGAGGTTTGGCTATTGTACACTTTATGAACCGCACAACCATTCCTCCAATGCTTCCGGCTCGCCGTCTATTATTAATCTGATTGCTTGCGGCAGATAGGGCATAGTTTCTTTTTGTAAAAGTTTCTCTTTTAGTATGCGGCAGAATTCGCCTTTTATTGTATCTTCTTTTTCATATAGATTAGCCGTGAAACCTATAGACGGCGTGGATGTGTCGGTCGCTCTGATATCGAAAAAATGTTCTCTCAGAGATTCAATTGTTTCGATTGGGAGGAAAGAGTATTCGCCGCTGACGTTAACAACGAGAATGTTTTTGGGCGAGGCTTTTTGCATAAGAGCCTTGTTTAATTCCTCAGCGCGGGAATAATTGCCGCAGTTTACGGCGAGATTCACTATTGATACTGTGTTTACCGGAAACCGTTCTATTTCGATTCTGGCATCCTTTTGGATTTTCATGGATATGACGTAGCGTTCGCCGGTTTCTTTTTCGGTAATGGCGAGGGGGCTTCCGGGTTTTGCTCCTACTATGCGGTCGAGAACCTTAAAAACTTTGTAAGAGTGACCGTAGCCGAGCGCGTAAAAATCCAAATCAAACATGGGAGTGTCGGGCTTGGTTTTTTTAAAATTAAAATTATGGTGAAAGAGACCTATGTGAAAACCGTCCTCGTTTGTCTTTTGTACCTTTGTAAGGTTTAAACCGGGCGACGGCGCGGCTCCGTAAATATGGAATTTTTGTTCTCCGATCGTCAGGCTGCACGGGGTAATCTCTTTATGTACGAATATATGGGTTGCCCCAAAATCGTTTAAAAACTCGTGGAGTTCCCCTTTTTTGTTTTGTTCGCCTATTCCCGGGGCATATATTATTTCGGTTCCGGCTTCGCGTATTTCGGCAAATTCCTGTTTTATTATGTCTTTTGTAGAGTCCGGCACATCGCCCGAATCAATAAGGTCGCCGGCTATAAGCAGTATGTCGTGCTCGCGCGCCATTGCCGCTATTTGCCTGAAGGTTCCGATTCTTTCGGATTCGGGAACAAGACCGCTGTCGCCCATGCCGAGGTGTATATCTGATGTTATAAGTATTTTGGTTTCGTTATCCATACTATTTCAAGTAATTAGAAATATACGGCCTTTTCGTTAGCAAGTACAATTTTATCGTTAAATATTTTAATTGACAAAAAACTGTTTGAAAACAGCAGGTTTAAAATTGTAATAAAATTTATAAAACGAGAATAAAAAATGGAAAGAGAAAACCGGCCTGATGAGCCAAGGTTGAAATATTTCGGACCTATAAGCAAGATAGCGCTTATAATGTTTCTTTTATTTTCCTTGTTTCTTTTTATTTCTACCATTATGATAATTATACGCACGAAACCGGCAAAATCGGTCAAAATGCCTGACCTCGTGGGCCAGCGGTTCAGCGATGTAAGCAACGGACTCATCCGGGACGGCCTTAAACCGGAGATTCGTTTTCGTGAAACCTTTAATGTAGAAAATGGGGTTGTGCTTAAACAGTATCCTGAAAGCGGTGCGGTAATTCCTGAAGGCAACGCCGTAAAACTTACCGTGAGCCGCAACGGGTATATGTTTGAGGTTCCGGATCTTGCCGGTAAAAGCCTTCCGGTAGCCAAGAATAGTTTGCGGAATCTCCATTACCATGGAAGAAACTTTAATATTGCTACGGGCGTGGTTTCGTACGTGCCGTCCGAAAAAATACCTGAAAACACCGTAATAGCGCAATCCCCCAAGCCCGGGGAACGCATAAGCCCTGATTACCGTATAAACCTGCTGGTTTCAGCCGGAACAGAGGCAGATGAAAGGCGTATGCCCGATGTTATGAACCAGTCTATAGATCTGGCCTATGACCTGCTTGCCGCGAAAAAGGTCAATGTGACGCAGGAAATCGTTGAAACATGGGACAAGTCTTTGAACGGCTTTGTCATCGGACAATCTCAGCCTCCTCAGTCGCCTCTCGCGAACAATGCCTCGGTACGCTTGAAGGTTGCCCTTTATCCTGTAAAGGGGCACCCGTATTATGCTTATGAGAAAATTCAGTATACAATTCCGGCTTCGTATTCGGATGGCCGCTTTGAGGCCTATGTTGAAGATGACGGTCAGAAACGTATATGTTTTTCCGAAAATATGAAGGGCGGTCAGCAGATAAACTTTGTTTTTCACAGGATTGGAAAGGCGAAAATAACCATAACGAGAGATAAGGAAACGATGACTGTCATGGGAATTAATGTTGAGGATTACTGAGACTATTGCCGGAGGCGGCGTAGTAGTTTCGCCGAGCATCATAGCCGCCGATCTCTCAACGGCGGGTCAGACGGTCAACAGTATGAATTCCGATATTGTAGATTTGATTCATCTTGATGTCATGGACGGCCACTTTGTGCCGAACCTGACTTTTGGGCCAGGCTATATAAGAAATCTGTCAACGCATACGTCAATACCCCTTGACGCGCACCTCATGATCGGAGCGCCCGAAAACAGTATATCGTCATACCTTGAATTAAACGTCTGGGGCGTTACCGTTCATTATGAGGCTACGCGTTTTCCGGCGAGGCTGCTTGCCAAAATACGGGAGGCCGGCAAACACGCCGGCCTCGCCATAAACCCCGCGACTCCGCTTGAGTCAATCTTTGATCTGATTTTTTATGCCGACAAAATACTCGTAATGTCTGTTGACCCGGGATTTTACGGTCAGCCTTTTATGAAGGAATCGCTTAAACGCGTCGAGAGGCTCGCCGCTTTCGCCCTTAAAGAAGGGCATAAAGATTTGCTGATTCAAATTGACGGCGGCATAAACAAAGATAATATTAAAGACGTCGTTTCCTCAGGCGCCCGTCTCATTGTGGCCGGCGACGCCGTATTCAAAGACGGGAATGTAAATGATAATGCGGCTTTTCTCAAGGCCTCTGCCGCGGGCAGGTAAAGGGTACATCCCTCGGCCCCTCTCCAGGTCTGGAGAGGTTAGGTGAGACCGGAGAGGGGGGAGGCGCAGTTAGCCGACGCGACGTTCACTCCCTCAAGTTTTATCATTATCCTTTACCAAAACCGCTCTCGGTTCTTTTATTTTAAAGCACATCACTTTTTTAAATTTTTTATGAAAGTCATCCATCGGAAACGATAAAAACTTAAATTCCTCCGTATTTGCTATGTGCTCGCCAAAGCGTCCGGCTTCTTCTTCGAAAAAGCTGTCAAAATTTTTTCTTGAATGGCCGTGAGCGATCTTTTTCTTACCCATACGGCGAATGTCTCCGTTGAATTCAGGGTTTATATGGTATAGCTCGTGAAATATCACTTTCAGTTTTTCATGAGGCGGCATATCAAAAAATTGCGGGGCGTAAAAATAAATTACATAGAGCTGTTCTATGTCTTTATAAAGCAGGCCGGGTATACGAAAAGAACGTCCCTTGTGAAACATAATTTCCTGCCCGCTCTCAAAGCGAAGCGGGACAAGTTTCCCGCATATATGGCCGCGCGACGGGAACCTGTTAAAAGCGACGCTTACCAAAACACGGTCCATATCAATGTGAGAAAACTGCGGAGAAAAAACCGTTATTTCACGCATTATAGCTGATAGAACATCCGTAAGGGATACGGTATCGCCGCCCTCGCTGCAAAAAACCGGAGCGCTACTTGGTTTCGGCATTCTCTATCATCTCCTCCGCGTGCCGTATGGATAAATCGGTTATTGTTTCGCCGGCCAACATTCTGGCGACCTCGCGGATTTTCTCTTTGCGGTTAAGGCGGCGTACCGATGTTGTAATTCTGTCGCCTGTTTTTGACTTTTGTATAAAATAGTGACTGTCCGACATAGAGGCAATTTGCGGCAGATGAGTTATAAGAAGCACCTGGCGTTCTTTTGAAAGCTGCTTTAATTTGCGGCCTACGATATCGGCCGTTTTGCCGCCGACACCCGAGTCAACCTCGTCAAAGATTAAGGTATCGACTATATCAGCAGCTAAGATGACGTTTTTAAACGCGAGCATGATTCTCGACATTTCCCCGCCCGAGGCGACTTTGCGCAATGGTTTCAACTCTTCGCCGGCATTAACCGATATCAAAAACTCCACGCGGTCAAGGCCGTGCGGGTAAAGCATGTATGTTTTGCCGCCGCTTTCAACGTCGCCTTCGGCGCTTTGTTCCTGTTTTATTTCAATCTTAAAGGCCATTCCTTCCATTCCAAGCTCGCGCAGTTCTTTTACGACTTTTTCTTCAAGCGCGGCTGCGGCTTTGACCCGTTCGGCGGAAAGTTCAAGCGCCGTTTTTTTCGCGGCCTCAATATAACGTCTCTCATCGGCCTGCAAACGCCCGGCTTCTTCGTCTCCGGATATAACGGCCTCAAGTTCTTTTCTGGCTTTTTCGGCATATTCAAGTATGCTTTCAACCGTATCGCCGTACTTTTTCTTGAGGGACTGTATAAGCGACAAACGCTCCTCTACCTGATTTACCCTCTCCGGAGAAAAGTCGGTCTTGCCGCTGTAATCCCTAAGGGCGGCGGCGGCGTCCTCAAGCGCAAAGGCAGCCTGATCAACGCTCTCAAGAATGTTGGATATTTCCACATCGTACTCCGAAATAGAGGAAAGAGCCGAAGCCGCCTCGCGCAAGCGCTGAAATATTCCGCCGTCGCCGGCAAGGATATCGTAAGACCTGCTCGTTCCGGTAAAGAGCTTTTCGGCATTCGCGAGTATAACGGATTCTTTTCTGAGTTCAATCTCTTCCGACGAGCTAAGATTAGCGGAATCAATTTCTTTCAAGGCAAATGTATTGAAGTCAATTCTTCTTTGTTTTTCTTTTTCGTCTATATTAAAAGAAGCGAGTTTTTGCCGCACCGAAGCAAGGTCATTGTAACAGGCTCGCACCGACGCCACAAGCGGGACAAGGGAGGCGAAGTTGTCCAAAAGCTCCCTGTGCTTCGATATGTTTACGATAGTCTGGTTTTCGTTTTGTCCGTGAATGTCTATGAGACATTCGGATACTTCTCGCAGTTTTTGAACCGGAACCTGCGTCGAGTTTATGAAACAGCGTCCTTTTCCGCTCGCGTACAATTCACGCCTCATAATCAAGGTATCGTCGTCACAGTCAATGCCCGAATCGGCAAGAATTTCAACAGCCGTCTTTAAACCGCTTACATCAAAGACGCCTTCAAGAACAGCCTTTTCAAAGCCTGTGCGTATCATGTCAACCGTCATCTTTTCTCCAAGGACGCCCGATATGGCATCAATGAGAATCGACTTCCCGGCGCCGGTCTCGCCGCTCAGTACATTGAGGCCTTTTTCAAAAGTTATAGCAAGATCTTCAATTATTACAAAGTTCTTGATACGCAGTTCCGTCAGCATATTACGCTCCTTCTAACTTCCCCCACGAGAACTTCTCTCTGAGAATGCTGTAGAAATTTTTTTCAGGATGGCTTACTATGTTAATCTTGCGGTCGCTGCCATTGAATACAATTTCATCGGCTTCGTCAATTTTTATCGCCTGCTGGCCGTCCATTGTCAACAATAAATTTCCGTCTCCGCTGCCGATATGAACCTTCAAAACCGCCGATACCGGCAAAACCAACGGGCGCATCCCAAGAGAATGCGGACAAACAGGAGTGAGCAGAAAAACGCCGTGCAATTGAGGCGCGAGAATCGGCCCGCCTGCGGAGAGCGAATAAGCCGTTGAACCGGTAGCCGTAGAGACAATAAGGCCGTCGCCCGTGTATTTGCTTAAAAGCTCTCCGTCAAGTTCCAAAACAAACGACACGCTCCTTGCGAAAGAGGCGCGGTACAGCACGGCGTCATTTATAAAATCAAAATTTTCTTCTTTGCCGTTACGCAAAACAGAAACCGAAAAAACGGCGCGCGGCGAGCTAACCATATTGCCGCTCAATATGCCAGGCAGATATTTCATGTACTCATCCGGGCTGAACGCGGTAAGGAAGCCGAGGCGTCCGCGGTTGATTCCCATAATCGGAATATTTCTTTTAGTAAAAATACGCGCCGTGTGTAAAAATGTACCGTCGCCGCCTATGGCTATGGCAAACTCCGGCTGCGCGGTAAAAGTACCGGCATCCACAATAAGGTCTTCCAAATCCGCCTCGCCCTTTGCGTCCTCTGAGAACAGAAGGCGGATTCCGTTCGTTTTTGAAAATACGGATAGTTCTTTCGCCACGGCCAAGGCGCCTTCATCATCCGTACGGAATTTCACAGCCAGAGTTTTTATCATTTTCGCCTCTTCAAGCCGGTAATTATTTAAAAGAAGTAAAACGGTCAATAAAAATATTCTTTACAAAATTTATAAATATCCCTATTAAAGCAACAGTCTTTTAACAATCTACGGGGTTATGCTATGAAAAATTTTAATAAAATTGTCTTCACGCTTTTATTGCTTTTGATAGCGCCGGATTTGTTCGCAAAAGTTGAAAACTATATCGTATGGGTTGACGGCCTGCGTCTCAGAGAAGCCCCTTCTGCCGACGCTAAAGTTGTCGCTTCTTTGAAAAAATATGACGAACTAACCTCAACCGGAGAAAGCAAGGATGACAATTACAAGGCGGTGCTTTCCGATATAGAATTCACCGGAGGCTGGATCAAGGTAAAAACCAAGCAAAATCTCGCGGGCTGGTTATACGAACCCGCGCTCTCCGGCATGATAATCAAAAACGGCTTAAAATTCTATGCTGTTAAAACCGACCTTTTTGTCATACAGGAAAAGAGCGGAATTGTTTTGAAAAAAATACCCATAAAAGCGGAGAAAAACGTTGCCTTCAACCAAATTACCATTTCCTCAACCGACAGGGTTAACGTCATAGGGGTAAGCCAAAGATTCAAGCCGAACTTTACCTACATCGTATACAATGTTAAAAAAAACGAGGCTTCCAAACAGATCAATTACCAAAATTTTTGCGGTTTTTCTAAATCCGACGATTACGCGATGTTTGACGGCGGCGCGAACGATACCCCTACTCTTATATATTCCCTTGTAAATGCACGTTCCGTCCATGAATTTACCCCAATAAAAAAAGAAGAATGGGAAGGCGACTCGGTAAAATACGATGAAGCAGCCGGCAGACAATACGCGGGACGCCCTGATTTGCCCAAGGGCAGGGTATATGTCAAAAGCTGCGTTTGGAATAAGCTGAGCGTAGATGTCGTTGAGGTTTATGAAAAACCGGAATAGCGCGCTAAAAATCGTCTCGTGGAACGTCAACGGACTCCGCTCTATCTTAAAAAAAAACTTTATGGAGTTTATCGAATCCGAAGAACCTGATATTCTATGTCTTCAGGAAACCAAGGCAGCCCCTGAACAGGTTGAATTAGACATCCCCTATAAACATCATTTCTGGAACACCGCCGAAAAAAAGGGCTACTCGGGTACCGCCGTATTTTGCAAAAAGGAACCCATCGCGGCAAGCTACGGCATAGGCATAGAAAAACATGACCGCGAGGGCCGCGTCATTACGCTTGATTTCGGCTCGTGGTATTTAGTCGATGTGTATGTACCTAACTCGCAGAGAGGCCTTACACGGCTCGATTACAGGCACACAGAATGGGATGTCGACTTTCTCGCGCACCTTAAAAAAATCGAGAAAAAAAAGCCGGTTGTTTTTTGCGGCGATTTAAACGTAGCGCATAAAGAAATAGACCTCGCCCGGCCAAAAGATAACAGGCATAACGCCGGATTTACTGATGAGGAACGCGCCGGTTTCGACAACATAATATCCGCCGGATTCATAGATACTTTCCGCGAATTTGAAAGCGGCCCGGGGCATTACTCATGGTGGAGTTACATGGCTCAGGCAAGGGAAAAAAATATAGGGTGGCGCATCGATTATTTCTGCATATCATCATCTCTAAGGGATAAATTGCAAAAGGCTTACATCATGCCGCAAATAGGCGGTTCCGACCACGCCCCCGTAGTTGTTGAAATGAGCCTGTAATAGATGACGGTATTATTCGTATGCCTGACGAAATCAAAAACCAAGTCGGCAAGCAAGTAAAGGTTATTTTACATTCTAAAGATACTGTGAAATTTCAAAAAAGTTAAAACCTTTTTAGCTATATCAATAAAGACAAAAGGTTTTGTCTTTAAATAGAGATAAAGCCGATGCCAGATAAAGTATT
>Ga0082212_10003587_pt1 | contig 21926 bp, 15 predicted proteins | sample TergutNt197P3_FD_71548 | JGI IMG/M metagenome (GOLD analysis project Ga0082212, IMG submission 71548) | Neocapritermes taracua P3 segment gut microbial communities from Petit-Saut dam, French Guiana - Nt197 P3 | ecosystem: Host-associated > Arthropoda: Insects > Digestive system > Gut ...
GCTGGAGGGCGCAACACCGAAAAAGATCTGTTTGGCAACCCAGGTGGCTATCATGTCGCCCTGAGTCGTCTAACCTTCGAAAGTGGCTGCCGCCGGTGTGGTTCTTCGATCCGAAAGATGGCGTACTTAGGTGGCCAAGTGTATTTCTGCGAGAACTGTCAACCACTTAGCTGACCACCAACCACCTGTGGGACGTGGGGGCTAGGATGTTTTTATGAGCAAAATAATTGCGACCCTGATGATGCTCATTAGCTGTTCACTGTCGTTGAGCGCGTGTGGCATGAGCTGGTTACCGTTTGCTGCGGAATCGGAAAAAATACCGATTTTTGAGTTCATTGCAGACTCCGAATATCGGCAATGGGCGGACGACTTCGAGAACAACTTCCCCGTGTCCCTCACCTACCAAAGGTTCACTGTCGCTGGAGAAGAAGAGCGCGAAGTGACCCAAAATCCGGACGAAATCCGGGCGGTGTTCAACTGGATATCACAGATGCTAGTCATCAATGAGGCCGGACCAGCACACACAGACGACGAAAGCGCTTACATTTTCACTATGAAAGATGAAACTTTCAAAGTGTTCAGCTTTCAGCAGGGGAAACTCCTAATGAATGACCGCACCAGCTTTGAAATCGAATCCCAAACAACCCAACCCTGGCCCCAGTAAAGGCGCATACCATGCTAGACATTTTTAAGAACCTTTTCAGCGCGACCTCAAGAGACATCGCAACACTATTCAAAAAACTGCGTAAAGAAAACCCAGAAACCGCGTCCTTAGTTGAAAGCTACGTCGCAGGCAACGACCCGACTGCGCTAATGCGTCTTGGCCCGACTGCCCCCCGCGACATCGACGACACCTACCGTTGGTATTGGGATAGAGAAGGCATAGAGAAGATCGTCGCCAATCCAGGACGCTTAACCTTTGAACAGTGGGTACGGCTGGGAGAAGTGTACGCACTGGCACCCAGCTTGGCTAAAGCTTCCCCGGCCGCAGCTCCACCCTGGTTTTATGCGCTGCAAAACTTCCGCCAGCAGTACAGCGAAACCCCGGCAGTTTGGGAGTTAGGATTCCTGCAAGGTGTGTTGCATGCCGGCGGTATCTCGCCTCAGGAAAATCCACGCATTATCACAACCGCTTTCTTGTGGAATCTACACACCGAATCAGGCCGGAATCCCATGTATGCATGGGAAAATGCGACGAACACCGAGCAAGCTCAACACTTCGTCGCCTACCTGCACGCAAATATCGCCGAGGTGCCCCCAGCACTGCAAAAGGCTCCGGCTGCCAAGCGCGTAGCAGCGGCCAAATGGCTCGAATTTTTCCCGGACTTGATTGAGCCATTGACGCCAATGCTAATCGAATGGGTCACCAGTTCCTCTAAAACGGTGCGCGAAGCGGCACTGACTCTGCTCCAAACCCTTCCCGAGTCGCAGCGCTGGAATGGGTTAGCCACCGCCATCGATCAAGGCGCACCCGCGAATCTGGCGACGGTTATTGACTATGCCGGACGCAGTGACGCCGCCGGTCGGGCAGTTTTAGAAGCAGCGCTATCTAAAGGTCGCGGCGGCAAAATCGACGACATGCTCACCACCGCCCTGCAACGATCACAGGTAGTTTCGCAGACCCCTGCGGTGGATATCACCATCCCACCGGCTCCACCGCTGGATGACACACCTCTAGGGGAGGATTTCATCACTGCCCTGGATGCCGAAGTTAAGAAAATGGTAGCTGAGTTGGAGAAGGCAGCCGCCGCGGAATCTGCCTATCAATGGCAGAAAGAAAACTTAGCAGCCGCCAAGAAAATCGATTCGTATGAAATTCGTTCCTGGCTGAACGGGGAAAGAAAAAGACCGGACGGCATCAAGCAGCTTTCATTAAATGCTTGGTCACGGTTGAACCTGCCGTTTGTCGCTGCAGTGCGCGCCTCATGCAGTGAAGGCCGCTACAAAAAAGAGCGAGAAATCCATCTCAACAAGTACTGGCTGGGCGAGATCTTCGGTCATGACTACGACCTGCGTAACCTGGCAACTGCGGCAACAATGGCAGGTGTGGAAGACCCAGTAGCAACTGTGAGCAACTTTGGATTTGGATGGGGTGAACAATTCAGCCAACATCGCCCCGAAGATGTGTGGCCCTTCTTTGCCGAAAACCCGCTGCGGTTAGACCAAGAGTTAGGCCTAGCCCCCAAACCAAAACGCGAAAACGACTGGTTCACAGGCTGGCTTCCGCAAGCGATACAAATACTGGAAATGTTCCCGGTGCTGCCCCCAAAGTACGTCCCAGCCCTGGCACAGTTCGCTACCAGTGAGGCAAAAACTAACCGTCTCGAAGCTCAGAAAATCCTGGAGAAACAGCCGAATGCTCTAGCCATCGCCGCCCAGGGACTCGACAGCGGCAAGGGCGAAATTCGGGCGACAACCGCCGCCTGGATTGGACGCATCGGTGATGCGGACGGCATTGAACTGCTTCAGAAAGCGTTGGCAAAAGAAAAACGCGAATTGCCGCAAGCCGCCATGCTTAACGCTCTCAAGCTACTGGGCGACGACATCTCTGCCCACCTCGAACCGGCGGTGTTGGACGCCGCCGCCACGAAAGGGCTGGCCGCCAAAATTCCCGCTAGCCTTAGCTGGTTCCCACTCGATGCGTTGCCGCCCTGTAAGTGGAAAGACGGCACGCCGGTTACCGCCGACACAATACGTTGGTGGGCAGTGCTGGCAGCCAAGTTGAAAGACCCCAACGGAGCTGGATTGATCCCAATTTACGTGTCGCTACTCGCCGAAGACTCAGCGCAACAGCTAGGGTCATTCGTTTTAGAGGCTTGGACAACCCAGGACACCAAAGGCCCCTCCGACGAAGAATGCCGGGCTTACGCCACCTCACAGGTAGATAGCCGCTACAAGGATTACCAGAGCTGGATGAAAAGATACAGCGAGGAGTATTACGCCGCGAAGGCAGCAATGACCAAAGATCAGGTCTTTGACGAGTTGCGCACCGAAAAGAGTCGCGAATACCTTGGCTCAGCCATCAACGAGAAGGGTTTACTGGCGCTGACCAGTGGTGCTCCCGGACACCTAGTACTCTCAACGGCGCAACGCTACATTCGTGATCACGGCCAGCGCCGCTCCCAGGTAGAAGCCCTGATAATCGCCGCTGCTGCCAATGACGACCCCTCCGCCATTTCTTTAGTACTGAGCGTCGCCCGAAAATATAAGCAGGAAACCGTACGTAACAAGGCGGCAGAGTTAGCCGAGTCAATTGCCGAACGCCGCGGCTGGACGATAGACGAGTTGGCCGACCGAACCATCCCAACCGCCGGTTTTGACGAGGCTGGAATTCTGAGCTTGGAGTATGGCTCGCGTTCATTCACGGGTCGGGTGTCACGTTCGGCAAAGACGAACGCGTTCACCATCGACGTGTTCAACATCCAAGGCAAGACCATCGCTTCGCTTCCCAAACCAGGCGTTAACGACGATGAAGCACTCGCCAACGATTCCCGCAAACAGTTGACCACTTCCAAGAAAGAACTGGGTCAAGTCGTAGCCTTACAATCTGCCCGACTGTTTGAAGCGATGTGCCTGGGACGAACTTGGGACGCACCGAGTTGGCAGGAGTATTTACACGCGCATCCGATCATGCGACATCTGATCAGCACCTTGATCTGGAAGGCGTGGGAAACAACAGTCGATGGCCCCTACCAGCTATTTAGACCCAGCGCTGAAGGGGAAATACTCAATGCCGAAGATGAGAGCATCACCTTAGCTCCGCAGCAGCTAGTCAGCTTGGCGCATTTGGCGACTGTCACCAGCGCCGAAGCCCAAATCTGGCGCACCAACTTGGCAGACTACGAGATTGAACCGCTGTTCTCCCAGTTTGAATCGGTGACCCCGCCAACTAGCACCAACACCCACAAGATCGAAGATCATCTGGGATGGTTGTCGGATTCGTTTGCAATCCGCACTCGCGCCACCAAACGCGGCTATTCCAGGGGATATGCTGAAGATGGCGGCTGGTTCCGTGACTACACTAAAAACCTTCCCAGTGCAGAAATCACAGTGATTATCGAATTCACCGGTTCGTTCCTACCGGAAGAACAGATTGCGGCAGCGGTGGAAAGACTCGGATTTACACACAAAGGTCGAGAAATGCCCCTATCAGAAGTGCCGCCGATTCTGCTTGCTGAATCATACGCAGATTACGCCTACATCGCCGAAGCTGGAACCTTCGATCCACAATGGGAGTCCAAGAGTGCCTACTAAATCAATCCGCGTTCCCGCCGAAGAACAGTTCGCCGACGAGTTGGAACGGCTACGTGCCGCCGATGAGCAGGCAGCCGCAGCGATACCGCCAGGTTGGCAGTTGTCACCGCGCGGCGTGCGAGCATTCGTCATCGGAGAGCCAAAACTTCAGGTGAGCCGCAAATTTTACGGCGACGACCCACTAGTTGATCGTGCCATCGTAACCTTGCTGGGTAAGCAAGGGCTGATGCTAGTCGGCGAGCCCGGTACCGCAAAATCGATGCTTTCTGAACTTTTAGCAGCAGCAATCAGCGGCAACTCGAATCTGGTGGTGCAGGGCACTGCGGGCACCACTGAAGACCACATCCGTTACTCCTGGAACTATGCGCTGCTGCTGGCCGAAGGGCCAAGCAGGCGCTCGTTGGTGCCTTCGCCGATTTTCCAGGCGATGGAATCCGGCAAGCTAGCCAGAGTTGAGGAGATCACCAGGGCTGCACCTGAAATCCAGGACACCATGGTTTCACTGATGAGCGAAAAGCAACTCATGGTTCCAGAGCTAGGTGCCGATGCCCGCGTCAGCGCCCGAGAAGGGTTCAACATCATCGCCACCGCGAATATCCGCGACCGCGGCGTAAACGAGATGTCGGCTGCATTGAAACGCCGCTTCAACTTTGAGCTGGTCAAACCCATTGCCGACCGCGAATTTGAGATCGAATTGATTTCACGTCAACTCGACGCCGAGTTAGGTGCCGAACGTCAAAACGTGACCGTCGAGCGTCCGGTGTTGGAATTGCTGGTGACAGCTTTCCGCGATCTACGCCTGGGGGAAACTGCCGAAGGCACCGCCATCAAACGCCCCGAAGCCGTGATGTCCACCGCCGAAGCCGTGAATGTGGCCTTTGCCGCCGCCCTTGAGGCACGCTATCTCGGTGACGGGACGCTCAGCGCCGCGCACGTGGCGCATCAAATCGTCGGTGCCGCACTGAAAGATAACGCCGAAGATGCCGCTCGGTTCCGCTATTACATCGATACGGTGGTACGCGAACGTGGCCGCCGTGATCGGGAGTGGAAAGACTTCCAGAACGCAGCAGCGGCAATCTGGCGATAACTCCTCATGTCTGCTGTCGCTGCCGTAGCGTTGCCGCAACGCTTCCTCAGTGCTAGGGCGCTGCGGGAACGACTCGCTGCCCGCGGCATCTGGTTTGCCCCTATCCGGCATCACAGCCCAGCCTGCGCGAAGGCAACCAAAGCCATGATAGCTGCCCTCGAACCTGCGGCTGTCCTGATTGAAGCGCCTGCCGAATATGACGAACTACTGCCAGCCTTAACTGCGCCAGCCACTACCCCACCGGTGGCAATTCTGGCGCTGCGCAAAACCGAAGCAGGCACCCTAAGTTCGTTTTTCCCGTTGGCAGATTTCTCCCCCGAGTGGGTGGCACTGCGTGAAGCCGCAGCCCGCGGAATCAAAACCGCTTTCATCGACCGCTCCTGGATCGGTTTGGGCGCGGCTGCCGAAACCAGTGAGCTGGCCGAGGAGCGTTACTACGCTCAAAGTCAGGCTTTGACTCAGCTAGCGCACCTTGAACACTGCCGTGACCATGACGAACTTTGGGAACACCTATTCGAGTTGCGGGAAACCGACTGGCAAACCCATTGTGACGACGCTTTTGCTTGGAGCGCATTGGCGCGACTCGACTACGAAACCGAGGTGTTGCTAACTGAAGGATCAATCCCGCGGGAAGCGGTGATGGTCGACCACATCGCAAAATGGCAGGCAGACACCTCACGGCCTTTAGTGGTGGTCACTGGAGCCTTCCACACCCTCGGTCTGGTTGAAGCTCTGGGCGTCAAACTGTTTGGTGAAAAAATCCCCGAAGCTGAACCCATTCTCAAACACAAAATACCAAACCCTGAAAAAGCCGACTCCTGGCTGATTCGCTACGATTTGACCCGACTCAACGCCTTGACCGGATACGGTGCTGGCATTCGTTCCCCAGGGTATTACCAGCGCCGCTGGGATGTCGCGGCAAGCCCAAAAGAACTAGTTTTGAATAGCTTGGCTGACATCGCAAAGCTGACTAACGCCGCCAACACATCCGAGATAATCAGCACTGCTGCGGTCATTGAGGCCGCACTGCAAGCACACCGACTTGCCGAGTTGCGCGGACATAGCTTCCCGGGCAGAACCGACTTGTTAGATGCCTGTAGCTCGTGTTTCGCCTCCGGTGAGCTCAACCCAGCTATCCGAGATGCTATCGGTGAGGTTTTCGGTGGGACGAAACTGGGAGTATTGCCCGAAGGTACCCCCGCTCCCCCAATCGTCGCCGAAGCGCGCGTCTTGGCTGAAAAGCTGCGTTTGAACGTTTCCGACTCGTCGCGGCGAAACACCACCATCGACGTCAGACGTTCGGCATCGGGTCGGCGGCGCAGTCGTTTTCTGTGGCTGATGTCATTTTTGGATGTGGGCTTTGCTCGCTTCATCGCAGGTCCGGACTACATTTCTGGACGTAACCTGGGACGCATCAACGAGCAGTGGGAATATGCGTGGACGCCGATGGTTGAAGCCCAATTGATCGCCTTGACGACTCAAGGGGCGACCCTTCCTGAAGTGGCACGAGCACGGCTGAGAGCCAGTGCTCCCGAGCCAGATTCGCGCTCCTGCGGTGCTGTCGCCGCAATCATCGCGCAGGCCGCGTTGATCGGTTTGAGTGACGAGATGACACATGCGATGATCCGACTAGACCAAATGATCACCGCTGATGTGGACTTGGGTTCGGTGGTCACTACCGCCGAGAAACTGTTCGGCCTGTGGCATTCACGGGATTTGCTCGACATTGCCGAACCGCAACGACTGCTGCGGTTGATTTCGCGGGTGCTCCCCCAAGTAGGGTATTTACTAGACAAAACCGCTGACGTAAAAGCCGAAGATGAACCGGCAGTAGTGGCCGCGTGTATCGCAGCACATGCGCTAATCAAGGATTGCGAAAACGTGGCTTCGAGCCAAGCTGAGCTTGACGCGGCGGCCGATTTTATGTCGACAGCTTCCGTGACGGCAGCATTCGCTCGACTGCCAGAACGCAGTGACGTGTCACCTGGAGTGCTGGGCGCGGTGTTGGCGTTGGGGGTTGTCAACTCCCAGATTGCTGACGAGTTGCTGAGCGAGAAGGTGGCGGCCATATTTGCCCCGGGTGCCGACGTTAGTTACTCGTTGCGTTTCTTGGACGGTTTGATGCAGGCTGCCCCTGATCTGTTTTTACACACCCCAGAGTTGTTCGATGCTGTCAATCAGGCGATTGCAAAGTTGGAACCCGACGCGTTCTTGAACTTCCTGCCCGAGCTGCGCCGCAGTTTTGGGCGGCTGCGACCAGTGGAAACTGCCAAGGTGGCCGAACGCATCGCGCTGCACACCGGTGTCGCCTCAGCTGACATTGCCGCATCCAATTTGATGCTCACCGCCGCCGACCTGGCTGCCGGAGTGCGCCTGGAGCAAGCGCTACGTGGTGGGTTGATAGCAGACGGGCTTGACGCTTGGGTGGAGGTGAGCAATGAGTGATTCGGAGCTTGCGCGGCGCTGGCGGTTGATTCTGGGACGCTATGGGGAAAACTCGTTGCCGCGTAGCCAGTTGGAAGCATCAGATGCTGAACTAGACCTAGTGCTGAGCTATCTGTACGACCGCGAATACATCGAGCGGGGACATCGACTGCAACCAGGGGCTGGGGGCGGGCTTGATCCTTCCAGCCTGACCGCAATCAACTGGTTGGAACGCACCCGCAAGTTATTCCCCAAATCGACTTTTGAACGTCTACAGACTCAAGCCGTCGAACGCTACGGCTTGACTGAACTGCTGGCCAACCCCGACACTGCGACGACGCTGCAACCCAGCCCGCAACTCGGCACAGCGATGCTGCGAATCCGGGGACGGTTGGATGCCAAGTTGGAGGCGGGGCTGCGTAGGGTCATCTCGAATGTTGTCGAAGATATCGTTGCTCGCATCAAGGCGACTTTCGTGGCGACTTTGACCGGACGCCGCGACCGCTTCCGACGCTCGCTACAGCCTTTAGCGCAGAATTTCGACGCTAAGAATACGATTCGGGTAAATCTGAAGCATTACGACACCGAGAACAACCGGCTGCTGATTGACCAAGCCCGTTTCACTTCCAGGGTGCGTAAACGCCTGCCGTGGGATGTGGTGCTGTGTGTAGACCAGAGCGGGTCAATGGCAGCTTCGGTGTTGTACAGCGCAGTGTGCGCATCAATTCTGGCAGGTCTGCCTGGGGTGAATGTGCGTTTGATCTTGTTCGACACCTCGGTTGTGGACATGACTGCAATGGCACACGACCCAGTCGGATTATTGATGACCGTCCAACTCGGCGGCGGTACCGACATTGCCGGGGCGTTGGGATATTGCGAAACACTGGTACGCACTCCAGCGCGAACGGTGTTAGCGCTGGTAAGCGATTTTGAAGAGGGCGGTTCAGTTCCTACGCTGCTGTCAACCGTGTCGCGGCTGCGCGGCGCTGGGGTGAGGTTGCTCGCCTTGGCAGCGCTAGACGAAGAGGCTCAGGGTTTCTACGACCCGCACGTTGGCGGGTTGTTGGCAGATCGCGGCATGCAAATTGCGGCGTTAACTCCAGAACACTTTGCCGAATGGTTAGCGCAGGTGATCAGATGAGCGACTGGATCACAACCTATGCCGGATACGACGATCAAGCGCTTGCCATGCTCGCCAATCCCGGGTTGGTGCGCCGTGCCGCGAAACTGTTACCCGAAGTGGCTGCCTTAGTGCTTGACGGCGATAGTGGCGCAATAGAAGTCAGTGGTTTTTCGGTGCAACTTGATGCCCGCGGTCCTGCTGCGGGACGCTGCCCGTGTCCGGTGGCCGGAATCTGCGTACATGTGCTGGCAGCAGCCATGGCCGTACGCGCGTCAGTGATGCAGTCGGTGGAAGTCGCCCCAGACGTAGCTGGGATAACAGCTGAAACTCCCGAAGTGCGCACCGGCACCCCAAGCGAGTCTGTAACTCTGGCAGCTGTAGCCGAACAGTCGCAAGCTGCTGAAACCGTAACCGCATCGGAGGCTTCACCGGCGCTGGCTGAACTTCTAGCGCTGACTCAAGCAGCACTATTTCGCAAAGCCGGTATTGCAGCGGTTCGTCAAGCATATGCCCGCATGGACGAGGCCGAGGTGACAGTCGTCGCTCAGCAGCGTTTCGTGGATATCGGTTGGGCTGGGCAGCAGGTTCGCTATGTCGGCGGTGCCGGATTTGACGGGATGGTGTCAACTGCCCAAGTTTCTACCCGGAAAGCATTGCATTTGGAGGCGTTGGCGCGGGTCTTTCGCTCGTTTGGTCGAGTGTGGGGTTGGCCTGACGCGGTAGGTGATGGCCTAAACGTCGCTGCTTCGGGTTCGACTCCAGCTACCAAAGCGTTGCTGGCCGAGGTCAACGACGAAGTGACCGGGTGTATTGGCGGTGGTTTGTCGCATGTCAGTACGAGCGCAATGTCTCGGTTCGCCGAGTTGGCTCTTGATGCCAGACTGGCAGGACTGCCGCAGTTAGGGCGAATGCTGGGGGCGGCTGCCACACTGTTGGAAGGACTGGCCAAACACGACGACGACATTTCTGAGTTTGAGGTGACTGGGGCACTGGCGAAAGTTTGGGCGCTGTTAGCAGCGCTCGATACTGCCGATGTGGACATGTGGGAGAAGTTACGCGGGCGTGGACGTAGAGATTTTTCCAGCATGGACGCACCGGCATCCCTGACTCTGCTGCCCTTGGGAGCTACTTGGTGGGTGGCAGATTCTGGTGCCAGAGGGGTCACGCTCTGGGCGTGGGATGTAGCTGACGGCGTTTTACGTCCGGTAACTTCTGCAAGGCCGCATGGCGTCGATCCCTCGTTCGGACGCCAGCGGGGATTGATGGCATTCTGGGGCGCGGCAATCTCAACACTGTTGGGTGGTTTTGTCGAGGTTACACAGCCGCGTTTCGCGGCAGACGGCACGCTCTCGGCTACGGCTAGCGCCGTTTCCCGAACCGGCGAAGCTTTCCAGCAGGCGACACTTCACCAAGTTGCAGACGTACTAACTCAAACCCAGTCCGACTCACCCGGTTTTGGCGGGGTTGAGCAGCAACTTCGGTTAGTTGAGGTAACGGGTTTCGGCAAGCTCGTCATTGACGAACCCAGTCAGCAACTAGTTTGGTCGTTGCAACTGGCTGATGGAACTTGCCAGTTACGGCAAGTCGTCACTGCGGCTACCACCCATCGCGTTGAAGCCTTATTGGGTCTGGAGGCCGACAGGGTGAAGGTCGACTTTGTGCTGGCACGGCAACAGATTGTGCATGGGCAGGCACTGTGGGAGCCGGTCTCGCTTTTCTTGCGTGAAAAGAAAGGTCTGCGGCTGTTTTCGCTCGACTTCAGCCGTCCGGTCGATGGGTGGTCGGTGCGCAGTGCGCTGCAAAAGCGTTGGGTTTTGCTGTTAAGTCGTTGGGGCAAGGCTCCAACTGTGCCCAACCTTGCTCGTTCTGCGATAGCCATCGCCTGCGACGATGCTCGGGAGTTGACCGTAGCGCTGACAGCCACCGGACGTATGCGCCTCACCGGTGAACAACACCGCCGTTGCGAAAACCTCATTTCCCGCTTGGACGATATGGCACTGGCGACCTTGGCGAACACCGCCCGAGCTTTCGCGTCCCACCCCGACGTCGCCACTGCGCTTCGCCTTCACCACCTCGCCGACCGCACCGCTACCCTGGCAGCCGTCGCGCAATAGTTTCCCTAGATTTCGATACGGCCTGCGGCCTACTCAATCTGCTAGCGCAGTTTCGTTACACGAACCATCGGTTCGCGGCAACCAACATGGCTTTCCCGCTGATTGAGTGTTGCTGTAGGCAATGTATCGAAATCGAGGGTGACGAGCAGAGGTCGCTAAGTGCGAAACATATGACATTATCGAGTGCAAGATTATGACATTAGCCACTGTAAATATGTGACATTAGGGTCTGTGACACCGGGGACGGTCTGAATTTGTCACATTACTTGCCAAAGAGCCACATCCCGAGAGTGCGTAATTTATGACATTACGAAGTGCAGTAATATAGCATTATCTGTGGTGGAAATATTACATTAGGATGAGATATGTCTTTTGACTACGTACAACGGCATGCTGATGCAGTTGTTTCCGATCTTCTTGGTGGGTTCCCTGCACTCATGCTTACCGGCTCGCGCGGTTGTGGGAAAACGACCACTGCCGCTCGAAATTCAGCTTCTGTCATTCGCCTCGACGACCGAGCGCAGGCATCGGCATTTTCTACCTATCCAGATGATTTTCTTAAAACGGCAGTTCGCCCAGTGCTGATCGACGAATGGCAAGAGGTGCCTGAATCGCTGGCTAGCGTCAAACGCGCTGTCGACCAAAACCATGCACCAGGACAATTTCTCATCACAGGCAGTGTCCGATCTCGTTTCGTATCGGGTAGTTGGCCAGGCACTGGCCGTATAGTGCCAGTTCGCATGTGGGGGTTCACCCAAGCCGAATCAGTTGGAAACCCCGGATGCAATCTTGATTGGCTCTGGGCGCCCGAAACCATTAAGCCCGGCACCTTACATGCAGCGCCAACCATTCTTGATTACGCCGAGATGGCTTTAGCGGGCGGTTTTCCGCAGGCAATACATCTGAGCCCAGCCCATAGAGCTACCTGGTATGAGGGTTATGTCGATCAACTAATCCACCACGACGTAATACAACTGGCTGATGTCCGCGCTACTGCTGCTCTTGGAAGGTTGTTGACAGCAACAGCTATTAACACCGCTGGAACTCCATCGGTTGCGAGTTTGGCTCAAGCAATTGGAGCAGATCAGCGCACGGTCACAAACCATCTCGACGCTCTAGAGGAAATGCATGTAATTCAACGCATGCAGCCATGGTTTCGAAATCAGATGGTTCGCCTTGTCAAGTCCAGAAAGTACTACGTCACTGATGCTGGGCTTGCTGCCAGTCTCATTCATGCCGATATTTCAATACTAAAAAGTAATGGCAAAGTACTCGGGCAACTTATCGACACCTTCGTAACGGCTCAAATCCGCCCGCTAGCTGATCTGGCGCAGCCTCGCATCGGCATGTTTTATGTCCGCAGCCAAGACGGTCGACATGAAGTGGATATTGTCCTTGAGGCACCTGGGCGTGGCATCGTTGGCATTGAAGTAAAATCGGCCAGCTCAGTGAACCCCCATGATGCTAGACATTTAACATGGCTGCAAGGCCAAGTCCAAGATGAATTCGTGGCAGGCTACGTTTTCCACTCAGGCACATCGATATTCCCACTGGGTTCGAACCAATGGGCAGTTCCCATCGCAGCACTATGGCAGGGAGTCGGGCTATAAGGGTCTGTGACACCGGGGAGGGTCTGAACTTGTCACATTACATATCGAAAGACTCCACTCAAGCTGAGAGGGAACAGTTCAACCCGCAGCGGAAAATGTCTCCCATATACTGTTCGCATGCGGAATGATACGTGGCGGGGGCTGCTGACACACTGGACCACGATCGTCCCCTTCGTTGGGTTTATTGCCCTGCTAGCCAGTTGGGGGCAATCTCCCCCAATGTGGGCGCTGATGCTAGAAGCCATCCTCCACATCGCCGTGATCATCGCTGCCGTCGAACATGCCGAAGTCATTGCGCATCGGGTAGGCGAACCTTTCGGTTCTCTTATCCTTGCTGTCGCTGTGACCATCATCGAGGTCGGACTGATCGTGATGCTCTACACGTCGAGTAAGGGCGACAAGTCGACGCTCGCCCGCGACACGGTGTTTGCTGCCGTCATGATCACGGTCAATGGCATCGTCGGCGTCTCGGTCTGGGTAGCTGCCTCGAAATACCGACTCGCAGTTTTCAACTCCGAAGGTGCCGGATCAGCGCTCGGTACCGTCGTTGTGCTGGCCGTATTGACGCTGGTACTGCCTGAAGTAACCACATCTGAACCGGGTTCCGCCTTTTCACCAAACCAGTTGGCATTTGCAGCGATTGCTTCACTTATTTTGTATGGCGCATTCGTTGTCACCCAGACGCTCCGGCACCGCGATTTCTTCTTGCCAACTCAAGACAGCCATGAGGACGACGAAGATGGCCCTCACGCCGTACCGCCTTCGACCAAGCGCACGCTGTGGAGCGTGATGCTGCTGCCCTTGTCGCTGGTCACTGTAGTTGGTTTAACGAAAATTGAGTCGCCAGCAATAGAGGGCGTTGTAGATTGGCTCGGTTTTCCCAAGGGATTTGTCGGGGTGATCGTTGCTCTGATCGTCTTGATGCCGGAAATGATCTCTGCGGTGAAAGCCGCCTTGCTGAACCGCACCCAAATCTCGTTAAATCTCGGTCTTGGCTCTGCGATGGCATCTATCGGACTCACCATCCCAGCATTGGCCGTGGTTTCACTCTTTATGCCTATCCAACTGACTTTGGGCTTGCAACCAACACAAATCGTGCTGCTAATAACTTCAGCCGCCGTGGCAACCCTTACTGTTGTTCCTGGACGTGCCAAGACTTTGCACGGAACCCTCCACCTGGTGCTGTTTGCCGCGTTCTTCTTCTTGTCCATAGTGCCCTGAGAGCCGCTCGGCGGCATTTACCGTTCCGGGAGTACCTGTCAGTTTTGGTCTGCTAGACTCTACCCTTGGTCATCGGGGCGTGGCGTAGTGGCTAACGCGCCTGCTTTGGGAGCAGGAGACCGGAGGTTCGAGTCCTCTCGCCCCGACTCGTTACCGGGCGCCGCGACGGGTGGCGCGACGCGCCTGCTCAGCCGACGAGCGCCTCCCGCAGGAAATGGAATAAACTTCCCCCATGACTGAAAACAACGCGCCATCCGAGAGTGTTCTAATACCAGAACGCCCCAGCCTGGAAGGGCTGGAAGCCAAGTGGTCACAGATTTGGAACGAACAAGGCACCTACACCTTTGTCCGCCCGAAGTCACGTGAACAGGTTTTCAGCATCGACACTCCACCACCGACGGTATCGGGGTCATTGCACGTCGGGCACGTCTTCAGCTATACCCACACCGACCTGATTGCCCGCTATCAACGTATGTGCGGCAAAGAAGTGTTCTACCCGATGGGATGGGACGACAATGGTCTGCCCACCGAGCGACGAGTGCAGAATTTCTATGGGGTGCGTTGCGTTCCATCGGAGCCCTACGACCCAGATTTCACACCTCCGGAAAAACCCGATCCAAAACGTCAGGTTCCGATCTCACGGAAAAACTTTGTAGAACTGTGCGTGAAATTGACTGCCATTGACGAGCAGGTTTTTGAAAGCCTCTGGCGCACATTGGGTTTGAGCGTGGACTGGAATCATCTCTACGCCACGATTTCCCCAGTTGCGCAGCGAATTGCGCAGCGGGCGTTCTTACGTAACCTCTCGCGCGGTGAAGCCTACCTTTCACAAGCTCCAACGCTGTGGGACATCACTTTCCAAACTGCGGTAGCCCAAGCCGAATTAGTTGACAAGGACTATGCGGGTAACTTCTACCGAATCGCTTTCCACGCGCCAGATCGTCCGATCTACATCGAAACCACCCGACCTGAGTTAATCCCGTCGGTGTGCGCACTGATTGCACATCCGAGCGATGAGCGCTACCAGCCTTTGTTTGGGACATCAGTGAAGTCTCCACTGTTTGACGTTGAGATTCCAGTATTGGCGCATCACCTGGCCGAACCGGACAAAGGTGCTGGGATCGCCATGTGCTGCACCTTCGGCGATTTGACTGACGTGACGTGGTGGCGTGAATTGCAACTGCCATCGCGAGTGGTACTCACCCGCGATGGGCGGCTCCAGGGTGATACACCTGCCTGGCTGACTAATGCCGCGCCCTATGCTGCGCTTGCAGGCAAGACGGTCTTTTCGGCACGCGAGGCCATCGTCGAAATGTTAAAAGAATCTGGTGATCTTGACGGCGAACCGAAACCCACAACCCGTCAGACAAAGTTTTTTGAAAAAGGCGACAAACCGCTGGAGATAGTCTCCACTAGACAGTGGTATATCCGAAATGGTGGCAGAGACGAAGAACTGCGCGAGCAACTTTTGCGGCGCGGCGAAGAAATGACCTGGGTGCCCGAATACATGCAGCACCGCTACGAAGATTGGGTAAAAGGGCTGAACGGTGACTGGCTGATTTCGCGACAGCGGTTCTTCGGAGTGCCTTTCCCGATCTGGTACCGCCTCGATGCCGAAGGAAATCCCGACTATGCGGCACCCATCGCCGCAACAGAAGAAATGTTGCCCGTTGACCCAGCCAACGAACCTCCAACCGGTTACACCGAGGCACAGCGCGGAAAACCTGGCGGGTTCATCGGCGACCCGGATGTGATGGACACTTGGGCGACTTCTTCACTATCTCCGCAAATCGTTTGTGGTTGGGACTATGACGAAGAACTCTTCAACCTCACCTTCCCAATGGACATGGCACCGCAAGCCCATGACATTATCCGCACTTGGCTTTTTTCGCGGGTGGTGCGCTCACATCTGGAACATGGCAAGCTTCCTTGGAAGCTGGGCGCAATTTCGGGTTTCGTCGTCGACCCAGACCGCAAAAAGATCAGTAAGTCTCAAGGCAATGTGATCGTGCCTGATGAAATTCTTGCCCGGCTAGGAGCTGATGCGGTGCGCTGGCGGGCGGCACTGGCGCGTCCGGGAACTGATTCACCTTTCGACGAGAACCAGATGAAGGTCGGACGCAGGCTGGCAATGAAGGTGCTAAACGCCAGCAAGTTCATTCTCGGAACTGGCTCACCGCTCGAACCGGAGACACAACCGGAAAATCCGGCCGATCTGGCGATGCTGGCACAGCTACGAACCGTCGTAGCCGATGCCGGCGCCGCGTTTGAAACATACGACTATTCGACAGCGCTGGAAGTGACCGAACGCTTCTTCTGGTCTTTCTGCGACGACTACGTCGAGCTGGTCAAAGAACGTGCTTACGGCGCTCAAGGCGAAATACAAGCCAATTCGGCACGGACGGCACTGCGAACAGCTTTGCATATCCAATTGCGCTTGCTGGCACCGTTCTTGCCATTCGTGACCGAGGAAGTCTGGTCGTGGTGGCGCGAAGGCTCGATTCACCGCGCCCGTTGGCCGCAGGTGACCGAACTTCCCGAAGCTGGGAGCCGGGAACTACCCGATGAAGTAGCTGCAGTTCTGATCGGCATCCGTGGGGTGAAATCTGCGGCAAAGGTATCCATGAAAACTGAAATTTGCCGCGCTGAAATCAGCGGCGCTGCCAAGAGCCTGGAAAGGTTGAAAGCGATTGAGGCTGATCTGCGTGCCGTAGGACGAATCACTGCCGACATCATCTGGACGCCCACCGAAGACCGGCTTCAAGTTGTCGCAGACCTAGCTCCAACGCTCACAAAGTGAAGCTAAAGTTCGCTTCGGCATTTGTGTTGGCCACTTGGTTTCTGGCTGGGTGCCAGGTGTCAACACCGTCCCCAAGCGACGAAATCGACGCATATTCGTTGGAAGTGAACCAATGCGTCGGCTCCATTCCCAGCCAGGCCGCCACGCGGTTGAAATTAAAGCCTTGCGATGCCAAACACGAATGGGAGGCTTACGCCGCCACAGTGGCTACCCATGCGGAAAAACCTGGAAGCGCTACGCTGGCTCAAGAAGCAGGCCGCTACTGTGAAACGGCATTCGCCGACTTCATCGGCGTAACCCTCTCCAAATCGCAGTACCAAATGACCTTCTTGATGCCGTCTGACGACACCTGGGATTTAGGAGATCGCAACATAATCTGTCTTGCGGGACTGGCGAGCGGAGGCATCATCGGATCATTGGATGGAGTAGCGAAATAGCATGCAGCGTAATAGTGGAATTTTTTTACTATTTAGTTACGTCTTTCCGGTACAACTCGTATAATCTTTGCCATAACGAACGGGAGCCAAATGCCGACTGATCCATCCTCAATGGTTCTCGATATGCTTGCGGAAACTCTTGTCGCTATTAACGAAGACCGGCTGGTTGATCCCGTCATTATCGACCACCTGGCAAGGGCTCTGGATGCACATTCGGCGGTGAGCATCTACTTTGATAAAGAAGATGCCCGCGAGGTGATCGCCCACTACCCCACTGAGGCTGCTGTCAAAGACTTACTGGAATACATATCAGATATCGGCCTTGACTCAATGACGCACCATGTGATGGTCGACCACCACCAAAATGTCGGCCATGTAGTGTTCGTCAGCATTCCGCCAGATGAAGACTTAGCACCTGATGGCGGTTTTGCCCGCCTGCTGGCATTCGCCCGAGATGCTCCATACGACGAGGAAAGCGGCATCACATTGGAGCGTGCTTGCCGTCCACTGACTGCACTTTGGCCGCAAGTTGCCCGCATGTACGCAAAGCGCAGGACGACTAAAGGTAACTGCAACCTCACTTCGAGAGAACGTGAAGTACTGGAGTTACTCTCACAAGGATTACTGGCGACTTCGATTGCTTCTCGCCTCAACTTGTCGTCCCGCACTGTACACAAGCATTTAGGCAACATCTACAACAAACTTGAGGTAAATGATCGGCTCATGGCTGTACGAGTCGCCGGAAGTAGCGGCATCCTCGAAGCCCCCACTAGTTGAAGGATAAGTCCGTAGTCGAGGCTAAATAGCCCCTATTTTTACAAGGAAACCTCGTAATTTGTGAGCAGCGAATCACGAGTGTCCTTGGACACTATCCATAACCTAGAGATAGTATCTGTTTCATCTCCCAGAGATTGCTGCGTAAGGTGCGAGGCGAATATTCTTCGCCAACCATTAGAACAGGAAGAAACAGAAGATGAGAAAAACGCGTGCGTTGTTGAAAATCATCGGAGCGGCTGGCGTGACGCTGGCAGTTTTCGCAAGCGGATTGTTACCAGTTCACGCTGCAATGTTTTCAATTGAAGGAGAAAAAACCTGTGCTAGCGGAAAGCAGATGCATCTTGATGGCGTGACGCGTGGCGACGGCAAGGCTACGATTTCATGGACTCCCGGTGATACAAACTTATGGGCTATCAGGACGTATGACACATATCGGCTGCCCCTAATATGGAAAAAACGCATAGTCAATACCGGCGAGACGAAGCTGGCGGGTTTCTTAGTTTCTGCGTCGGAACTTGCAGCATCAAATGGTCTTGGCGTTGGCACATCTTGCGTTTAATCGCTGAGTAATGAAAAGAGGACGAGATGAAACTCTCTACAGTCTTGTTCACTGCACTTGTCGTACTTGCGGGTTGCACCGCTTCGCCTGGCTCCAATACAGCACCCGCAGGAAACTCGGCCTGGGAAACTTGGCGACCGAGCGTAATCATCCCCTCAAGCAACGAACTTTCCGAAGCAGAAAAACTAACCGGACGCGCTGAAGCCCTTGCCTTATTCGCTGAGCTCTATGAAATAGAAAACCCGCCGGACGTGCCGATAATCCGTTGGATTAAGCGCGATGAATGGGGACCAGTAACGGCAGACTGTCTGACCGGGCAAGGCTTCCCATCTGAATATGTCGACGGCGGCGTCCAAACGAAGGGGGGCATAGCAGATTCCCAACAACAAGCCTCCAATTTGGCGAGTTATATCTGCGAGGCGCAGTACCCCGTAGAATCACATCTGTCAGGGCCTCCCGTGGAAACCTACGTGGCTTTATATGAGTATTACGTCGATTTCTATATTCCCTGCGCAGAACCTCTGGGTCACCAATTTCCTCCACCACCTACCTTGGAAGTGTTCTTAGCTACGCAAAATAACAAATATCCGTGGCAGCCTTGGCGAGACCTAGACAAAGCTGCAATACCCAAGGCAGACTGGGAGCTGCTTGAGGCTACCTGCCCCTATCTACCGCCCGACGATGCAATCCTTCCGAGTTAGCCGCACTGTTCGCTTGGCAGGTGAGGAGCAGACTTCATTGCATAAACCAAGGATTATTTAGATGACTGCGAAGCGTTTCCGTGTCAGTCGAGTGTTGCTTGCGGTTTTGCTGGTTACTGCTGCCGGTGGTGCGGGTGTGTGGGCTGGACGCACTGTGTTGGCTCCAGTGGTAGTTCCGGCGGATTTGACTCCGGGTGAGGTTTTGGTTGAGGTCGTCGAGGCCTCGGTCGGGCAGACGCTGAATCTGGGAGTGCTGGTATCGCAGCCGAAACGGTTGTTGGCAGTGAATGCTCGCGCCGGTGTGGTTACTTCAGTCAGCAAATCGGGCGAATTCGCCTCCGGTGATGTGCTTTATGCGGTGGACAAAATACCGGTTCGGGCGGTTGTCGGCGGTATGCCCTTTTATCGGGAGTTGTCTTTAGGGAAATCGGGTAAAGATGTTGGCCAGTTACGTGATGTTTTAGTTAAGTTGGGATATTTGAAAGCCAAAGGCCAGGCATTTGATGCAGCGACTCGCTCTGCGGTGAAGGCTTGGCAACAAGCACTCGGTATGCCTGCCACTGGAGTTGTGGGTTTTGGGGAGTTGGTAGCAGTCCCAAAGTTACCAGCGGTGTTACTGGTCGATGATCAGCTGGCTTTCGTCGGCGGTATGTTGGCTGGCGGGGAACAGTTGGTGTGGGGTGCTGCTTCCGAACCGGTTTTTTCGATGGAATTGTCCGCGCAGCAAGCTCGTTTAGTTCCAGATTCTGCGACGATTTCGCTGCCTTTTCAAGGTAAAGGCTGGGATGCGGTGATCGCCGAGAAACAGCGCAGCGGACTTGAGGAGACAAAGTTGATCTTGTCGGCTCCAGGCGGCGGTTCGGTGTGCGGTAGCGATTGCGGCCTGGTGAGCGTGGGTGAGGCAGTCAATATTGTGGCGCAGGTTGTGGTGGTTCCACCGGTTTTTGGGACGGTAGTGCCCGTAGCGGCGCTTGTAACCCAACCTGATGGCAGCACTGCGGTGACGGTAGTTGATGCTGCTGGAGTTCGCCGTCAACAAGTTGTGCAAGTTTTAGGTTCACAAAACGGCGTAGCGGTCGTTGATGGCGTAAAGGTAGGCGAACAGGTGCAAGCCCTGGCCGACGCTCCCGGCATTGCGACTTCGCCGCCGCGGTAGTAGCCATGTCAGAAGTCATGTTGGCGGTTGAAGGTTTGCGGTTTGCCTACCGCAAGGGTGGGGTTGAACTGTTCGACGGTTTTTCTCACGAGTTCGCTCCGGCTCAGGTGAGTGTCGTTACAGGAGTGTCGGGGCGCGGCAAGTCAACTTTGTTGTATCTGCTTGGACTGCTGTTGACTCCGGTTGCCGGAAGGGTTCGCTTCGCTGGCCGCGATCTGACTCAAACATCGGATGCGGAACGCGCTCAGATTCGTGCTGGTCGGGTGGGGTTCGTGTTTCAAGATTCTGAGCTTGATCCGGCACGGCCGGTGATTTCGTCGGTACTGGAGCCAGCGCTGTATGCCGGACGTTCCCGCAAAGCGATGCGGGGGCGAGCTTTGGAATTATTGGAGCGATTCGGACTCGGTGAGCGAGCTGAGCACAAACCTGGACAGGTATCTGGCGGCCAAGCGCAACGACTGGCACTGTGCCGAGCCCTCCTACTGGAGCCAGATGTGATATTGGCTGATGAACCTACTGGAAACTTAGATCGGGAAAACGCCGGAATAGTTTTGGACGCGCTGCGCGACGCCGCGCATACCCAAGGCAGCACTGTGGTGATAGCTTCACATGACCCGTTCGTGCTGGAACAAGCCGACCAGGTGGTTACCTTATGAAAATCATTGAACTGGTGCGGGAATCTTTTGCGACGGCGTGGGCGGCGAAGATTTCGTCATTGCTTTCTTTGATTGTGGTCGGGGCGATGTGTGCGACTTCTCTGGTGACTGTTGGCCGTTCTGCTGGCGCGGCAGCGGAGATTTCTGCTCGGATGGAGGCCGCTGGGGCGCGAAGGCTGTCGATAGTCGATACTGAGCGGGCTGGTTTCATCAACGCTCGCACTTTAGCTGTTGTGACCAGCATTTCCACAGTGGAATCTGCGATCATGATAGGAGTGCCGTTCGATGTTTCCAATGGTGCGATCGGAGCTGGCGGGGCGCGAGTTCCGACCTGGCCGGTGCTAGGCGAGCTAGAAAGTGCTGCGTCGTTAGTTCGTGGGCGGCTGCCAAATGTTGGGGAAGCCATCGTTTCCACCTATGCATTGGTGAGTTTGGGCTTGGCTGAACCGGTTGGGTATGTCACCAGTGCCGACGGCCTGTCGCAGTATCCGATAGTAGGTTCCTTCACGCCTAAAGCCGAGTTCGGTGATCTAGGAAACGGAGTTTTGACCTTAGCGGCTCCAGATGAAATCACCGGACGCGAACTGCGGGTACTCGTAGATAGCATCGCCGCAGCCGCGCCCACTGTAACCACGATTTTGACAGTTTTGCACCCACCTGACCTGACTAAGGTAGTCGTTGAATCCCCAGCAGGACTGGCAGCCATGGCTCAAGGCATCAACGCCGACATGGCCAGCTATGGCCGCTCGCTGCTAGTTATGATAATGGCAGTTGGCGGGCTGCTGGTCGCCGCTGTGGTCTTGGCTGATGTGCTAATCCGGCGTCGTGATCTGGGCAGACGCCGCACTCTCGGCATCACCCGTACTGGTTTGGCCAGTATCGTCACTATCCGTACCCTTGCCGCTGCCATCCCCGGAGCCGCCATCGGTGCTAGTGTGGGTTGGGCAGTCAACTACCAAATAGGACAGGCGACCGGACTAACCTTCGCAGTTGCCATCGCGGTACTA
>Ga0082212_10003588_pt1 | contig 21921 bp, 17 predicted proteins | sample TergutNt197P3_FD_71548 | JGI IMG/M metagenome (GOLD analysis project Ga0082212, IMG submission 71548) | Neocapritermes taracua P3 segment gut microbial communities from Petit-Saut dam, French Guiana - Nt197 P3 | ecosystem: Host-associated > Arthropoda: Insects > Digestive system > Gut ...
AAACTATACATTTTCATTGCTTACTGTTTTTTCATTAAAATACTTTACTCTTATGATTCTGCCATTTCAATTTCACTTTTAGGAACTTTGCCGGTTTTCTTAATCAGTCCGTGAGTTGAAATTACAACGGTATCGGTTTTATCAGTTTTATCCCGGAACGCAAAAAGCCGGTAATACGTTTTATTGAACTTCGTCCTGAACTCCCAGATTTCGCCCTGAAGTTTTTCAAAAAGCTCCCTGTCATTTGTGCTACGGGCTTTCCAAATGTTATAGAATATCTTGTCTCTTGCTTTTTCGTCAAGTCCGTACAAAAACTCATTTGCTTCTTCTAAAAATAAACCCTGAATTTATAACTATTCATCTATGATATTTTTGCCGCAAAGACAATTGTTTCTTATTTAGGAAACAAACATTTTGGATTATTATTTCATTTCTCATTTACAAGAATCTTACCGGAGGTCTCTTTTTTCGAGTTATACGTCCTTTTCGCTGAGTTCAGTCGCTGTCGTACAATGTCCGGCGGCTTTGCGAGGTGGCGGCTTCCACTACACTTGCCAACCCAAACCATAACCATGCAAAAGGGGTGAACAGGACAGGGAAAAGTAAACTAACTAAAAGTATAACAACAGCATAGACATTCAAATCTATTTTGAAGTACATGGATACCGCTAAAATTACTAATGAAGCGACAAGCCCAAATTCCGTATTTTGTCTTTTTGTTGTCATTACAAAAAAATCACCCGTTAGACCTGCAAATATAATACTTTTTTTATGATTTTCGGAATTGCTGTTCTTCTTGAACGAAATTCAGGTTAAATAGTTTAGAAAATTCAATAAATGTCCTATCTTTGTAAAACCTTTCATAGAAGAAAGAAATTGAGCAGTTACAAAATTTTAAACCAAATTACAAACATAAGTAATATGAACAGGACAAACACAAAAGCAAGGATGATGATTGCAGGAGCGATCTTCTTAGGTATGGTTGTGTTGGCGAATAATTCTTTTGCACAACAACCACGTCAGCCACGACCACCTCTGACAGCCCAAATGCTGACCAGATATGTGGAACTTCCAACTGCATCATTCCGTCCGACCAATCTTAGTTGCGAGCAAATAGCTAATCCACTTGGTATCGATACGAATCAACCCTTGCTGAGTTGGATAATCGAGACCAACGAAAATGATTTTCGTCAATCGGCTTACGAGATTATTGTGAGCACCGGCAAAACTGAATTAGAAAAAAACATCGGAAATATTTGGAATACAGGGAAGATAACTTCCGATGAAACCGTATTCATCACGTATGAAGGCGCTTCTCTACGACCCTTTACACGATACTACTGGAAAGTGCGGGTGTATGATCAATACGGAAAACCCTCGGAATGGAGCTCGCCGGCATGGTTCGAAACCGCTATGCTGGACGTTTCGGATTGGAAAGCGCAGTGGATCGGCGATGGACGCCCGCAATTCGAGCGTGATGAGGATTTCTATCAGGATGATCCCATGCCCCTGTTTCGTAAGACATTCCCTGTGCAAAAAACCATTACCGAAGCGCGTCTTTATATTTGCGGATTAGGCTATTATGAGGCATACATCAATGGAAACAAAGTGGGCGACCACGTATTGGATCCGGGGTGGACGGCGCATCGCGAACAAGCCTTGTATGTGACGTATGATATTACCGATAAGTTGCAAACGGGTTCGAACGTGGTTGGCGTCATGCTGGGTAACGGCTGGTATAATCCGTTGCCTCTGCGCTTGTTCCGCAGCGCTAACTTGCGCAATTTTCAACAGACAGGTCGGCCTGTGGTAAAAGCGCAAATGATAATCCGTTACCAGGATGGCACATCCGAAACCATTTGTACCGACAACACATGGAAAATAAAACATGGACCTGTCATCCGAAATAATGTTTACCTTGGAGAACATTACAACGCCCGTTTGGAAACAAAAAATTGGAATACAACCCGTATCAGGGATGATCAATGGCAAACGGCTGTGGTCAGCGACGGCCCTTCGGGCAAACTTACCGCACAGATGGCGCCGGCGGTAAAGGTTGGAGAGATAGTCAAGCCCGTCCGTATCTATGAACATAAACCGGGCGTTTATATTGTAGATATGGGGATTAATTTTGCAGGCGTTGTCCGTATCAACGTCAAAGGAACGGCAGGTACGCGGATTACGCTACGTTATGGGGAGAATATCCATGAAGATGGAAGTCTGAACTGGCTGACCACTACTGCCGGACATATCAAAAGTATGTGGAATTTGACCGGAGGCCCCGGCGCGCCTGCCGACGCCATACAGGAAGATCAATACATCTTAAAAGGCGAAGGGACAGAAACCTACGCTCCGCGTTTTACATTTCACGGTTTTCGTTATTTGGAAGTTACAGGATGGCCCGGAAAACCGGAACTGAAAAACTTTGAAGGATTACGCATGTTTGCGGATTTATCGCCCAACGGAGCGTTTTCCTGTTCCAACGATATGTTCAACCAACTGCATGAAGTAACCTTGAGAACTTTCCTGAGTAACGTATTCAGTGTCCAGTCCGATTGCCCCGGTCGTGAAAAGATGGGCTATGGCGGCGACATTGTTGCCGTCAGCGAGTCGTTTCTGTATAATTTTGATATGGGGAACTTTTATCGTAAAACGGTTCAGGACTTCATCAATGACCAAACCCCGGAAGGCGGTATGACAGAGATAGCACCATATACCGGAATTGCCGACAGAGGTCTCGGCGGACAGTCCGGCCCTTTAGGCTGGCAACTTGCCTTTCCTTATGTACAGAAACAACTTTATGAATTTTATGGCGACAAACGTATCATTGAAAAGTCGTATCCCTATTTTGTGAAACAGATGGAATTTATCAATTCCAAAGCCATACAGGGGCTATTTCATTGGGATATAGGCGATCATATAGCCTTAGACCCTCGCGCGGAGGCTTTTTCGGCCTGCTGCTTCTATTACGAACACGCACGGTTGATAGCCGAATTTGCTTCTATTTTGGGAAAGACACAGGACGCACGAAGGTATGAACAATTATGTACCCGAATCCGTAATGCTATCGTCCGTAAATATCATATTCCCAACACAGGACGTTTCGACAATGCAACGCAGGCGGCCCAGGCTTTTGCCTTGTATTATGGTCTATCGCCTGATATTAAAGCATCTGTAAACGTTTTGCTAAGTGAATACGAAAGGCATAACTGGCATGTTTCCACCGGTATTTTTTCATGTAAAATGGCATTCGATGTACTGCGTGAAAATAATCTGAACGAGGTAGCTTACCGCGTTGCCAATCAAAGAGATTATCCGGGTTGGGGATTTATGCTTGCCGGAGGAGCGACCACGCTTTGGGAATCGTGGGAGTATCCGGATAATGCATCGTCGCAAAACCATCCAATGTTTGGCTCCACAGAAGAATGGTTTTATCGTTCTCTGCTTGGTATCAATCCGGCAACACCCGGTTTTAAGGAAATAATCATCAAGCCACAACCTGCAGGCGACCTGAAATGGGCAAAAGGAACGTATACTTCCATTCGGGGAAAAATCGTTTCCGATTGGAAAATCGAAGACGGCAAATATACTTTATCTGTCGAAATACCTGCCAACACGACTGCAACAGTGTATGTCAAAACAACAGACAGCAATCAAGTAACGTTCAACAAACAAGTTACTTATCATGGATATGACGACGGATATGCCGTTTACAAAGCGCCTTCCGGAAAATATACATTTTTGGTAGCAAATTATCACTAATAGGATTGAGTAAGACTGCATATTAAAAATATACATTTCAATGAATAAATTTACAGTAATATTGGTATCGGCATTTTGCTTTTACAATATTAATTTCGCACAAATCACTGAGCGCGAGCGACCGGAAGAATGGAATCAGCTTGTACAAGGCGCTCGTTTTATGGATCGTTTCCTGCCGATGAAAGGGAAAGTACTGTCATCGGACACGTGGGGCGCTGACTGTGTCATTCCCCGCCTCATCGATAATGGTATTGAAGACCGCATCTGGTCATATTGGGGTGGGAATATTCTGAAAGGGATAGATGGCAAATATCATCTTTTCGTTTGTGGATGGCTCGAAAGTTCTCCGAGGGGACATCAGGAATGGGGCTATTCGATTGTGTTCAACGCAACTGGTGAAAATATCCATGGTCCTTTCGTTATTCGCAACATGATTGGCAAAGGGCATAACCCGGAAGTTTTTCAGCTGAAGGACGGGCGATATGTGCTGTATGTCATCAATGGAAGGTATATTACCGATGATGTCAACGGCAAATGGAAATACGATCAATTTGAATTTAACCACCGCGACCGACACCTGTCGGACGGCTACTCGAATATGTCGTTTGTCCGACGCGAAGACGGTTCTTTTTTAATGGTCAGCCGGGGAGGTGAAATTTTTGTTAGTGAAGACGGGGTTTCCGAATATGGACAAATATCTGACCATAGCATTTATCCTGCTTATGAGGGACGTTATGAAGACCCGGTAATCTGGAAAGACCATATCCAATATCATTTGATTGTGAACGACTGGTATGGGCGTATTGCGTATTATCTTCGTTCGAAAGACGGTATTAACTGGGTTGTCGATCCAGGCGAAGCGTATATGCCCGGCATTGCAGTTCACGAAGACGGCACACGTGAAGACTGGTTCAAATATGAACGCATCAAGGTGTTTCAGGACGAGTACGGACGCGCAATTCAAGCCAATCTTGCCGTAATAGATACGTTGAAAGATGAGGATAAAATGTTGGATAACCACAGTTCGAAAAATATTACCATTCCCTTGAATCCGGGACTATTGCTGACAATCCTGGATACGAACCCGATCATTGCAAAGACAAAAACCATTCGTGTGAAAATCCATTCCGAAGACGGCTTCAATCCGCTAACAGACGTCGATGCGGCTTCGTTGCGTTTCGGCGCTTCGTCAGAAGTGAATTTCGGACGCGGCTGCACAGCGATAAAAATCGATAACGACGGAAACGACTTGATAGTCACTTTCGATGGAAAGGGTAACGGCATCGACGAGCATGAATTTGCACCGAAACTGATTGGCAAATCCAATGCAGGCAAGCTCATTTACGGATATGCCAGGTTGCCATACATTGCTTATATCGAACCTGTTCTCTCGGCAAAAGCGCCGGTCTTTACGAAATACAATAACAAGTCAGACTGCACGGTCGAAGTGCAAAACTTCGGTCAGGTGGCATCATCGGGTGCATCAGTAAAAGTGGAATACAGGAAAGAAGGCAAACAAATACTCACCGCCAACGGTGCAGTTCCCGTATTGAAACCTTACGAAAAAGCGGAGGTTAAGTTTCCGATCGAAAATATTTTTGACGACGAGACTGCATATGATCTGACAGTTACCGTTTTTTCAGGTAAAACAACATATTCAACCCTGCATCTGAAAAAGTAAAAAACAATTCCCCGTCTTGGCCGTCTTTGTGCGAGGCTTTGATTTTTGTCAAAAGATATGTATCTTTGCCTTTGATTTTTGTCAACAATATCAAATATTCGGTTTTGAAAATGAAAAAAAAATATTTTAAACGCATAATAGATAGCGATTTACTTGAATGGAGCAAAGAGACTGACCATAAGCCTGTCTTACTTCGCGGAGCGCGACAAGTAGGAAAATCCTCTTCCATTCGCAAATTAGCAGATCATTTTGAGCATTTTCTTGAAATTAATTTCGAATCGGACAAAAAAGTACATGAATTTTTTAATTCGGATTTGATACCTCAGCGAATTTGCGCTCAGCTGTCCGTTCATTACAATCAAGCCATCATTCCGGGAAAAACACTTCTCTTTCTGGACGAAATACAGGCTTGCCCGCACGCCATATCCGCCTTGCGTTTTTTCTATGAAAATTATCCGGAACTGCATGTGATTGCAGCGGGTTCGCTCCTTGAATTTGCATTTGAAGAGTTGCCTTCGTTTGGCGTCGGACGTATCAGTTCCATGTTCATGTATCCTTTTTCGTTTTCTGAATTTATGATGGCTTACGGTCAGGAACTGCTGTGGGATGAAGTATGTCAATCTTCGCCGGAAAAGCCGATACATCCCGTTTTTCACGAAAAGGCGCTGGAAATCTTGAAACTGTTTTTGGTCATTGGAGGCATGCCGGCTGTTGTAACAAAATATATTGAAAAAGAAGACGTCCTTGCCTGCCAAAAAACGTTAAACGAATTAATAAATTCGTTAAAAACCGACTTTGTGAAATATAAACAGCGTGTTCCGGAGCTGCGTATCTCAAAGGCATTTGAAGCGATAGTACAACAGACTGGCGGAAAATTCAATTTTAATAAAGTGGAACACTATACGAACAGGCAAATCAGAGAAAGTGTCGAACTGTTGCAAAAAGCAGGATTGGTGATTCCTGTGATGTGCAGCTCCGCTAACGGTATTCCGCTTGGCGCTCAGGGTAATTTTAAAAAACAAAAATTCATACTGTTGGATACAGGTATTTTTCAGCGATTGTTGGGATTGCAATTGTCAGATATACTTTTAAGTAATGATTTTTCGGCGGTCAATAAAGGTCAGATTGCCGAAATAATGGCAGGCATGGAATTGCTGAAATCGTTGTCGTGTTATGAACAGCGCCAATTGTATTATTGGCACAGAGATGCGCTGAACAGTTCAGCCGAAGTTGATTATGTTATACAACAGGGTGAAAAAATTATTCCCGTCGAAGTAAAATCAGGTACAAGCGGAAAAATGCAAAGTCTTCACCTGTTTATAAAAGAGAAAAATTCGGATTACGGTATACGCACATCACTCGAAAATTTTTCTCAGTACAATAAGATTAAAGTATATCCATTGTATGCAGTTGGAAATATATTACGGATTGCAAAAAAATAAAATTTATTATGGAATATAGAGAAATAGGAAAAACAGGTATGAGAGTGTCCAATATTAGTTTTGGCGCTTCTTCTTTAGGTGGCGTTTTTCATTCGTTGAAGGAAGAAACCGGCATTAATGCCGTTCATACGGCAATTAATAACGGGATCAATTTCATAGACGTGTCGCCTTACTACGGTCATCTGAAAGCGGAAATCGTTTTGGGAAAAGCGTTGAAAAACATGCAACGAAGTCGTTATTACCTTTCGACAAAAGTAGGGCGTTACGGCAAGGATGGCGTCAACTACTGGGATTATTCGGAAAGAAAAGTGAAGGAAAGCGTGTATGAAAGCATGGAACGGCTGCATGTTGATTACCTTGATTTGATAAACGTACACGACATGGAATTTGCCGATCTTGACCAGGTATGCAACGAAACGCTACCTGCATTGGTCGACTTGCGCAACGGGGGCGTTGTAAAACATGTAGGTATCACCAACCTCAACCTGCGACATTTCAAGTATGTGATTGATCATGTGCCTGTCGGTACGGTTGAAAGTGTATTGTCCTTCTGTCGTTATGCTTTAAATGATGATTCTCTGGTCGATTATCTTGATTATTTCGAATCCAAAGGTGTTGGCGTGATCAATGCCTCTCCCTATTCGATGGGACTGTTGACCCGTCGCGGTGCTCCACAATGGCACCCGGCGCCGCCTGCCTTGCAAAGACTGGCAATGAAAGCAGCGGCTTTTTGCCAGTCGAAGGGAGTTGCCATCGAATCGTTGGCCATTTCATTTTCAGTGAATAACCCCCGCATAGCAACAACGCTGTTTAGTACGACGAATCCTGAAAACGTGCTGAAAACAATTCAATATGCCAATACCCCATTGGATGATGAATTGCTACACGAGGTACAAAAAATATTGGAACCGGGATTTCGGGACACTTGGGTGAATAGTTAATTATAAATTATGAATTATGAAAGCAGTACGAATTACAGCGCCGGGTCAAGTGGAACTAACGGAGGTAAAGAAACCGGTTATTAAGCCAGGTTATGCTTTACTGAAAGTTGGCTATGTGGGATTTTGCGGCTCTGACCTGAATACATTTCGGGGATTGAATCCGCTTGTAAATCTTCCGATCATTCCCGGACACGAAATCGGAGCAGTCATTGAAGCCGTTGCCGACGACGCACCACCAACGATTAAAGCAGGCATGATAGCTACCGTCAATCCCTATACCGCTTGCGGACAATGTCAGGCTTGTCTGAACGGACGCCCGAACGCATGCGAATCGAACCAAACCTTGGGTGTACAACGTAACGGCGCCATGTCGGAATATGTCCTCGTGCCTTACGGGAAGGTGATACCGGACGAATCGCTTCCGGCACGCAGTCTGGCGTTGGTAGAGCCGCTAAGCGTAGGTTTTCATGCAGTAAACCGTGCATGTGTCACTGATACTGATACTGTCCTTGTACTCGGTTGCGGAATGATTGGCGTCGGAGCCATTGTACGCGCCGTTATACGGGGTGCCAAAGTGATTGCGGCAGACATAGATGATAAGAAACTGCTTTTGGCAAAACGGTTTGGCACTGTACATGTTGTCAATACACTGAAGGAAAACCTGCATGATCGTTTGCGGGAGATAACGAATAATCGGGGCGCAGATGTGGTAATAGAAGCGGTTGGACGAAAGGAGACTTACCTTGCCGCCATCGCAGAAGTTGCCTTTACCGGTAGGGTTGTTTACATCGGCTACGCAAAGGAGAAAATCGTATTTGATACACAATACTTCGTAAAAAAAGAATTGCAAATCATGGGTTCGCGTAATGCGATGCCGCAAGATATGAAAGCAGTCATCGAATACCTGAAACGGGGCATATGCCCGGTCGACGAAATGATTACTGCTGTTTATGCGCCCGAAGAAGCGCAAGAAGCATTGGAAAGGTGGGTGGACAATCCGGGCGACGTTTTCCGATTATTCATTCAATTCTAATGTATTAACAATCCGGTACACTTTACAGGATTACTTTGTTACTTTGCGCTCCGTAACGACACACTTTCGATGACCGTCTGTAATACGACTGAGACGATGATAATACCCAGTCCGATGTAAAATGCAAAATTGACCTCTTTGCTTTCGCTGAAAAACAAAAATGCAAGCAGGATGGCATAGATGGGTTCAAGATTGAAACTCAGGTTGATGGTGAACACGGGAATCTTTTTCAACACTTCAACGAAAACAAGATATAACCCGACAGTGCAAAATAACGATAATAAAACTAAGTAAAACATATCTTTTGTGTCAGGTAAAAACTGTTCCACAGGAAAAAAATGGAGGTACACGGGAAGTAAAAGACCTAAACCAACAGTTCCACCCAGCATCTGATAAAAGTTGATTGTCAGATTGTTATATTTCCGAACTAAACGTGCGTTGAAGATGGTGTAGAGGGCGCCCAGCGCTGCCGAGACAACACCTAATACAATACCGACACGAAAAGACGTGTCGAAATGGAAAATTAACGCGATACCGAATACGGAGAGTATACTCAACAGCAATTCTGTCAGTCGAATCTTTTTCCTGTCGATCAGCGGCTTGAAAATCGAAGTAAAAAAACTGGACAGACAATAACAAACAACGCCAATCGAAACATTTGAATATTTGATGCTTGCATAGAAGAAAACCCAATGTGCCGTAAGGAGCAAGCCGACTTTTACGATTGACCAGCGATCACTGAAACCGATCCGGTTGTCTTTCACGAACAACTTCATGATACAAAAAAAAATAATGGAAGCAAAGAGTACCCTGTACCATACCAATAGCCCTTCATTAAGCGTTATCACTTTTCCCAGAATACCGGTAAAACCGGCTATGATGATTGCCAAATGCAATAAAAAGTAATGCTTCATATCAAAACACGCAAGCTATTCCCACACCATAATGATTACCGGTTATGACAGGGGCAATCGACAATCTTGTTTGGTCGTCCTTGACGCCAATCACACGGTGAAATACCGGTAACAACAAATAACTGATCTCAACGCTTAACACCCCGAAGCCGGCGCCGGCAACCACATCGCTTACCCAATGTCGCCTGTTAAGCACGCGTATTGCGCCTGTTCCGCTTGCCACGGCATAACCGGCAATGCCAATCCACGGGGATGTTTCCTTATATTCCTTGAATAAAAGATGTGCACCAACAAAGGCTGTGGATGTATGTCCGGACGGAAAAGAAAAATTATCCGATTCATCCGGACGTTTCACATGTGTAAATCTTTTAAATGCGTGAATACTCGCGCTTGACAGCAAGTAGGATGATGCCGTCAAAAAAGCCCTGTCCCTAAAATTATGCTTCGCCTTTACACCTGCCAGGTCCAAACCGAAAACGGCAACAGCCGGGACATACTGAATATAATCATCAACATGAATCTTGCCGGTAAAATGCTTGCTTACGTCCTGATGAACGTTGACATCTAATCGTTGCAAACCGTTCGGGTTATGAGCAAGCAAACCGTAAGTAATAAAGACGGCAGGAATAACAAATCGGGAATAAGGGGTGTTTAATAAAGATGTTTTGGATTGCATGCTGTCTTCAAATAAAAGAGCGTTCGGGTTTATGTCTTCCAATAAAGGATTGTTCAGGATCGGTTCGTTTTCTTGCGCCGGAACTTTACCCGTAACGTTAATGAATAACAAATATACAATAAATGCTCGTTTCATTTGCTTACTTTAAGGGTTCAAAAGTAGGAATTTTTTTTAACCCGTGTTACGGAAATCACAAAAAAATCCCAATAAATTTGCTACCTTTGCACCGTAATTGAGAAAATGGCTTATATACAAATGAAGAGTTTATAGAAATTATCAAGATGAAACAATTGATTGCCAATACTTTTTTTGAAGGTGAGAGACCACTGTTCGGATTGAGCGACCTTCGCATCGAACATGTGAAATTTTATCCGGGCGAATCGCCGGTAAAAGAATGTAGCAACGTGGAAGCCTACCAATGCGAATTTATGAGTAAATATCCTTTCTGGCATAATGACAACACCTTGATAGAAGATTGTCACTTCACAGTCCAAAGTCGCGCCGCCATCTGGTATTCTAAAAATATACGGATGAGAAACTGTCTGGTAGAAGCGCCAAAAATGTTCCGTGAAGTAGATTGTTTATCTGTCGAAAATGTAAAATTCTCCAATGCCGGAGAGACCTTATGGAATTGTAGGGACATGAATATCAGGAATATCGAAGCACGCGGTGGCGATTATATATTGATGAACGGGGTTGGAATAGACATCGATGGTTTTAATCTGCAAGGTAATTATTCATTTCAGGACGCGAAAAACGCGGTTGTACGCAATGCATACTTGTACTCAAAAGATGCTTTCTGGAAAACGGAAAATGTGACGGTTTACGATTCCGAGATAATCGGTGAATATTTGGGCTGGTACTCAAAAAATCTGCGATTGGTAAACTGTAAAATCGCCGGTACACAACCGTTATGTTATTGCACCAACCTGATCCTGGAAAACTGTACAATGGCTGAAGATTGCGATTTGTGTTTCGAGTACAGCACATTGCAAGCCGTTGTCAACAGTCCGGTTACCAGCATCAAAAATCCCGGCGAGGGATTTATCAAAGTCCAAAGTATCGGCGAGATAGTCTTGGATAAAAATTGCAAGAATCCCAATGCCTGTAATATAACATATTATAATAATGTATAATTTTGATGAAATCGTTCCACGCAGGAACACAAATTCTTTGAAATGGGATGCGGCTGTAAACGACAGGGTAATCCCCATGTGGGTAGCCGATATGGACTTCCGCACGGCGCCCGCCATTACCGATGCGATCATTCGAAGAGCGCAACATGGGATTTACGGGTATTCAAAGGTTTCTCCCGCCTTTTATGAAGCAATAACCGGATGGTTGGAAAGGCGGCATCATTTCAAAGTCAAAAAAGACTGGATTCTTTATACGACGGGCGTCGTTCCGGCAGTATCGGCTATTATTAAGGCATTAACCGTTCCTGGCGACCGGGTGATTATTCAGACGCCTGTGTATAACTGTTTTTTCTCTTCCATTCGCAATAACCAATGTGAAACTGTTGCCAATGAACTGATATACAAAGACGGCGTTTACCGTATCGACTATGATGATCTCGAAAAGAAAACATCCGATTCGAAAGCGAAAGTATTGTTATTATGCAGTCCGCATAATCCGGTAGGGCGAGTTTGGACAAAAGAGGAACTGATGCGAATAGGCGAAATATGCCTGCGTAATCAGGTTGTCGTTATTTCCGATGAAATCCACTGTGATTTGGTCTATCGCGGTCATCAGCACATCCCGTTTGCTTCTGTCAGTGAAACGTTTCTTCAAAACTCCGTCACATGCATGGCGCCCAGCAAGACGTTCAACATGGCAGGTCTCCAGTGTGCTTACATCATAGCCACAGACGAAATAATACGTCTGAAGATTGATAAAGCAATAAATATCAATGAAGTATGTGATATGAACGTTTTTGCGCCGCAAGCATTGATAGCCGCATATAACGAGGGCGAAGAATGGTTGGAGGAACTGATAACATATTTATTCGACAATTATCTCTACTTGAAGAATTTTTTAGAAACTAATTTACCCGTCATCAAGGTCTTGCCGCTTGAAGCGACGTATCTGGCGTGGTTAGATGTTTCAGCGACAGGGCAATCATCACATTCAATAGCGGAAAAACTTTTGAAAGAAGCGAACTTGTGGCTGAACGAAGGAACGATATACGGAGCAAACGGAGAGGGGTTCATGCGTATCAACCTTGCCTGTCCGAGACAATTGCTTATTGAAGGACTGAAAAAGTTGCACTCATTTTTTTATAACCGAATAACCGGGTAGTTGATTATGGCGTCTGGCGTAAAGAAAATAAATATCCTGTTTGCTTATTTTCTTATCTATATCGTTTGGGGTTCTACTTATTATTTAATCGGAGTAGCCTTGAAAGGATTTGCGCCGTTCCTGCTGGGCGCATTCCGCTTTACGATGGCGGGTTTGATTTTGCTGGTTGTCTGCATAGCCCGAAGCGAGGCGGTTTTCAAAAAAAGTCTGATTAAAAAATCCGCTGTCAGCGGCATCGTTCTTCTTTTTATTGATATGGCAGTGGTGATGCTGGCGCAGCAATATGTGAGCAGTAGTTTAGTGGCCATCATAAGCGCTTCGGTAGCCATCTGGATCATGGCGTTAGATGTCCCCATGTGGAAGACCAATTTCCGAAGTCCGGCAATCATAATCGGAATCATAATCGGTTTCTTAGGCGTCATGGCGCTTTATGTTGAACAGTTAAAAACAGATACCTCATCCGAAAACCGTGAATATGGTGTGTTGATCCTGATGTTCGGTTGCTTGTCATGGGCATTGGGTACATTATACGCTAAATACCGTTCTTCGCGTGAAGAAGATGTGAATGCGTTTTCGGGATCAGCCTGGCAAATGTTATTTGCCGGCGCCATATTCTGGTTGTTCGCGCTTGTTCGCGGCGAACACATCAAAACAGATTTCGCATCTGTTCCCGCTTCTGCCTGGTACGCGCTTGTTTATCTTGTCGTTTTCGGTTCGTTACTGGCTTATTCGGCATATGTATGGCTGTTAAAAGTCCGTCCTGCCACGGAAGTGGCGACACATGCTTATGTCAATCCGTTCATTGCCGTATTCATTGGAACTGTATTCGGACATGAAGACGTTACCCGGATACAAATGGCAGGATTGATCATCATCCTCTTGAGCGTCATGCTCGTCGGCAGAAAGAAAAAAATATAACAGGCAGATTTATGATTAAAATTTTGTTCCTGTTGAAATTGTATACTATTTTTGCGACATTGCGGCGAGGTATTTATGTGGACAGAATTTATGACATCGGACGTATTGAGAATGTACACTGGAATCCATGGTGGAGCATGAAACCGGCAGTGTACAACTTCCAGAAACAAAACGGCGAAGCATTCATCTTTGAACGAACCGACTGGCATTATGTATTGAATACCTTTTGCTTCGGGTATTAGACGGGGTATAAGTTCGGCGCAAGCTCCGGAGGAGCCGGCGCCTGCAACGGTAATTTCCTCGGAATATACGGAACCGGAACAGTCGGTTTTTCCGATTGTATCTTTGTCGAATGGGACAGAAATAACGAAAACAGGGCGTCCATTCAGACGAATGGCGGAACAATACTTGTTCGCGGATGCGACTTCAGAACAGCCTCTCCACAGGTATCCATCGGCGAAAACGTACAAAGAGCCATAGTCTCAGAAAACACCATGAAAGGTAAAGTAATCATTGAGAACAAAGGCAAAAACACCCATATTCAGGAAAATCTTGGGACTGAATAGGCTAATTCAAATAAATCTTAATTGTTATTGGGATTCAGTGATGTATTCCAATAATAATTCGTAATTGAAATTCCCTCCATCAAAAAAAATCGCATTTTTTTTACAAAAAATTTTTTTTATCGAAAAACATACTTATATTTGCACCACACTATACCACACCCATAATGTGATATATGACTGAAATATAGTTAAATATGGCAAATAGACATACGGGGATAAAACAAAAATCATACATCATCATTGATGCAGGAGGCAGTTTTTTGAAGTCTGCCGTCCTGAATGATGACGGAACTGTACACGCTTCGTCTTACTTCGTAACAAAGTCTCATTCGGACAATGAATCGAAAGAAAAAATCATCCGGGCATTTGAAGAAAGCATTGCGCACGGATTGCTTTTCATCGACGAAAAGGAAATGGAGATGGGCGGAACAGGAATTGCTATACCCGGGCCGTTTGATTACCGAAACGGTATATCGCTGATGACGCATAAGTTTCAAACGCTGTATGAGATGAATTTGAAGGATTGGCTTATCGAAACAACGGGGATACATCCCGACTTGCCTGTTGTATTTGTCCATGACGCCAATGCGGTATTGTACGGCGAACAATGGCTGGGAAATGCAAAGGATTTTGACAATACGGCAGTCGTTACCATAGGTACGGGATTGGGGTTTACACATTCGCAAAACAAAACAGTTCAATGCAATGATTGGGGATCACCCTTCATCACCATCTTTAAAACTCAGTATGGACAAGGTATTTTGGAAGACTATGTTTCTAAAAGAGGTATTTTAAAAATTTATAGTAATATTGCTGGAAAAATAGCCGACAAGATGAAAGTCATTGATATTGCCAGATTAGCCGGCGAAGGAGATATTGCCGCGCTTGCAACATTTCGGGAAGCCGGACGTATCTTATCGGAAGTATTGGCCGGTATACTCGCGGAGAAAAATATCGAATGTCTGCTCTTTGCAGGTCAAATATCCCGTTCATTTCATTACATGGAAACAGCAATAAAAGAAGGATTAAAAGAGGTCGGATGTCTGAAACGAATATCGCCTGTCAGTAATATCGATTATGCCGCTTTTTACGGCGTTTTGCAAAATATACGCCATCAAAAAAATAAAGCATTAATAAATAATAACTTCCAATTCATTAATTATGATGTATAAATTTAAAAAATTGTTATGTGACTGCGAACCGTCACCAAAGATATGGAGGATCGCAGTGAGTTTTATTATTCTGCTGTTTATACCTGTTTACCTGTCATTCGCCGGTGCGACGCCGGAGTTTGACAAAACGGGGAGACAACATGAAAATATACCCATAGTGGGCGTACAGCAGGGTATCCGCATCACCGGAAAGGTGTCTGACGACAACGGAGATGTGTTGCCCGGCGTGAGCGTTATTGTCAGAGGTACCACCACGGGTACCACCACCGATGGCAATGGTGAATTTTTCCTCATCGTGCCAGGTGATACCTCTGTTCTGCAATTCCGGTTTATAGGATACAAACCGCAGGAAATAGCGGTAGGCAAACAGCGTATCGTTGCCATTACCATGCAGGAAGAAGCTACCGAAATCGGAGAAGTTGTAGTGATCGGCTTCGGAAAAAAAAAGAAAGAAGATCTGGTGGGTTCGGTGGGTTCGATCAATGTGACCGACATGCGAAAAATATCGTCGAGCAACGTCACCACCATGCTGGCAGGTAACATTGCCGGGATGATTTCGTACCAGCGCAGCGGCGAACCGGGAGAAGATAACGCCGACTTTTTCATACGCGGGGTAACCACATTCGGGTACAAAGTAGACCCGTTGATCCTGATTGATGGCGTAGAAGTGGACCAAACCGATCTGGCGCGGATGCAACCCGACGATATAGCGAACTTCTCCATCATGAAAGATGCTACGTCTACGGCAGTGTATGGTGCACGCGGCGCTAACGGGGTCATATCCATCACCACCAAGGAAGGTTCGGAAGGAAAGATCAAGATTTCGCTACGTCTGGAAAATGCGTTTACCATGCCTACCAAAATGATTGAACTTGCCGATCCCATTACGTATATGGAATTGGGCAACGAAGCCGTACTGACGCGCGACCCGCTTGGATTGCTGCCGTATTCGAAATACAAAATCGAACACACCATCGGAGGAGTCAACAAATATGCGTATCCGACGACAGACTGGTATCGGGAGTTGTTCAATGATGTAGCCACTGTGCAACGGGTAAATCTGAATGCCAGCGGAGGCGGAAAAGTAGCCCGCTATTATTTAGCTGCCACGCTCAATCAGGACCATGGTAACCTGAAAGTAGACAAACGGAACAACTTCAACAACAACGTTCGGTTGCGAACATATTCATTCCGGTCAAATATAAATTTCAACCTCACTAAAACCACAGAGGCTACGCTACGCCTTGTCGGTACTTTTGACGACTATACCGGACCGATAACCGGAGGCACAGAAGTATACAGACAGGGGATGCGTTCCAACCCGGTGCTGTTCCCGCCATATTATGCACCTGATGCTGCTAATGAACATATCAACCATATTATGTTCGGTAATGTCGGGGATGAGAGCACAACATATATCAATCCTTACGCCGATATGGTAAGAGGTTATAAAGATTATTCGCGTAGCAAGATTAATGCCCAGTTTGAACTGAAACAGAATTTGTCTGCTTTGACGGAAGGGTTATCCGTCAGAGCATTGTTCAACACTTCACGTTTTTCATACTTTGACGTGCAACGCTATTACAATCCATATTATTACAGGATAGGTTATTATAACAGGGCTACAGACACGTATACCTTGACAGCGTTAAATCCGACCACAGGAACGGATTATCTTGGGTATCGTGAGGGTACCAAGGAAGTGAGTTCATCCACCTATATCGAAATCATGGGTAATTATGATCGCACCTTTGCCAAACGTCATACCATCAGCGGGATGCTGGTATATACGCTACGTAATGAACTGAAAGGAAATGCCGGCGATTTGCAATTGTCGTTGCCGCGCCGCAATCTCGGTTTGTCGGGACGAGCTAATTATTCATACATGGGTAAGTATTTCGGAGAGTTCAATTTCGGATACAACGGGAGCGAACGTTTCCACGAATCGCATCGTTGGGGATTTTTCCCGTCGGCTGGCGTTGCCTGGACAGTTTCGAAGGAAGATTTCTGGCAGGTAGCGGCAGTTTCAAACCTGAAATTAAGAGCCACTTACGGATTGGTGGGGAACGACGCCATAGGCAGCGACCGCGACCGCTTCTTTTATCTCTCCAATGTCAATATGGCAAGTAGAGAGCGCTCAGCCCAGTTTGGCTGGCCGGGCAGTTATTATAACCTCACCGGCGTACAGGTTACACGTAACGCAAATGAAGATATTTCATGGGAGGTGGCGCAAAAAACCAATATTGGTTTCGAACTTGGCTTGTTTGGAAAGTTTACAATGGAAGCGGATTATTTTCGCGAGCATAGGGGCAACATATTGATGGACAGAGATAATATACCCACCACCATGGGACTGACAAGCACTGAAAGAGCCAATGTAGGCGAAGCGCGTTCGCAAGGTGTAGATGGTTCATTGGATTACGCAACAACGTTCGGACAGGATTTCTGGATCAAAGCGCGGGCGAATTTTACATACGCAGCCAGCGAATTTTTGAAATACGAAGAGCCCAACTATGCCCAGGAATACAGAAAACACGCGGGGCATTCGCTTAAGCAGGAATGGGGTTTGATTGCCGAACGCCTGTTTATCGACGACGCCGAAGTAGCCAATTCGCCGGTACAAATGTTTGGAGAGTATCGCGCCGGCGACATCAAATACTACGATGTGAGCGGCGATAAAAGAATAACGTCCGAAGACATGGTGCCTATCGGATTTCCTACCGATCCTGAAATTATCTACGGATTCGGGATTTCCGCAGGTTGGAAAAATCTGGATTTTTCATGTTTCTTTCAAGGTTCTGCCCGTTCAAGTTTTTGGATTAATGCTGCGGCAACCAGTCCATTCCATAGCTATGGCTGGATAAATCCGGACAGCAGACTTCTTACCAATGGCCAGCATCAATTGCTCAAGGCGTATGCCGACAGTCACTGGTCGGAAGAATACCGGGACGTATACGCTTTGTGGCCGCGATTGAGCAGAAACATCAACAACAATAATGTACCGGACGCCTGGATCGATATAAAGGGAAATTATCAGTGGGATACAAAAAATACATGGTTTATGCGGGATGGGGCTTTTCTAAGGTTAAAATCAATAGAAATAGGTTATACCCTTCCTGATAAGTTGACGAAAAAAATATCTCTGACCAATGCACGTTTTTATATCAATGGCACCAATCTATTTTGTTTCAGCAGATTCAAACTTTGGGACATCGAAATGGGCGGCAATGGATTGGGATATCCCATACAAAAGTCGTATAATATTGGAGTTACCGTATCATTTTAAACATTTAAAAAGATGAAAAATATAATTCAAAATTTGCCTTCGGCGCTTCATATCATCGTGGCATTAACCCTTCTTTGGGGGGTAGGGGGGCTTTCCTCATGTGATTATTTAAACGTGGTACCCGACAATATTGCCACGATAGACAACGCTTTTGTTAACCGTACGATGGCTGAAAAATTCCTGTTTACCTGTTATTCGTACATGCCGGAACATGCCAATGTAAATCAGCAGTCGTTTTTGATAGGAGATGAATTTTGGTTACTGTATCCACAGATTCCCAATTTTTATGCCAGCGAACCATTTGAGCAGATTGCCAGAGGAAATCAGGGTATTGTCAATCCGTATCTGAATTATTGGGATGGATTGAACGGAGCCCGGCCCATGTTTGCTGCATTGCGTGATTGTAACCTTTTTCTCGAAAGGATGAACAACTTTATTCCCGGACTTGGCGACTATGAAAAGAAGGTGTGGATTGCCGAAGTCAAATTTCTGAAAGCATATTACCATTACTGGCTGTTGCGGATGTATGGACCTATTCCGCTCATCAGGGAAAATCTGCCTGTTTCTGCAAGTACGGAAGAAACGCTGGTACAAAGGGAGCCGGTAGACGAATGTTTCGATTACATTGTCGGCCTGCTCAATGAGGCTGTACGCGACCTTCCATTGCTTCGGGAAAATGAATCCACGGAAATGGGAAGGGCTAACCAATCGATTGTATTGGCGGTAAAGGCGAAAGTGCTGGTAGAAGCGGCCAGCCCCCTGTTCAACGGAAATACCGAATATGCAGGTTTCAAACGCAAGGATGGCGTACAGTATTTTAACCAGACGTATGATCGCGCCAAATGGATAAAAGCGGCTATAGCGTGCCGCAATGCCATAGATACCTGTCATTTGGCCGGTTTTACTTTATACCGGTACGTACCGGGTATGACTGATAATCTGGTACCCGAGACAATCATCCAGATGAGTATTCGTCACAGCGTATGCGAGAACAATTACACGCTCAACAGGGAAGTCGTATGGGCAAACCCCAACAGTCAGTCGGATAACCTGCAATATCTTGCCACGCCTCGGGTTGATCCTAACAGACTTACCCTTCAGCAAACAAGATCTCTGCTGGCTCCTCCGTTGAAAATTGCCGAAATGTTTTATACCGCCCGTGGCGTCCCTATAGATGAAGATCAGGAATGGGAACTGAGCGGAAAACATGCTGACAGATACTCGTTAAAAACCGCTACTGACGCCGACAGGTATCACATCATGGTTGGAGAGAGAACGGCAATGCTTCATTTCGATCGCGAAATCAGATTTTATGCCAATCTTGCTTTCGATCGCAGCCTGTGGTATGGCATGGGAAGATTCAACAGTGATAACCAGTGGGGTATCTTGGCAAGATCAGGCGAACATGCCGGTATCATATACAGTTCATTATATTCGATAACCGGATATTTTTGCAAGAAATTTGTACATTACAGAAATGTGATCGGTAGCAGTTATACAAGAATTAATTATCCCTGGCCGGTGATTCGTCTGGCAGACCTCTATCTTCTTTGTTCCGAAGCGGCCAACGAAGCATACGGACCTTCGCATGAGGATGTCTGCCAATGGATCGACCTTGTCAGGAATAGAGCAGGGTTGGAAGGAGTCGAAGCGTCGTGGACAAAATACGCCAGGGCGTCGCTCCGGGCAAAGCCAAACACGCCGGAAGGCATGAGGGATATCATACAACGCGAGCGGCTCATCGAATTAGCCAATGAAGGCCATCGCTACTGGGAAATCCGTCGTTGGAAAAAGGCTAAGGAAACTTGGAACAATCAACCGATTCAGGGTTGGGATGTTTTTCAATTCGAAGCGTCGGCTTATTATCGTGTCACAACATTGTTTACACCCATATACACCACCAAGAATTATTTTTGGCCTATCAGGGAATATAACCTGTCGGCGAATCCTAATCTGGATCAGAATTTTGAATGGTAATTAATTATAATTTTAAAATCAAAAATAAAATGAAACATCTGATTTCAATAATGATCGTCTGCATGATGTTTTTATACTCATGTAGCGAAGAAAACAACAGAGTGCCGGTGGTATCGGATTCGGTCATCTCCGGACAGGTGAGCAAAGTCACGGTGGAGCGGCTTCCGGGCGCGGTGAAACTGACGTATGATTTACCCGACGATGAAAGTCTTTTGTATGTGAAAGCCGAATGTATGATCAATGGCGTGCTGCGACAAGCAAAAGCCACGTCGTACGTCAACCATCTCACCCTTGACGGTTTTGCCGATACGTCGGTATATACCATTAACCTGTATTCAGTCAACTATAGCGAGAAAGCGTCAGAGCCGGTACAGGTTACTGCAAGACCCTTAACGCCCTATTACCTGCGAGTATTTGAAACCATGCAAATGGTAGATGATGGGGAGGCGCAACTTTATTTTTCGAAAATCCCAGCGAGACAGATTTGGCAATAACTATGACTTATGTAGACGATACAGGTTTCTGGAGTCATGGTGAAACCTTCTATACAAAACAAAGAGAGGGATCGTGTTCTTTGCGCGGTATGCAACCCGTAAAAACCAAATTTGGCGTCTATATTCGCGATCGTTGGAACAACACTACCGATACTTTATTCGTGGATTTGTTACCCAGATTTGAAAAAGAGTTAGACCCGATAAAATTCCGCGAACTAAGGTTGCCGGGCGATCCGCCAATGTCCAATGTTTGGCATGTATCTTTAGCCAGTCTGTGGGATAGAAACTTCGGAAAATTAGAAAGTAATATTGGCGCTCTGTTCCTGACTGTACCCAATGCAACATGGCCGCATTGGTGTACTTTTGACATGGGCGTTGAGCAGGGCGCTCAACTCAGCCGTGTCAGATTGTGGCAAAGAACGGGAGTAGATATTTCATTTGGATGGCAAGACCGGAATATCAAAAAATTTGAAATTTGGGGCAGTATGAATCCCAACCTTAATGGTTCGTGGGATGAATCATGGATATACCTGATGGAAGGTGAATTTATCAAGCCGTCCGGATTACCTTTGGGGCAACATTCTGATGAAGATCTTCAGTCTCTTCTTGATGGTCATGAATTTACGTTTCCGTTAAATGTGCCTTTAGTCAGATTTATTCGTATCAAATGCACGCAAACGTGGAGCGGAGCGCTGGCTTTTTGTCTCATGCAAACTGTTTTCTGGGGAAATGAACCATCTTATTTGCCTGAAGAATAAATA
>Ga0082212_10003589_pt1 | contig 21919 bp, 21 predicted proteins | sample TergutNt197P3_FD_71548 | JGI IMG/M metagenome (GOLD analysis project Ga0082212, IMG submission 71548) | Neocapritermes taracua P3 segment gut microbial communities from Petit-Saut dam, French Guiana - Nt197 P3 | ecosystem: Host-associated > Arthropoda: Insects > Digestive system > Gut ...
CAGGGGGTCGTATCTGTTGACACATTATCTTGAGAATGTGTCAACAGATACGACCCCCTGACACACTGACCCCCTGACACATTACTGTCCCCTTGTCTCATCCTGTCCCCTTTGTCATACCTCTTGTCATACTAAGAAAGGGGGCAGCACATGGGAGAGCCATTCAAGAATTTCTTGAACCTTGAGTCGATTGGGAAAGTCGCTCTGGATATCCAGGCGGTCTATGAGCCGTTTTTGGTTGACGGGTTCCTGGAGGCAACCCTGGATGCATCCTGGGAAGGTCTGGAGCTCAAGGACAGGATCTATCGAGTTGCCAAGACCCTTGGTGAATTCCTGCCCGCTGACTATGAGGCAGCGCTGGGCGTCATAGACAAAGTGGTCATGAACTATGGCAACTGGCTGCAGGGTCTTTGCTGCTTCTTCCCGGTCTTTGTTGAACTGTATGGACAGGACGAGAAGGACCTGGACCTGTCGATTGCAGCCCTGGCGAGGTACACACCCTATGCGTCCTCTGAATTCGCGATAAGGCCGTTCATCCTCAAACATGAGGATCGCATGATGGCAGAGATGTACGCCTGGGCAAAACATGACGATGAGTGCGTGCGCAGGCTTGCCAGCGAAGGCTGTCGCCCTCAGCTGCCTTGGGGGCTGTCGATTCCCAGCCTGAAGAAGGATCCATCACCCATACTGCCCATATTGGAACAGCTGAAAACCGACCCCTCGCTGCATGTGCGCAAGAGTGTTGCCAACAACCTGAACGACATCTCCAAGACGCACCCTGACCTGGTCATGCAGATCGCGAAAGACTGGTACGGCAAGCACGAGCATACCGACTGGATAGTGAAGCACGCCTGCAGGACGCTACTCAAGAAAGGCAACCGTGATGCGCTGGCCCTCTTTGGGTACGACGATGTGGCTTCGGTTGCGGTAGAGGGGTTTGCCTTGGAACGCGCGGCTATCTCAATAGGGGAGGACCTGGTCTTCTCGTTCACGCTTATCTCTCAGGAAGCGACCAAGGCGAGGCTGGAATATGGGATCGACTATGTGAAGTCCAGCGGGAAGAGGAGCAGGAAGGTGTTCAAGGTGTCGGAGGTCGCGCTGAAGGAGAACGAGAAGAAGGTGTATACGCGGCGGCACTCCTGTGCGGATGTGAGCGTGCGGAAGCACTACCCGGGGATCCATTCGGTCGCGCTGATCGTCAATGGCGTTGAGCGCGGCACGCTGGACTTTGAGCTGCTTTCAGGGCAGAATGGGGACGGTTGAGGGCACAAAAAGGTACGTCCCCTTTGTGCTAAAGGGACCGTCCCCTTTGTCACACCCTTTGTCACATCCCCTTTGTGCACTACCCAACGGGATTTGCCGATCGCTTCGCCGCTGAAGCGGCTCGCGCTCTCATATCTTCGCTCGCGCTGCTCGCTCGATTTACGGCCTGCAAACGTGCCACCGGCACGTTTGCGACGGCCTCACCCTCTCGGGTTCAAATCCCGTTGACAACATCCTGGCTAATAACAAAGAACTCCCGAAGGAGTTCTTTGTTATTAGCATGGCATCCCCAACGGGATTTGAACCCGTGATCTCCGCCTTGAAAGGGCGGTGTCCTAACCGCTAGACGATGGGGACTTATAGAGCGCATCATTTTACCATAAAAATGTTTGCGTGCCGACGAGCGAAAGTCTCCTTATTTACCTCCGGATTCTGCTAACATATTCCTTATCATGGCAAGATAGGAGGCTAAAAATGGCGGAAACAGAGAAAGCCTTTGCGTGCCCCAGATGCGGGCAGATCATCAAGTTCGGTACCAGTCCCTGCCCTCTATGCGGCATGACTATCGCCTGGCAGGGTGTAGAGAAACTCCCGGATCCCACACCAACGCCTACCCTCAGCGAGGAGATTGCCTCCACGCCGGCGCAGGACGTGACTTCTGTGGAGCAGACCAGTGTCATGGTGCCGCTTATTGAGATCGAAACCGAGAGCACGCAGGTAGTACAGACTCCGGTGTTGGAGATCTCGTCCGGATCTGCACAGGGCTCCCACTCTGTTGCCTTTGCGGCGCAGGACACACAGCCTCCAAAGGAGGAGCCCATGCACGGCCTGCTTGGGCTACCTCTTGTCGAGAAAGAAGTTGTGCTGGAGCCGATACCAGCGCCTACGCCACCACCCGCACCAGCGCCACAGCTTGAGCCCGTACTCGCACCAGCGCCCCCGCCCGCACCAGCGCCCGTGCCCACACCCATACCTGCGCCTGTGCTCGCACCTGAGCCAGAGCCAGAGCCAGAACCTGAGCCCGTACCCACGCCAATACCAGCGCCCGTGCCAGTACCCATCCCGGCTCCTGCCCCTGCTCCTGAGCCAGCGCCGACCCCTGAGCCAGCGCCGACCCCAGCACCAGAGCCTGAACCAGAGCCAGAACCTGAGCCCGTACCCGCGCCAATACCAGCGCCCGTGCCGGTCCCCATCCCGGCGCCTGCACCTGAGCAAACCCCGGAACCTGCACCCAAGCCCGCTCCGGAGATCACACCACCGGCGACCACCACGCCACCAACCCCAGCAACGCCGTCCACCCGCAAGGAGACGGTCGCTGAGGAGCCCGTAAAACAGCCACAGAGCAAAAAGGGGAAGCAGAAAGGCTCGGCCCTGGCCATGACCTTCAAGGTCTGCGCCGTCATCGTCTGGCTTGTGACCCTTGCCATCCTTATCGCCTCGGGTTCGGTGATCCTCAACAGCATCCTGAACCTCAACTTGGAGGGCGTGGTGATCTTCCTCACGGGGAACAGCGCCGCAGCTGCGATAGCGACCGGTTTCATCGTTGGAATGGTCTTCTTTGGGATTGGTGAACTCATCAAACTGCTGGGGGACATACGCAGAAGAACCCGCTAGCCGCCGCCGCAGCGGCTATTGAATTGAAAATGTATGTCTGGAGTAGTCACTCCGTTTAGCATTGTAGAACAGGAGGTCAGATGCTACTCGTTGCACGTTACGTACTTCCCGTGAGCCAGCCCCACATAGAGAATGGCGCAGTGCTGGTGCGCGATGGGAAGATCGAGGATATCGGGTACTCAACCAAGCTGAAGACGCGGTACCCGGATGAGGAGACGCGTGATTTTGGGCTGGCAGCGCTGATGCCGGGCTTTGTCGACCTGCATACGCACTTGGAGTATTCAGCGATGCGCGGGCTGATAATCGACGTGCCCTACGCCGCCTGGAAATTGCATATCGCCGAGAAGGAACAGCTGTTCACCTCTGCGGACTGGGAGGATTCGGCCCTGCTGGGAGCGCTTGAGGCAGTACGCAGCGGCATCACCACGGTTGCCGATATCACCGGCACCGGGGCCTCGCTGAGGGCTGCAAGGGCTGTGGGGCTGCGCAGTATCATCTACCGCGAAGCAGGCAGTATGGAGCGCTTTGAGGTCGATCGCCGGCTGAACGAGGCCTATGAGGATATCGCCGCCTGGCGCGAGGAGGTCGACCCTGAGTTCACCAGCATAGGCATAGCGCCGGCTGCGTTGTACACCTGCCATCCGCTGGTGTTCCAGCGCATTGCCGAGTATGCCGCAGACGGGACGCCCGTTGCCTGCCATTTGGCCGGCAGCCGTGAGGAATATGAGTTCATCCGCTTTGGATCATCGCCCTTCTCGGTGCACTCAACCGAGCAGGAGCGCGGCTACGGCATCGACATGCCGCCCTGGCTCGCGACGGGCACCAGCCCGGTGCGGTACATCCTGAACTGGGGGCTCTTCGACGCTCCCAATGTGCTTGCCATCCACTGTGTCCAGGTAGATGAGTCCGATATCGAGAAACTCGCTGAGAACGACATTGCCGTGGCCGTCTGCTCGCGCTGCAATGCGCAGCTGGCAATGGGGATCGCCCCACTCTCCCAGCTGATAAAGGCAGGCATCCGCGTAGGCCTTGGTACGGATTCGCCGGCTGCCACCGACGTGACTGACCCGCTGGCCGAGATGCGGTTGAGCCTGCTTTTACAGCGGGCCCTGGGGAACCGCAGCGATTTCTTCACTGCGGCGCAGATGATCCGTCTTGCAACCCTGGGAGCGGCGGAGGCCCTGCGTATAGATGACAAGGTGGGGTCGCTTGAGGTGGGCAAGAACGCCGATATCATCGCCTTGGACCTGTCGAACTCCAACCAGGCGCCGACGCATAACCCCAATTCCGCCATTGTGCACACCGTGACGCAGGACAATGTGCTGATGACCATGATTGGGGGAAAGATACTCTATGATGGCAGTCATCTGCATGCGGTGGATGTGCAGCGCGTTTTCGCACGCGTTGAGGAGATGCGTCTGAAATTGAGAGGCTGACATGGCGCGGCAGGCGCCCGGAATCGAGAACTAGACGCGGCGCGGCAGGCGCCCGGAATCGAGAACTAGACGCGGCGCGATTGGCGCCCGGAACCGAGAGAGTGAGCATGGCGAAGAAGAACAGATCAAAAGGACAGTCGTCCTCTCATAACGCCGCAACACCCCGGAAGGAACAGAGCAAGTCACGCCGGCTGTTCACCATCATCATCTGCGTGGTTGTCGCCTTGGGGCTCATGCTGCCGGTAACGGGGCTGGGCTTTGCCAGCTGCTCGCAGAGGGGCGACGATCCACGGGGTGTGCCAACGGGAACGCAAGAGCCCGCTGAGGACTGATAAGGTGGCAGTTGGTTCACAGAACAACGCCTCTTATATATTAGTGATTGAATCTGAATTGCCCACTGGTGTACTATGTTTGCCTGTGTCGTGAGACCCGCTTGGGGATCACGGGTTCTCATCTGTCTGTAATGCGTCAAACGAGCAAGAATGGGCTGTGTCCCTGAGGAGTTCTTTTGTTAGGTTTAAGCGGTTTTGAAGTTGCCATCATCCTGCTTTTCGCATTCCTGATCTTTGGCCCAGATAAGCTGCCGCAGATCGCGCGCACCATCGGTCGCGGGCTCAGGCAGTTCCGCTCTGCCCAGGATCAGATGAACAAGGTGATACAGTCCGAGGTCTATGACCCGATCAAGGACCTTGAGCCTTTGATGAACCCCTTTGCGGGCTTCTCCCTGGACAATCTGGGCGGTGGCGCCAAAGATGGAGCGGGCAAGGCCGACGCAACCAAAGCAGGCGCAACCAAGGCTGATGCAACCAAGGCTGATGCAACCAAGGCAGATGCGGCTAAGAAGAAGCCAGCGGTAAAGGACGCGGATACCTCCAAGGACCAGAAGGCGACCGGAGATACCTCTGCAGAGGGCAGCGAGACCACGTCGGCCGAACCTCTGTCCAGTGAGAAAGTGCAGGCAGCGCTTGCCGTGGATGCAGACAAGGCCAAGAAGAAGGCCCTCAGGGAAGCCGCGAGGAAGGCGGCTATCAACTCCGCCGCGGGTACAGAGAGCTTTGCCGAGCGCCGCGCACGCCTGGAAAGCGAGCACGCAAAGGCCAAGGATGCCCCTGCCCCTGCTCCCGCCGTTGCTGCGGTAGCGCCCGAGACTGCCGCTAAAGCAAAACCCAAGCCAGCGGCAGAGCCTAAACCGCCCACCAAGAAACCAACCACAGCCGATGACCGGAAGGAGGACGAGCAGGGCAACTGAGCCTGCTCAACCGCTTATGGCCATCGGACAGGCACGTATGCCCCTCTTCGACCACATCGGCGAGCTTCGCCGCCGCCTTACGGTGATCATAGTCGCGCTGCTCTTCGCGTCCATCGTACTGTGGTTCTGGGCACCCTCACTCATCCTTTTGCTGGTGCAGCCCATCACCGAGTATCTGACGGAAAGCAAAGAAGCCATCACCGCCATCGACGAGCTGAGCAAGGTGCTCATCACGCTGAACCCTCTTGATGGTTTCGCGCTGAAATTCAAAGTCGCCTTTGTCTTTGCCCTGGTAGTCTGCTCACCCATCTGGATCTGGCAGCTTTTAGGCTTCTTCCTCCCGGCGCTTAAGCCCAACGAGCGCAAATGGGTCATCCCCACCTTTGTCGCCATGGTCGCACTCTTTGTCACCGGTATGCTCTTCTGCTACTTCATCATCCTCGACGCGGCCTTCAGCTGGCTGATCGACCAGAACATCGACTTCTCACAGGTCCTGGCGAACGCAAAGGACTACATCAACACCATCCTGCTCTTCGAGGTGGCCTTTGGCATCGCCTTCGAACTGCCGCTGGTGGTCTTCTACCTCACGGTCTTCCGCATAGTCCCGCACAAGAAACTCCGCCAGAACTGGCGCACCATCTACATCGTCCTCATGGTGATCTGCGCCATGGTCACTCCGGACGCGAATCCCATCACCATGATCCTCATGTTCGCCGCCATGGCCGTGCTCTACGAAGGCTCGCTGCTGCTCTCACGCATAGTGCTGGCGCGGCGTATCGCCAAGGAGAAGCGCGAGGAAGACGAGGATGAGGAAGATGACGATGAGGACGAGGACAGCCTGGCTGAAACCGATGGCGAGGACAAAGACTGACACAATGCATGAGTTCAGCTTGATGCAGAGTGTGCTTGAGAATGTGGAAGCGACAGCCCGCCAGGCCGGGGCCAGCCGGGTCTGCGAGATCCGGCTTGTCATTGGCGAGATGCGGGAGGTCATGACCGACGCCATGGAGTTCGCCTTTGAGGCCCTGGCGCCGCAGACGATAAGCGAGGGGGCTACTCTTACCATGACCCTGGTGAAACCACGTTCCCGTTGCGGCCAATGCGGCGTAGAGTTCGAGCATGACCGCTTCCATTGGAGCTGCCCGGACTGCGACTCCCTGGCAACCGAGCTGTTGGCCGGCCGTGAGCTGCACATCGAAGCGATAGAGGTGGACCTGCCCTCATGAGGCTCGACATGGAAAAACCGATCCTCGACCTGAACGACCGCCTGGCTGCCGAGAACCGCGCCCTGCTCAACGGGCACGGCATCTTCATGCTGGATCTTCTGGCCTCTCCTGGCGCTGGGAAGACCTCGCTCATACTCGCGACCATAGAGCAGCTGCGGGCGGACTATCGCATCGCGGTCATCGAAGGCGACATCGCCAGCGACGTAGATGCGCAGCGCATCAAGGAGCAGGGGATCCCTGCCGTGCAGATCAACACCGGCGGCGCCTGCCACCTGGAGGCGCAGATGATACGCAGGGCGCTGGATGCGCTCGATCTGGAAAGCCTCGACCTTATCGTCATAGAGAACGTTGGCAACCTGGTCTGTCCCACGGATTTCTACCTGGGAGAGGACCTGAAGGCCATGATACTCAGCGTGCCGGAGGGGCACGACAAGCCGCTCAAGTACCCGGGGGTCTTCCAGGCGGCGTCCGCGATTGTGCTGAACAAGGTGGATACGCTGGGGTGCTTTGATTTTGATGAGCGGGAGTTTAGAATCAGTGTGGAGCAGATCAACCCGCGCGCGGCGATCTTCCCCGTGAGCGCGAAGACGGGCAGCGGCTTGGGCCTGTGGGTCCAGTGGCTGGCCGACCGGATAGCGAAGGCAAGAACGGGTCAGGAGTAGACTGGTGAGACTGGTAATAACTGAGAAGAACGATGCGGCGAAGAAGATCGCTGAGCTTTTGGCGGTGGGCAAGGCCAGGCAGGACAAGGTCTATGACACGCCGGTGTACCGCTTTGACCGCGAGGGCGAACAGTGGGTCAGCATTGGCCTGCGCGGGCATATCCTGGCGGTGGATTTTGCCGAGACGCTGACGTACAACAAGAAGCTGGGATGGTTCGCCGCGGACGAGAACGGCGAGATCCTGGAGGCGGATATCCCCGATACGCTGGAGAAACCGCCCTTTGCCAAGCGTAAGCCCTTCACCGCGGACAGCGTCAACCTGACCGCCTGGAAGCTGGCCGCGTTGCCGTACCTGGTCTATGCGCCGCTGCGTAAGATGCCTGCCGAGAAGGGCATCATCCGCTCGATGAAGAACCTGGCGGGCAAGGCCGACAGCGTGATCATCGCCACGGACTTCGACCGCGAAGGCGAGCTCATTGGCGCCGACGCTTTGTCGGTTGTACGTGAAGTCGCGCCTGACATCCCCGCGACGCGGGCGCGGTATTCCGCTCTGACCAAGGATGATATCAACCACGCTTTCACGCATCAGGTGGAACTGGATGTCGCGCTTGCCCAGGCGGGGGAGTCGCGCCAGTGGATCGACCTTATCTGGGGCGCGGTGCTCACGCGCTACCTCACCATCGTCAAATACGCCGGATTCAGCAGGGTGCGGCCTTCTGGGCGCGTTCAGACGCCCACGCTGGCGCTTATCGTCGCGCGCGAGGAGGAGCGGCTGGCTTTTGTGCCGGAGGATTACTGGGTAATCAAGGCCGCCTTTGACGCCGAGGGCGAGGGGGGCCAGTTCGAGTGCACCCATGCCACCGAGCGTTTCAAGGTTGAGGCGGAGGCCCTGCGCGTCATGGCCGCCGTTGAGGGGCAGAAGACGGGCGCCGTGGTGGCCGTAGAGAAGAAGGCGCGCAAGGTGGCGCCGCCAACGCCGTTCAACACCACCGCGCTGCAGGCAGCTGCCGCAGCCGAGGGCATCTCGCCGGCGCGGACCATGCGCATTGCCGAGTCGCTGTATATGGATGGGTATATCTCGTACCCGCGTGTGGATAACACCGTCTACCCCGCGTCCTTGGACCTGGCGGCAACGGTGAAGATGCTCTGTGGCGTGCCGTCCTATGCGCCGTATGCGCAGGGTCTGCTCAAGGCAGGTAAGCTGACGGCGACGCGCGGCAAGACCGAGACCACCGACCATCCGCCGATCTATCCCACGGGTGTAGGCGACCCCGACAAGCTGCGGGTCGATGAGTGGAAGCTGTACAACCTGATTGCGCGGCGTTTCATGGCGACGCTGTCAGAGGCGGCGACCGTTGAAGGCACCAAGCTGACCATTGACGTGAATGGCGAGCCTTTTGTCGCGCGGGGCGATGTGCTTATCAAGCCGGGTTTCCGCGGTATTTATCCGTATGGGCTGAAGAAGGACGAGCAGTTGCCCCGGTTGACCCAGGGGCAGGTTGTGGCCTTTGAGGACGCGACCCTGCTGGCAAAGCAGACCGAACCGCCGGCGCGGTATTCACAGGGGCGGCTGATCCAGGAGATGGAGAAGTTGGGGCTGGGGACCAAGTCCACGCGCCACTCGATCATAGAGCGCCTGCTTGAGGTGCGCTACATCCAGAACGACCCGGTGGAGCCCACAGCGCTGGGTATCGCCGTTATCAAGGCATTGGGGCGTTTTGCGCCGCACATCACCACTCCTGGTATGACAGCGGAGCTGGAGGACGAGATGAGCTCGATCGCCGCAGGTGAGAGCACCCGCGATGTGGTGGTGAGCCACAGTCGCAAGCTGCTCGCGGAGATCATGGAGGAGCTTATCCCCGCCAAGGAGGAGGTGGGGGAGGCCTTGAGTGACGCGGTCACTGCCGACGCCTGTGTGGGATCCTGCCCAACATGTGGGCGCGACCTGCTGATGAAGAGTTCGGCAAAGACGAGGTCAAGCTTCATTGGATGCAGTGGTTGGCCAGAGTGCGAGGTGACCTACCCCGTGCCCCAGGGCAAGATAGAGCCGGTAGAGGAGCTCTGCGCCACCTGTGGCAAACCGCAGCTCAAGGTGACCGTCTTCAGGTCCAAGCCGCATACGGTCTGCATAGACCCGTTCTGCGCCACAAACTATGAGCCTGACCTGCGGGTTGGCTCCTGTCCGACCTGTGCGGCCGCCGGAGTGCAGGGCGATTTGATCGCTCAGAAGAATCCCCGTACGCTGAAACGCTTCATCCGTTGCAGCAACTATGAGGACTGCAAAACCAGTTATCCGCTGCCTCAGCGGGGCAAACTGAGCCCAACGGAGAAAGTCTGTGAATCTTGCGGTGCGCCGAAGGTTGTCGTAGCGTCAAATAGAGGCCCTTGGGAGCTTTGTCCCAACCTGAACTGCCCTTTGAGAGAGGAAAAGGAGCAGGCAAAAGCTGAAGCTGGTGCGAAAGCGAAGGCAAAACCCAAGGTAAAAGCTGGTGCCTCAAATAAGGCGAGAACCGGGCAAAAAGCCACAGCCAAGGCAAAGAGGAGCGCTGGAGCCAACTAATCAAATAGTCATCAAATTTGGCAATTAGTAAATTTTCGAGACTTTGGTATTGCTCTTTTTCCAAGAAATGATATAGTGGTTAACAATTAAGGGGGGACTTGTCCCGGCTAGTGACGGCATTCGTGCCGTCTTTTTGGGCTCCTAGGAGATACTGAATGAGGATTACGAGACGAACCGACTATGCAATTCATCTCATCGCCGACCTGTCCGAGAAACCTGACTCTTGTCATGGCCTTCGCACCTTGGCCGCGAATCACGGAGTGACCTACGCTTTTGCACGGACCGTGCAGCAGGGCCTCCTGAATGCAGGCATCATCAAAGCCTCTCGCGGTATCAACGGCGGCATCATGTTGGCCAAGACACTCGACAAGATCACGTTGCTCGACGTGTTCGAAGCGGCACAGAACCCCCTTGATGTGACCTTCGATACCAAAGACGCTCCCTGGTGCAGCTGCGAGCAGGAAGCTTGCGTCTGCGAGGAGTTCTGGTCTTCGGCAAAGGATGTTTTCCGTGATCACCTTGCACAGGTGACCATGAAGGCGCTGTTGCGGCCATAACAGTCAGAGCAACAGGATAATCTGGAATCTACTGCGCGGGCAGAGCGTGCGCCCGCGGTCATCGCCCTCGCGACAGAATGGGGACGGTCCTTAGGACCGTCCCCTTTATGTCTTGGTATAATCGTCTAGGAGACCGAACGCTGTCTCCGCCTGCGCAGCTGTCAAGCCGCAGGCGACATCTCCAAGCGATGGAGTGATACCCATGACTACTGAAGAGAAGACTGCGGGCGGAGCGCGGGAGTTGCCGACACCTGAGGACATCATCGCCGAGGGCGAGTTGAGCTCCGAGCAGATACTCGAGCGGACGATCCTGTACGCGCTTGAGCAGGGAGTCGAGAAGCTGGGGCAGAGCGGCGCATTTGACCCCTTCACCATATTGCTCAGGGGCGAGGAGCTGCTTATTGAGGATCAGCCCGGCGATGACGCGGAGGGCAGCTACGCATCCGCCCGCCGCACGGTGTATCAGATGGGGCGCATCTGCAACGCCTATGTCTTCTGCTATGACGGTTACGTGGAACTTGACGAGGGGCCCTCCGACGCACTTATCGTGGAATATGCGAACAAAGAGGACGAGCAGGCCCAGATCATCGTGTGCCTGTATCACACCCATGACGACGAATACCACTTCAACGAGGCCCTCTACCAGGTGGGTGAGACCGCGAACTTCTTCATCAGCGGCGCACCTGAGGCAGATGAGGCCGATGAGGCGCAGGAGGCCGATGAGGCGCAGGAGGAATCCGTTGCACCTGCTGAACCCGCTGAACACACAGAGGGATAACCGAGGTGCCGCTCAGCCTGCATGAGGCGCTGATACCCGGGACCGACCCGGATATAGCCGCGCGCTATGCGACCCTGGCTGAGCGGGCCAAAGACGCCCGCTTTGGCCTCATTGAGGACGAGTATGTGGTGCTCGATACCGAGACCACCGGCTTCAATCCCGTTCGCGACGCATTGATAGAGATAGCCGCCGCCGTGGTGCAGGGGCCTCATGTGCTGGAGCGCTTCTCCACACTTGTGGATCCCGGCTGCGCCCTGCCTCCCTTCATCACCGAGCTGACCGGCATCACCGACACCGACGTGTGCGGCGCCCCTGCAGCCCTGGAGGCCATCAGGGAGCTGGACGCCTTTGTGGGCGACCGCAAGATAATCGCGCATAACGCGGATTTCGACCGACGCTTCATCGCGGAGAACGCGCCGGCATCCTGCACGCTGGGTGAGGCGGATCGCTGGATCGATTCGCTGGAGCTTGCGCGCATCGCGCTACCACGGCTCAAGGACCACAAGCAGGGGACCTTAAGCGAGGTGTTCAACACCCCCGCCTCAACCCATCGCGCAGCCGATGACGTGGAGGCGCTCTGCAACATCTGGCGCATCCTTTTGGTGGGTATAAGCGATCTGCCGCTGGGTCTGCCCGCCCTGCAGGCGGAGCTCTTCAGCAAGACGGTCTGGCCGCTGCGGGAGGTGCTGAGACAGGTTGCGGGCAGCATGGCTGCGGGTGACGCAGGTGATGTGAAGTTCAGCATGGCTGACGCGCGCAAGGCGCGGGAGAGCAGCCAGAAGCTGCGGCAGAAAGTCGACGCGCTTGAGCTGGATGGCGGCATACGTGAGCTTGAGCGCCTGGAGTATGAGGAGCTGGACGCGGCTTTCTCCCCTGAGGGGCTGCTGGCAACCATGTACGGGGCCTTTGAGCCCCGGCCAGAGCAGCTGGAGATGGCCCTAGAGATAGCCCAGGCGCTGGAGAGCCAGACGCACCGGGTGATAGAGGCCGGAACCGGCGTTGGCAAGTCCATGGCCTACCTGCTGCCGCTTGTCTGGTTTGCCCAGCGCAACCAGGTAACCTGCGGCGTGGCGACCAAGACCAACGCCCTGCTCGACCAGCTGATGTACAACGAGCTGCCACGGCTTGACGCGGCCCTGCCCGAGGGGGTCAGCTATGTGGCGCTCAAGGGTTACGAGCATTATCCCTGCCTGCGTAAGCTGATGAGCCTCAGCCGGGATGACCGCAGCTTTGAGACCACCAACACACCGGCGATGGTAGCCATGCTGTTCTCCTTTGTCTGCCAGTCGGCCCGGGGGGACCTGGACCCGCTGGCGCTGTTCATACGCGACCTGCCCCGCTACGAGATCTGCGCCAGCGCGGATGACTGCCTGCGGCGTAAGTGCCGGTTTTATCGTCATTGCCTTTTGCATGGGGCACGCCAAGCCGCCAAGAAGGCGGACATCGTGGTCACCAACCATGCGCTGCTGTTCTGCGATATGGGGACAACGGGGCAGATCCTGCCGCCAGTGCGGCAGTGGGTGGTGGATGAGGCGCACGGCATGGAGGCCGAGGTGCGGCGGCAGATGAGCTTCAAGCTGGAGCCGCGGCTTTTGGGGCAGACCCTGCGGGGGCTTGCTGGTTCAGGTGGGACGTTAGCGGGCATGGTTCGGCAGGCAAAACCGCTGGATGGGGCGGGGTTGCTGCTGGCAAAGACCGAGGCGGCCCAGGAGGAGGCCCGCGCCGTGGAGGCCATTGCGGGCAGCTTCTTCTCGCAGATAAAGGATCTCTGTGAGATCGCCGAGAAGAGCAGCTACAACCAGGTGGAGCTGTGGATAAACGAGCAGGTGCGCGAGGGCGCCCTGTGGGGGATGCTGCGGTCCACGGGCGCTTCGCTTGCCGGGCGGGTTGAGAAGCTGTGGCAGAGCTGCAGGGACCTGGTAAGCCTGGCCGAGCAGTTCGAGGAGCTTGCTGAGGTTGACAGCGACCTGCGTGGTTTGGCAGCAGAGTTGAAGGCAGCCCTGGAGGCGCTGACTTTGATATTGGACGGCAGCGATCAGGACTACGTGTACTACGCGGAGCTTGACCGGCGGCCGGAGAGCGCGCGGGACTGCCTGACGGCGGCGCGCCTGGATGTGGGCGCGGTGCTTTTGGAGCAGTTCTACCCAGAGGTCATGAGCGTGGTGTTTACCAGTGCCACGCTGGCGGCGGGGGAGAGCTTTGACTATTTTGCGCGGGGGAGCGGCCTGGATCTTTTGGATGATGCCTGCTGGGAGGGCGTGCAGCTGGAGTCGAGCTATGACTTTGACAGTAACATGGCCATCTACCTGCCCACGGACATGCCCGAGCCCTCTGCCCCCGGGTATAAGGACGCCCTGGAGCAGCTTATCCTTGAAGTGCATGTTGCGTTGGGTGGCAGTGTCTTGACCCTGTTCACCAACCGCCGCGACATGGAGGACCTGTATGAGCGCCTGCGGGGGCCCCTGGAAGAGGCGGGCATCACGCTGCGTTGCCAGACGCGGGGCTTCTCCGCCAAGCGCCTGCGCGATGAGTTCCTGGAGAATGAGAGCCTGAGTCTGTTCGCGTTGCGCTCCTTCTGGGAGGGCTTCGATGCGCCGGGTGACACGCTGCGCTGCGTCATTATCCCCAAGCTGCCCTTTGGCAAGCCAAGCGACCCGTTGCTGCAGGAGCGCCAGCTGCGGGAAGACAACGTGTGGCGTCGCTATTCGCTGCCGGAGGCGATCATCGACCTGAAGCAGGCGGCAGGGCGGCTGATACGCTCGTCTACCGACCGGGGAGCCCTGGTGCTGGCGGATTCGCGACTGCTTTCCAAGGGGTATGGGAAGCGCTTCTTGGAGGCGCTGCCCTCGCAGCAGCGCTATATGCTTGACAGCGCTGCCATCGCCGAGGCCCTGCGCCGCTGGTGACGGGCTCGCCAAAGAGGCGCCGGAACTATTTTTGGTAGAGCAAGGCAGGGTGGTTGCGTTTGCCTGCCTTGAAATCGGCCACCGTGTCTATATTCTCAAAGATAAAATCGTTGATAAGGTCTATACGGATCCGATTGAACATAAAAGACCCCTCAGAGAGGGTGTTGCTCCACCTCTCCTCTTGGTGCGAAGACGCTGTCGATGAGGCTTCTGATAATGGCAGAGGAGCTGCTCAATCCACCCTTGAATCTCCTGTTATCAAGATAGGTTCGCAACCATTCAACCTGCTCCCTCCGCAAGGTGATGCAGACAGGGACAAGATCCTCGCCCGATGAAGGACGGCCCGGCCTCCTCTTACCAGGTGTAATTACTGTTCTTGTAGTAGCCATGCTTTTCTCCCTATAAAAATTAATTATATAATTAATTAAAATGATTATGTTCCCGTTACTTGGAAAAGCAAGGAATAGAGCATTACCAGGAACAGGGCATTACCAGGACAATAAATGAAGGCATCCTCTCTGAGAACGGACTCCTGTCAGAGAGGATGCCTTTCATCCAAAAGGGACTTGAACAGCGCACCGAACGTATCTGCACTATCTACACTATCTGCACTGTCTGCACTGTCTGCACTGTCTGCAAGTACCTTTGATGTGCGCTGTCCTAATCAACCACTACTTCATCCACCACTACTCCATAGACGGCGTAGATATAGGGCTCGCTCCCCGAGGCAAGCTCGGGCAGTACGGTAGAGCCAGCGCCGATGTCACTCACCTTCATCTTGCCGGTCTTGAGCAGGAACGTCTGCTCGACCTGGGATCCATCTGCATAATGGACGGTCAGTTTCAGGCTTGCGTCATTCAGCACATCAAGGGACTGCTGCCAGGCTGCGCGCAGGTCCTGGTTCCACACAGCGCCAGATGCCAAGTCCTGGGGAGAGAGCCAGAACTCGAACCTGATCTCTGTCAGATCAAGGCCACCAGCCTGTGGGGCAACCAGCACAGAACAACTTGAGCCCAGTAGTCGGGTGGCGGCGGCAGTATGGGTGATCTTATCGTCGCTGGTCTCGATGGCACTTTCTGCTTCAAAGGAACCTCCAAGCTTAGCGGCGATTGCCCCAAACGCCTCATCCCTTGCCGTATCAAAGGCAGCAGGATCAGAGGAGGGGGTGAATTCTTGTTCAGCATGGATGCCTATCTGGCCTTTGCTGAGCTCGAAATCTATCTGGACGATACCTTCTCCCTCAACATTGAACATGCAGCCGGTATACATACCCGTGTCAAGACTTGCCGAGCCACCCTCCAAGACACCAAAGGCGACTATATCGTCGCTGCTTGCAAACATGGTTCCTGACTCAGCCGCGTAGGCAGAGATGGTGAAGGGGATCCCCTTTGTTTGCGCCCCTCCGCTGTTTTGCGGGCTGTTCAGGTTGACGAGAAAACCGCCGGCAAACACAAGGGCGAACACTACAGCTGCTGTCGCCGCACTCCGGGAGAGCACAAAGCTGAGGCGCGAACGTTGCCGTTTTTGTCGTACTGGCCGCTCTGCTGCCTGCGCGCCAGCCCTACTGGCTACTGCCTGGGTGCTGAGTTCGCGGGCTTCAGCAAGTACCTTGCCCTTCAGGTAGGCAGGCGGTTCTATCAGTTCCATCATTTCTGAGTAGTTGGGTTGGTGCTCCATAGTCAGTACCTCCTAATGATGACTTGAGTCGCTCGCGCGCGCGTTGCAGGCGAGAGCGTATGGTTGATGATTCGCTGTCAAGGATGTGCGCTATCTCTTCAGTGGAGTAGCCCTCGTAGTAATACAGGTGGATGACAGCACGCATGTTCTCAGGCAGGGTCTTCAGCGCCGTGGCAAGATCATGCGCGGCCTCCTGAGCCCCCAGGCTGTTCTCGCCGGGCTCTTCTTTCAGGTCTTCGATGCTGGTGATCCTTCTTTTCCAACTTGAACGTCTCAGGTCGCGACAACAGTTGAGAGTGACCCTCAGCAGCCACGCTTTGAGATGCTCGCTTTCATGGAAGGCCCCCGTATGCTTGAAGAGACGGATGAAGACCTCCTGGTAGACGTCCTCAGCGTCTGTCTTTGAAGTGGTCTGCGCAAAAGCCAACTTGTAGACAGCGCTGCCCCAGAGGTCCATCGCCTGTTTGAGGAACTGTTCTGTGCGATAATCCTGGCCAGTCTTTATCGTCATTTTCTCACCTCCCTATTAATAACACGAAACGGAGGTGGAATCCGTCTCAAATTCCTTTCCGGGATTGTATCTCTGCTATGCTGTCTTGTGACAAAACGTGACAAAGGGGCATGACAAAGGGGACGGTCCCTTTTGTCAAGTCAAGAGGGTGGACATGACAAAAGGGACCGTCCCCTTTGTCACCCTTTGTCATCACCCATTGTCAAGTGAGGAGAAGCATGAACATCCTGGTTTTGGGAAGCGGTGGCAGGGAGCACGCGCTTGTGGTGTCGCTGGCGCAGTCACCTGCAAGTGAGACCATCTTTGTGGCTCCGGGTAACGGGGGATCCGCTCCGGGGGCTCAAAACGTCGCGTTGGACATCATGGACGGCGACGCAGTGGCAACCTTTGCCTACGAGCATGGCGTGGAACTGGTGGTTGTAGGGCCGGAGGCCCCGCTGGTTGCGGGAGTTGCCGATGTGGTCCGCAGTGCCGGCATCCTCTGCTTTGGGCCGGGGGCTGATGGCGCCCGCATGGAGGGCAGCAAGCAGTTCAGCAAGGAGTTCATGCTGCGCCATGACATTCCCACGGCGGCCTTTGCCAGCTTCACCAGCGAGGCTGAGGCGCTGGCCTACCTTAAGCGTCAACAGGCGCCGGTGGTGGTCAAGGCCGACGGCCTGGCGGCTGGCAAGGGCGTGACGGTCGCCGCCAGCTTAGAGGAGGCCGCAGCTGCGGTGCAGGAGTGCTTTGCAGGACGCTTTGGCGAGGCAGGCGCCACCGTGGTGATAGAGGAATGCATGAGCGGCCCGGAGTGCTCGCTTCTCGTGTTCACTGACGGGCACGCGACCCTGCCCATGGCCTGCGCGCAGGACCACAAGCGCGCCTATGAGGGCGACACCGGGCCAAACACCGGTGGTATGGGGGTGTATTCGCCCGTGCCCGTGGTGACCGACGCGGAGTACGCAGCCATGCTGGCGTGCATGGAGCGGACCGTGGCGGGGCTGGCCAGCGAGGGCATCGACTACCGCGGCGTGCTGTATGGCGGCTTCATGCTCACCACGCAGGGCCCCAGGATGCTGGAGTTCAACGCCCGTTTTGGCGACCCGGAGACCCAGGTCATCCTGCCGCGGCTGAAGACCGACCTGCTGGAGGTCCTGCTCGCGGTTGCCGCCGGCGATGCCTCTGGTATCAAGCTGGAATGGGACGATCGCTGGGCGGTCAGTGTGGTGCTTGCCAGCGCCGGCTACCCTGGCGATTACGAGAAGGGCAAGCCCATCAGCGGCCTTGCAGCTGCTGAGAAGCTGGAGGGTGTGGTGGTCTACCACGCCGGTACCAGGCTTACGGAAGACGGCACGGTGGTGACCGCCGGGGGGCGGGTGCTCAACGTCACAGGGCTGGGCGTCAGCTTTGAGCAGGCGCGCGACCGCGCCTACGCTGCCTGTGGGCTGATAGGTTTTGAGGGCATGTGGTGCCGCAGCGACATAGGCGCCCGTGCGCTGGGCTAGGGACGTCTGAGACCGCGCGCAATCTCGCATTGCCTAAGGAAGAAGAGCAGGCACGGAAGAGTGGGGACACCCGCCCCCCGTCATTGCGAGCCCTGACAGCCTGCACACAACTCCCGTCATTGCGAGGAGCGCTTGCGCGACGTGGCAATCTACGGAAGCGGTCAGGGATCAGTGACGTTGACACAGCGCACAGACTCACATTATGACAAAGGGGACGGTCCCTTTTGTCATAACATGACAAAAGGGACCGTCCCCTTTGTCATGCCCTTTGTCATGAAGCCCGGGGTGACAGAAGCAAGCCCAGGGTGACACCTAGTAGCGGGTGGCGATGCGCGCGATGAGGTCCACCGTGGCGTCGATGCCAAAGCTCGAGCTTGACACCGAGAGGTGGTAGTTCGCGGCCATGCCCCACTTCTGGTCGGTCCGCTGCTCATAGAAGACCGCACGCTGGCGGTCGGTCTTGCGGATCCGCGCCTCAGCGTCGTGCTCGCTGAGACCGTTGCGTTCCATGACGCGCTTGACCCGCGCATCCCATTCTGAATGGATATAGACATTGAGCAGGTCGGGGTAGTCCGCTAGGACATACTCGGCGCTGCGCCCCACTATGACGCAGGGCCCTTCGCTTGCGATCTGCTTGATGATGCGCGCCTGCGTCAGGAAGATGCGGTCATGCAGGGGCAGGCTGTCCTCGTCCTTGCCCACCACGGTGTTGGCGTAGCTCATCAGGCTTGAGAACACCCCGTGGATGCCCTCGCCGCCCTCTTTGACAAGGTCCTCGTCGAACCCACCCTCCTTGGCGGCCCGCCTGACTATGTCCTTATCGTAGAAAGCATAACCCAGCTGCCTTGCGACGCGCTCCCCGATCTCGCGCCCGCCGCTGCCGTACTGCCTGCTGATGGTGATGATGCGCTTTGTCATACTGTGTCAAGCCACCTGTCGTCGGTTTTGCTACACTTCGACCAATCGAACCCAAGTTTACTGTACCATAATCAGGCAATGTTTTGACGATTACGCGGAATAGAGCGAATGGAGCCGGTGTGGCCGAGCGCGTGCAGAGAATTGACCACGATAAGGACGGGAAGCCCAGTGTGGCGACCGAGGGTGTCACAGCGGCGCCTGAGGACCCGACCATCAGCCGGCGCGGGTTCCTCACCGGCGCGCTGGGAGCCGGCGCTGCGGTAGTTGCCGCAGGCAGCGAGGCGCTTTTGGCTGGCTGCAGCCCTTCCAAGAAGGAGCCGGCGGAGCAGGAGCTTGTCTCCCATGCGGTTGCAGACAAGGATGTTCCGGTCATGCAGGTGCTGGAGGAGCAGGTATTAGAGGGTACAGGCTTTGAGGAGGCCCCGTTTGGGGACTATCTGGAGCTCATCGATACCTTTGACCTGCCAGTAGGCTCACTTGCGTTCCAGGTGGATTCCGAGCTGGTACTGACGCTGTTGCCAACCAAGGAGAGTGACAGCCTGCGGCAGATCGGCCTACTCGACCTGAACACCGGGGAGCTCTCCGTGTTGGTTGAGAGCCCCATGGAGAAAGGGCGCAACGTGGTCATCTACGATGCGCGGGCATCCAAGACGCGGCTTATCTGGGTGGAGCTCGACCTGGGGACCTTTGGTTGGAAGACCTATGTCGCAACCATTTTAGGCAAGGTCATAAGCAGCGCATCGCTGGTAGAGGAAGGCGACCTTGACTACGAGCCGCCCATGCTGGCGGTTGCCGGGGACAAGGTGTATTGGACGGTCATGCCCAATGCCGAGGGGAAGGCCCGACAGGAGGACTCCTATCTGCGCATGATCCCTGGTACGCAGGTGCTGGGTTTTGGACAGGTGACACCGCAGACCCTGCTCACCTCGCATGGTCGCATGTGTACCAACCCGCTGGTCACCGAAGGCATACTCACGGTAACCCCCCGCGTCGATACAACAAACGTCTACCACCAGCTGACGGCGATAGACTGCAAGACCGACAAGGTGATTGCTTTCCAGGTCCTACCGCAGTCGATGAAGGTCAGTGATGCCCTGTACTACCGCGATGGCTTTGTCTTCAGTATCGATGCGAACTACAACTACGCTGGTGGACTGAGGTATTTTGGGATATACCAACAACTGCCCGAAGGCGACTACCTGCACATCAGCAAGCCGCCGACCAATGCCATAGTGCAGATCGATAACGTCATATACACAAAATCCACCAACAGCATACTGGGGGTCGACACGTTCAAGCATAAGCTGCTGATTGTGCGGACACCTCCGCTGTGCTCGGACTATGGCGAGGCGATGGTGGGTTGGGGCGTTCAGGAGAGGCTGGTGACCTGCAGCATCCGCATGAGGACCGGCGGCAAGGGGCCTGAAGCCGTGATGATACGTGTCTTCAACAAGAAACAGCCGCCTGAGGAAGAGCCTGCGGAGGAACCCGGGCCCACGTAGGCCGATGAGGCTGTACCCGCGGAAGAGCCTGCGGAGGAACCCGGGCTCACGTAGGCCGATGAGATGAAGGGAAGCATGATGGGACTGGTCGATGAGATACAACCGGATGCGCAGGGCAAGGTGCGCGACCTGTATGACCTGGGGGACAGGCTGCTCTTTGTAGCCTCGGACCGCATATCGGCGTTCGATTTTGTCTTGCCTGACAGCATCCCCTACAAAGGCGAGGTGCTCACCCGGCTCTCCCTGTTCTGGTTCCAACTGCTGGCCGACGTCACAGACAACCACCTCATAAGCGCTGACTGTGCGGATCTTCCCGCGCGTTTCGCGCCCTATGCAAAAGAGCTGACCGGCCGTTTCATGCTGGTGAAGAAGGCGCAGATGTTTCCCGTCGAGTGTATTGTGCGCGGTTATCTGACCGGCAGCGGCCTTAAGGAGTACCAGCGCCAGGGCAGCGTCTGCGGCATAGCCCTGCCCGCGGGCCTGGTGGATGGGAGCCGTCTTTCTTCTCCTCTGTACACCCCTTCGACCAAGGCCGACATAGGAGATCACGATGAGAACGTGGACTATGCCTATACCGAGGCGCTGTTGGGGGTCGCGGATGCCGCGGAGCTGCGCGAGCGGGCGTTGGCCGTGTATACGGCGGCGCATGACTATGCGGCGGGGCGCGGGATCATCATTGCGGATACCAAGTTCGAGTTTGGGCGTGTCGACGGTGCTATAGTGCTGGCAGATGAGGTGCTGACGCCGGACTCCTCACGGTTCTGGCCGCAGGATGGGTATGAGCCGGGGCGGAGTCAGGCGAGTTTCGATAAGCAGTATGTGCGGGACTGGCTGGTTGCGAACTGGGATATGCAGGGGCAGCCGCCGCGGTTGCCGCGTGAGGTGATCGAGGCGACCTCAGCAAAGTATATCCAGGCCTATGAACTGATCACAGGCACTGGATTCGAGCCGCTGGGGTATAGTGTTTGAAGCAAAACAAGCCTGAGTGCAGCTGACGTGTAACCTGAGGGTCGACAGGCGTTCCTCAAGGGCCGACAGCCGCTGATAAAGAGAGTTTGAAGGAGTTCATACATGGCAACAAGGAATCCGATGAACCAACGCTACCAGGGGGAGGGCCCAAGCGGGCAGACGCGGAAGTCCGCGGCGAGCGCCAAGCCGGTGTCACAGGCAGCCGGGTCGGTCTATATCAAGAAGAAGCCGGTGACCGAGGCTGAGAAACGGGCTGCGAGGAAGGCCCGCGAGAAGGAGATGGCGGCCAAGGCGAAGCTCAAGGACGAGAAGGCGAAGGCGCGGGAGGCGAAGGCCGAGAGGGCCGCTGCTGTGGCAGCCGGCGAGATGACCGCAGAAGAAGCCGCTGAGGCGGCTACGGCAAAGACAACCACTGGCACTGGTGGTGACAGCCTGTTGGAGAAGTTCCGGAAGTTCTTTGAAGGCCTTGTCAAGAGCCAGGTTCCCGGCACTTCACCCATGGCCCTGGAGTATAAGAAGTGGCGGAAAGTCTACTGGGGCCTGCTTGGCGTTGGTGTTGCATCGTTGGCAGTCTCCTTTATGTTCACCAGTTTTGGGAATAACTCCA
>Ga0082212_10003590_pt1 | contig 21918 bp, 20 predicted proteins | sample TergutNt197P3_FD_71548 | JGI IMG/M metagenome (GOLD analysis project Ga0082212, IMG submission 71548) | Neocapritermes taracua P3 segment gut microbial communities from Petit-Saut dam, French Guiana - Nt197 P3 | ecosystem: Host-associated > Arthropoda: Insects > Digestive system > Gut ...
CAGTCTGACGACATTGGCGGCTGGGTACAAGGCGCCAGCGCCACATGGCCGCTGGATGTACAGCGGGCCGGTAACTATGCCGTAACCGTATACGCCGCCGCGCCGGACGGCATGGGCGGTATTGTGGGCATGAACTTTATCCACATGCTTCACCCCTTTGAAGTGGTACCCACCGGCGACTGGGGCAACTACGCGCCCAATGACGCAGGTATCATTGGCTTAAGACAAGGTGCCTACGATTTGATGCTGCAAGGAATTGAATACAACGACAACTGGATGATGAACCTTCACCAAATTGTGCTAACCTATGTAGGTGACTTTGGCCCAACCCTGGTGGTTGACGGCGAAACCACCCTGCCAGTATCCGGCGCGGTTACCATTGGCGGCGCTGTGGTAGAAAACAACTGGCGCAACGTAGGCGGCTGGAGAAGGGGCTATGGCGTTGAGTTTACCTTAGACGTGGTAAATGGCGGCGACTTTGACATTTACCTTAACCATGCCGGCGGCGGCGGAACAGGCGGCCCGGTAATACGGCAGGCGACGCCCATGCCGGGAGGGAGATAGACATGATCGACTTTTGCGACGTCTATAAGATATACCAGATGGGCGATCATGCCGTCCATGCTCTGGACGGAGTCTCCATGCATATAAACGAAGGGGAATTCGTGGCTATCGTGGGGGCTTCCGGCTCCGGCAAGAGCACCTGTATGAATATTATCGGCTGCCTGGACGAGCCCAGCTACGGCCAATATATACTGAACGGGCGCGACGTCAGCCACCTCTCCGGCAACGAATTAGCCAATATCCGCAACCGGATGCTGGGCTTTGTCTTCCAACAGTATAATCTCATCGCCAAACTTAATGTGCTGGAGAACGTGGAGCTGCCCTTGCTTTACGCTGGGGTAAGCAGCGTGGAGCGGCGCATGCGGGCGCGGGAATCCCTGGCGCGTGTCGATCTTTCCGACAAGCTAAAAAATCTGCCCTCCCAGCTTTCCGGCGGACAGCAGCAACGGGTATCGATAGCCCGCGCTTTGGTAAGCCGGCCTAAGGTGATACTGGCCGACGAGCCTACCGGCGCCCTGGACAGCAAAACCGGGCAGGATATGATGTATCTCTTGCGGCAGCTAAATAGAGAAGGCCATACCATCGTGCTGATCACCCACGAAGAAAATCTGGCGGCCCAGGCCCAGCGCATGGTGCGCTTAAGCGATGGAAAAATCATCGAGCAATGCAAAATGAGCCAGGTGGAAGGAGGGGGATTATCACATGAAACTGTTACAATCGCTGATATTAGCCCTCAAGAGCATCTTAGCCAATAAGCTGCGTTCCTTTTTGACCATGCTGGGCATCATCATCGGTGTGGCGGCGGTGATCATATTGGTGGGACTGGTCAGCGGTTTTTCCAACAATATAACCTCCTCTTTCGCCCGCTTGGGTACCAATACCATCAATGTGATGATCATGCGGGGCGGGGCGGTAGATGTGCAGGATATGGAGGCTTTTGCCCTGGAGCGCGGCGAGTATTTCAGCGCTTATTCCCCCAATGTGTCCATGAACAATGCCACGGTAAAAAACCGCGCCGAGAGCATCACCAGCAATATCAGCGGCGTTAACGAGATGGCGGAGCTGATCGACAGTATCGAGCTGGCTAACGGGCGCTTCATCTGCTATATGGATTGCGAAAGCCGCCGCCGCGTCTGCGTGATCGGCTCTTATATAGCAAATGAGCTTGCGGTGGGCCTGGGCGACAGTATGCGCATCAACGGCTATCATTTTGACGTGATCGGCGTGACGGAGCAAAAGGATGGCGGAACAGCCGGTTCCGGCGATGATGTTATCTATTTACCCTATACCACCACAACCCGGCTAGGCCGCAGCCAGGTAAGCAACTATAAACTGATGGTAGGGGATCTCGGCCGGGTCAGCGAAGCCAGCGATGCTCTGACCGATTATCTTACTGAAACCACGGGCTCGGCCAACAATTTCCGCATAATATCTGCGCAGGCCATGACCGATACGGTCAACGAGCTAACGGGCACCCTCTCTTTGGTGCTGGTGGGTATAGCCGGTATATCATTGCTGGTGGGCGGTATCGGCATTATGAATATCATGATAGTTTCCGTTACCGAGCGCACACGGGAAATCGGTATACGTAAATCCATCGGCGCCAAGCAGCGTGATATTATGAGCCAGTTTCTGATCGAAGCCGTGGTGACCAGCGCTTTAGGGGGGATGCTGGGCATTGGGGCAGGCATCGGCTTATCCCTGCCTTTAGGCAGCTTGATCGGGCTGACTGCCGCTGTTTCCCCCCTGGCGGTGGGAATAGCCTTTGGGGTTTCCGCGGGCATCGGCATCATCTTCGGCTATTTTCCGGCCCTGCGCGCCGCGCGCCTAAATCCTATAGACGCTTTACGCTATGAATAAGAACAAGGAGGTAGAAATCATGCCTATCATCAAAAAAATCGTTAACCGGCTGTTTTTGACGCTGGTGTTGGCGCTGGCGGTGGCAATCCTGGCAGGATTGGCGCTTGCGGAAAATGCCGCAGCCGCCACGGCGGATGATCTTACCATCAAGCAGACCCTGCAGGCGCTGGATATATTGCCGCCGGATGGTCAGACCGCCGCCATATTCGATAGAGCTGCCTGCGCCTGTATGCTGGTACAAAGCTCCGCCGCCCGCAATACGGTTTCCGAGGTTGGCAGCATTTCCCCCTTTGCCGACGTGTCTTTCCGCCACCCGGCGGTCGGCTATATCCGCATCGTCAGCAAAGCCGGTTATATGAGCGCCTCTGCGGATGGCAAGTTTCATCCGGAGCAGGCGGTAGACGGCGGCGCGGCGGTCCGTGCCCTGCTGGCTCTCTTGGGTTATAGCCGCGAGCAGTACGGGGTGGATCAGTGGCAATTTGCCGCCTCCTTGGGCTTGCTGGACGAATTGAACATCACCGCCAGTCACAACCTGAGCTGGCAGCAAGCAAACCGTCTCTTCTACAATGCCCTCTTAGCCGTTAACGCCGGCGGGCGGACGCAAATCGAGACCTTGGGCTTTACCCTGCAAAACGGCGCTATAGATATGCAGAGCATCATTGCCGGCGCTTCCGAGGGTCCGCTAACCATCCTTACCGCCAACTGGCATGTAAATACCGGCCTGCAGGCAGACACCCTTGCCGTGTACCGCAACGACGGCGTGAGCTCCCTTAGCGCACTGCAAACCCATGATGTGGTCTATTACAATATAGGCATGAACACAGCCTGGGCTTATTCGGACAAAGTCAGCGGGGTGTTTAAAGCGGCCTTGCCCAGCCGTTTGAGCCCTGCTTCCGTAAATATCTCCGGCATGAATTACGAGCTCTCCCCCACCGCCGCCCTCAAGCTGGCTTCCTCCGGCGTCGCATATGGGGAGACCCTTATACTGCTGCTGGGGCCGGACGGTAAGGCGGCGGATTATCTGCGCCGGGATGAGCTGGCCTATGACGTAATAGGCTTCGCCACCGCCGCCGATAAGTTTGTGGGCACGGACGCGGATGGCAAGGAATACAACGGCTATAGCATCACCCTGATAACGGTGGATGGCAGCGTGCTCACCTACGAGGTAAAGCGCAATTACAGCAACCTGGTGGGGCGCTTGGTGCGATTGAGCTATAGTAACGGCGAGAGCAGCCTTTTTCTGCGTACGGCCAGCAACTTGCGAGGCAAGGTGGACGCTGCCAGCCTGCTTTTAGGAGATATGAAGCTGGCGGCGGATATACGCATTATGGAAGTATACGGCAACGGCGCCTATGACGCCACCTACCTGAGCCGCCTGGACGGAATATCCTTAAGTGAAGGCAAGGTGCTGCATTATACCAGAAACAGCGAGGGAGCTATCGGCTCCATGTTCATTTCCGGCGTCACCGGGGATCTGCTGCAATACGGCATCATCCTCGATCTTAGCGAAACATGGCCTGTTACCAACACCGATGAAAGCGGACGGCAGACCATTAGCGGCCAGCTTTCCGGCAGCTACAGCCATCTCATCAACGGTAAGAATGGCAGTAGCAGCGTTATCGGCGCGGTGCTTCATGGCAAAAAGGGCCCGGCGGCCTTCGTGTTCAAGAACGGCCAGTTGAGCAGCCTCAAGGCCTTGGAAAAGCTCAGTAAAGTAACGCTGTACGAATCCGGCTATGTGCTGGATAGATCCGGCGAGCGCTACCTGCTGAGCAGCGCCGCGAGCATCTATCAGATGAGCGGCGGCGAATACAAGCTGCTTTCCATAAAGCAGGCCCTGGAACTGAAGACCACTTTTTCGGCTTATTATGATAAGCCGGAAAGTGATGGCGGCAGGATACGCATTCTGATCGCGGAGTAGAGCGAAAAATAAAGCTTGGTCACTTATACAGTAACATGATATTAGCGGGGGCGACGCCAAGTTCGGCGGGAAACTGCCCCCGCTTTTTTTCTTTGGGGATGATCCAGCAGATATCCTGCGCTTCGGCAAGCTGGTTTTCATAGCGAAATTGTAAATTGTACTCGAACGGCCCTTCAATCTCATCTGCTAAGCGTACCGCAAAGCGGTTTTGTTCGCTGTTCGCTTCGAAATAACGCGCTCTGACGCCGATGGCGACAAGATCATCCCGCACAGGCGTCGCTGTGGTGAAGTGTATGCCCCAGGCGGGAACGTCAACAGCATGCTCCCCCGCTTTTTTTGCCCCGACAATGTTCTTGCAACCGGTAAGTAAGGCGGCTTGTTTGCTCTGGGGGTCGTCAAAAAGCTCCTTGGTCTCCTGATGGGCAATGAGCTTCCCCCTATCGAGCAGGGCTATTTTACTGCATAACTGATAAGCCTCCCCCAAACTGTGGGTAACCAAAAGCGTATCTTTGCCGAAGCGTGCGAGCAGCTTTTTGGTTTCAACTTGCAGCGAAGAGCGTAAATGGCTGTCTAAGGCGCTGAAAGGCTCATCCAGTACCAGCAGATCCGGGTCGCCGGTTAAAATGCGCGTCAAAGCCACACGCTGTTGCTGACCGCCGGAAAGCTGACCCGGAAGATGCGCTTCCAGCCCGCTCAGTTGCATCAATTCGATCATCTCATGCAGTAAACGCTCTTTTTTTAGCTTATCTTTTTCGCTATACAACCCGCACAGGATATTTTGTTTTACGGTCATATGGGGAAAAAGCGCGTAATTCTGGAACAAATACCCGATACGCCTTTGCTGAGGCGTAAGGTTAATATGACGCTCCGCGTCAAAGAGGATCCTGCCGTTCAGGATGATTTTACCTTTATCCGGCTTGACGATCCCGGCAACGCACATCAGCGTCACACTTTTTCCGCTGCCCGAAGCGCCCAATAAGCCGGAAATACCGCCCTTTGTTTCCAAAGAAACGTCTAAAAAGAAATCACCCAGCCTTTTTTGGATGTCGACATAAAGGCTCATTTTGCCACCGCCTTTTTGTCGCGTCTTTCCAGCATGTTTACGGCAAGTAAAACCGCCGCGCTGATAGCCACGTTGATCACAACCCATCTGAAGGCAGCGGAATCGTTATTGGTGCGCCACAGCTGATAAACGGTGGTGGAGATGGTGGCTGTTCTTCCGGGAATGTAGCCTATGAGCATACTGGTGGCGCCATACTCGCCCAGGGCGCGGGCAAAAGCCAGCACCGTGCCTGCCAGCATGCCCTGGCGGCATACCGGCATACGGATGCGCCAGAATATATAGGTGTTGCTGAGGCCCAGGGTCTGCCCGGAATAGGCCAGTGTTTTGTCGAAGCTTTCGAACGCTCCCCGCGCCGTGCGGTACATGAGCGGAAAGGCTACCAGTACGGCGGTGAGTATGCCTCCGTACCAGGTCATCACAAATTTTATGCCGAATTGCGCCAAAAATATCCCCAACGGCCGCCGGGCGCCAAACAGCATGAGCAAAAAATAGCCGCATACCGTGGGCGGCAGCACCAGGGGCAGGGTGAGGAATACATCCAAGAAGCCCTTTAAAGCGCGGGGCAGCCTTGACGCGTAATAGGCGGCGCTAATGCCGGTAAAGAATACGAGAACGCTGCTTAGCGCTGCTATCCTCAGCGAATTTAATAGGGGATACCAATCCATAACAGTTCTCCTGCGCTGTCGTTATATTTTTGAAAAACCAACGTTTTCAAAAACAGCCATGGCTTCGGGGCCTCGCAGATAATCCAAAAACGCGCCGGCTGCTTCCATATTTCCGCTGGCTTTAAGCAGGGCAGCTGGATAAATAACGCGCCCGCACATCTCGGAAGTGGCATAAGCCATAATATCCAGCCCGGCGCTGAAAGCATCCGTACAATAGACTATGCCCCAATCTACGCTGGCCTCGATCACCTGGGTTGTTACTTCCTTGACATTCGAGCCGTAGCTAATGCTGCCGGATGCGGCTAGAGACGTTTCGTCCAGGTCGTAGTACTGCAAGATCTGCTGCGTATATTGACCTACCGGTACGTCGCTGTTGCCCATGGCCATCAAGCCACGTCCTGCTAAAAGTGCTTCCTTCATATCGTCAAAACTGCCGATATCAGCCGGGTTGCCCTGGGGAACGACCAAGGCGACACGGTTTTCCAGCAGATCAACCCTGGTATCGGTGGCTACGAAATCTAGTCCGCCCGTATTGACGCTCGCAGGAGCCGTGATATCTAGCTGATCCATCTGCCTTTGCCCTGCGGATATGAACAGATCACATTCCGCGCCTTCCTCTATCTGGGTTTTAAGTGTGCCGGAGGAATCGAAGTTGAAGGTGAGCTTTACATTTGGTTCAGCCTTAGCATATAAAGCGGCGATATCTTCCAGGGTTTCGGTGAGGGAGGCCGCCGCGAAAATGATCAGCTCGGTTTGAGAAGCGGGCTCGGAAGGGACTTGTACAGGCGGCGCTTCCGTTGATGGAGCAGGTACGTTTGGCCCAGGAGGTTGCGGCGGCGGGCTTTCTGCCGACGGGCCGCCGCAGGCGGCCGAGCTTAACGCCATAAACAGCGCCAGCACGATGAGGAGGTGTTTTTTCATTTCGATCATCCTTTCTTCTCTTGCAAGTGATATGCAGTTTTACGCTTTGCTGCCAAATATAGCAACAACTGCATAAATGCGTTATATTTATTGTAATATAACGATACGCAGAAATCAACCCTAAATTATATCTTGGCTTTCGCATCTATAAGAATCCTTATTGACTTATCGAGTTGTATTTTGGTATAATTTATTAATAACAGCACATTTTGAACGCTATATTATTGCAAAGGAGATATATTATCATGATAGATTCATATTACAAGCCTTCAGGTAAGATCCCGCTGAAGTTTTTCCTGTATTTTTTGCTGATCATGGCGATAGCTTTCCCCATATTGAGCGTAGTCTATATCTACCTTATCTATTACATACCCTTTGTTTATTTTAATTTTCTTATCACCGTGGGCTGCGGCCTTGTAGCTGGAGTTATCATGAAACACGCGATTATAGCGGGCAAAGCGAGAGGCCCATTTGTCGTCCTTATTTGCGCAATTATTGCTGTGTTTGTTCTAAAATACCTGCAATGGTGCGTGTATTTGCCTGTAATATTTTCGGATTTGTATGAGATTTTTTCTTTCAACTTCGGAGAACGGCTGTTATTCTCGCTGGAAATACTTATAAGCCCCGATGTGGTTTTGGAAGGGATAGGCGTTGTCAATGAGTATGGCGCTTGGGGTTTCTACGACGACACTGCGGTAACGGGCGTGCTGCTGACAATCATATGGGTGATAGAGTTTATTGTAATTGCCCTCCCCGCTATTTTAATGTGCAAGGATAGAGCGAAATTTCCCTTTTCCGAGGCAACAAACGCCTGGTATATTGAGTCCGATAACATTTTGGAATCGGATACGCCGGGTAATTTTGACGAGATCATAGAATACATGGAAAGGGGTAGTTTTAAAGAGCTGGTACAACTGGCCCAAACAAGAAAAACCACTGACGCGGATTTTCTTAAGCTAACATTTTATTCCCCGCCGCAACCTGCGTCCGGCGAGCCCCATTATTTGACCATCGAGCATATTACTATGGTTCTTAACAAGAAAAACGAAACGGAAAGAAAAAGCAAAACACTGGCTGAATATATAGGAATTGAAGATCAAATCGCCCAGGAAATGCTTAAGCGGCAAATAGCCGAAGAGGAAATACTCCCGTTGAGGTAGCTGTGCCACCTCAATTGACATAAGAGTCGGAGAAAGCAAGAGCTTAGCAGGCGGGAATCATGCCTTCTAGGCTCTTGATATCTTTGAGGCAACAGCCCGTACAGGATACTGTACAATATTCTGTACAGAATACTGTACAGTATCCTGTACGTGGCAAGTTTTTGCGCTGGTCAATAGTGGTCAATTATCTATATCGACAGGTAGGGGATTGTCAGGGCAGCCGATTCGTTGTATAATCAATATAGTCATTACTCAATGGGCGGTAGCACGATAATTGACCTTTGTGAATGAGGAGTTATATGACCAGAGAACACCCTTACGATGATTTGCTGGCGCGGTTGGATAACAAAAGCCTGCCCCGTCATATAGGGGTTATTATGGACGGCAATGGCCGCTGGGCCACAGCCCGTAGTCAGGTTCGCGCCTTTGGCCACAAGACGGGTGCGGAAGCTCTGCGCCGGGCGGTGGAAATTTGCCGGGAGATACATATACCGGCGTTGACCGTCTTCGCCTTTTCCACCGAAAACTGGCGGCGGCCTCCGGCAGAAGTGGATTTTCTCATGAGCCTTTTAAGCCAATACCTGAGTCAGGAACTGCCCCTGTTGCAGGAGCAGCAAATACGCCTGGCAGGCCTGGGGGATTGGAGTGTTTTGCCCGCGCCTATTCGCAAGCTATACGATAAAGTAAAAACGGCCACTGCGGATAACCGGGAAATGACTCTCAACCTGGCCGTAAATTACGGCGCGCGCCAGGAGATAGCGCAGGCGGCCCGCAAACTGGCCGAGGAAGCCTTAAGCGGGGCATTATTGCCCAAGGATATTGATGAAGACATGCTGGCCGCCCGCCTGGATACGGCAGGTCAGCCGGAATTGGATCTGCTGATACGCCCCGCCGGGGAGCAGCGCCTGAGTAATTTTCTGCTGTGGCAGGCCGCCTACGCCGAACTGTATTTTACGCCCCGGCTGTGGCCGGAATTTTCCAAGCGGGATATGCTTTCGGCTATCCTGGATTATCAAGGGCGGGAACGCCGTTTTGGAGGTATAAAATGAGAAGTCTGGATATGAAGCAAAGAGCTTTCACCGCCGTTATCGGCATACCGCTGCTGCTCATCTGCTGTTATGTGGGCAGTTGGCTGCTGGCTTTACTGTGCGCCGCTTTGGCTGTGCTGGCCGCTTATGAGCTGAATGAATTGTTCCTCCGGCGGTCGCGGGCGGTCAATTTTCCTCTGGACGCCCTGGCTGTGTTGCTGCTCACCTGGACTTTCGGACTGATCAATACTATGGTATGGCCTTTCGCCCTGGCGGTGCTTGTGGCTGTAGCGGCCTATGTTTGGTGGGCGCGCTACCAAAAGGAATCGCCCATATCCGGCTTGGCGAGGGCCGGCGCTATCCTCTATGTGGGGGTGGGTTTAGGTTCTTTGCTGGCCCTGCGCCTGGGTTATGGGGATTGGCGCTGGATATTACTGGCCCTTATCAATGTGTGGGTAACAGACAGCGCCGCCCATCTGGCGGGCAGCCGCTATGGACGCACCAAGCTGGCACCCCGCATCAGCCCTCATAAGACCTGGGTAGGAGCGCTGGCCGGGCTGGCTTGCGCCGTCCTTATCTGCGGGCTCTATATGTGTCTGGCGCTACGCATAGAATTCTTCACCGCCCTGGCGCTGGCGCTGCTTTTTTCCGTTGCCGCGCAACTGGGGGATCTGGGGGAATCTGCCTTCAAGCGCTGGGCCGGGGTCAAGGATTCCGGCCATATCTTCCCCGGCCACGGCGGTGTGCTGGACCGTTTCGATAGCCTGCTTCTCAGCGCTCCCTTGGTGCTCCTGCTGCTTTCATCAGTGTACTACGGAGTGGGTATATGAAAAGTATAGGTATATTGGGCTCTAGCGGTTCCGTCGGCCGGCAAACCTTGGAAGTCTGCCGCTGGTTCCCGGAGGAGTTGCGGGTTTGCGCCCTGGCCGCCGGCCGAAACTGGCGGCTCTTAGCCGCCCAGGCCAAGGAATTCCAACCGCAGCTGGTGGCCTTAGCCGATGAAAGTGCTTATTTAGAACTTAAAGCTGAGCTGAGCGGCTTGCCTCTGGAGATATCCGTGGGGGAGGAAGGCCTGACCGCCGCGGCTACCCAACCAGCCGCCGATCTGATCCTGTCGGCTATTTCCGGCATCGCAGGCTTAAAACCGGCTTTCGCCGCTTTGCGCGCCGCTAAGCAGCTGGCCCTGGCTAATAAAGAAGTGCTGGTAGCCGCCGGAGCTTTAGCTACGGAAGCGGCACGGGAAAGCAATACCCATATCCTGCCGGTGGACAGCGAACATTCCGCCATCTATCAATGCCTGCTGGGGGAAGCGCCCCCGGCCCAACTGATCTTGACAGCCAGCGGCGGCCCTTTCCGTCATAAGAGCGCGGAAGAACTTAAAACCGTAACAGCAGCGGAGGCTCTGCGTCACCCAACCTGGAAGATGGGGCCGAAAGTGACCGTAGACAGCGCCAGCCTGGCTAATAAAGGCTTGGAAGTGATAGAGGCGCACTGGCTATTCGGCGTGGATTATGATAATATAGAAGTGCTTATTCATCCGCAAAGCATCGTCCATTCCCTGGTGCGCTTCGCAGACGGCAGCGTCAAGGCGCAACTGGGCCCGGCGGATATGCGCCTGCCCATCCAGTATGCCCTCTTCTTCCCGGCGCGCCCCCCAAACCCGGCGGAAACCCTGGATCTAGCGGCTAGCGGCTCCCTGGATTTCGCCCGGCCGGATCAGGAACGTTTCCCCGCTTTAGCGCTAGCTTACGCGGCGGGCCGGGCCGGAAACAGTTATACCGCCGCCTATAATGCCGCCAACGAGGTGCTGGGCGCGGCCTTTTTGGACGGGCGTATCCCCTTTATGGCTATCGGCGCGGGGCTGGAGACGGCCCTGGAAGCGCATGAACCACGTAAGCTGAAGGATACCGGCGATGTGCTGAACATGGATGAAGAGACCCGCCTGTATGCGGAACAGTTTGTAGCGCAAAATTTGCTGTAACACAGAGAGGAGAAAATTTATGCCTGTACTAGCGGCAATACTGGTCTTCTGCCTGCTGATTTTAAGCCACGAATTTGGCCATTTTATCATGGCCAAATTCAGTGGGATATATGTCTATGATTTCAGCTTAGGCATGGGCCCCAAATTATTCAGCATAAAGGGGAAGGAAACAGAATATATACTGCGGCTTTTTCCCATCGGCGGCCATTGCCTGATGATGGGGGATGACGAGGAATCGGAAGACCCGCGCTCTTTCAATAAAAAGAAAGTATGGCGGCGCATCACGGTCATTCTCGGCGGGCCGGTAATGAATTTCCTCACCGCCGTGCTCATTTTCGTTATCCTATTTATGATGATGGGTACCGCTTCCACCACCAACGAGGTGGGGGATCTGATAGAGGGCCAGGCGGCGGAGGCGGCCGGTCTGCTGCCCGGGGATTTGATTATCGGGATAAACGGGCTGCCGGTAAGCGCCTGGGCCGATATCGGCCCGGCTGTGGCTCTGCATGAGCCGGGGGAGCCTATGAATGTGGTTGTGGACCGGGAAGGCCGGGAAGTCTCCCTGACCATACATCCCTATCTAGAGGAAGAAAGCGGGCGCTGGCTGATAGGCATTTACCCGGCAGTGGTACGGCAGAATTTCTTTACCGCCATCGGTCTGGGGGTAAAACAATCCTTCCTTTTCACCAAGGACCTAATATTGGCTTTGGCGGGCATGGTGGCCGGACAGGTAGAGCCGGATGTGACCGGCCCGGTAGGGGTGGTCACCATAATCAGCGAAGCCACCACCTACGGCCTGAAATCCCTGCTGTTCATCACCGCCATTCTATGCGTGAACCTGGCCGTGATCAATCTGCTGCCCATACCGGCCCTGGATGGCTCCCGCGTGGTCTTTTTGCTGGTGGAAGGGTTGCGCGGTAAGCCCCTCAATCGTCAGCGCGAGGGCATGGTGCATTTCATCGGCTTGATGATGCTGTTTGCTTTGATCATCGTGATAACATTCAAAGATATCATGCGCTTAATAGGGGGATGAGCATGGCTAAGCTCTGTGAGCCCAGGGCCAGCCGTTCCCTGATGATAGGTAATATACGGGTGGGGGGCGGGGCGCCCCTTTCCATACAATCCATGAATAATACCCGTACCGCCCATGTGGCGGCCACCTTGGCCCAGTTGCGGGAGCTTGCCGCCGCCGGTTGCGATATCGGCCGTCTGGCCGTGGCGGACGCGGCGGATGCGGCGGTTTTGCCGGAGATAATACGCCTAAGCCCTCTGCCCCTGGTAGCTGATATACACTTCGATCACCGGCTGGCCCTCCTGGCTATAGAAGCGGGCGTGGCCGCTTTGCGCCTCAACCCCGGCAATATCGGGGGCAGGGAGCGGGTGATCCAAGTAGCCGAAGCGGCCAAAACCGCCGGCATACCCATTCGCGTGGGCGTGAACGGCGGTTCTTTAGAAAAAGATCTGCTTAAGAAATATGGGGGAGTAACAGGGGAGGCGCTGGTGGAAAGCGCGGGCCGTCATATAGAAATGCTGGAAGACGCGGGTTTTTTCTCCATCAAGATATCCCTTAAAGCCAGCCGCCTGCCGCCTATGCTGGATGCTTACCGGCAAATGGCCGCTCTTTGCGATTACCCGCTGCATATCGGAGTCACGGAAGCCGGCTTGCCGGGTAGGGGCAGCCTTAAATCCGCCTTGGGTATCGGCATACTGCTGGCGCAGGGCATCGGCGATACCCTGCGCGTATCCCTCACCGGCGACCCGCTGGCAGAAGTCCGGCTGGCCCTGGATATCTTGCGGGCGCTGGAACTCAGGCCAGGCGGCGTGGAGGTCATCTCCTGCCCTACCTGCGGCAGGAGCGATATCGACGTGAGCGCGCTGGCTTTGGCCGTGCAAAAGGAGGCGGAGAGCCTTAACCCGGTTAAGCCCCTGACCATAGCCGTAATGGGCTGTGCCGTTAACGGCCCCGGCGAGGCGCGGGAGGCGGATCTCGGCCTGGCGGGAGGCAAAAACGGCGGCGTGCTGTTCGCCCAAGGCGAGGTGATAGGACGGTACGGCGAGCGGGAAATGCTGCCGGAGCTGCTGAGCAGGATGTGGGAGCTTATAGGAGAAAATGGAAGGGGCTGACGCATTGCCCCTTTAATCCGGCAAGGTCAGGATCAGAGGCTTATCCTCCATAACTACCACGGTATGTTCAAACTGAGCCACCGCGGAACCGTGGGGCGTTTTGAGGGTCCAGCCGTCGGCCTTCTCCTCCACATACTGTTCTTTCTCCGAGATAAAGGGCTCTATGGCCAGTGCCATGCCCTTTTGCAAAAGGCGTTTGTCGCGCTTATCATAGTAATTGCTTATACTTTCCGGCTCGTCGTGCAAAGTCAGGCCCACGCCGTGACCGCATAGGTTGCGTATGGTATTATAACCATGTTTATGGGCCTCTTTTTCTACTGCCAGACCGATACTGTTTAGGGGATAGCCGCTGCGCGCAACGGCGCAGGCCCTGTTCAGGGCCCGCTCGGCGCAATCCAGCAGCTTGAGCGTACCGGTTTTTACCGGAGGCACGGGGAAGGTAGCCGCGGTATCTCCAAAAAAGCCGTCTTTTTCGGCGGAAACATCGATATTCACCGTATCCCCCCGGCAGATGACGCGGGGACCCGGTATGCCGTGAGCTACTTCCTCGTTCACGCTGATGCAGGTATGACCGGGAAACTTGTAGCAGGCAATAGGGGCGGAACGCGCGCCATAACTGGTCAGCAGCACGCGGCCGATCTCATCCAATTCCTTTGTGGTGACGCCTGGTTCTATAGCCCGCCCCATCCTCTGCAACACAATAGCCACTATACGGCATATTTCCTGCATGCCGTCAAATTCCGCCGCACTTTTGATTATCATATATCTATTTTCTCTACCCTTTAGTTTTAGATTTTGCCAAAATCATTATAGCACAACCGATATGGAAATAGTAGCCCTCTTCTTCAGAAAAAACAAAAAGCAGGTTTTTTATTTTTCATCGCGAATATTTTATTTCTAATTTATACGGTAGAAGGAGGGACGGCCCATGATAGATCACGTACCCGGAAGCAACGGTGAAGAAATGATATTGGTGGAAGTGGCGCCGCGGGATATCGATTTTTTCAACAAGCTTCTGGAAGGTTACGATAACATGGCTTTGGTGACCACGCTGGACGCCAGGCTGGGTCAGTTAGCCTTATGGGTGACTAAGCACGCCAAAAAAGATGTGCTGGCCATCCTAAAATGCCTGCCCGTGCCGGTCCACGTACTAGAGGCCAGAGGCTAAATGTCCGCTAAACAATAGAGGAAACAGAAAATTTATGTCGAAAATAGAAATAGATATGATTATCCGCACAAGGGGGCGCAAACGGTGAAAGGAAATTTTGCCGCCTGTTTGCCGCGTTTGTTGCTCATATCCGTAACAGCCTGCGCTGTGGGCCTGCTGCTTTCCTTGGCTGTAAGCGCCAGCGCTGCCGCGCCCGCCGCCGCTATTCCCGGTTCCGCCGCCGACCCGCTGGTGACCCAGGAGTGGATGGAGGATCATGTACAAAAGAGCTTTGCTCCCTTATACCTGCGTTTGGATCAACTGGAGCAAAAGCTGGGCGGCAGCGTCAATATCGTGCTAACCATCGGCAGCGCTCAGGCTATGGTCAACGGCAAGGCAGCCGTCATACCGGCTCCCCCGCAGATCATGGGAGAGGGCTATACCATGGTGCCGGCCCGCTTTATCGGCGAGGCCTTGGGGCTGAGCGTGGAGTGGGAAGCCGCTAATCGCCAGGTCAGCTTTAGCGGCCAAGGGCAAAGTATCGTCCTGACCATAGACCGCACTACCGCCATTATCAACGGCCAGCCTTACGCCATGCCTATAGCTCCGGTGATAAGCGGCGGATATACCCTGGTGCACGCGCGCCTGGTCGGCGAAGCCTTTCATGCCCGGGTGGAGTGGGATCCCGGCACCCGCCGGGTTACCATCAAAAAATAAATGCCGAGGTATTAGTTATGAGCCATCACAGAGATTTCTGGTCTCAGGACCGTACCACCATACATCAAAAATCCGGCTGGTTCGGCAAGCAGCCTACCCTGCAAAAGGTGATCTATACCCTGCTGCTGATGTTCATTATTTGCTGGGGTTTTTATTTGGGCATGAGCTATGCCTCCGCTATCGCCCCGGATTTAGAATTTGAAACATTAGACGGCTTCGAATGGAAACAGCTGGCGGAGGTTGAGGACAACGAGGTCGTGCATCGCCTGACCGGTGTGGAAGTGGCCCTGTTGGTGGGGTCCGATAAACGCCCGGAAGAGACCAAATATCGCACCGATACGATTATACTGGCTTTCTATAATTGGGATACCGATGAGCTGAAGATGCTTTCCATCCCCCGGGATAGTTATGTACAGTTCCCCGGTAAATCCACCAAAACCAAGATCAACGAAGCCTATTTTTACGGGGGTGTGGCTCTTTTGGAAAGCGTCATCGAGTACACCTTCGGCATAGAGGTGGATCATTGTGTGGAGATCGATTTCGCCGGTTTTCTGCAGTTGATAGACGCCCTGCAGGGTGTAGAGATAGACGTGCCTCAGCGCATGTATAAGCCCACGGAGGAGATCAATATACAAAAGGGCCTGCAAACACTCTACGGCTATGACGCGCTGGGTTTTGTGCGCTTTCGCGATTTGCCCATGGGGGATATAGACCGCATCGCCAATCAGCAGGCATTCCTCCGCGCCCTGGCCAAGAAGATTTCCGAAAGCTCCCTCTGGAAAGCGCCGGAGCTGGTGAAGATTGCCTGGCAGCATGTCACCACCAATTATGAGCTATCCGAAGCTTTGAATTTAGGCATGGTCTTGTATCAGACAGATCTGCTCAATATCCCCATGTATTCCTTGCCCGGCGCTGGCCTGTATATGCTCAAGGGCAGCGTATGGGTGAATTTTTGGGTGCTGAACAAAAAGGGCACCATAGATGTAATATCGGAGATCACCGGCGGTGAGATCGGAACCTTCCATATCATAGGCGACGAGGGTAAGGGTGTACCGACACCCCCCGCTTCGGCGAAAGAGAAAGAAGACGACGACATAGACGACCCGGATGAGGAGGGAGCAGACCCCGGAAATGAGGAGCCTGCCGAAGATGGGGAGCCCGTAGAAGGTGAGGACCCCGGCGCAGGCCAGGATCCCTCAGCGGAAGGCCAGCAGGAAACAGACCCCCCAACCGGGCAGCCGGAAGATACCCCGCAGCAGGAAACGCCCGTCATACCGGAACCGGGCGACCCCATTTGATATGCGTATCCTAGGCATACGGGTAGACGAGACCGATATGGCGGCGGCCCTGGATTTTTTGGGCGCCGCCATCAGCGCGTATAAAGAGGGCGGACCGGCGAACCGGGTGATCACCCTAAACCCGGAAGGCTTGTATCTGGCCACCCACGACGCCTCCTTTGCCCAAATAGCGGAAAGCGCCGCCTTAGTCACCGCCGACGGCACAGGCATACTCTGGGCCGCCCGCCGCCTGGGGCAGCCCTTGCCTGAGAGGGTCACCGGTATAGATTTAATGCAAAAAGCCTGCGAACGCGCCGCCCGGGAAGGCTGGCGCGTCTATCTTTTGGGCTCCAAACCCGGGACGGCAAAAGCCGCCGCAGAGGCGCTTACAAAACGCTACGCCGACCTCAACATCTGTGGCCTGCATCACGGCTATTTTGCGGGTGAGGAAGAATCCATACTGGCACAAATAAACGCCGCCGCGCCGGATATACTGTTCGTAGCCCTAGGCCTGCCCGCCCAAGAGCGCTTTTGCGCCGCCCACCAACAAAGCCTGAACACCGCCGTGGCTATAGGCGTAGGCGGCAGCCTGGACGTGCTGGCCGGAAACATTAAACGTGCCCCTTTTTTCATGCGGCGCCTGGGCTTGGAGTGGCTATGGCGCTTTATCTTACAACCCAGCCGCCTGCCGCGTATGCTGATTTTGCCTAAATTTATGCTGAAAGTGGCGCGGGAGGCCAGAGGCGGGTAAGCCGGTTTTCTACTAATCTGAAGATGATGCAGCCGCGCTTGCTTTATCCCGTGCTTAAACGTATTTTTTTACACAAAATTTTCATAAAAAAATTTTTCATACGCCGCAAGAAAACCTTGGCCAGGGCTGTATATATTTCGTGAGATGAATTAGGCCAAGGGTTTTTTATACCCTGCCGCAAAATTCTCACGGACCGGGCAAAACCCAACCGCCCAGTCCACAGGCAATTTGCTGTAGTATGGCGTAAGTTCCGGGGGGACCTGGGCGCGCCGGAAAATTATAAGGAGGAATGAAAAAATGAAAAAGTTTCTAGTTGTAATGCTGGCTGTCGCGATGATTTTCGCCTTTGCCTCTACCGCTATGGCGGCGGATGAGCCAATGAAGGAATTCACAGATATCGCGGATCAGCCCCAAGCCGCTATTAACGCTATTATGAAGCTGGCGGTTTTAGGCGTATTGGAAGGTAATGAAGGCGTAGGCGGCCCCTTCCGCCCAGCGGATACCCTGACCCGCGCCGAGTTTGCCAAGATAGTCTGCTATCTGACGGACAATGTAAAACAGGCGGAAAGCCTGGAGAGTGTGGGCAGTAAATTCACTGACGTGACAACCGGTAACTGGTACACCGGCTGGGTAAATGCAGCCGCGCAATCCGGTTACTTCATCGGCGACCCTGGCGGCACCTTCCGTCCCAACGCTAATATCACCATGAATGAAGTTGTTACCGTTGCCCTGCGTTGCGCAGGTTATAGCGACAAGTTGGGCAGCTCCACCGGTAATACTGTTTGGCCCGGAAACTATGTGAACAAGGCTATAGCAGTGGGCTTGTTGGATAACGTGACCTTTGTGGGCAGTACCGCCGCCACCCGTGCCGATGCTGCTATAATCTGCGATGCCACACTGGACATCAACATGGTGGTACATATTACCCAAGAAATCGCGTATGCTTTGGCCCTGGTTCAAGGCACCGTTGACCCAGATGGTTTCTCCGAAATATACTACTATACCAATGAAACCGATAAAGAGCTCACGGTGTTTGAAACTATTTTACACAAAGCTTTTACCTGCACAAATCCGCGCGTGGTGTTCAATTTGGATGAAGAAGTAGATGAAATAGGCACTTGGGATTATATCGACTTTTCGGACGGTGAATATTCGCTGAATCTGCGCGGCGCGCATTTAGACAGCAACAGCACGTATGTTTATGATTTCGATGATTATGAAGTTGCCACCACCTATTACATCAACAAAGGATTTACCTTTTTTGATTTAGCTGGCATGCAGGCGGATGTTGTTATTAACGATGACGACGAAATACTGTTCGTTAAGGTTCGCACCAGCTATGATTATGCAAACAGCGTATATTTCGATAACGGTCGTATTGTGGCAGACGGTAAGAGTTACCGTACCGCTACCATGCCTCTGTATCGCAGCGGTGCTCCGTACCTCAATAACAGTAAATACAATGTGAACTTTACCATCGGTACTGGCACTAATGAGATTAAATTTGATAAGGACAACCCTGTGCCCGCTAAGATATACATCAATGGCGATGGCTATGTTTATGCCGTTAAGAATTACAATGAATATACTGATTTAGAATTTGGTATATTTGACGAAGTCGACGAGAACCTGGTAGCTTACAAAGAAAGTTCTCTTACGGGTGACGGCGCAAAATTTGACGTTACCAAGGATTATGCTTTGATTAAGGGCAATAAGTTCATCAAAGCCGAAGCCTTGGAAGAATTTGACACCGTATATTATCTTGGCACCCAGCATGGCGGTATTAAGACTTTCCTGGTAATTGAATCTGAAGAAGGCACTTTTGACGACTATAGGGAAGAAAACAGCGCCGCAGGCCTTAGACTGGTTATAAACAAGACCAGCACTTTCAGGCCGGTTGCTAACTTCTGGTACAGCGATGACGGCGGCAGTGGCTGGGGCGATATCACTACCGTACCCTCCACAGATAAAACATCCTTCGGCGATGCCATCTACGCTATGGGCTATCAGTTCAACAGGCTTGCCTTTGTGGCTGCCAACGCCGTTAGCACCAAGGTAATAGGCGTGGTAACTGATGTTGCAAAGGCTGGCGTGTGGGACGGAACAACTTACAGACCGCGCATTGAAAAAGTTACCATATTAAATACTGAGGGTAAGGAAGAAACCTTTACTTTCCATAAGGATTTCAGAAACATATATAACGCATATATAGGTTGTTCTGGTACTTGGCCAACAGTAACGCCAATCCTCGAAAATTCTATTGGTGGCTACGCGCACCCGGAATATGCTGATGCAGCGGCTGCCCAAAAAGCTTGGGACGCTGTGGCCGGAGTAAAATCTACTGCTAACCCGGATTTCCCCAATAAAGGAGAAGTTTTTGAAGGCTTTGAGGAAGGCGATATAGTACAGTTGGTATTGGATAAGGACGACAACGTTAAGAGAATAGCCAATTATGCTGCATATGACGAAACTGGCAGTGTAAAGGCTACTGTGTCCAGTTCAGACAATCGTATCAGTTGGCCCGGCGGCAATAACTACACGTTGCCCAGCGACGCTATTGTCTATCGCTTAAGGGCTGAGGATGATCCGAAAATCGTTAGCGCAGCCAGCATACTGGCAGGTAATTTTGATGCTGCGAAGATTGTGGGCTTTGATGTGAGCAGTGGTATCAACCTGAAAGTGCTGTATGTTGTAGCACCGACCAGCGAAGACTTCTTCGGCGTAATAACTGTCAACCGGTATGACAGCGGTGGTTGGTATTACATGATCAACAATGAAAAGGTCTATAGTGATACGGCTGCTGGAGCTGCCACTAAAGAACAGATACCTGTTGCTGTTTGGTACAAGATAAACAAAGACGGAGATGTAGTAATAGAAGAAGTTCTGGCCAGACCTGTAACCGTACCTGACCCCGGTGTTGATACTTCTGGAGTTGCAAATCTGCTTACTAAATATAATGCTGCTACAAACTCCGTAGACTACTACGCCGTGTATGGCAAAGTGACTGAATACCGTTCGACCAACAAGGCGTTGATCATCGACAGCAAGAATGTGTACGTTGGTAGCTCTTACCTCTACGATATGATCAACTCTGAGGACAATGAAAATGATGATCTCACACCCAGGGATTTTGTTGACAAGTATGCGTTGGCGGTATTGGACAAGAGTGGTAATGCGATCTTCGTAGCACTGTACGACGATGGTAAAGTGACTCACTATACTCCTCCCGCGACCCCGATTACTGCCCTTACCACTCCAATCACAGGGCCGGCAACAATTAATGACGCTGAGACTATTGCGAGCGCATGGGCCAACCCTCCTTCAGTCCCCAGTGGTACGGGTTATACGGTTTCTTCTGCTACTGTAACAGATCCGGCCACTTTACTGACTGGGACTGCCTTTGCGACAGGCGATAAAATAACCGTCACAATTACATTAACCGCTGCATCTGGTTACGCATTTGATACTACAACTTTAACTGCAGCAACTGTTGGAGCACTATTTGGTGTCAGTGGTGCCGGAAAAACTGTTACGGCCACTGTTTCCGCAAGTACAATTGTAGTAGTTGTAGATTATGTAGTACAATAGCCTCCCACATAGGAAAAATAATGTAACAATAACAAGGCCCCCCTCGGATGAGGGGGGCCTTGTTTCGCTGGTAGGAGAGGTCTGAGTTCTGGCCACTGTCATCTCGCCTCTGGCTTCTGTATTGTGACACCGTATATGGTGTCATCGGCAAAAAGAAAACCGCGTAGGCGGTTTTCTTTTTGCCGATGCATTATTATTTCCCTTTCACCATCTTACAAGACTATTTTTCGCGATAATGTGATCCGCACTGTAGTATCTCAATTTTTCTGTCATTGATTTGAAAAACAATCCGGTTCTTCTTATCGATCTCTACACTCCAAAAACCGCTTAAATCGCCTTTTAATGGTTCTGGCTTGCCAATCCCATTGTAGCCATTTCGCTCAATGTCTTGCAGGAGTGTATTTATTCGTTTTAATATCTTTTTATCCTGCGCTTGCCAATACAGATAATCCTCCCACGCTTCATCCTGCCAAAGTTTACTCATCGTCCACCTCAATAAGCTCATGCTCTGTCAGCCTACCGGCTTTAGCGTCTGCAATCGCTAGCCTGAGCCGTTCCATATTTGCTTCACTGTAGAAAGGATCAGCCTCAAGCTCGAAAGGTATTTTCTGTTTGCGAACAGCGGCCTTAACAAAAACGGTAAATGCCGTGGTCATGTTCATGCCAATTTCATCAAAAAGAGCCTCGGCCTTTTTTTTGAGGTCTTCATCCATGCGGATGGTAATGCTGGTACTAGCCATATTAACAACCCCCTTTGTACTAATAGTATACAGCAAATAGCTTGCATTGTCAATACAAAATTGTTGGTCGTAGACACTATCACTCTAGGCTACTATTTCTCCTATCTATATAGAGAGAGGATAACGCAGCAGCAAGGCCCTCCTCAGATGAGGGAGGCTTTGGTTTCGCGGGTAGGAGAGCCTGGGTTCTGGCCGCTGTCATATCGCCGCTGGCTTCTGTATTGTGACACTGTATACGGTATCATGAGTCAAAAAGAAAACCGCGTAGGCGGTTTTCTTTTTGCTTCGGGTCGGTGATCCTTTGATAAATCAGCTGAAAAAACACTCTTGATAATATGGGTTATATTCTATATAATGAATTGTATTTAAGCGAATGATGAAGGTGGAAAAAGTAGATAAACAGTACCAAGG
>Ga0082212_10003591_pt1 | contig 21917 bp, 19 predicted proteins | sample TergutNt197P3_FD_71548 | JGI IMG/M metagenome (GOLD analysis project Ga0082212, IMG submission 71548) | Neocapritermes taracua P3 segment gut microbial communities from Petit-Saut dam, French Guiana - Nt197 P3 | ecosystem: Host-associated > Arthropoda: Insects > Digestive system > Gut ...
TGGGTACTAATAACACCTGTTGCCGCTGTCCATGTTATGCCATCAATGCTTTCTTGCCAGAAGTAGTCAATTTTTCCGGCGCCACCAGAGGCTGCTTCCAAGTTGATTGTATATGGTGTTGAATCATAGGGAATAGTTGCTCCACTCGGGTTGGTTTGTACAAGTTCGGGGTTTACTACTACCGTTACTTCTTGAGTATTAATGCATTTATCAAGAGTCAAAGTATAAGTATAGGTTACGGTAATCGGGGCATTTGTTGAATTGGTTAAAGTTTCATTAATGGTGGCGCTTGTAGCGCTGCCTGTTGGCGGGGCAATGCCCGGTATGGATGCGCGTGTCCAACTAAAAGATGTACCTGCGAGGTCGCAAGTTGCCGTATATTTTACCGTATCCCCGCTACAAACAGTAATCGTACTTGCATTACTTAGTATCGGTTGTCCGTAAATGGTTACCGGAAAGGAAATAGTATCGCAACTGATATAATCGGTAATCCAAAGATTGTAAGTTCCCGGGGGTAAGCCGCTAAAGTCATCTTTTATAGATTTCCAATTTACGCCGTTATCAATACTCATTCGTGCATTGGGCGAGCCGCCGATAACCGTAACATCTTTAATAGCCCCTACCCCTTCCGTACACGCGGGCGTAGTAGTAAATGTTGCATCGGAGATATTGCTATAAACCGTTAGCTTAATCATATCTTCTTTGGTGCAATTCACTCTTTGGGTGGTTACTGTGATTACTATTTCGCCTCCCACAGGTGAAGGTAACACTTTGTAAGGAATAATCAACTCTATTTCTCCCGACGGTACTTCAAAATGCGTAGGCATCGGCGAGCCGTCTAATTGAACAATATTGCCCACATTGTTAGCATAATTCAAATCAACATAAGTTGTTTCTGTTTCCGTTGCCGGAAAACTTATTTCCAACGCATTCGTTTCACACCCTTCAAAAATGTTGTTTATTTCCAACCCATTCGGACCCAAATTGATTAAGCCGGAGCCCAAATCCAAACTGCCTGCCCGTAAAAATACGCCGGAACCATACAGACCATCACTTGCATTAGCTACTGCCAATTTCAAATGATACTTGTTTCCGGGAATTACATTTGCTTTTGCCTTAAGAACAACTGTACGACCGTTATACTCCATATACGTTCCTTGGTAAGATCCAACCGCATAATTTGCCACAAAATATTCTGGATTACTTATTGTACCGGCACCGGGATGGCATGCCGGTGAAGAAGTACAACTCGTGGATCCATTATTCACACTATTGATTGATACTATATCACCATTCGGCAATTTTGCAATATTTACACGAGTACTTGGTATAGGTAAACCCGTAAATGGATTTACTTCAAAAATAAAAAATCCAAATACATCATTTATCGAATTTACATAAGTGGAGTATTCTTCTGAGGCAAAAATATAATCAAAACTTATTTCATATTGCAACGGAACAAAATCAAATTCCAACACGGCGCCGTCATTAGGGTGAGGAATCAAGGTCAATAAGTCAGGATCCGTTTGTAACATAGTAAGAGGTGACTTCGAGGATAAAGCTTGATCGTGCAGATTCGGACCTTCCGCATCTCTCCCACCGCTTGTGGATAGCAATAGTCCGCTTTCCATCCCCAACCCCACTACCCATGTGTAGGGGTTGCTCTCTATAGTTACCGGAATCGAATCAACTTCTGTACCATGACTAAAATAAGACAAACTTCTATCGTAAGGTTGAGTCCAAGCAGTCCCACTCCATCCATATCCGTTAAATGTAACATTACTTATATCTCCTCCCATAATACAACCGCTGTTTCCCTCTTGCCCAAGTAATACATATCTTACTAATTCTTCGGGGGTCAGTTCGGTTACATTTTTACCGTTTATTGGTTCGTCATTCGGTCTGTTTATCCAGATACTTTCGGGACAAGCACTGTCGCCGCACAACGGATGGCGAGTGATGGGCGGAAGAAGAATTCTTTCTGGGAAAACATGAGTAGGGTTATCCTGTTGTTGTGGCTGTTTTAACAACGCTTCATCATTATTTTGAGCATACAGGGTAAAAATACCCAAAAAAAAGATGAATAAAAAATGAAAATAATTTTGTTTCATAGTTTTACAATTTTTTACAATGAATATAAAACAGTAAAGACAATATGAGATTTTATTGGTTATAAGTAAAAGCAATTCTAATTTTAATTCCGCCTGCCATATAATTTAATTTATCGGCAAACTTCAATATGGTAAGGTCTTCCAAGTCTTTTTCAGATTTATATTTGCTATAAGGTTGTCGGCTATTTTTGGTAGGGTCGTTCAAGCCACAATCAAAAAATGCGCCGGTGTAGAGGAATGCGGTTTTGCTAATGCGCCATTTCATACCGGCTTCAAAGGCAAATAGCGCCATTACGCCAAAATCAATTTTTCCCGTAGCGGGATATCCTTCATCAAATTCCCCAAAACCTACAAATTTTTGTGTGGCAGCCCAATTGTCAAGTTCGGGATAATAAGCGGCATTGTAAAGTGCGGCAACATTAGACTCGTATCGGTTGCTGACCAAAAAGAGTACTTTAATCCCTGTTAAAGCATAAAAGCCGCTTTTTTGACTCCTCGTCCAATCCCACGATGGTTTCATTTTGGTTTGAAACTGTATCATAGCAGGAATCTGCAAAAAGAAAGTTTTGTGAACTTCGGTATAACCTGATAATGTGGTATATAAATCGTAATCATACGGATGGGAGTCATCTCTCAATTTTCCGATTACAGTGCTTGACAAATCATCGGCTTTAGATTTGACATTGAATAGTCCGAATCCTGCGCCGATTTGAAAGCCAATTTGTTGGCTTATAAAGCCGGTAAATCCTAATCCGAAATCACTGCTGAAACCCACAGAGGAAACATCTTTTGAAGTAGGTTGATAACAATTGGCTGCAAAGCCACCCGCTGCAAAAACCGAAAACTCGTGGGGCGATGTTTGTGCATAAATTGAATAATAACCCGTTAAGAGCAGGGCAAAGAAAATGATGCTAATTCGTTTCATAAAGATTTTTATTAATAAATTGCAGCAAAAGTAATATAAATATAATACAAACAGAAATTTTTATGTTATTTCTAAGGTGTAAAAATTATAGCATTAGATTCAAAAAAATCGTGCATATTTGCGCTTCATAAAAATTAATGTAAAATGAGTACAGATAATAAACTGTTTCAAGAGTTTCCGCCCGTAAACACCGAGCAATGGGAAGAGGTAATAATCAAGGATTTAAAAGGCGCTGACTACCAGAAAAAATTGGTGTGGCGCACCGATGAAGGGTTTAATGTAAAACCCTATTACCGCGCCGAAGACCTCAATTCGTTACCCTATTTGGAAGCGTTGCCCAACCAATTTCCCTACACCCGCGGTTTTAAAACCAAAAGCAATAAATGGAATATTGTGCAGGAAATTACGGAAAAAGACCCGAAAAAAGCAAACGCCATTGCCGTAGATGCGCTCAAAAAAGGCGCAGATACAATATCTTTTTGCACCAAAAATGTTGCCTCTTTGCAAGATTTATCTTTATTATTACACAACATTAATTTAGAAAAGAATGCAGTACAATTTCGGTGCGCTTCTTCATACATCAATGTAATGCAATGGTTTGTTCAATATGTTGAAGAACAAAAATTGGACAAAACAAAAATCGCAGGCGCTATTGATTTTGACCCTGTTATTTATGCGCTGAAACACAATACGGCTATGCCGAATATGCAAGAAATAATGGAGTTGCTTGATATTACTGTCGAGTTTCCTCATTTCAAAATCATTAATGTGAACGGATTAACTATGCACAATGCGGGCGCTACCATCGTGCAGGAGTTGGGATACGCCCTATCTGTTACCAATGAATATTTGGCTTTTGCTACCGATAACGGAATCGCTTCCGAAAAGATAGCCTCTAAAATGCAGTTTACCCTTTCGGTGGGCTCCAACTATTTTATGGAGATTGCCAAATTGAGAGCTATGCGCGTGCTGTGGACTACTTTAATAGAACAGTACCAGCCTGCCTGCGAATGCGCTTACCATATTACGCTCAATACGGTGGCATCTTCGTGGAATAAAACCTTGTACGACCCCTACGTGAATATGTTGCGCTCTACCACCGAAGCGATGTCGGCGGCATTGGGCGGCGCAGATTCTATTGCGCTAAAACCTTTTGATATTGCTTATAAACAGGAAGATGAGTTTTCGAGCCGTATAAGCAGAAATACCCAAATTATTTTACAGGAGGAATCCTATTTTGACAAAGTAGTGGATCCCGCTGCCGGCTCCTATTATATTGAAAACCTCACCAACTCTATCATTGAGCAAGCATGGAGTTTGTTCCAAGAGACTGAGCAAAACGGAGGTTTTATTACATTAATAAAAAACGGAAAAATTAAAGCGGCTATTGAAGAGAGCGCACGAAAGAGAGATATGGATATTGCCACCCGCAAGTATGTTTTTTTGGGCACCAACCAGTACCCGAATATTAATGAGAGTATGTTGGATAAAATGGAAGCCCCAAAAACCTGCAGTTCCGAAGGGCTGCGGTCGTATCGCGGGGCAGCGGCATTTGAAGCGTTGCGCTTGCAAACGGAAGAGTATGCAAAGAAATACCACCGCCCAAAACTGTTTTTGCTTAAAATCGGCAATTTGGCAATGCGTCAGGCACGCGCCGGTTTTATTACCAACTTTTTTGGATGCGCCGGTTACGAAATTATAGACAACGCCGGTTTCAGTTGCGTAAAAGATGGGGTAAATGCTGCCCTAAATTCCCATTCCGACCTCATTGTGATATGCAGTTCCGATGAAGAATATGCCACTTTGGGGGTCGAAATTACCCTTAAAATCAAAAAAAATCAAAAAAAATTACCTGTTTTAATCGCCGGAAATCCAACTGAAATCATTGATATACTGAATGAAGCAGGTATTGATGATTATATTCACATAAAAAATAATGTACTTGAGAAACTGAACGTATTTAATAAATTATATTTTTGCGGTGAAAATATGTAAGGCTAACCGTCCGTTAAGGACATTAGTATATTTTTATTTTATTTCTCTGTGTGGTGCCTGCCTGTCCCAAAAGGATCAGGCGGGCACTTTTTTATGCCTGACCGATTCGTACAACAGAGAGATCAAATTGGACAAAGCGCCGGAAACAATTATCTCCCTTTCGCCCGGAATTACGGAAATGTTTTTTTTATTGAATGCTGAAAATAAACTAATTGGAATTTCCGATTACTGCAACTACCCCGAAGAAACGCAGCAGATTAAAAAAGTGGGAGGTTTGCAAAATATCAATATTGAAACCATCGTTTCTCTGCAGCCCGATGTTGTGCTCATTGGCTCTATTATTCCCAGAAATGAAGTGGAAAAATTGGAAAAATCGGGCGTTACGGTGATTGCCATTAAGGAAGAGGAAAAATTAGAGGGGATGTTAGATGCCATACACATTCTTGGACAAATTACTGATAACCAACGATGTGCTGATTCATTGTTTGAGGTTTATGGTAAGCGATTGGAAGAGTATAAGGTTCAAAGTTTAAAGTTTAAAACCACCCCAACAGTTTATTATGTGGTTAATTTTGGGGTTGGCGGGGATTTTACGGCGCCGGGGAACTCGCATATTAATGAGATTATTACGTTGGCAGGCGGCAGAAATATTGGAGACACACTGTCCACTTGGAACGTAAGTCGCGAGTATCTGTTTTCTCAAAATCCCGATCTTATTTTTGTGCGCACGGAAGAGTTGCAGCACTTTGTAAGGACTTATCCCTACACACTTTTGCGAGCCGTAAAAGAAAATCGGGTGTATCCCATTGAATCCGGTTGGATGGATGTGATTTCGCCGCGAAATTTTTTAGCGATAGAGGAAGTGAGGGAGAAGATAAAAGAGAGTTATAAGTAACCGCACACCTTACACCGCTTACTGCAAATTTCCGTACTGTGTTTCAAAACTGATTCGGGAGTGTAGCGAGCGCCCTAAAGTTACCTCGTTAATATATTCCAATTCTTCGCCAATTCCCACGCCCCGCGCCAAAAGCGAAATTTTTCGCACTTTATCAACGCAATGTTTATAGATGTAATAATTGGTGGTATCTCCTTCCGGCGTGGAAGGTAATGCTAAGATAATTTCTTCTATGGATTGATTTTCAATACGTTGAAAAAGTTCCTGCAATTTTAATTGCGAAGGGCTAATCCCCTCTACGGGAGAAATAACCCCGCCCAGCACATGATACACGCCGGTAAACTGGCTCGTGTTTTCAATGGCAATTAAGTCGCGAATATCTTGAACTACACAGATTATACCGGTATCTCGTTTGGGGCTGGCGCAAATATCACAAATATCGCCATCGGAAATGGCACAACATTGTTTGCAAATTTTTAGCGATGTTTTTAACTCCGTAATGGTTTGTGCCAACATTTCTACATCTGATTTTTCGGTATTTACTAAATGCAACGCCAAGCGCAAGGCGGTTCTGCGCCCAATGCCGGGTAATTTTGCAATTTCATTTACCGCATTTTCAAGAATTTTAGAGTAGTGGGTTAGCATAAAAAAATAATGGCGAAAATAGAATAAAAATCTACTTTTGCTTTTTTTTATGGCAGGCATCTATATTCACATTCCGTTTTGTAAAAAAAAGTGCATTTATTGTAACTTTTATTCTATTGTAAGCACAAAAAATATAGAACAATATGTGGAGGCAATGATAACGGAGATGTGCGATATGAGATATGAGATGTGCGAAAATCGGAAAATTGGAAAATCGGAAATCAATACCATCTATTTTGGTGGTGGCACGCCTACCCTACTGTCTGTTAGTTTATTAGAAAAAATAATAAACGCCATTTCTGAGAATTTTAAAGTGGATGATGAAGCGGAATGTACGATAGAGGCAAATCCCGAACAATGTTCATTGGAATATTTATCGGAATTAAAGAATTTGGGTTTCAACAGAATAAGTATTGGCATACAATCTTTTAACGATGATATTTTGCAGTTTCTGGGGCGAACTCATTCCGAAACAGATGCTTTGCTTGCTATTGCAAATGCTCAAAAAACCGGATTTGAAAATATCTCTGTGGACCTCATCTATGGCATTCCGCTGCGCTCGTTGCAAGATTGGGCGCAAGAACTGAAAACGGTTTTTCAACTGCCTGTGAAACATTTGTCTGCATATTCTTTAACAGTGGAAGAAAATACGTTGTTACACAAAAAAATATTCCAACAAAAACTACAAAATATTGATGACGAAGATTCTTTGCAAGAAATGAGACTGCTTATGAATGAAGCGGAAAAGCACGGTTTTGAGCATTACGAAGTTTCCAATTTTGCATTAAAAAATTATCATTCAAAACATAATTCCAATTACTGGAACAGAACACCCTACTTGGGTTTTGGGGCATCTGCACATAGTTTTATTGATAATACAAGAAGTTGGAATATTGCAAATGTGGAAAAATATATCCAAGCCATTGAAAATCATGAGCCTTTTTTTGAGATAGAACATTTGACCTCTGTTGAGCAATACAATGAGTTTGTTTTATTAGGATTAAGAACAAAAAACGGCGTTGATGTAAAGCATCTTGCAGAGCGTTTTGGGATTGAAAAAAGAGATTATTTTTTGAATGCTTTACAAAAAATTGATTCACAGTTTTATGAAAAACAATCGGATAGCATTTGTATTACGAAAGCGGGGCTACCGCTGTTAGATTATATTACAGTGAATCTAATACAAAAAACCGAATAAAGGTAAAAATCCGCACGGAGGAATCTCGAATAAATTCACAATCGCTTGTATCGAGTTGTTTTATTATCGTTCTATAGAATGAAAAAAAACTATTTTCGCAGCAAATTTTAAAATATGAAAATCAAAGAAGTAATCCAATTTTTAGAGCAAAAGTTTCCTCTGCATTGGCAGGAGGATTTTGATAATTGCGGCGTTCAATGCGGAGACAGAGAGCGTGAAATTACCGGCATTATGGTCTGTTTCGACATGAGCGAAGCAGTGATTGACGAAGCCATTGAAAAAGGCGCCAATATGGTGATTTCGCATCATCCGATTATCTATAAAAATGGGCTTAAAAAGATTGAACCGAACAACCGCGTGGGGAAAATATTATGCAAAGCGTTGGAAAACAAAATGCTGCTTTATTCTATGCACACCAATATTGACAGTGGCAAGTTTGGCGGCAACGTGCTGTTTGCCCAAAAATTAGAACTGCAAAAATTGTCGGTACTATCGCCCAAAGAGGGGCAATTTTGCAAGTTGGTGGTTTTTGTGCCTTCCGAAAACAGTATATTGTTGAAAGAAGCGTTGTTTCGGGCAGGTTGCGGCAACATCGGAAATTATTCGCATTGCAGTTACGCTTGCGCGGGGATCGGTTCGTTTAAACCGTTGGCAGGTGCCAATCCGCATATCGGCACACATAATCGCATTGAAAGAGTGGAAGAAGAGCGCGTAGAGATGATCTTTCCAAAACATAAAAAACACCAAATCATTGAAACTTTGTACCACAATCATCCTTATGAAGAACCGGCGTTTGATATTATTGCGTTGGAAAACCTCAACAGGGAAGTGGGTTTGGGAAGAGTAGGAACCTTGCCAAAACCGATGTTAGCCAAAGATTTTATTCTATTTGTAAAAGAAAAACTGAACCTCGAAGTTGTTAAGTATTCGGGAGATATGAACTCAGAAATACAAAAAGTGGCGGTTTGTGGCGGAGGCGGCGCTTCGTTTGTTACAGATGCCCTATCCGCCGAAGCAGATGCGTTTATTACCGGAGACCTGAAATATCACGACTTTTTTATTCCCGAAAATAAGATGTTACTCATTGATATCGGGCATTTTGAAGGAGAACATTTTATTAGAGAAATCATTGTTTCACTTTTGCAAGAAAATTTTAATACTTTTGCCACCCATTTTACGGAAGTAGAAATTCCGGTGGTTAACCAAGCATAAATAATAAGTCATTACAAAAAATAAATATTATGGCTAAGAAAAAAGTAGTTGAAAATCAACCTATTGTTGAATATAATGAGAAAATTACCAATCTCCCCGAAGCAATCCCGCAAGAAGGAGTTGAAGAGATTACCATAGCAAAAAAACTGCTGTCGTTATACAATTTACAGCAAATTTGCTCGCAAATTGACAAAATTCGCGTGGTTAGAGGCGAACTTCCCCATGAAGTGAGCGACTTGGAAGATGCGTTGGAAGGCATGAATACCCGTATTGAAAAACACAAAGAAGAGTTGGAAGAGCTGCAACAAAAAATGGTAGCACAAGATGTAAAAATGAAAGAAGCCGCCGGCTTGATTAAACGCTACGAAGAACAACAAAACAATGTGCGGAATAATCGAGAATATGAATCGCTTTCAAAAGAAGTTGATTATCAACGATTAGAGATTCAGGTAGCCGAAAAACACAAAGTAAAATTCAGCGCAGACATTGTGGTAAAAGCGGAAGGTATCGCCGATTTTGAGGAAAAAAGAAAAGAGATGGAAGAAGTTCTTACCCAAAAGAAAGATGAACTCTCTGATATTATTGCCGATACGAAAAAAGAAGAGCAAGAATTGGTAGAGAAATCTGAAGAATTGAAAAAGAACGTGGACCACCGTTTGTTGAACGCTTTTGAACGTATTCGCAAAAACGCCCGAAACGGATTAGCCATTGTGTTGATTGAACGTGACGCTTGCGGAGGTTGTTTCAGCAAAATCCCGCCACAACGCCAATTGGATATTCGGTTGCACAAAAAAATTATTGTGTGCGAAGCCTGCGGCAGAATTTTTATTGACCAACAGTTGGTGGACCAAAATTCTTAGAAAATTAAAATATATATAGATGGAATTAACTTGGATTTCCATCATTACCCTCATTTGTTCGGGCATTATTGTCGGTTTTATTAATACGCTTGCCGGCGGTGGCACCGTAGTTTCGCTTTCCGTGTTTATGTTTTTGGGATTGCCTCCCATGCTTGCCAACGGAACCAATCGTATTGCCATTGTTTTTCAAAACATTACTGCTGTAACCTATTTCCAAAAAAACAAACTGATTGATTGGCACAAAATATTGCGGTTAGCAGCGCCCATCGTTTTGGGGAGCCTTACCGGCGCCGCCATAGCGGGTTTTTTGTCCAATCAATGGTTTCTGTACATCTTTGCCGGCGTGGTCATTCTTTTCGGTATCTCTATGATTATCAATCCAAACAGATATATTAATGAGCGTACAGATTTGGTAAACAGAAAAATATCCCCGCTGCAATATCTGCTCTATTTTTTACTTGGCATTTACGGCGGTTTTGTGCATGTGGGCATCGGATACTTGCTTATGGCGGTTTTGGTATTGAGCAACGGCTACGATTTGCTGAAAGCCAATGTATTAAAAAATGTTCTGGTATTGATTTATGTGCCGTTCTCACTGATTGTTTATGTCTGTCAAGGCAATGTATATTGGAAATACGGACTTATTCATGCCATCGGCAACATTATCGGCGCATGGTTAGCCGCGCGGTTGGCAATAAAAAAAGGAGCCGGCTTTATTCGGTATATTTTGCTGGTTTTGATAGTGATTGTGATTTTGCAGTTGGTAGGAGTGATTTAGAAATTTTTCATCATTTGATCATTGAATTATTTTTCAATTCTTTATCGCCGCAATTTCCGTAATTGCCCGAATAGCGGCATCAATATCTTCTTCGGTATTAAAAGCGCCGATACTAAATCGCACGGTACCATGCAAAGGTAGGGTACCGATATGTTCGTGTACTTTTGGAGCGCATTGCAAGCCGGTACGGCAGGCAATATCGTAGTCCACATCTAACATCATGCCTACATCGGCAGCCTCAAAGCCGTTTACATTAAAACTTAACACGGGGTTTCTATTTTCCGGAAAATTGGCGCAATAAGTGGTAATCCCTTTCACTGCTTGGATACTACTGCACAATTTATTCCACAATTTCATTTCACGTTCGTGTATATTCTCAATCCCCTGTTCCAACACCCATGAAACGCCTGCATGCAGTCCGGCAACCCCTACTAAATTAAGCGTTCCGTATTCCAAACGATACGGATATTCATCCAAATGTTTTGGGTAAGCAGAGCGCACGCCGGTGCCGGCATAGCGCGTGTGTTTAATCTCAATGCCTTCTCTCACATAAGAACCTCCAATTCCGGTAGGTCCCATTAAACATTTGTGTCCCGTAAAAATATATACGTCAATATTATCGGCTTGCATATCTACTTTAGATGCGCCAGCCCCCTGACTACCATCTACTACAAAAATGAGCCCATGTTCTTTGCAAATTTTTCCAATTTCGTGCAATGGTTGACAAGTTCCGAGTACATTTGAACAATGGGTGCACACTACAAACTTTGTGTTTGGTTGTATTGCCTTGCGAAAGTCATCAGGATTAACATAGCCGTCATTATCAAAAGGCAAATAAGTAATATCTTGCAGTTTACCTTCCTCTTTTAAACAGTAAAGCGGGCGCAACACGGAGTTATGTTCCAACATAGTCGTAATGACGTGCGCGGCGGGTTCTGCCAGTCCTTGAATAATCAAATTCAACGCATCGCTGGCGTTATAGCTGAATGTAAGCCTATTAAAATCGGGTCCGCCATTCAAAAGTTTTGTCATCATTTTGCGGGTTTTTTGTACAATTTCTTCGGTAAAAATAGCCGCATCGAAACCGGTTCTGCCGGGGTTCACGCCATGTTTTCTGTAAAAATTGCTCATAAACTCATACATGGAGTCAGGTTTGGGAAAGGTAGTAGCCGAATTGTCTAAATAAATCATAGCGTTAATTTTTTCTTGTGATAAAAATTTCGGCAAAAGTAGAAATATTTTATTAAATCATTACGAAAATCAAATAAAAGAAAAACGTTTACACTATCGCCTTTCTAATTTTCAACAATTTTTCCAGCAACGTTTCTAATTGTGCTAAGGGCAACAGATTCGCACCGTCTGAGAGTGCGTTTTTCGGGTCGGGGTGCGTTTCTAAAAAGATACCGTCAAAACCGGTGGCAATGCCTGCTTTTGCCAAGGTTTCTATCAGTTCGGGCTGTCCGCCCGCAGTTCCGCTCAATTGGTTGGGTTGCTGCAACGCGTGCGTACAGTCTAAAACTACCGGACAATTATTTTGTTTCATCGCTCTAATACCTCTAAAATCGACAACAAGATCCTGATAGCCAAAGCAAGTACCTCGCTCCGTAATCATCACGTTTGGATTTCCGGCGGCACGTACTTTCTCTACGGCAAACTGCATAGCCTCCGGTGAAAGAAACTGCCCTTTCTTGATATTTACCACTTTGCCTGTTTTAGCAGCCGCTTGCAGCAGATCGGTTTGGCGGCACAAAAACGCCGGAATTTGCAACACATCAGCCACCTGCGCCGCAAAAGCCGCCTCTTCGGGCGTATGAATATCGGTAACAATGGGAACTCCGAGCTGCTCCTTCACTTTTGCTAATACCGACAAGGCTTCCACATCGCCAATGCCTGTAAAGGAATAGACCGAAGAACGGTTGGCTTTGCGGTAAGACGCTTTGAAGAAGAAGTGTATCTCCAACCGTTTGCAAATAGCATCAATGGTTTGCGCAATGTGCATGGTTATGGGTTCGTTTTCCACTACGCACGGTCCTGCGATGAGGAAGAAGTTTTGATTGGTATAGGATTGCATGATACTAATGAATAATTAATAATTAATAATTAAAAATTAAAAGTTTAAAGTTCAAAGTTTAAGGTTCAAGGTTTGTGATTAAAAATATATCTATTTTTTGGTGTTGTTCAACAAATTCTTGGGTTTGTGTTTCGTTCATTACCATTAAGGCGGTGGCGTAGGCATCGGCGAGGGTGCAGGTAGAAGCCATAACGGTAGCGCTTAGCAAACGGCTTATTGCCGGATAGCCCGTATGGGGGTTCAGGGTGTGTCCTACCCGTTTGCCATTATTTTCAATATAGTTGCGGTAATTTCCGGAAGTGGCAACCGCAATATCAACAAGTTCCATAATCTCTTCTGCCACAATTTCACCCTCTTTGGTTTCGGTGGGTTTTTGAATCCCCACACGCCATTTGGTATTGGAGGTGCGTTTGCCGCTCACATACAATTCGCCGCCAATGTCTACCAAAAAATTCTTCAACCCCTGTGAAGATAAAAACGCTGCCACCATATCCACACAATAGCCTTTTGCAATGGCATTAAAATTGAGTTGGGTGCCAGGATTCTCTTTAACAATTCTGTTTTCTATTATTTTAATTTTTTGATAACCCACCGTTTCTAATGCTTTTTCTACCTCTTCTTCTGTTACTTCTGTTGGAGTATTTTTTCCAAATCCCCACAAATTTACCAAAGCGCCTACCGTAAAATCAAAGGTGCCCACCGTTTCTTCACATACTTGAAAAGATATTTCCAATAACTGTTTCAAAATAGAATTTAAAGTATCTGTTTCGTTTCTGTTAATTTTAGAAACTACTGAGTTAGGATTAAAAATAGAAGCCGTGTTGTTTAACTCCGTGATAATAGAATCTATTTGATGCGGAGTAATATTGTTTTTATCTGCAATCGAAATTTTGTAGTAAGTGCCAATTCCTTCGCCGGTAATTTGCGTAAGCGGCGGCTGAACATTACACGCGCAAACGACCAGACTAATCCACAGAAGAAAGGCTGATATTTTATTCATTACCATTTTTTAATAACATCGGCAAAAATAGCAATTTTCAACAATTTTTTTTTGTTTTTGACATTGCCGACAGAAAAGCGATTGGGACGTTAACACGTTCAATACCTCACATTCTTAATCTTAGCCCAAAAAACGTCCATTATTAAGGCACTTGGGATAGATACTGTTTCACCGTTTTCAAAACGTACCTGCATTATAATAGCATATTCTCCGGTTTCAAAAGGCTTGCTCCAGTGCAATCTATCTCGTGCTTCCTCGTACTCTTCATCGCCAATAAACCATTTTATGCTTCCCGGATCCGGGTGTAATGCTCCTTCTATCTCGGCTTGAAAATGCACATCTTTGTTACAGAAAGTGGTATCCGGTAAATTTTCATAATGCACATCATTGGCATAAAATACAGCGCTATTTGGCTCCGGTTCGCAATCTATTACTTTCAAAAAAAATGGGTCGCTCATAGCGCGACAGTTTTCAAGATTTATGTTTCCCGCTCCTGCAACTGCCAAACGGTAATATCCCTGATGGATTGCCGTTACATTCGGTATGTTTAGAGTTAAACTGTTCTCTCCGGCAATAGCATCCCAATTATTGGGATTTGTCAAATCTCCCGTTATGCTATAGAGCCATTGATATTCAAGAGGTGGAGTAAAAGTGCCATCATTGATGAAACTACCTGTAAATTGTGCAAAACTCCCCAAACAAACCGCTTCAACCGGCGCGACCACAATTACAGGTGGAGTACAAAGCCTGATTTCTATGTCGTCAATTACAAAATCGTTTCCGCTGGGACTTGTGTTATTATTCTTTATTTTGAAAATTATCGAAGGCGTTGAGCCTGTTATAGTAAATGTTATGCCGTAATGTGTCCAGTCGTTGCAGGCAAAAGGATCAGAAACCGATACGCAATTTTGAGTGTTGCAGCCTCCTGCATTGGGTATTTCTCCTGTATTCAATCGCTGAAGCTCTGTTCCTATTAAATCTTCAATAATGATAGAAAGATTTGCTCTTTGAAATCCGGGAGCAACACTTGCCGCCCACATTGAAAAATAGAGTGTGCTACCTACGCATAAGTTGTCAATTTGGGTTCGATAAAATTGTCCGGAAAGATCACCATTGCCATCCACCTGCAATAAGTAGCCCTGTGTATAGTTGTTGGGATGCGTATGGTCGTCCATCCAAATCCAATAGCTCCCGTGATGATGGCCTTCTTTTCGAATGGAGTACAAACCTGCTCCTGCGGGGGTTTGCGATGGAGTGTACCCGATAATCTTGTCGCCGTAAAGTAGTTGCATATCCTGATTCGACATAATGGGTGGGTCTAAAGGACTGTTCCCTCCAAAATCCTCACGAAAAAGTATGGTACTGTTAGAGCAATCGGTATTTTGCGCATGCACTACAGAAACAAAACACACCATTTAGGAAGAAAATATATTTTGTTTTTATTGTCATCTTATTTATATATAAAATTTTTCTGCAAAAATATTTTTTTTTAATAACGCACAACAGCACCCCATTCTTGCATTGTGAAAGATACATATCGTCCGAAAAAATCGCTGTAAATTACATCGGTAAGTTCGTTAATATCATTTTTATTGTTTTTAAAATAAGCAGATATGCCCACAGAGCCGAACTTATTAAAATATTTTGTCCAACCACCCTCTATGGAGTTGGTGTAAATGGATTTTAAATCAGGATTACCTGTGGCGAGCCTGTCTTCATAATATACAATGAAAGTAGATAATTGCGAATTTCTCGGATAACTTACTCTTCGGGTGTAGCTTAGGTTAAAATTGTGCATGGATTTGGTAACATAAGTCAAGTGCAACGAAGGAAATAGTCCGGCGTAAATATTTTTTCCATGATGTTCCGGCTGGTTATTATAATGATGTTCGAGAAAACGATTTTCGGAGCGTAAGCCGCCTTTCATTGTAAAACCTCCAAATTTATGTTGCACAGTGATATAGGCATTCAAATTACTCCACTGCCCTACATAATCTTCGTATCGCATGGAATCTAAAACATAAATATCTGCGAACAAAGTATCAGATCTTCGAATGAGCGCTTCATTTGAATACCAACTATCAATTCCCATCTCAATTACTCCATTTTTGTGGTAAGGCAAACTGTAATTTATTTCGCCACCAAAAGAGTAATTTGCTCCGTTAAAAGTCATTTTTTTATCCTTGTTCAATTCCGGATAATTTTTGTATAATCGTTGAAATTTGTGATTTGAATTCTGATTCGATATACTTGTCCATATTTCTGTTACAAGCTTATGTCCATCACCATTAAAATTATGTTCATACTCTATACCAAAATACCCGCCTATACGATACGTAGCGAACAATTCAGTTTCATTTCTATAATCATATATTCCCGGATTATTTATAAACTCGCGGTATATATAATTCTCTGAAGAATTATTTTTAGCCCAAGGCATTGACCAACAGTTACCCCAAAAAGAAATAGTTTTCAACGAATCGAAACGGTAGGCGGCGCTTAGATATGTTCCTGCCCAAATTGATTTGTCTCTCCATTCGCCGGTATAGTTTCTATAACTTGATGTATCCATATTTTCATTGAGAATAGTACTGTATCCGTTCGTTTTACCTTTACTGAAATTATAGTTTCCATATAAATAAACATTGATGTCAAATTTCTCATTAGAATACACATAAGAAAACCACGGTGCCACCATAGGTCTCGTGGAGCCATTGATGCCAAAAGTAACGAAGCTGTTTTTTAGAACGTTTGATTTTGTAACGATGTTAATGATACCGCCCGTTCCCGACGCGCTGTATCGGGCTGAGGGGTTGTTAATTACCTCTATCCGTTCTAAAGCATTGGCGGGAAGTTGCTGTATATAGGTTTTCAAGTTTTCCTCATTCAATCGGGAGGGTCTGCCGTTTATCCAAATCTCAACGCTGGAAACGCCTCTTAATGTGATGTTTCCTTCAATATCCACTTCAACTCCGGGCGCATTTTGCAGGGCATCGGCGGTGGTGCCGGTTTGCACGCTCGGGTCTTCCGTAACGTTGTACAATATTTTTTCGCCGTCGTTCATGTAAACAGGCTTGGTAGTAGAAATCGTAACATTTTGCAACATCGAAGCGGAAGGCTGTAGCAGAATGGTATCTATCTTTATTTTATTATTTTCGCCCATAACAGATATCGGCTGCATATATACCTCATACCCAACGTAAGAAGTTTTAATAATGTAGTTACCCGATTTAACATTCGAGAATGTAAAAACACCATCTTTATCGGTAAGGGCAACGTTCACAACGGCGCTATCCGCTTCATTGAGCAATCCTGTATTTACATAGAAAAGTGGAATGCTTGAATGACTATCTATGATAGTTCCGGTTAAGGTGTAAATATTGTTTTGTGCGTGAATGTTATTTACTGATAATATTACTACAAAAAGCAACCAAATATGAAAATACCATCTGCTCATTTTTTGTGAATTCTGAACTTTTTCCTGACCCAGTAAACAAAATGTTTTTCTCATATCAAATTGTTCTTTTTGACTTTTTATCGCGGTTAATCAATTTCTGCCACAAAGCATCATTTTCTAAACTTTTATCTAAATAAGCTCGCAATTCAGGGAAAGTCATATCTTTTGTTTTTTTATAAACTCTTGCCTGAATTTCTTCTTTCATTTTTAAGCAATCAAACGTCTTTTCCATATACTAAATCTTTAGGGTTTCTAATTTCAAGTGTAAAATAACCATTTTTCAAATTTACACCATTGTAACCTTTTATACGAGTAAGATTTACAATGTGTTTAAAATTCCAACTTGCCAACACATCTACTTTGTTGATGGTTGCTAATGCAATATGTCTGCAATCATTGAGACTTGTTTTTTCCACTACTTTTTCTGCAATATACTTATCGGCAAGTTCTCTCGCCTCGTCTGTCAGCGCAAGTGCTTCAAAACATTCCTCAGAATAATTGTTCAAAAGATTCCTCACATATTCCGGTGCATCTTTCAATTCTTCTCTCAACACGTCTGATATAACAAAAATAATTTCCCCATTTTCGAGCCATTGAAAAAGCATTTTTGTTTCTTTTTCAAATATCTCGTCGAAAAAACCGCCTACTATTGAAGTGTCAATATAAATTCGTTGTTGTTTCATCTCTTTTTCATTTTTTTAATAACGCTGCAAATATCCATAAATTTTTCCAATTGTGCAAACAGTAACCAGAAATATAGGCGATTATGTAGTAATAGAACACATGAAAAGATTAACACAAGGTACGTGGTTTTTTGTTTTCCTTTAGTTTATTCTGATTTTAGCCAAAATTTTCTGTGAAAAAATCCATTAATAATCATATTTTCGCGGCGTTATTTCGATAGCGTTGCTATTGTTTGTGTACAGAAAAATCTGCAAAATTTGAACCCACAGACAATAAGCGAAGTACGCATTGCGGACTTTCTTATTTGGGTTTGGGTTCTTGCAGATACCTCTGTACAGGTAGGGAAGTCTGCTATCCAGCAGTAATTCTTTAAAAACAGTAGAAAATGCTATTTTAACATAGCAACTTGTTAATTTAAAGCAATATGTAAAACCGTATATTATTAGAAAAAATATAAAACAATAAAAATTCAGTAATAACTTAAAATTACTATTATGTTTAACGGAAATAACCCAAAAGAAATGATACAGAGAATTAACAGGGTAAAACGAAACAGAATTTTAAACGAAATATTGCAGTACTTCGGTTACTTCCTATTAGCCGGAATATTACTAACGATGCTATATTTAATTATGCCAAAAATATTCTATGTAACAGTAGGGGTAGTTTTGGCGTTCATTGCAATTTTTCATATTGTCAAGTATAGAAAATTTTTGCTGAAAGCAATAAAAGCAATACCGGCTATTATCTATATTTTTTTTATATGCGTATTAGTAGGATTATTTTTTGCCTTTATCTTCCATAATATAATATTTACCATTATAGGGGGTATTCTTTTAATATTTTTGCCGTTCAAAAAATAACAATTAAACCAAACATTATGAAAAAATTATTGTCAATTATCGTGTTAATTTTTGTATCAATTACATTATTTTCACAAGAGGAAAATGAAGAAAAAATAAACAGTAAATCATTACATTTCTTATCAAAAGCAGGAGTATTTTACAAACAAGAAGGTTATGGTCTGGGAAGTGAAAATTGGGTTAATTTTGGGGTTATAATTGTTTTGGATATAGTAAACAATGTTAAATTTGGATATGTGAGATTAAGACACGATAGATATGTTGGTATATTAGAGCCTGATGAAATCGATGATTGTATTACGGCAACAGAATACATAAAAAATACTTTTTTTAAATCACGCCCATCCGAAAATTCACGCGTAATATATAAAACAAAGAATGGAATTGAAATGCGCGCCTATTATAAAGAAGAAAGAAAAGAATCCGGTTGGAAAGTAGATATTTATATGGATGAATTTATATCAGATTCAAAGGAAACTTTTAATCAAGAGCAATTTAATGATTTTATTAGAATGATGAAGAAAGCAAAAACGATGATTCTCGAAAAAATTGCAGAATAAGAGTAAATTTAATTTGTATTTTTTTAGGTTATATTTCGGTTGTATGGCAAATTTTATTCTTATGTACCCAAAAAATAATAGATAACTTTTTTGTAGTCAAAAAGATAAAATAAAAAATTTCTATATCATGCCACACAACAATTGATATGCCTATCACCCCCCATAGTACCTGCCATAAAGTCATTTTACTGTAAATCAGTAATTTATATATTTGCCGTTTGCTGAAAAATTTATACAATCAAAATAAAAAAATTATTTTTCAATTATTTTTTACCTCTTTTCAAAACTTTGTGTGGTATATAGCAGAAAAATATATATTTGCCACTGAATTGATGCCGCAAGGCACTAATTAAAAATACACCGGAAAAGCCCTAAAATATGGGGCTTTTCTTTTTTAAAATGCCAAAAACATGCCAAAAACAGAAACCAAAAATCGCCAACAATTATATCATCAAATTATTAGCGATTTTCTTTGAGGTCTCTTCCGTACTTATTTTTTAAAATCCCATAAATTTTAATAAAATTAGTATTGTTGCAAAAAGTAACCATTATCAGTATATTATAAGAATAATAATGTTATTTTATTTTAGAAAAAATGCGGAATATTGAAATTAAGTCGGCAAAAAGTCGGCAATAATCAAAAAAAAGTGTATCTTCGCCATGTAATTTTAAACAACTTTTTTATGGCAACACATTTTTTAAGGCTTTCTACAAAAGTAGATGCCACAGGCAAAAGTGAAATTTTAATACGTTTCACACATGGGCAAATTGACCAAAGAGCAAAAACAAACATTTTCATTCAGTCGGATTATTTGGATAGTGAAATACAACAAATCATTATTCCGAACTTTCGTATTTTGAGTAATGAAAAAAAACAACTCAAAGAGTATTTAACCACTCAAAGCGACAAATTAAATGCGCTTATTTCAATCATTCATTCTACTTTTAATGATGCCGATAAAAAGGATATTGCAGCCGATTGGTTAAAAACCACCATTGATAAACACAATTTTCCTGAAAAGTATGCACCGAAAGAGGAAACACCGCAAATCGTTACTTTATTTCAATTCATTGAAAAGTTTATTAAAGAAGCTCCTGAACGCAAAGACAAAGTAACAGGGCGACAATTCACTAAAAACATTATTGTTCAATACAAAGCGACTTATAAACGTTTAAAAGAGTTTGCCGCTACCGATAATAAGAGTGATTTTGATTTTACTGAAGTAGATGTATCCTTTTATGATATGTTTGTTACTTATTTACAATCTTTGAATTTAACATTAAACAGCGTTGGGAAACATATCAAAGTTTTGAAAACGATGTTAATTGCTGCTGCAAAACAGGGATATAATGCAAATATTTATTATAAAGACTTTCATGTATTCACAGAAGAAATAGATAACATTTACTTGAATGAAAATGAATTGCAGAAAATAAAAGATGCTGATTTTTCAAAAACACTATACCTTGACCGCGTGCGAGATTGGTTTTTATTGTTGGCGTGGACGGGCTGCCGATTTTCAGACCTTGAAAAAATTACGAAAGCAGATATAAAAAATGGGTTTATTTCTTTCCGGCAGCAGAAAACTAATAACAAGGTAACAATTCCTTTACATCCGGTAGTAGTTGAAATTTTAGAGAAATACGGTTACAACCTACCTGCAGTTATCACAAATCAAAAATTCAACGATTATATTAAAGAAGTTTGCCGTATTGCCGAAATTAACAGCCCCGAAACTACCACCCGAACTGAAGGCGGCAAATTGATAACCTCAACTTTTGAGAAATGGGAGCATGTAACAAGCCACACAGGTAGGCGGTCGTTTTGTACAAACATGTATAAACGTGGCGTGCAAAGCCTTACAATAATGAGTATAAGCGGACACAAAACCGAAAAAAGTTTTTTGAAATACATAAAAGTAAAACAGGAAGAACACGCTGAACTTATGAAAAAGGCGTGGGATAAGATGTATAAATAATTTAACGAATTAACAAATAAATATTTAAAGTATGGAAATATCAGATTATACAAATTTAGAATTTTATGATTTAGTGGAAAATGTATTTAATTCAAAGGATAAGCAACGAATTGATATATTTACTGATGATATAATACAGCAGATAAGGATTGAAAATAAGCGGATGGAGATAGAAACGAGTTATCATAGTAACAAACTCATTAAACGTACAGATGAAAAAAGCATACGAGAAACAGAACAATTTTTAATTGAAATAGAAAAACGTAAAAACAAACTTGCTTATTTTCAAGAAATTATTACTAATAAAGCAAGCCAACCTACTATTCATACGAAAAAGAAAAAACAACCCAAGCCGTTTAAAGATTATTTGCTTTGTAAAGATAAAATTGAAGAAGTGATGAGTTTTTTACATAAGGTTTTGGACAATAATACAAGTGGAAAACATATTGCTACTATTAAGGATGCATTAGTAGAGAAAGGATATTTGTTAAAACACGCAAGGGTTACACCTATTTTAATAAAAGAATTTAATATAGGATGTGCGCCACAATCTATAAATGGATATGTTACTATTTCATCAGAAGTTGAAGCAATGAAAAATAATATTCCTTGATTATAAGCACTATAAACAATACTAAATAGTGCATTTCTTTTTATTAAGTGACTGTTAAAACTGTTTTTGCC
>Ga0082212_10003592_pt1 | contig 21916 bp, 19 predicted proteins | sample TergutNt197P3_FD_71548 | JGI IMG/M metagenome (GOLD analysis project Ga0082212, IMG submission 71548) | Neocapritermes taracua P3 segment gut microbial communities from Petit-Saut dam, French Guiana - Nt197 P3 | ecosystem: Host-associated > Arthropoda: Insects > Digestive system > Gut ...
GAGCGTCCTTATGGAAAACGGCTGGGTCATGATAAGCGACGGGAACCAGCTTATCAAGGGGCAGGGCCGTATCCCGGAGTTTTATTTGAGAAAGGGATACCAGGTTTTTCGCACGACTGTCAAAAACTATGCGGACACACAGCAGCCGGCCAAATATGGTTTCGTTACAGAATTAAAATATGATGTGACAGGCGCCAGGATACCTTTTGAGATCGTAGAAGGGCTTGACGAGAATTCTTCCATTGACGACTTCATCGAAGCATTTGGCGCGCCCTTCACCATGAATGACTTCGGCGGCGGTGCAATATACTATAACTGGGCCGGGGTGCATATAACAGGGGGCCTTACGGTCGTGGTCGACAAGGATAGCGGAACTATCAACTCCATCAGCCTCGAACACATGCCGCTTGATTTCCGGGGGTGACGCTGGTATTTCGCGTTTCGAATCGGGAGGAATCAGCCCTCGGCAAACCCCGTCAAGCGCGTCCTGATATATTCCCGAAGGTATGGCGGGGCAAAGGCAAGCTTGCCGTGTTCGACAGGCTTCACCATGCCCGCCACCATAAGCCGCAGCCGGTATTTTGAAGCATATCCCGGCGAGACGCCCATACGCTCTTTGATGGAGGAAAAACTGCTGGCCATTTCATCCTCGGCCATGGCAAAAAGAAAATCGTGGTCTTTAATCGAAAGCCCCTGGAAGAGCATGTCGTGGACATTTTTGAAAAGCTCTATCTTTGACAATTCCAGGGATTGCTGCACAAGCTTGCTGTCAATGGCCAGGCTGCCGTCACTGAACAAAAAATAGCCAAGAAGCTGTATCAGGTACGGGTATCCGTCCGTCGCCGCAGCCGCCTCCTTGAGCGCGTTGCCTTGGAAGCTCCGCCCGGCCTTGTCGAAAGCTTTCTCGTAGGCAATCTCTACCGCTTTGACATCAATGCTTTCGAGCTCGACCCGGTGCGCGCGGCGCAAAAACGTCAGGATTTTGTCGTTCAGCACGTCGTTGACCGAGCTCGGCAAGCCTGCCATCATAAGCGCAACATCATACTCTTCCCGGACAAGGTGTTGATAGGTGACCGCAAATTCGCGCATTTCCGGAGCGCCGTTGTGGACTTCGTCTATCAGGAATATCGTTGTAATGTTTTTGCTCTTCAGTTCATCAAGCACGCCGGTCAGCAAAAACCTGAAACTGTGCGTCGCCTTTTCGCTTTTTTTCGAGAGGCCGACGGAAAAACCCATAGCGCCAATAGAAAAGCTTTCAATATCCTTATAACCCTTGCCAAGCCAGTTCTTCCCCTTGCCGTTCCGGATGAACCCGTCAAGAATCTCAAGGAGCATCCCGCCATGCGCAGTCACATCGATGACCGCGTACCTCTTCGCATTGAGGCCCGCATGTATATCGGAAAGGATCGCGGTTTTGCCCGAGCCCCTGATCCCTGTGATGATGGTCGTCCTGTTTGGGTCATTTGGGTCATCCAGGCTCTGCAGAAAATCATTTATGATGAGCTCGCGGCCGATAAACTGCTTTGGGCGTTTCCCAAACTGAGGGTTGAAAGGGTTTGTTTCGCGTTTGTCCATGGTTTTCTTCGTCTCCTTGCCGCTTAGTATTTTTGACCGCAGCTTCGCATTTTCACTGTCAGCTTAGCAATTTCACCGTCAGCTTCGCATTGTTATTCGCTGTTTCGCTTATGCGCAGATGTTTCGTATTTGCGCAAATGTTTCGTATTTCGATTTGCAATTCATATTTTACAACAGAAAGGGCTGGGTGTCACCCCGGTCGGAACACAGGGGGACGGTTCTTTTTGTGTTCACTCAGCCGGAACACAAAAAGAACCGTCCCCATTGTGTTCAAAAAGAACCGTCCCCACTGTGTTCCTTGAGCAGCGCGTCCCGGGTTTCTGTAAGGGCGAATCCCAAAAGGTTTCTCCCCCGCCATTTCAGGGGGTTCTCGGCGTCCGGGTTGTTTTTCCCCATGCCGATCCCCCAAATCCGGTCCCTTGGGCTGGCTTCTACCAGGATCCGGCCTGCTGTCCCTGAGAGAAAACCCAGCAGATCCGGGTTTTGGCTAAACTTTGCCATGCTTGCGTCTTTGACGATCTTGACGCGGTGCGCCTCCCATTTGTCATTGTCGAAACCCTTGACCGCCCGCCCATGTGCTTTCATTTCCTTTGGGGAAGCCGCCTTAAGTATCTGGAGAAGCATTTCCTCGTCATGGAAAAGGCGGGCCTTTTCTGCCATCATGTACTGCTCCGCGCAGGAATAGCCTTGCCCGTCTATTACAAAACCCTGCATCCACCACTGGCTCAGGCAGCTCTGGCTGATACTCCCGTCGGCAGGGGGCGTATGGCCCCAGAAGAACAGGAACGGGTAGGTCTTCCCGCTTTCGTATTCCCGCCTGAGCGCGTCTATTGAATAAATCATTTACTGTTGGCTCTTATCCTTTCAGTCGTTTTTATACATGCCTGCTGTTTGATTATAGCGGCTTCCTGGTTTGTAGAGCAAGGCTTTCCCGGGCTGTCATTTCCAGGATGTTTTCAGCGGCCATTTTTTTGGGGTGTATTGCACATTGTCCCCTTTGTCTCCTTTGTCTCCTTTGTCCCCTTTGTCTCCAGAAAAACACTTGACAAATATAATTCCATATATTACCATATACCATATTATGGAATGCTTTGAGTTTGCATTTCGGTTGGCCTGATGGTAGTATGACACTATATACGGTGTCAATGAAAGGACGAGGAATTGACACGTTTGGAGAACAAACTGGCGCGTTGCCGCAACAACCCGAAAGGCGTCAGTTTCGAGGAAATCAAAAGCTTGTTTGAAGCGTTTGGTTTTGAAGTGGTGAATTATTCGGGGGGTAGCCATTTTTCGGTTTCACACCCGAAATATGATGCTATAGGACCTTTGGAACCGAACACTATCCCTATGAAGAAACCGGGTGTCATGGAAGTCTATGTCAGGCGGGCTATAAAGTGGATTGATGTTTTGATCGAAAAACAGAAAGCGGAAAAACAGAAAGCGGAAGAGGCGGAATGAAATGGCGAAGAAAAAAAAGTTAACGATCGACGAATACATGAAACTTGACTACCTGTTTGTTGTTGTGCCGTTCAGCGAGGGCGGTTTTAAAGGGTACAAGGCATTCTTGCTCGATATCCCGGCGGTCGAATCGATTGGGGCTACGCCTGAGGAAGCCATGGGCGATCTTGGCGATGTCAAAAAGGAATGGTTCGCGTACGCTTTTGAGAAAGACATCCCCATACCCGAACCAAACACTGACTTCCCAAAGGCTATGGCCTATAGCGGGCGGGTAACGCTGCGTATGCCGAAGACCCTGCACCGGCAGGTGTCGGAGCGGGCGCTCCTGAACGGCGTTTCATTGAATGCATACTTAAACGAAGTGATACAGCGCGGCATGAACGCAAACGCTGCAAAGTAATCATATAGATTATTCCGTCCTCTTTCAGGCAGGACAAAAAGAATCGTCCCCATTGTCTTTCAGGCAAGACAAAAAGAACGTCCCCATTGTCTTTTTGTGTAATATAACCGCCCGGCCCGTGGTTCTGTATATATGACAAACGGAAGGAGCGGGCCAAAAAATGAAAACCATTTCAATAATCACAGGCGTGAAACCCATCGCGAAAGCTGTCACAGGCACGAAAAATGCGACGAAAGCAAAGGCAAAAGCGACAAGCACGGTGAAAAAAGCGGCGCTTGCCATTTGCTTTTTCATGGCCATTACTATGATGCTGTGCGGGTGCCAGACGCCCCCGCTTGCTGACGGGGACGTCGGTGTGATTTTTGATGAAGAACTGCCTGGCACGGGTGGTTATCCCGATGATGGGAGTGACGGCAATTTGGATGACGGCGCCGGCGGCAGCCTGTATGAAGGGCCCGATGAATACTATGACGACGAGTATGGGGACGATGGCTATTGCGACTATGTCATACCCGAGTCGGGGCAATTGTTGACATACTGGGACGGGCAGTCCGACCTGCTGAGCTTCGAGGTCATGATCGACGAAGAGTGGTATTCCCTGCCTGCGCTTTATTCGGAATTTGCGGAGGATGGCTGGGAAATTGACCCGAGCTACGGCGGGCGCAGCCTGTCTGACAGACTCAATCCTGATGATACTATTTATGTCCGCCTGATGAAGGGCGATGAACGGCTTCTCGTCAGTTTTATCAATTACGGCGTGGATGTAAAACCGCTGGCGGAATGCATGGTCTGCGGGTTGTTTTCAAATGAGTATGAAAACCATGAAACCCCGGAAGTCATTGTACCCGGCGGCATCACGCTTTGGGCGCATGAAGACGATGTATTGTTTCGGTACGGAAAGCCCTCAATGATTGAAACCTCGAATGATGAATTGAGGTATCGTTACATGCTGACATGGGACTCGAGCGTAGACTTCACCTTTGAGCAGGATACAATGCGCGTGGAGCAGATTTCGATAAGGACCTTGTTCATACATGAGAAATCGGAATGGGCAGGGGGCGAGGCGCCGGATATCCTCGATTCATACGAGGCGCCGTCCGGCCTTGGGCAGTCCTGGGACAATTTCACGGCCAATTTCGACGGGGCGATATACAGGCTGCCTGTCCCGATTAGCGTCCTTATGGAAAACGGCTGGGTCATGATGAGCGACGGGAACCAGCTTATCAAGGGGCAGGGCCGTATCACGGAGTTTTATTTGAGAAAGGGATACCAGGTTTTTCGCACAACTGTCAAAAACTATGCGGACACACAGCAGCCGGCCAAATACGGTTTCATTACAGAATTAAAATATGATGTTACAGGCGCCAGGATACCTTTTGAGATCGTAGAAGGGCTTGACGAGAATTCTTCCATTGACGACTTCATCAAAGCATTTGGCGCGCCCTTCACCACGAATGAGTTCGGCGGCGGTGCAATATACTATAACTGGGCCGGGGCGCATATAACAGGAGGCCTTATGGTCGTGGTCGACAAGGATAGCGGAACTATCAACTCCATCAGCCTCGAACACATGCCGCTTGATTTTCGTGGGTGACGCTGGTATCTCGCGTTTCAAATCGGGAGGAATCAGCCCCCGGCAACCCCCGTCAAGCGCGTCCTGATATATTCCCGAAGGTACGGCGGGGCAAAGGCAAGCTTGCCGTGTTCGACAGGCTTCACCATGCCCGCCACCATAAGCCTTAGCCGGTATTTCGAAGCATACCCCGGCGAGACGCCCATACGCTCTTTGATCGAGGAGAAACTGCTGGTCATTTCATCCTCGGCCATGGCAAAAAGAAAATCGTGGTCCTTGATCGAAAGCCCCTGGAAGAGCATGTCGTGGACATTTTTGAAAAGCTCTATCTTTGATAATTCCAGGGATTGCTGTACAAGTTTGCTGTCAATGGCCCGGCTGCCGTCGTTGAACAAAAAATAGCCAAGAAGCTGTATCAGGTAAGGATATCCGTCCGTCGCCGCAGCCGCCTCCTTGAGCGCGTCGCCCTGGAAGTTCCGGCCGGCCTTGTCGAAAGCTTTCTCGTAGGCGATCTCAACCGCCTTGGCGTCAATGCTTTCGAGCTCGACCCGGTGCGCACGGCGCAAGAAGGTCAGGATTTTATCGTTCAGCACGTCGTTGACCGAGCTTGGCAAGCCTGCCATCATAAGCGCAACATCATATTCTTCTCTGACAAGGTGTTGGTAGGTGACCGCAAACTCACGCATTTCGGGGGCGTCGTTGTGGACTTCGTCAATCAGGAATATTGTTGTAATATTTTTGCTCTTCAGTTCATCAAGCAGGCCGGTCAGCAAAAACCTGAAACTGTGCGTCGCTTTCTCACTCTTCTTCGAGAGGCCGACGGAAAAACCCATAGCGCCTATTGAAAAGCTTTCAATGTCCTTATAGCCCTTGCCAAGCCAGTTCTTCCCCTTGCCGTTCCTGATGAACCCGTCAAGGATCTCAAGGAGCATCCCGCCATGCGCGGTCACATCGATGATCGCGTACTTCTTTGCATCGAGGCCCGCATGTATATCGGATAGAATCGCGGTCTTGCCCGAGCCCCTGATCCCGGTGATGATGGTTGTCCTGTTGGGATCGTTTGGGTCGTCCAGGCTCTGCAGGAAATCATTTATGATGAGCTCGCGGCCGATAAACTGCTGTGGGCGTTTCCCAAACTGTGGGTTGAAAGGGTTTGTTTCGCGTTTGTCCATGGTTTTCTTCGTCTCCTTGTCGCTTCGTATTTTTGACCGCAGCTTCGCATTTTCACTGTCAGCTTCGCAATTTCACCGTCAGCTTCGTATTTTCACTGTCAGCTTCGCAATGTTATTCGCTGTTTCGCTTATACGCAGATGATTCGTATTTGCGCAAATGTTTCGTATTTCGATTTGCTATTCATATTTTACACCAGAAAGGGCTGGGTGTCACCCCGGTCGGAACACAGGGGGACGGTTTTTTTGAACACAGCGGGGACGGTTCTTTTTGTGTTCCCTACTGTGTTATATTCCGTTCACAATTGCGGGACAAGGCTGTCGCTGTTTATCATTTCGACTATTTCCATAGCCGCTTCCTGAGCGGTCTTGCCATCAATAAAATATTTGTTTTTGATTTTTTCATGCGCTTTTTTATAATAGGAAATTGAGCGCTTGGTTTCTCTGACTTCGTGTTCATAATCAATCTTTTGGTTTTCGATCAGGTTGTCGTCATCGTCAGTGTATATTACCCGACGGGCAATGTTTTCAGGCAAATCCCTAAGTTCAATCGAAAACACATTGTGCTCTTGAAATGGGCATCTGTATTTTGCCGTGTAGTAAATGGGCGACACTGCGATAATTGAGTCCCTGCTGCATTTCCTCAGAATTGTTTTAAGGACCTCGATCAGCTTTCCATCATATGCATGCTGGTTGAAGCAACTGTCCTGTATATTTGTGATTGTGTCATTGAAGAACAGCTTGGTTTCTTCGTCCAGGTCGTAAAAATCATAACCGAGCTCTTCGCCGAGAATTCTTCCGATAGTTGTTTTGCCGACGCATGTCACGCCAAATAGTGCGATAATCATTTTTTTGTCCCCGTGCAGGCAGCATCATTTCTAAATTCCAGACGAAATATGTTGCTTACTGTTCTTTGAGCATCTGCCATATCGCTTTTCACAATTCTCCAATTCTACGTGCATGATTCCAGATTAATAAAACATAGAAACATCTCATTTGTCAATGAGTACCGTATCATCGGCGAGCGATAAGAATTATGAGTCGGCTATAGATTTCATTTCACAAGGGGGATTTTGGATGATGTTTCGATGTATTATTGTGGAACACAAAAAGAACCGTCCCCTCTGTGTTATGATTTGTCAACGATGCGCATCTCGTCTTTGAGCGCTGGACGGCGGTTGTTTTGCGCCATGATACTGCTGAAGTACTCCTGAAAGTCATCTTTCCTGTCCAGGTAGGCAAAAATGTCCTGGAGCACGCACATATAGTAGGCGGCTTTTTCGTAACGGTTCCGGCTCCCTGCGTCGATATGGTACTCGATGATTTCTTTCAGCAGCATGGTGGCTGTCAATAGCAATTCGATATTCTGCTCCGGGTCGTCACCGGACCTGATCATGCCACCTATGCCTTCGTGCCCGGCCGCGGTTGCCAGGTAGTTTGGCAGATGGCTTCCGGCAGCCGCTCCGCCGCCAATCGCCCGGCAGACAAACGAACGGGCCGCGTATTTCCAATCATCGTAATGCGATTTTATGTCTCTCGCCAGCACCCTGTTGAGCATTTTTTGCGTTTCGCCTTCATAGGAGTAAATATTTCGCAGAAGCTTGCCTCTGTAACGCACAAGCTCGTTTTGCTTGAAAGCATTCTCCACAAACGCCAGGAAGGCCGGCGCCTGGGACGCTTTCGCCGCCAAGCCCCGGGTTCGCAGATATTGCGCAAAGTCCGGCGCTTCCAGAAACATAAGCTTCGCTGCTTCGAACGCTTCCAGATAGTTGCCGAGATTCTCATGAGCCTCAACCAGCTTTTCCCGCATATAACCCCTGATTTCCAGGTGAGTTTTTTTGAGATGCCAGTCGTCCTGATCCAGGTCGTCCGGCGAGATTTTTGGCAGCGCGGCTTGGGCCGTTTCGACCACGGCCTGCCAATCCTCTTCTTCGCACAAACCTTTTATGGCATCGTTATAGAACAAGGCGTTATAGCTGGCCAAGGCCTTCGCCTGGCCGACTTTATCAAAGCGTTCGCCCAGGCGCTCGTAAAGCTGCGCCAACAAATCGAAGCACCGGTGTTGAATCGCCCAATTCTCTGATTTTTTCAGGCGGGCCAGAATAATGCTTTCCGCCAGGGCAAGATCCTTTACATTACACAAAAATCCCTCAGTGCAGGGGCTGCCATGATTCATCCAATGTTTGAACGCTATCCTGATTGCCGTCTCCTGGTCCTCGTTGCATTGGAATACAGCGCCGAAATGCAGTGTGAACAATTCAAGCCAATCGACTGCCAGGTATGCGGAAGGCTCGTCGATACCCAGAAGACTCTCGTCAGAGTCAAGCTCGTCCAGGCAGGAGAGAAGCCGTTCGATGGCTTCATATCCCGTCCGTGCGTCCCCGCTTTGCAGGAACATCATCGACAGGTCAAATAACTGTAAGAAAGTATCGGCCCATACCGAGTTGCTGTAATATTCATCATAGCCCTCGTCATCGCCATTATCAGAATCGTAATAATCGTATTCATATTCATAGTCGTTGTCGTAATCATAATCGTTGTCGTTTTTGTTGGGGTAGCACTCAACATCTTCGAAGTCAGAGTAGTAAACGCCATCAAGGCATTCCTGGCAAAACTTCTCGACTTTTTCCAGGAAAGCGGCCGGGTCGTTTTCGCCAAGAAAGGCCAGGCTTGCCTTTGCGTCAATATGCCGCGCGATAAAGCCGATTTGTTCTTTTTCAACCATGCCATCCAGCGCATCCAGGACAATATCGGCCAATTGTTCCACTGTCATTTCGGTCAACTTGTTTTTGAGCTGTTCTGTCATGAAATCATGTCCTCCCATAACCGCTTACAGCAGCCTGAGCCAAAAATGGGACGGTTCACTCAGCCGGAACACAAAAAGAACCGTCCCCACTGTGTTCAGCCGGAACACAAAAAGAACCGTCCCCACTGTGTTCCTTGAGCAGCACATCCCGGGTTTCTGTAAGGGCGAACCCCAAAAGATTTCTCCCCCGCCATTTCAGGGGATTTTCGGCGTCCGGGTTGTTTTTCCCCATGCCGATCCCCCAAATCCGGTCCCTTGGGCTGGCTTCCACCAGGATCCGGCCTGCTGTCCCTAAAAGAAAACCCAAAAGGTCCGGGTTTTGGCTGAATTTAGCCATGCTTGCGTCTTTGACAATACTAACGCAGTGCGCTTCCCATTTGTCATTGTCGAAGCCCTTGACCGCCCGGCCATATGCTTTCATTTCCTTTGGGGAAGCCGCCCGAAGTATCTTTAGGAGCATTTCCTCATCATGGAAAAGGCGGGCTTTCTCAGCCATCATATACTGCTCCGCGCAGGAATAACTCTGCCCGTTTATTACAAAACCCTGCATCCACCACTGGCTCAGGCAGCTTTGGTCAATACTCCCGTCGGCAGGGGGCGTATGGCCCCAGAAGAACAGGAATTTACAGGTTTTCCCGCTTTCGTATTCCCGCCTGAGCGCGTCTATTGAATAAATCATTTGCTGTTGGCCCTTGTCCTTTTGGCTTATAACTCGTCGAACATATCGGCGATGAACTCTGCGCTTTCGGTCCAAAGCAACGACTCCGGATCCATCAATGCTTTATTGGCGGATGAGTGGACAAACAAATCGAAGGCCGATTGGAAGTCGATACCTTGGCGCTCGGCAATAACGCGCGCGGCATGTTCAGTCTTCACGACAATGATAAAAGAAATATCCTGCCCGCGATAAAAAATCTTATTCTCCAATTCGGTCGTCAGGTCGGGAACATCAAATATTCTATTCGTACCGTGATAAACAGTATAAGTGGTCATGATGCGTTTCGCGCCAGGATGTCTTCGGCGAAATAGAGGCTTTCATCAATGCTTTGTGTGTGCAAAACATCATAGCAAGCACGGATCTTGGCAAATATGTCATGATGCTGGAAAAGATCATAAGCATCCGGGGTTTCAATTCCGTGCTTAAGCGCATAGCCTATGACAGCCGACACAATCATTAAGTTTTCGTCTTTTTCCCTTTGGGTCATTGGGCTTTTTCTCATTTCTCCTGAAAAATAGTATATACAATGCCGTAATACAATTCAACATAATGCCCGTGTACAACGTTATTGGGGAAAACGGGAAACGGGAAACGGGATTATAGACTTTACCCCTGCTTTTTGCGTAAAATTTACGGTTGTGAATTGGATTCCTTGCGTTTTAGCCCTGAAACAGGTCGTTTTTTGCCACAATAAGGAAAATGCGCTAACTATATTTAGCAATAATAGAATTAATTTTCAATTTAATCGTTCACAAGTGGAAAATTTACGCAAAACTTGCCTGGTTAATCTAGTAAAGCCGTTGACTGGCTACAAGCTGGCGTTGAAGTTTTGCACAGGGGCATGAAACCCAACTATGCACGCTATCGGCGCCATTAGTTTTCACACAGCCTGCCGTCCCGTTTGGCCTTTGAAATGAAAACCAACTATGCACGCTATCGGCGCCATTAGTTTTCACACAGCCTGCCGTCCCGTTTGGCCTTTGAAATGAAACCCAACTATGCACGCTATCAGCGCCATTAGTTTTCACACAGCCTGCCGTCCCTTTTGGCCCTTGAAAGTGATAAAGTATCGGTATGGAATACTCGGTTCTCAAGCGGAAAGGTTCAGGAGGCTGGAGGGGCGCAGATGATAAAAGACGGCAATATTGACGGCGGAAATGCCTTTGATTGGGGACGGGCCTCAGGGGACTACGCGAAGTTCCGGGACATCTACCCTGATGAGTTCTATGAAAGGATTGTCGGTTTGGGGTTGTGCGTTGAGGGGCAAAGCGTCTTGGACCTGGGGACCGGCACAGGCGTGCTGCCACGGAACCTGTACCGTTTTGGCGCGCAGTTCACCGGCATCGACATCTCGGCGGGCCAAATTGAAGAGGCGGAAAGGCTTTCGGGGGAAAACGGCATGGATATAAGGTATTCCGTATCCTCTGCCGAGGACGCGGATTTCCCTGCGGGCAGCTTCGATGTGGTCACCGCATGCCAATGCCACATATATTTCAATAATGTAATTGTTTTGCCCAAGGTTCGCGGGATGCTGAAAGACGGCGGCCACTACTGTATATTGTGGATGGGCTGGCTCCCATATGAGGATAGGGTCGCCCAGGCAAGCGAGGACCTCGTGCTTAAGTACAACCCGGCCTGGACAGGCGCAGGGGGCAAGCGTCACGAACTGAGCATCCCCGAATGGGCGCTGCCGCTGTTCACGGCCGTGCACTCCTTACATTACGACCTGAAAATACCCTTTACCCGGGAAAGCTGGCATGGCCGCATCAAGGCCTGCAGGGGGGTGGGCGCGTCTTCATTGCCCGCCGGGGCCATCGCGGAATTTGAGCGTGAGCACAAAGAGATGCTTGAAGGGTTCTCCGAAACATTTGAGGTGCTCCACTTTGCCGCGGTTCTTGACCTGCTGAAAACAGCCGGGCCGGCAACCGGGCCTGCTGAGGCAGGCACAATGATGAGGTGAGGAATGGAAGAGACTGTGAATAGAATAATGTTACCGTACGGCAGAGACACGATCGAGCTGCATGTCCCGGAGCTTTGTCCCTGCCAGGTACTTACACAAAAAGAATACGAGCCGGGCGGGAGCGCCCTTGACATCGTGAACGAAGCGCTGATGAATCCTATCGGGAGCCCCGGGCTCGGCGAGCTGACGAAAGCGGCGGAAAAAATCCTGATCATCACAAACGACAACACGCGCCCCATGCACAGCCGCCTCACTATCCCGGCTATGATAGACGCGTTTCATTTTCCTGAAGACAGGTACGAAATCACCGTGCTTATCGCGACGGGCCTGCACCGCGCAATGACGCAGGAAGAAATAAAGGGGCAATTCGGGGAGGGATTGTGCAGCAAATATCGTATAGTGAACCACTCGGCGACTGATGCGGAAAACCTTGTCAGTTTTGGGAAAATGTCGACGGGCAGCGAGCTGTTCCTGAACAGGCTTGTTTCTGAAAGCGACCTTGTGATAGCAGAAGGGTTTGTCGAGCCACATTTCTTTGCGGGGTTCAGCGGAGGCAGGAAAAGCATCTTTCCGGGGGTAGCGGGCGAATCTTCGGTACTGGCAAACCACAAGCCGGAGCACATCGGCAGCCACAAGGCGCGGCAAGCCGTGCTTGAAGGCAACCCGGTTCACGACGAGCTCGTGGAGGCAGTCGGGCTGTCAGGCCTGGGGTTCATCCTGAACATAGCGTACGGGAAGGGCAAGGAAATCGTGAAAGCGTTCGCCGGCGACCCGGTCGAGGCGCATCTTGAAGGATGCAGGTTCGTGGAGGGAGCGCTGTCTGTCCGCTGCGAACCGGCTGACATAGTTGTGACAAGCAACAACGGCTACCCCCTGGACAGGAACCTTTACCAGACGGTAAAAGGGATCGATACCGCATCGAAGGTTGTGAAGGAAGGCGGGGTCATTGTAATGGCGGCGCGCTGTGAGGACGGGGTCGGCCACGGCCATTTCCAAGAGCTGATCCAGTCGTGCGGCGCCGTCCGCGAGCTCTATGAAGAGATGTCAAAGCCGCCGAGCGAAATGGACAAGTGGCAGGTCCAGGTGCTGGCCCGTGTGCTTATGCGCAACAAAGTGATACTGGTTTCGGACGGAATAGAGCGCGAAACGGCAGAGCGGCTGTTTTTCACTTACGCAAAAACAATGGACGAAGCGATGGAAATGGCTTTGGCGGATGCCGGAAGCGGCGCCTCGGTCTGCGTCATACCCGACGGCCCGGTGATAATACCCAAGGTCTTGGGGGCATAGGCAGGAGAAAAAGAACCGTCCAAAACAGGGCCATAGGGCGCCTGCCCGCCTACCGCCTGCCGCCTACCGCCTACTCCGGAACACAAAAAGAACCGTCCCCACTGTGCTTTAGCCATTGACCCTGTTGAACATCTCAACAGAATACAAATATATATCAGCAGGGCTGCTCATATTGTATTTTTCTTTTACAGCCGTAAAATAGTCCCCAATGTCGTCTTTCGGAATTATTCGTGTAGACGACGTCCCGACAGGCAATCCTTTGCGTGCGATGAGCCAGGGGGCTTCCTGATGCGTGAAAGCCTCCAGGATTTTCCCGCTATAACAACAAAGATGTTTGACCACACTGTCAATCAACCCTTTTTCCATATCGGTGAAAACACCTTCATCAAGAGTATCGGGTTTGTCAATCGTGTCATAGCTATAGCCTAAGTAACGGGAATAAATGCTACGGTAAACAGGACCATGTACCCATGCTTCACAATCCTCATTTAACAAAAAATCAAGATAAAACGCATAGTAAAAACCCTGTATATAGTACAACGCTTTCTGCAATGTCAGGTGTGTGATATCCTCGCCTTTATTCAGGACATAAAGTACGATTGTATCAATATTGGCATTTGTGGTTTCCCGTTGCCCAAGAATACTGTCGACTGCCTGCTTGCTTCTGTTGTAAGTCAATTGGCTCGCCAGATTGTTTTTGTTCCGCTCGAGCAGCAAACGATAATACTCTGGTTCTCTAAGTATTCTTGTCAACTCGTCGGAGTATTGTTTTGACGGTATGTGACCGTCAATATACCTGCTGACTGTCTGTTCCCCCCAGCCAAGTAAGATGGAGAGGGGCCTTTTGCCTATATTGTATTTTTTCAGTATTTCTAAAACCATCTCTGGCATAATAGTATCATTCTGTGCCCTGTACTCTGCGTATAAGGCTTCCAAATTCGAGTCATGTATTCCAGGTATCCACATTTCACTTCCGCAATTGTCGCAATACGCAACTTCTCCATCATATGAGATGTACTGGGCATTAATAGTATTGCTTATTCTTTGACGTTTCACCGAATATGTAACGTCTGTCCTGCATTCGGGGCAAAACTTTGTTTCCATTTCAACCTCCCATTATCTACAATTACTTGAATGCATAGCTCATCGGTTCCTCTGCTTCGTGAATAGATATCAACATCACAAAGTCATCAATTTTCCTCTCTATAATATTCACCTTGACGTAGATTTCTACGTTTTTGTATTCATCTTCCGCCACTGGGAGCAATCTGCGTTTCAGTCCAAAGATGTAAAGCTTTTCTTGCTCAAGCTCAAAAGCCGGATTGACATTCTGGACCGACTCGGAAAAGTCATCAGCATTCAAGCCAGACAGAATATCTTTTAAGCGTGTTTCGTTAATTTCGTATTCAGCAAGAAAATCCACATTTTTTGTACGGTTCTCGTTTCTCGCGATATGATATTGGTTGTGGTCTACAGCGTATACAATACGTTTCACAATCCTTTCGATAGCTGCTTTATCGTAGCTCATAGTCCTCCAATACCGCGCACGTTCATTATGTGTACTAATGATACATAAAAGTATTAATAATGTCAACAATAATGTACTATTGATGCGATAATGTTTTATTGATGCGATATTGTATTATTGATGCGATAATATGCAAAGAATATGAACCGTCCAAAACAGGGCCATAGGGCGCCTGCCCGCCTACCCTCCTACCGCCTACCGCCTACTCCGGAACACAAAAAGAACCGTCCCCACTGTGCTACGGAACACAAAAAGAACCGTCCCCACTGTGCTCTGGCTCAAGGGCGCGGGCTGCGTTGTATGCGACCAGATAATTCTCGCTGTCACAAAACTCAATGAGCTTCCCCGTGATTTCCTCGTTTTCAAAATCCCTGAGCATGTACAAAATAGCTATGATTGAGAATTTGCTCCACAGGCCGGCATGGGTAAGTTCGTCAAGAACCGCGTTGCACATTTTCTTATCCTTGTTGATCTGGAATATTGAGTGCGCGATCACGATCCGCTGGCTTCCCTCCGCCTCCCCAAGCAGCCGGTACAGTGCAGGCAAGGCCTTATGCGAGCGGATATGGCCCAGCCCGATAACCGGCCAATTATCATTCAGGCCTGCTTTGGAAATCAGTTCCTCCTCGGCGACTGGGAGCTCTTCTTCTGTAAGGCAGTCCAGGGTTTCCAGGGGGACGCCGTCCTTTCGCTGCGCCCATGTATCCGCGTTTAAGAATTCCGAGCGGAAAACTGATAGATTGTCCTGCGGTTTCATATGGCTTGGCTCCCATCTTTTTCGGTCCCAAAACAGTAAGGGCATATTGTCCTGCAGGAAAAGCATTTGATGACGAATTTCTTGTTTTCGATTTTGAAGAATTGGGAACAGCCTTTCCTCCCGAACGAGGCAAGATCATCCAATGCTCCCGCAGGGCAGGCTTCAACGCATTTGTTGCAGTTGCCGCAAATGGTGAATCGTGTTTTTTCATCCGGCGTCAACTCTGCATTAGTGAGAATGGCGCTCAACCAAATCAGGTTGCCGTATTGCGGATTGGTAAGCAAATAGTTTTTCCCAATGACGCCAAGCCCCGCGATTTCTGCGGCGTGCTTCAAAGAAATGTACCCGAATTGCTCTTTTCGCCCATCGCCGTTCACGTCAACCCATTTGCCACCTGCAGCGCTTATGACTTTTGTTTTGTATCCGCCGGCCTTTATCCGTTTTTCCACTTTTTTTGCCATATCGGTCATTTCGGTAAGCATGGCATTGCGGTTTGCGGAGTACTCAGTTATATCGTTCAGGGCTTCCCGTGGGGACGCGGACCCCAAAACGATAACGGAAAGGCATTCCGGGAGCACGTCAGTGGGCTTGAAACCGTCCGGCGCCATGCCGAAATCTTTAGAAGCGGCTATGCCGACTATATCCGCTCCCGCGCTTATTCCATATTCTTTCACTGTCGCACTGGTTAGCTCAGTTGTCATGCTATCGCCTTTCTCATTTGCATTAGGGAACGTTGGCTTTCTACCGCTAGTTGTGCTTGCAAGGATAATATAGCATGAGTATGCGCATTGTCCCATATAGTTTTTACAAAGTGGTATTTTTGTGGCACACTGATTGCAAAGCGATAGGAATAAGGCTCCGTTGGCACTTGGGGGCAAGCAGAACAGTGTCCAGCCACGAATAATAGTGGCAATCCCAGGGATAGAGCCGGTATTCAGGAAAGGCCGTGGTATGCAGGGAATACAAACTGTACATGAAGAAGACGAAAAAAAGAGGCTTTCCAAGTGGCCGCTGGCCGCAATAATCACGGCATTGGCTACATTGGCTGCTGTAGCGGCCTTGGTCGGCCTTTATGCCCCCTCCGTGCCCGATAAGCCTTTTTCGGCAGATGATGTGGATGCAGGCAGCGTGGTTGAGCTTAATGGCACGGAATACGGCGGCAAGGCGCTTTCGTGGCGCGTCCTGGAAAAGGAAGGCAGCAAGGTTCTTCTTATTACTGAGGAAATAGTGGATTTCTATGAATACAACGAAATGTCGGAGAAGCAGATTAAGATGTTCGCCGATATGGATGAAGACATAGCTTTCTTAGGGTTTTTTGGCGACACGCCGTTTTCACGGGAATTTGCCGTCACCTGGGAGGAATGCTCCATCCGGGCATGGCTCAACGATGTGTTCATAAGCAGCTTTGACAGCAGCGTCGTAGAAAAGATATGCGAAACCTGTGTGAAAAACGATGACAACCCTGAATATGGGACGGACGGCGGGCGGGATACCGTAGACAAGGTATTCCTCCTGAGCATCGAAGAAGCGCAGCGGTATTTTGAAAGCGACACTGCCCGTATCGCCAAATGGTACCCATCGCAGGATCAATTGAAGGATGCAGGCGAGAGGTTTGCCATGCAGGCCGCCCAGCAAGGCAATTTTACCGTTTACGCATCCGAGTTTGGAGAAGTGTTCACTAATTATCTTCACGAAACAGACAATGCTTTTAGATGGGGGCTCAGGTCCCCGGGGCGGTATGCATATGATGCGGCTTTTGTCGACACAGAAGGCGACATAAGCAGCATTCCATATATAGACCTTCAAATGACCGGCGTACGCCCTGCCATTTGGCTCGAGACGGGAGCAGGGCAGTGAACCATCCCCTTCGGCTCGTTGGCACTGTGCCAAATGAACCATATGAACCGTCCTCCTTTGGCTCGCTTTTGGCTCGGGGGGCTTGCACTACTGCGAAGCGGTTTTGTACAATAGCACGAAGGAAGGCAAAACCTCACAAGCCCGGCCTTTCAGGGTTGGGGCGTTGACGCTTCGGAGGATGTCAAGTTTGGCAATGGACAACAGCATATTATCCAACCTTACAATGAAGCAGCTTCAAATCTTCCTGGCGGCAGCGAAGCATAATAATATTACAAAAGCCGCGCAGGAACTGTATATGACGCAGGCTACAATCAGCAGGAACATTGAGACCCTTGAAAGCATAATAGGCCTTAAGCTTTTCACCCGTACCAACCGGGGCGTCCAGCTTACAGAAGAGGGCAAGCAGCTCCTGATCGAATGGCAGTGGGCGATCGGGCTTTTTGAGACTTCAATAAAGAACGCGCAGTCCTCGCAAAACGCCGGGCGCCCCAATCTGCTGATTGGCGACTACGATTCGACGGACAACAACATGTACCTGCTTCCGATAGTCAAAGAATTTGAGAAGCGGAACAAGGATGTGAATTTGAAGATAGATAAGGGGCCGCCTTTGGAGATCATCAATGGCGTTATTGAAAGCAAGTACGACGCGGCGTTTATCTCACGCCCGTACCTGGAGCTTTTCGCCAATATGGACGTGGAGATAACAGACACGCTCAATCTTCCGCCAAGCCTTGTGATAGCAAAAGGCAACCCGCTGTTTGGCGCTGATGACATTGACCCGCAGGAGGTGGCTTCCATGCCGATGGTTGCCATGAGGCAGCCGTTCGTGCTGCGCTGGCAGTATGTCGAAAAAGTCTACCATGAGTGCGGCTTTGAGCCCAAGGAGGTCAGGTTCGTTGACAACCCCCACGTAATGGCGCTTGAGCTTCTGCGGCGCCCCTGCGTGGCGTTGATGGACAGAAGCTACGCCCCTATTCGCAGGGATGAGCTGCGGTATATAGACCTTGTCGGGTGCAAAACCAGGTCCGGTTTTGTGCTTGTCGCCCGCAAGAGGAACAGGCAGCCGGCCATTCTCGGGTTCATCAAGGCGGCCCGGGATTTTTCCTCAAGGCAGCCATACGCAGCATGTATGGCAGAACCAAAACAGGAATGATGGACCGCTAAAGATATCATCTATAATTCATGTAAGTAAGTGCAGGCCGGTAAGTGCAGGCTGTATAGTGCAGGCTGTATAGTGCAGGCCGGATAGTGCAGGCCGTATAGTGCAGGCCGGTAAGTGCAGGCCGGATAGTGCAGGCCGGTAAGTGCAGGCCGGGTAGTACGGGCCGAATGTGTAGGCAGGCCGGATAGTGCAGGCAGGATAGTGCAGGCAGGATAGTGCAGGCAGGAAGAGCACGGGAAGAGCGTCTTGAAAAGAGAAATTACAAAAAAAGAGAACATGGGCTGCGTGCTGGCCGGCAAGAGGCCGGAATGGATACCGTCTTTTTTCGATGACTGCGCTTTCGTGCATTCCATCGCGCTTGACAGGAAGCCCGGCCAAAAGGAAGGGCGCGCTGTCGACGTGTTCGGCACGGAGTTCACGCAAACGGTCGACGGATGGATGCCGGTATACTCCAAGACCGGGGAATACGCCCTTTGCGACATAACAAAGTGGAAGGGTGTAATGCCTGGCATCAGCCTTTCGGAGGTAGACTGGGAAGAAGATGCGAGGCTGATCAAAGCCATGCATGTGAAAGACGGCCAGGTCATCAATTACAACGCCGGCTGGGTGTGGGACCAGCTCCATTATATGATGGGTTTTGAGGAGGCGCTCCTGGCCCTTGTACTGGAGCCGGAAGCGTGCCGTGAATGCCTGGACGCCATAGCCGATTTTTGGATAGACGCAATGCGCCGCTTGAGCAAGCACCTGAAGCCGGACCTCATCATGTTCATGGAGCACCTCGCGACGCACCGGGGGCTTCTCATGTCGCCGGAGACATACAGGGCCGTCATCAAGCCCGTGCACAGGAAGATGTTCGCGGCAATCGCGGAGCTTGGCGTGCCACCGGAGATCCATGTTGACGGGTACATCGAGGACCTCATACCGGACTTTGCCGAAATGGGGATAAAAGTGATACAGCCGTTCCAGGTGATGAATGACATCAACCGGTACAAAGAGCAGTACGATCTTGTCGCCATCGGCGGCTGGGACGCATTCGGGCCGGGCAACCTCGAAGGGGCCACGGAAGAAGATATCAGGGCCTCCGTCAGGCTTTCCATGGACACATACGGGCCGGCGTACCGGTATGTTTTCATGGAAAGCGGGCTTACGCCAAAATTCTCGGGGCATATCAAGTACATAAAAGATGAGGCAAGCAGGTACGGCCGTGCATACTATAAATGATAAGTGGAATGATAAGTAGTAAGTGGTAAGTAAGTGGTAAGTGATAAGTGATTTGGCAATGATCCGGCGCTTGCCGGGTACGCAGACGCGCAGCACATTTTTTTAGAGAGGAGAAGGTATTATGGAAATGGAAATTCTTGAAGTACACGCAAATGACATGGATTTTTACTGTGAAAAGCGCGGGTCCGGGCCGCCGTTGGTTCTGGTCCCGGATGGCGTGAATGATTGCGGGCATAATGCGGTGATCGGGGATCTTTTGGCAGACGAGTTCACTGTGTACACATTCGATATGCGCGGGGGCTCACGGTCGATGCCCTCCGTTCATGAAAAAGTGACAGCAGAGTCTTTGGGTTCTGACGTTGCCGGGATCATCAAGGCGCTCGGGATCGCGCCCGCTTCCGTCTACGGCTGCAGTTCCGGCGGGCAGGCGGCGCTGTCGCTTGGGAAAAACAACCCGGAGCTTTGCCGGAACCTGATCGTGCATGAGGCGGCGCTGATGAACGATACGCCGCTGCCGGGGACGGGGTTCAGCTTCTTCGAGAACATCGGCACGTACCAGCCCTACTGCGTGGGTTTCCCGTCGAGGGATGTCTGCTATGTAGGCAACTACGATAAATGGCATGCTTTGGGCGAAGAGTTCCAAAACCGGGTGAATTCGAATTTTGAGTATTGGGCACAGTATTATCTGGGATCCAATGACATTACGACATACAGCGAGGAGGATCTTCTGAAAATGCCGAACCTGGAATTCAGCATCGGAACCTGGTCGCCGGCGTGGCTTGTCTACGCAAATATAGCGACGGCCGAGCGGGTAGGCGCGCCTGTCACCTGGCATAACTGCGCGCATTATCCGCAGGTGACCTGCCCGGATGAATATGCCCAGTACATAAGGAGCACTTGCAAGAAGTATCTGTAAGGGCGCTGCCACGAATACAGAGGTATTGCGGCGCTTTGCCTCTATCGAACATGTTCCGTATGAACAGTATCGCTATCCTAGCTGGGATCGTCCTCAGCGCTCGGATCCGCGTAACAATGCCTATATGCTGGAGGAAGTGCGAGCAGTGGTCAAGGAGATGTGCCCTGCCCATTGATGACCAAGTTAAGCCTCACTGGCCAGTCCCAGGTTCCCAGTACGGCGCGTGAATCCATCACTGCGGCGCGCGAATCCAATACTTGGCATCGTAAAATGAGTTCCGTGCTGCGTAGGAGCCTCCGGGCAGGAGGTCGCAGTCCGGCCACATCCTTGTAGATGACCCCTGGTTCCCAACGGCTGGTGGGCCACATCCAGTCGCAGGGATCATGCCACATGCCTGCTCCGTAAACGGGCGCATCTCCCTCCGTAGGCACGGCCCTGATGTGCAACAGGTAATCCTGATCCAATCGCTCTGGCGATCGCCAGAATGTTTCCACCCAGATCATCCGGCGACGGGTCATGCGCAGGCATTCGGAAGAAGCATAGCAGCCCAGCAGTTCCAGCGGCCCCAAGCGCGCGGGCTCCGGCAGGGCGGATTGAGGAGGTGTTGCCGCTACTGTCCATTCCCGGCGGGGCCGATCCAGGGGAACGGGCGTTCGGGTAGCCTCCTTTAAGAACTCTGTATTGCTTATTTTCCCTGCGGAGAGTGACACCGCTCGCTTTTTTGGGGCCTCGCTCCAAACCGCCCAAGGCTTGTGAAGCTTTATCCTGGCGCAATCTGGGAGTATTTCCAGGTTTGTCCCCAAGGCTGCGCTTTTTTCCACAAAGAACGCGATGCCTTGAACCGCGGCTTCTCCCGTGGCTATTCGGCTGCGGCCGAAGGCGCGCAAGACGGGATGGAAAAGCACCTGGCGTACCCCTTGTACAGTTAGGGTCAGGGCGAACAGCCCGGCATCCACGAAATTTTTGGCTGTGGCGTCAAAAAGCAGATCTCCGGCGCAATGGATAATGGGCCGCCCCTGATAGATTTCCATGCCCTGCAGATTGTGGGCGGAAGAACCCAGCACAGCGTCTGCCCCGGCCTCAATAAGGGCATGTCCGGCGGCAATTTGTTCCGGAAGCGGTTCAGGGGCGATGTTGGGGCCCCAGTGAACAGCCACCAGCACAATTTTGGCCTGCGCCCGCGCCTGGCGGATGCGCGGGGTAAACTCTTCCCGCCAGAGCTGAGCATCCTCCAAGGGTAAATACCAAGACCCAGGGGTACTCTCACCAGCGGCAAAATGGGGTTTGGTGGCGTCCACGGAAAAGAAGGCCAGAGTGAAATCATGCAAGGTCACATACGCCGGGGCGCTGGCCGCCTGAAGATCCGGACCGCTGCCGGCTTGAAGAATGCCTGCGGCCTCCAGCCAAGACCTCTGCTCCAGCAGCGCATCCGGGCCGTAGTCGCCGCTGTGGTTGTTAGCCGTGGCCACCAGCCCGATGCCGGCGGAGGTCAGCAGTTGTAGTTGCTCAGGTCTGGCCCGAAAATAAAA
>Ga0082212_10003593_pt1 | contig 21904 bp, 19 predicted proteins | sample TergutNt197P3_FD_71548 | JGI IMG/M metagenome (GOLD analysis project Ga0082212, IMG submission 71548) | Neocapritermes taracua P3 segment gut microbial communities from Petit-Saut dam, French Guiana - Nt197 P3 | ecosystem: Host-associated > Arthropoda: Insects > Digestive system > Gut ...
ACAAAAAGCAAGGCATACAGAAAACTGGGAAAGCTGGGTGCCGATACAGCTCATGCTGTCAGCGGGTACTTCGACCAGGATGCAAGCGTTTCGGGGTTCGTCACAAAAGAGCTGATGCTTGGTCAGTGGTGGATCTGCGTGCGTAAAACATTCAGCGTCCGTATTTATCCATCCACATGGCTTATATGGGCGTATACGCGCAATTTGACAGTAAACTCCACATCCCTTTCAGGGAATAAGCAAACTACTCAAAGCTCTTCCATTATGCTACATTTCTACGACGGGAAAAAGATTGAGGCCCCCGAACGGCAGTTTACAGCCAATGGTTTGCTTGATATGATAAGCCAAAGATATCCCCATGTTCTGTTCGGCTATCGAGTAGACCTGATAAGCCTCTTTAAGAGTGATATGCGCGCGTTCATGCAGCAGGTCGCTTATATTAAGAGCACACAGCAGACTACAAGTTGAGCGAAGGGAGGAGCGCTGAACAGTAATATGAGTTGTTAGGCGAGCGTGTTGCTAAATAGCCGGCGACCAGTATACTGAGTACTCGATATGCCACTGGTCATTAATCCGGTCAGAGTTCGCCGCCGGATCCCCCGACACGCTGAACACCAGCGTCGCGCCGATTCTGTCAGCCTTGTTATACATTTTATCCAATGCAAATGAAAAGCGGATGGCGCTTTCGCGGCTCTCCTCATCAGCCGACGGCTCACAAAGAGCTTTAGTGTACCGTATCGCCCCTGAGTTAAAGTCGTAGGCGTCATCTGTGAAAATGACAGCCAACTCTTCGGCAGTCAGCCCGTATATGTTAAAGCTTCTGTCATTCAGAAAATCGGTATACTCCCTGGCGATGTCTTCATTGTCGTCAGGGCTCAACTGTTTTACCGTAAACAAAGTGAACTTTACCGTCTCGCCATTAATGCTCTGTGCCCCGTGGTTGCCCAACGAGAATGTCCGGTATATTGTGTTGCTCCCGGCGCCGGCCAGATAGTCTGAAATAGAAGCGGCGACTTTTCTGAATATCTCTTCGTTTTCATTGAAATGGTCTATGAGCTTGTGTTTATATGTCTCCTTATAGTCTTTCAGGCACTCTTCCCTGCTCATCCCGGACGCGAACAAACATGACTGCATAAAAAATGATGCCAGAATAAGCGTGGCAATAACAGCAATGACTCTTTTTCTCATTATTACCTCAGCCTCCCGACTGTATGTCGAAATACGCGTCTATGCCGTTTGCCATGCCCTCTACCAGCAGTCTCTGGTACTCCGGCGTTTGCATCAGAAGATCCTCTTGCGGATTTGTCATATAGCCCATCTCGACGATTGACACCGGCATTGCCGCCCAGTTAATGCCGCTCATTGTGTCGGTTTCCCACACGCCCCTGCTTTTCGCGCCCGTCGATGCGACGATCCCATCCAGCAAGCATTGGGACAAGGCTCGGCTTTTCGCGTACAAGCCGGGGATGAACGGGGTTTTCGACGTTGGAGAAATAGTCAGCGCGCCACTGGTTGAAGCGTTGCCATCCCCATTCGCGTGTATTCGGATAAAAACATCCGCGTTCGCCGCAGCGGCCAAGTCGGCGCGTTCATGGTTGCTTATATTCACGTCGTGCGTCTCCCGGATCATATATACGGTGTACCCGCGTAACTGCAACTCGTCCCTGAGCTGCTGCGACACAGCCAGCGTAAGTTCATACTCCGGGACGTTCGTCGTAGTGCCTCTGGTGCCGGAGGACACCTTTGGTTTCTTCTCGGATGAACCGGGGCCGATTGCTTCCTGCTCGTTATTGCCCGCAGCCTGATGCCCCGCGTCGATTGCGATGATCGTGCGGCGCTCTTGCGCGCCGGTTGGCGAGGTAGTTTGCTCAGCAGGCGTCTCCCCCTGTGCTTCCCCCGGCGGCAATGTGGGAGTTGTTCCGGTAACTTCTCCCGTAGTCTCATCTAAAAGTGTGCCATGTTCAGGCTGTTCGGACAGTTCCGGAGCTGCCTCCAAGGCGCTTTCAGGCTTCATCGTTATCGCATCAGATGCGGTGGGCGGCTGTTGCTCAGCGGCCTCGGGTCGCGCTTGCGCACTGCCCTCGCCGCTGCTCATGGCGGTGGCGGGAGCGCCAAGCTGGTCTTCCGCTGCAGCCTCACCCGGCTCTTCAATTACAGCGTTTGTTTCCTGCAAGCTCTCAGCGGACGGCGACGAAGCGGACGGCGTCCCCTCCGCTGCAACGCAGGATACAAGTATCAGGCTTAGCAATATAACAGCGAAGCATATCTTTTTGCGATTAAGCATAGCAGCACCACCGAGCTTACAGTTTAGCTACTGCAACTCTTTCTCGTATGCGATGATGATTTCCAGGTTCTTTCTCTGATAGTCGTTGAATCGGCTCATGACCTCATTGTCCGATGTGGACGTCCCCATGTACCAGTCTTGTGAGTTGAAGTATCTAATATACTTCTCCGTGCTGAATATCCGCCCCGACAGGGCAAATATACCGTTACGCAAGTACCCGAGTTCCTCGAGGGTGTATGGTAACAAATCCGAACGAGAGATATACTGCCTGTCAAGCCTGAGTATCATCTCGGACAGATAATCCGTAGAGCTCGTGTTGTCCGGCGAAGCGCTCACGCTCGGCTCGGGGGCGGTGCGCCCTCCGGCCACAATAATTATCGAGTCAGAAAACGACACAGTCAGTGTGCTGTTATCTGATATCAACACTTGGCTCTCACTTGAGCCTACCCAGTCGAACAGTCTCCTGGCAGGGCTGCCCGGCGGCTCATTGGCGCGGATGACAACGTACGACGTAGTGAGGTACGGGTATGCTCCCGTCACAAAGTTTTCAGTGATGGGCATAAAGCCGTTGACCGCGAAGAGTTTCAGCGTTGAGTCTTTGAATGTGTTGTCGATATATGACATGATGTTAAACCCGATCGAGTACTGGTTCAGGAGCACGCTGTAGGTGATCTCGTCCATCTCGTCATACTCGGTGATCCAGGCTTCGCGCTGCGTTACGGTTGGGTCGATCTCCTCTTCCTTGAATTTCATAGCGGAAAAGTTTGGCATATCATAGCCATCCCACACAAGGCTTTCAAAAAGGCGCTGGCTGCCGGACTCCGCGTTGCGTATGTATACTATAATATCGGCGTTCTCGCCACCGACGTCACGCCAGTTGGTGATTTTTCCGCTGTATATATCGCGGATTTGTCTCGTGGTCAGGTTTTGGACCGGGTTTGACTTATTTCCGATAAATACCAGCCCGTCGTAGCCGTATACTTTCATCTCGATGTCTATGTTCTTTTCCGCAAAGTAGTCCAGCTCATCCCCGGTCGGCTCCACAAGGAACAGTATATCCGCAATGCCGTCCGCCAGGTTTAGCCAGGCTCCGTGAGTCCTTGAACACATCGGTTTCGGTCCTTCGTATCCATACGTACCGGTGAAGAGCTCATATATTGCCTCCGTAATCGGGATGCGGGCTGTAGAGCAGTCTATCTGCGGCAGCAAAAGCGCGGAGGCAGGCGGATGCGAAGTCTCTCCCGTTGGGCTGGTAGTCGGCGCTGCCGTGGGTGCGGTTTCAGTCGCTTTCCCGGTTTCGGATATGGGCGGCGACATCTGCGCTTCATCGTCTGCTGAGCCAAACACTTCGCTGAGTTTGCCAAAAGGCGATTCGCACCCGCAGCACAGCAGTACTGCAAACGCCAAAAGTACTGCAATCGCAAAATATCGTTTTTCGTTTCTTCTCCTCATGGAACTCACTCCTTCATCGGCGCAAACTGCACTTCAGTACGCAGGCCGCATTTGCATTATACACAACATCAGCGGGAGTATCAACGCCTTCTTGCGGAAACTGAGCATATTGTAAACTGCGTCATCCGATGGTATAATGGCTGTCGCCGGTTCAACCAATAAGAGATCGCTTTTGCGGGGATGAGGCTGTGCACTATGCCAAAATCAAGTAACCAAAAACTGAGGATACTCTATCTGATGCGGATACTTCTGCAGGAGACTGACGAGGCGCATTTGCTGTCGGCCAACGAGTTAGTGTCAAAACTCGCCAAACTGGATATAGCCGCCGAGCGAAAAACCATCTACGACGACATAGAAGCGCTCAAGCTGTTCGGGCTTGACATTATCATAGGGCGGGGCAGCACATACGGGTACCATGTGGCAAGCCGCGACTTCGAGCTGCCCGAGTTGAAGCTGCTGGCAGACGCGGTGCAGTCCTCGAAGTTCATCACCGAGAAGAAGACGCTTTCTCTTATAAAGAAGCTCGAAGGCCTTGCGAGCAGGCACGAAGCCGGCAAGCTCCGGCGCCAGGTATATATCCAAAACCGCGTAAAGAATATGGACGAAAGTATTTACTACAGCATCGATGCGCTGAATGAGGCGATATCCGCAGGCCGCAAGATTAGTTTCAGGTACTTCGACTATAACCTTAGGAAAGAAAAGGTGTTCCGCAGGAATGGCGCGCGCTATGTCGTCAGCCCGTCTGCGCTGTCATGGACCGAGGAGAATTATTATCTCATCGCTTATGCCGACGATCGCGAGGGCATCACCCATTACAGGGTTGACAGGATGAGCAACGTTAGGATGCTTGATGAAAAACGCAGCGCCCAGGCTGCAGCGTTCAAACTTGCGGACTACTCTAAGAAAGTATTTGGCATGTTCGGCGGTGAGGAAGCTGATGTTAGGCTCAGGGTGAACAACCGCATAATCGGCGCTGTCATAGATCGTTTCGGGAAAGATATAATTATGATCGCAGACGGCGATGAGCATTTTACAGTAACAGTACGCGTCGCCCTATCCCCCGTTTTCTATGGCTGGCTCTTCCAATTTGGTAACCTGTGCCAGCCTCTGAGCCCGCAAAGTTTGAAGGATGAGCTAAAACGTATGGCTGAGGAGTTAGTACAGCGTGTTACCTAAAAATACGAATATATTCTTTACGGGCGAGATTCAAGTCGGCAAGTCGACAATTATACGGCGATACCTCTCGCTGACCGGGCTATCCGCCGATGGGTTTATGACATACTGGGAACCCGGCGGCGACGGAACCCGCAACTTATACCTGTCGCGGTTCGACTGTGACGCTCGCCCGGCAGAGCGGTACCTGTTGGCGCGGGATGAGGGGCTCGGGCGCGTGAAAACAGATAATATAAACGCGGCTTTCGACCGACACGGAGCAGATATACTGCGCGCGTCGGGAAAACGCGACGTGATAATCATGGATGAGCTTGGAAAGCTAGAGTCGGATGCACAAGATTTTCAGCGTGCAGTGATGCAGCTTCTCGACAGCGATACGCCTGTACTCGGAGTGATAAAACCAATACGCACAGAGTTCCTTAATAAGATCCGAAACGACCGTCTTTCGATTGTGCGGGAAGTGACGGTACAAAACAGGGACGCAGAGCTGCAGCGCCTGCTAAGCATACCTAACTCCCGCAAACCGGACAGCGGGGATCCTTCTCGACGTGGATGAACTCGTACACGCCGTTCCATACATCAAGCATCAAGAGCCCTGACGATGGCTCCCCCAGGAGCGTTTTCAGGGCTTCATTGGCTTGCAGCGCACCGACAACCGCTGTAAGCGTCCCCAGTACGCCAAGCGTATCCGCTGTCTCCCCGCCGACGCCGACATCTGGATATAGGCAGCGGAAGCATGCTCCGCCCGGCTTTACAACAAAAACAACGCCGTCAGCTCCTGCCGCCGCTCCATGTACCCACGGTGTTCCGGTAGCGTGGCATTGTTCATTTATTATATAGCGCGCGGCGATGTTATCAGTGCAATCGACCACGACGCTCAAGCCTCGCAGCATTGCGCTGTTCTCCGCTGTAAGTATCTCAGGTATCGCCTCAACCATCGTCGCCCGGTTTATTTCCCTGATGTGCAGGGCCGCCGCTTCTACTTTGCTGCGCCCGACGTCTGACTCGGTATAGAGCATTTGCCGTTGCAAGTTGCTCAATTCTACCTCATCAGCGTCGATCAGCCTGAGAAAACCGATGCCCGCCCTGCATAGCCTGTCGGCGACGACTGTTCCGAGCGCCCCAAGCCCGACAATGGCAATCCGGGCAGCGGACAGCTTACGCTGCCCGCCTTCTCCGACGCCTTTATACGCGATTTGCCTTGAGTAACGTTTATCCATTTCTACACAGGCTCCTGCCTTTGAGGGCGGAACCCGAACCAAATTCGGCTCGGATTCCGCCCCCTGTTTGCCTTTCCAATGAGTCAACCGCCCATAACCACCCGGCAAATATGCACAGTTGCGCTCTTCGCGATAGCGGTGTCGAGCTGCGCCGGTTTGCCGTTCAGCAGCGGATACATCAGCTTGAAATTCCCCGGCGGAACAGCAGCGCCGCAGGCCGTCTCGCATTCGGAAATCAGATCGCGTATCGTCGATCCTTCACAAATGCTGTACTCTCCGCTCTCGAGCCCGGGAGTCAACTCTCCGGCTACAAACTTTACACGGACGTTGATAACGCTCATTGCCGGCCGCTGCCTATGCTCAGTACAGGTCGGCGATAACGTTTTCCAGGCCTCCAAGCTCTTCAAGAGCTTTTCTTGACGGTACTAAAGTCTGCAAGTCCCAGTCAAGAGCTTTGAAAAAGTTATCCGCAAGAGTGTCGTTATCTATGGTGATTCCTTCGTGCGGGCCGTCAGTCATGGCGGGTTTGCCAAGTATCCTGCCGGCGATCTTCCTGTTTTCGCGGTTGACGCCCTCGCGCAGGTTGAAAGCGTGCCTCATCGTGAAGGACCGCAGCCCAAGTTTACGCTCCTCGTCGCCTTCGTAGTTGAAGCCTGTAACGGCAGTCAAGAACCTTGTCTTACACGCCGGAGGCATGCCCAAATCCGACAGCATGCAGAACCCCGCCATGTTTGTTATTTCCGTCTCTACAACCCCTGCGACGTCGCGTTCCGCGCCGGCAGGATCCTTGAAATCGTACTTAACTTCCGGAGGGAGCTCAGCGTTCATTGTAAAACCTTGCCCGCCCTTTACGTGGCGCCCGGGCGTCGGGTCATACTGATACGTCCTTGCGAGACCCGGAGCGCGTCGCGGGTCATGCTGCGGAGTCTCGATGCCGCCGGCGTCCGTCAGGTACTCATAGCCGCGGTCGTAATGCTCCGCCGCAGCGCGCGAGCCGAGCGCGAGTACGCTGCCCATACCGGCAGCCCCTTTGCATATCGCCTCTGTCATTTCAACTATGGCGTCAGTATTTCCCCATTTGAGGTCTATTCCGCCTGTGTCCTCAAGCGTAAACAGGCCGTTGCTGAAGCACTCCATAGCCCACGCAATTGTCCCGCCGAGCGAAATCGTGTCAAATCCGTACTCATTCGAAAGGTAGTTGCACCAGTTCACCACTTCCGGATCGCCCGCTCCCAGACCGGAACCGAACATCCCCGAAGTCTCGTACTCCGGACGCCCTGTCTCCTCGAGCGGGTACTTTCCGCCTTTGACTTGATACATAGCGCCGCAACCCAGCGAGCATGCGTTGCAGGCATATTTCTTCGTTTTATAAAACTTGTCCATAGTCTGTGTGCCCAGCGCGGTGATTTCCTGTTCTGTCAGGTCGGAAGGCACGCCGCCCCAGTTCCTCACGCTCGCGTCGCCGCCATAAACCGACCCTTCATAAAGGCTGCCGGTGCCGTGGTCGCCGAAAATCTTTATCATCGTATCAGCTATCGGGCCTTCTTTTTCCCAGGCAGCTACTTCCCTGTTAAGCGCGACGACGTCGTCTCTGCTGAACACACCGATGCTTTCGTTGCCTCTGCAAACCAGAGCTTTGAGGTTTTTGCTGCCCATGACCGCGCCTGAGCCGCCCCGGCCCGCAGCACGGTGAGTGTCGTTCATAACGGCGGCAATGAATGATTTGCGTTCGCCGGCAGGCCCGATGAGCGCAATGCCGACCTTTGGGTCACCCAGTTCCTCTTTGATTTCTTTCTCGGTCTGCTCGGTCGTCTTCCCCCACAGCCCCGACGCATCCCGGATGTCCACGACGCCGCTGTCAATAAAGATGTATACGGGCGTCGGAGATATACCCTTGACGAACACAGCGTCATACCCCGACTTCCGGAGCAAGGGGCCGAAGTTGCCGCCGCTGTTCGCGTCGTTCCACATACCTGTGACAGGTGACTTGCAGACGACCGTGTAACGGCCGCCCATCAACGGGCCCGTACCGTTAGTCGGTCCTGACACGAACCCAATCATGCTTTCGGGCGCGTCCCAGGGCGTGAGAGCGGGCATTTCTTCATACAGGATCCTTGCCCCAAGCGAGGGACCTCCAACAAAGTACTTGAGCGTTTCTTCGTCAAAGATGCGCACGTCGCTCTTGCGCGTTGACAAGTCGATGATTACATACTTTCCGGTATATCCGTTTGTGTAGATACTGCTCATAGCGACCTCCAAAATTTATATTACCCCGGCTCTGCGAGGTGTTTTGTAGTATTGCCTACTATATCAATACACAGTCATAATGTCAATAAGGTACCAAAATTCGATTGACTTTTGCTCTCAATACGATAGAATGGCTGCATGATCAAAAAAATAGCCGTTCTTATAGCGCTGCTCCTGCTCGTACGCGCGCCTGTTGCCGTTGCATCCCCAAGCGATGATGAGGCGGAAGGGTACAGCGCGGACTCGCTCGTCATAAAAGTCGGATACTTTGGCGGCCCATACTACGAAAAGGCTGTCTTTGGCGTGGACGATTTGTGGGCGATGGACGTTGTATACGCGGATTACACGTTCATCGACAGCATGCCATCCGTCGTAATAGACCATGTCGCCGGCGTGCGCCTGTCAGACCTAATGAAGGAAGCCGGAATAGACCTCGGGTCGATTCAGGCTTTCTACTTCTGGACGCGGGACAAAACGACCGATTATTACACATCATTTGCGAAAACAGCTCTCATCGACACACCCCGGTATTGCTATTACAGCCTCCCTGACAACTACGACCATGACTGGGGCGAAGCTGCAGACGGCGCCGACGCCGACGCCGTTGAAGTCCCAACTCTTATCGCGCTTGAGGAAAGCTGGTCGCGGGTCATATCCGGCGCCACATTTGGCAGCGACTATACCGATTTGAACACAAACACCAGGTACAGGCTGATATTCGGGCAGACAAACACATGGGAGCAAACGGCGGCGCGCAGCGCGAAGTGGGTGCACGAGATCGTTGTGGAACTTGGAGGCGCGCCGACAATGACGCTGGACGCGTCAGTATTGGATGGCGAAGTAGGCAGCGTGCTGCGCACTGAGTTATTGGTAGACGCTGACTCCGCTGTGCTGCAGCACGAGAGGATCACCTGGGAGAGCAGCGACGAGAGCGTAGCTACGGTTGATGAACTCGGGAACATCACTATACACGGCGAAGGCACTGCTGTAATAACCGTGACGTTCGCAGGTATCTCCGCGTCAGTCGTCGTGTACGGGAGCGCCGCCCTTGCCGGCGCGGGCGGCGATGGCGACGGCGACGGCGACGAAGCCTTGCCGACGCCGGGTGCTGAAGGCAGCGTCGGGCAGGAGACTGCGGAGGAGAGCGCTGATCAGAGCACGGCCGAAGATGAACTCCACAGCGAGGAGCCCCCTTCCCCCACCGCTCCCGAGACAGAACCTGACGATATACAGGCATCGCCGGAGCAGGGCAATGATAATCTCGTTTACGCCGGAGACATAGGCGACGCGGTCCCTATCGGCTCGCCTTCAACCTCCGACGACGACGCCTCCGGAGGCGTACAGAACTGGCGCGCTTACACATTGTCACCTACGGTTGCCGAACTGCCCGTTATCGTGGCGGAAAACCCCCTGTCAGGAGCCGCCGGCGCCGCTGCTGTGATGCTGTTCGTTCTGGGCGCTGCGGGCTACGCGCTTTGGTTCAGGCGGGAAACGCGACCACATTAATATTTCATTTCTTGTAACTGTTCAGGTACCCCGTCCAGGCGCTATATTTCATTTCTTTAGGGGCAGACTGACGCCCCGGCTGGGAGAGTCTCAATGATATCAAGCACGAACCTGACCGACCTGCTGCGCTCTATTGCAGCGGCCATGCAATCCCCGGTCATAATCATCCTGCTGCTGCTAATAGCTGTCGCGGTGGTCATGATTGGAACGATAATCGCAGAGCTGTTCACCGAACGGCTCCATATGAAAGCGAACCTCCCTGCTCTACTGGGAGCATTGCAGCGTAAGGAGTCGACCTTTGAAGAGATCATCTCCGGAAGCGGGCTGCTTAAACGCCAGAAAGCCGCGTTGATGACAGTCGCGTCGCAAAAGGAGCTAACGCCGCTAAAAAGAGAGTCCCTTGCCGCAGACCTGCTTTTTGAAGAACGCAACCATTACGACACCAGAGTAAAAATCACAGACCTCATCATGCGGCTTGGCCCGATGTTTGGCCTGCTTGGGACGCTGATCCCGCTCGGCCCCGGGATAATCGCGCTTGGCCGGGGCGATACCTTCACCCTGTCGACCTCGCTCCTGACAGCCTTTGACACAACCATTGCCGGCCTGCTCGCTGCAGCGGCGGCAACTGTCGTTTCCGCGATCCGCAAGAAATGGTACCTAAAATACATGACGATGCTGGAAAGCGTTATGGAGAGCCTCCTAGAGGCGATTAACGGAGCGGAGTGGAGCTTGTGAGGGCGGAGCGGGGTGGAGTTTGCGACGACGAAAGGAGCAGTTCATATGAAAAGACGCCATGGCTCAGGTTCGCTCAGTCTCGCCGGCGCCGCTGAGGAGGATATAAACCCGATGGACGGGGTCGCGAACCTCGCAGATGTGATGCTCGTATTTGCCTGCGGGCTGATCCTTGCGCTTATTACCTTCTGGAACGTCGACGTCGCCGGTATCGCGAGACCTGTCGATATCGACCGGGGCCCCGAAATAACAGATATGCAGGGGCTCGACGATGAGGGGAACCCTCTGGATGATAATGATCTGCTGGAAGAGTACGGCACTGTCTACCGCGACGCCGAAGGCAACTACTACATGGTCACTAAAGACTGAGAGTAATATATGAAAGAGTATGACGCGGTTGTTATCGGCGGAGGCCTTCTCGGCTGCTTCGCGGCCCGAGGCCTTGCAGGATACAGGCTGAAGACCGCTCTGCTGGAGCGCCGCGAAGACTTATGCACGGGCATAAGCCGCGCCAATACTGCAATAGTATACAGCGGCTACGACACAAAACCCGGTACGCTGAAGACAGAGCTGTGCGTCAGGGCAGCGCGAGGCTTCGCGCTTTTTTGCGAAGAGCTTGGAGTCAGGTACAACATGTGCGGTTCACTCATGGTGTGCTTTGGGGAGCGTGGAGACGCTGTAATCAGGGACAAGATCAGGCAAGGTTCCGAAAACGGCGTCGAAGGCTTGAGCTACTTAAGCCGCGAAGATGTCCTCGCCCTTGAACCGAACATTGCTCCGGGCGTTTTCTCGGGTCTATACTCGCGGGATAGCGGAACTGTGCTGCCATGGGAGCTATGCCTCGCGGCTGCCGGGAACGCCGCGGATAACGGAGTCGATATCTTCAGGCGAGCCGAAGTCACAAACATCTCACGCGAGGGCGAAGGGTTCAGGATACAAGCGGGAAGCGATGAGTATTACGCGCGCGGCATCATTAACTGCGGCGGACTGTCTGCGGACAAGATACACTCAATGGTTATTAAGTCGCCAATAGGCATATCGCCCGACGCCGGCGACTATATTGTTCTGGACACGAAAGCAGCCGGGCATATCAGCCACATCATATTCCATGAACCTGAGCACAAAGGCAAAGGGCTGACGCTTGTCCCGACTGTTGGAGGCAACATACTCATAGGTCCGACCGAGCGGCCATACGAACAAGACGCCGGCGGCGCCCGGGCGGCGGCAGGCAGTAAAGCAAAGCCGGGCGACGATATGTTCGCAGGGACTTCGCTTGACGGGCTTGAGGCGCTGCGGGCTCAAATACTGCAGGTCATGCCCTCTTTGCCTGTCGAACATGCGATACGCACTTTCGACGCAACAAGGCCAAACCCCGAAGACAAGGCCTCCCAAGCATCCATAAACGACTTTTGCATAGTCGAGGAGAATGACTCTGCGCTTATTAGCCTGATAGGGGTAAAGACGCCGGGGCTGACCTGCGCGAACGAACTTGGCGTGCACGTCTCCGGGAAGCTTGCCTCCCGCCTCGGCGCGGCAGCAAATCCCGGGTTCCGGCCTCGAAGGGATCCACCGGCCAGGGTCAGGGACTTGCCGTTTGAGCAACGTGAACAGCTCATACGAGACAACCCGGATTACGGCAAGATCATCTGCAGATGCGGCGGCATTACGCTGGGCGAAGTTCTTGACTCGATCCGGCGCGCGCCGGGAGCTGTAACCCTGGATGGCATAAAGCGCCGCGCCGGCACGGGCCTCGGCCGATGCCAGGGAGGCTTTTGCTCGCAGTCGATTATCGAAACGCTTGCAGGCGAGCTTTGCTGCGCGCCTGAAGACATAACGAAGGACGGGGAAGGATCATATCTTTTTTCAAAGATGGCAACGCCGTAGGCGCTCCTGCAGGCTCGGCGGCTTACTCCGTAGGATCTCCTACAGGTTCAGCGGCTTATGATGTAGTAGTTATCGGCGGCGGCCCCGGCGGGATGGCAGCCGCCCTTTGCGCTGCGCGCGGCTCAGGTGCACATGCCGCAAGTGTTGCTATAGTTGAGCGCGCGCCCGCGTTGGGGGGCATACTGAACCAATGCACCCACAAAGGTTTCGGCTTGACGTACTTTGGCGAGGAGCTCACGGGCATAGATTATGCGCGCAGGTTCGCCAGGCTCGTCGATACGGCGGATATCGACGTTTTCACCGACACATCAGCGATAGATATCGGCGGCGACCGCACTGTCGCAGTATCCGGGGCAACTGCCGGGCTGCTGCGCCTTCAGGCAAAGGCCGTCATACTGGCGACAGGCTGCAGGGAGCGGCCGATTGGGGCGCTTCCTGTCGCGGGCACGCGCCCGTCAGGAGTTTTCACCGCAGGCTCTGCACAGAAAATGATGAACATAGGCGGGTATGATATTGGTAACAGGTTCGTAATTCTCGGCTCAGGCGACGTCGGGATGATAGTCGCAAGGCATCTTGCGCAATCAGGAAAAGAAGTGATCGCAGTGCTGGAAATATCGCAAGACTGCGGCGGGCTTCCTTCCAACAGGATTAACTGCCTTGAGAGGTATAATATCCCTTTACTGACAAGGACGACCGTGAGTAAAGTCCATGGCGCGGGGCGCGTATGCGGGGTAACTGTAGCAGATCTGGCTCAAGGCGGGAGCCGCTTCATTGAATGTGACACGCTGATAACATCGGTCGGGCTCGTTCCTGAACGCGACCTGCTGGATGGGCTGCTATCGGAAGGGCCGCTGCCGGATTGGCTGTTTCTGTGCGGCAACGCTTGTTTCGTACACGACACCGCCGACGATACCACCTTTGAATCGGAGCGCACAGGCAGCCTCGCTGCGGACTTCGCCTTGCACGGCGTGAGAATGCCCGGCGCCAATCATGGCGACCGGGCTCGATCTGATAGCTTCAGTCCGGCTGAAGCTCTCGCGCATGGCGGCACTGCCGGGCTAAGCGAATCCGGTGAAGTAGTGTGCTGCGCCTGTCCAAAAAGCTGCAGGGCAGTCCTAACTTCCGGCGGCTGGCAGGGTCTTTGCTGCGGAAGGGACTCCCCGGACATTGGATAATCCATAACTGTTCAGGTACCCCGTCCAGGCGCTATGTCTCGAGTCCCCCGCCCTCAATAGAATCGTAATCTTCGAGCAACTGCTCAGCGCCCGGCTCGCCAATTATCTCAACCGTCCTCAGCGTCCTGTTGATGGCTCTCGTCCGCCTCCCGACTATCTCTTCAAGGGTCTTGTCAGCCGTTTGTATCTGCCTGTGGGCCCTGTCGAGCATCTCGCTGAACTTGTCAAACTCGGACTTTACAGCTCGCAGCGTGTCCCAAACTTCTTGCGAGCGCTGCTCGATTGCCAGGGTTTTAAACCCCATTTGGAGCGAAGCCAGAAATGCCGATAATGTCGACGCTCCAACGACAGTAACTTTATACTTATCGCGCAGCTCTTCAAACATAACCGGATTCTGGACGACTTCCGCATAAAGCCCTTCGGTCGGAAGGAACATAAGCGCGAAGTCAGTCGTCTTCGGCGGAAGTACATATTTTTCGTATATATCTTTCGCAAATGTCCTTATTTTCTGCGCGAGCGACTTCCTCGCGTCTTCGATCGCCTGCTTCTCCTCCGCTTCGAGCAGCCGGTTATAGTCTTCTATCGGGAACTTTGAGTCGATTGGCAGAAGGAGCGGTTCATCCCCGCTGCCCGGCAGCTTTATCGCGAACTCGACCCGCTTGTTATCCGCGATTTCGACGTTCACTTCATACTGGCTCGGGGCGAGTATATCGGACAACAGCTTCTCAAGCCTGACCTCGCCGTAGGTTCCACGCTCTTTGACATTTGTGAGCGCGTTTCTCAGGCTCTTTGCGTCTGCAGCAAGGTTCTTCATCTCCCCAAGCCCCTGCTGGACGCTGTCGAGCTGCTTGCTGACAAGTTCAAAAGACTGCGCCAACCTCGTCTCTAGCGTTTTCTGCAGCTTCTCGTCAACAACGTTTTGCATTTGCTCAAGCCGCTTTTCATTGCTATCCTGGAGCGATTTTATTTTGCTCTCAAGCATCGCGTTCACTTTTTCAGTATTATCGGCGTTCCCCCGCTGGATCGACGACAAGCGCGAGTCCAACTGCTCCCCGAAATCGCGCAGTTGCTTGTTTGTTTCATCTCGCGCTGCCTGCAGAGCCGTGCGCGTCTGCTCCTGGTTAGCGGACAAACGGGCGTCGACCTGAGCCTGGAACCTGCTGTGCAGTTCGTTGGTCTCTGCCCTGCTCTCCTGCAGGGTCTTATTTACGCTTTCCTGGATCATGCCGAAACGCTTAAACTGCTCCGTGGCGCTGTCTCCCAACTGCTTTGCGACGCCATCGCGCTGCTGCTCGCCTTGCTGCTTGAGCAGTGCTGCGATCTCTTCCGCCCCCGTCCCTTTTCTGCCTTTTATCAGTAGAATCGCGATTATCGCAACAACCAGAATAACGTTGATGGAGCCGAGTATCACATTTGCAGACATACTTATCCTCCTAATGAGCAAGGAGCACCGGGGGTAGTTAATCTCCGGTGCTTCCTCTATGAGATGGTTCGCCCGACAAAAGTACGGTCGCCGAACTATGTCTTGCTGATTTTCTTCGCGAAGGGCCCGAGGACCGGCAGTTCCGTGTGCTTGTAACCGTAAGCCTTTAGGGCGACGATTACGGCGAGGGCTGTCGCGCCTGCGGCAATGAGATAGGTCACTATGCTCAGGATTGTGACACCGGTCGCGCTGCCGGTGACGGTGGGCAATCCGAACAGTCCCCCCGAATAAACGACTTTAGGCCTGATAATGATTATAATAATCTGGATAATAATCGCCGGCACCGCGCGAGCTACGCCGATGCACAGCGCCTGCGCTGCGTGGAATTTCACGAAGACGCTTTGCTTTTCGAGGAAGAGGAACACGAGCGGTCCCGCCCATGCCAGCCAACTGCCGTATGGTATCCATGAGAGGAGTACCATCGCGCCATAGATAATGAGTATGGCTATGTTCGCCTCCAGTCCCAGCGAGGACTTGTGCCTCGGGTAATCCGCTCCGGGCAACGTTACGCCCATCTGCGGCTGGCCCGGCTGCTGGTAGCCCTGTTGCGGATAGCCCTGCTGGGGCTGCTGGTACTGCTGCTGTTGCTGGTACTGCGGCTGCGCGTACTGCTGTTCCTGCGGTTGCTGGTACTGCGGCTGCGCGTACTGCTGCTCCTGCGGTTGCTGGTACTGCGGCTGCGCATATTGCTGCTCCTGCGGTTGCTGGTACTGCGGTTGCGCGTACTGCTGCTCCTGCGGTTGCTGGTATTGCGGAGCTTGCGGCTGCGCGTACTGCTGCTCCTGCGGCTGCTGGTATTGCGGAGCTTGCGGTTGCGCGTACTGCTGCTCCTGCGGCTGCTGGTATTGCGGAGCTTGCGGCTGCGCGTACTGCTGCTCCTGCGGCTGCTCTATCGCTTGCCCGCAAGCCGGGCAGAAGGCTTTGCCGTCCTCTACTTGCGCCCCGCAGTTTCTACATATCGCCATATAACATACTCCTCCTACAACGTATTATTGCGCGTTATGCGCCTTGAAGCCCTAATCTTTCCTAGCGCCGCAAGCAGGGCAGAACTTGCTGCCTGGAGTCATAGCGGCTCCGCATTGATCGCAGAAAGCTTGCGACTGCTGAGGCGGCGCGTATTGCTGCGGTTGCTGCTGCTGGTAGCCTCCCTGCTGCGCGCCGAACTGCTGTTGTTGCGGCTGCTGATCCTGCTGCTGGTAGCCCCCCTGCTGCGCTCCGTATTGCTGCTGCGTTTGCTGGTAGCCGCCTTGCTGCGCCCCATACTGCTGCTGCGTTTGCTGCTGGTAACCGCCCTGCGCGCTTTGCTGCGCAGATCCGCCCTTTTTCTTCTTGCTTGATATCACGATGATGACAACGACCAGCGCGATGACCACCACAGCGCCCGCTATGATGATAATCAGCATAGTCGTGGACAGCCCTCCGGAATCATCGTTTGCGGTTCCGGAGCCTATAGGAGGTATTGTGATAGGCGACTCGCTGGCTGATACAGATGGAGTGTCCGAGACGGGAGGCGCTTGCGATGTTGACTCACTAGGCGTTTCCGGCGGCGGTGTAGAAGAAGGCGGGTTCGCGTCATACGCCGCGCGTGAATCGGCGAGCAGTTCCTGAACAACCGGGTAGCCGGGGTTCGTCTCGTTGATGCCTCTCAACAGATCCAGCGCGGTCGCGTAATCGCCGGAGTTGTAGCACGAAAGAGCTGTCTTGAAGTCTGATGTGAACTTACTCTCTGTGGGGGTGATGTTCAGTTCATGCAGGTACGTCTTAACTGTACTGATCGGCACCGAGAAGTAGAAACCGGCAATGCCCGCTCCTGAATCGTCGATGAGGCCGAATGTGTTAATCCCGACGACTTCGCCCTTCGCGTTGAATAGTGGCCCGCCTGAGTTGCCGCCATGTATCGCCGCGTCGTGCTGAATGATCGCGCCGCCGTCATACCATTGCTTCTTCGCGCTGACGATCCCCTGCGTCAGCGTCGGTTCCTGCGCTGCCTGCGGCGCTTCAACGACGCCTGACATGGTAGCCGCGTACGGGTAGCCCATCGCGTATACCTGATCTCCTGTACGAAGGTCGTTGTCGTCTCCGAGCGGCACTGTCGGGAAGTTGCTCCCGTCGAGTTTGAGTATCGCTACGTCCTTGGATGATTCGGGAATGCCGATCTTGCGCAGGTCAAGCCTTACGCCCTTCGCGCTGATATCGGATCCGGGCTGCACATTGCCCATAAAGCAGTAGTAGGCAGTCGACAGGCTATCTATTTCCATGCTGTATGTCATGAGGTCGTAGTACGCGTTGGCGATGCTGAGCCACTCGTCCTCGTCCATGTAGTAGCCTTCTCTGCGCATTTCCGCTTCGAACTTATCTGCGAAGTCAATAGCTTCCCTGACGAGCCCCTGGCGTGCAAAGCCTTGCTTCAGCTCATCCTCGTCGCCGTAGACCACGTGCGCGTTGGTGACGAGGTATCCGTCAGGCGTGATGATAAAGCCTGTCCCCAAGGCTCCCGCGCTCATGTACTCCGTATAGCGGTTGCCTGTGTAGAAGGCATAGTCTATCATGTTCTCCGACATCAGGTAGATCATCAAAGGGTAGTACATGTCCGCTGTGAAGATGCCTTCGTTGATGTACCACCAGGCTGCGTACTCCAGGTCCTCATAGAAGCTGTTCATGAGGTCTATTTCGTACCATGTGACATAGGCGGTCCATTCTGTATACATCATCACAACGCCGGGTTTATTCACAGTCGCGAGGGTTCTGGTGTCCATAGTCGCCGAAGCCGATAAAAGGCCGGGCAAAGCAACGAGTATCGCTATTGTCAGGGCTAGCGTGAGTATCGCTCTTGCTTTTTTTATCATGTTGCGCGTCCTCCTTAATTTCGTCACTCGCATTATACACTACCTGAGCCTGATTGGCAAAACATTTTTTATCAATCTCCGGGCAAAATAATTCGTTTCGAAGCCCTTTTCTGTTCAGGTACCCACGTTCGGTATGCGGGCTAGCCGATGACGCTCCTCGCGACAAACGGTGAGATGAATTCTTCCTGAGGTGGCGATTTAATACTGTCGCTGTTATTGAATAACGTCGCGGAGTACAGGAAAAGGACGTCCTGATCCGTAAACTCGATAAAGGCGCCAAGCAGATCCGGGCGGATATATCGCAGGTCTACCAGCGTGACGGCGCTGTATCCCGGCAAAAGCAGCGGCGCCAGCGAGCTGGCGTATGAGTCGCGGAAAATTACCAGTTCCCTGCCGGAAGGCTCTTGCGGGTTTTCGGCCCTGATAATCGCCTGCGGCCCCTGCATGAACAGGCTGTACGAGTCGACGCCCCCCAGTTGATCCTCGGCATACACGCACAGCTCCACCCCCGGCTGTTCTATGCTTGACACAGCGGCGTTCTTTGTGAATGAACTCTCAAGATATAAAAGGTCGTCCGGCTTGACGTTCAGCGCGGACTGCCCGTAATACACCCCGTAGAACGGGGAGAAAACTTCTGTCGTATAAATGCCCGAATCGAAGCTCGCAGCAGAGCCGAAGCTTTCGTAAATCGCGTCGACGACAGCCCCGATCCTGTCCTGCCGCCAGTGCGAGTCTGTCATGTAGAAACAGTCGAGCGTCAGCTTGTCAAATAAGTCGATCTCTTCGATGCCGTCGCGGAGGCAGGTATAAACGAAAGCGGACAGTTCTTTATAATCCATTACGAGATGCCGGGTTTCGCCGAGATAATAGTTCTTATCAGGGACGAATGCGCATCGAGCCTCAATACCGGCCGGCAGAGTGTCATAGACATAGTTCAGGACGTCGCACAGCCGTCTCGCGCTGTTGAAATTGGTCGGGTACTCCGTTTTGAACACCTGATCCCCAACTACGAAAATTGCGTTATTATCCGACTTGAACCATACTTTTGTGTCGAATACCGCCTTCAGCCTCCTATAGCGTTCCCTGAATGCGATCTGGTCCACGGAGTAGTTGTCAAACCCGTCCATGCTTTCTTTGCTTAAAACAGCGGGGATGCTGATTTCAGGAAACTGCGCGAGTTTCCTTCTCTCGCTGAAGGAGATTACGTCAGCAGGTTTGAATATGTTTATAACCAGGACAGCGAATAGTATCCCAAGAAAAAGCGTAACATGGGAGAGATCCGCAAAACTTATTTTTCTCTTCATAACTCTCTTCTCTCTTCCTCTCTAAAACCTGAAATACAGGAAAGGATTGAAAGACGAGTCGACAAGGTACGCGGTGACTATCACCAGCAATGCTGCGGTAAACACCGGATAAACCGACTTGACCGCAGCACTGAGCCCGGTATGTTCGCGCGCCTTGACGACGAGATTTTTGAGCAGCGGCGTCGAACCGATCACAGCCGCTATCAGCACGACTTTATAGCTGTCTAAATAGTATAGCGATTCAGTCGTCGCGAGAGGCAGCGAGGAGAACGAGAACAGCCCTTTGATGAAGTCGAAAATCCCCTGCGCCGTCTCGATGTGAAATATCACAAAACTGATCATCACGATAAAGAGGCAGTAGAACCTGGACAGCACGGCAGGCAGCTTTTGCAGCCATTCGTACAGGAACAGCTTCTCTATAACCAGCAGCACGCCGAAGTATAGCCCCCATATCACGAAGTTCCAGGATGAGCCGTGCCACAGGCCTGTGCAGAACCAGACTATCGCGATGTTTCTGACCCACTTGAGTTTCGAGACCCTGTTACCGCCCAGCGAAATATACACATATTCGCGGAACCACGTTCCCATGGATATGTGCCAGCGCCTCCAGAACTCTGTTATGCTCTTCGATATATAGGGATAGTTGAAGTTTTCCAGGAACGTGAACCCGAATATTTTCCCCAGCCCTATAGCCATATCCGAGTATCCGGAGAAGTCAAAATATATCTGCAGCATAAAGGCTATTATCGCCAGCCAGTACATGAGCACCGAGGGATCCTTTGCCGTCAGCGCGAGCTTGTTCAGCTCCCCGAGCGCGTTTGCGATGAGGACTTTTTTCCCCAGCCCGATAACGAACCTTCCCGCGCCGGATGCAAAGCCTTCGAGAGAGTGGGTCCTTCCTTTTATCTGGTTCGCAATCGTCTGGTAGCGCACTACCGGGCCCGCGACCAGTTGCGGGAACATGGAGACATACGCCATAAAGTCCGCGGGGTTCTTCTGCACCTCGGCTTCGCCCCTATACACATCTATCGTGTAGCTCATAGTTTGAAACGTGTAAAAGCTTATCCCGAGAGGCAAAGGTATCCCCAGGGCGGGGATGCTTGACCCCAGCAGCGAGTTTATATTCGCTATTATGAAGTCGGAGTACTTGAAGAACATGAGTATGAGCAGGTTCATCGTAACGGAAAATGCCAGCGCTGCTTTCGCCGCGCCTCTGCCTTTGTATCTCCCGATTACTCGGCTTGCCGTGAAGTCCATGAGCGACGAGAACACAAGCAACACTACGTACTTTGGCTCGCCGTAAAAATAGAAAAACAAGCTCGCAAGGAGCAATATCACATTGCGAAGCTTGCGCGGCACAAGGAAGTATACCGCGATGACGACAGGCAGGAAATAGTACAGGAACGGGATGCTTGAAAAAAGCATAGCCTCAACCCAGTTTCAAAAACGCTTCGCGGTAATCCGGGCCGTTCGGGCTCAGCACCAGCATGACGATGTTGCCGATGTTCTCGACGACGACTTCTTCCCTCGTTACGCCGTTGCAAATCCATTTCATCGGATCAATGTTTTCTTTGATTTCTTTTTTCACGTTATCCACATTTGACCCCGGCGCGAGCCTCAAGAGCACGACGGAATGAGCAATCGAGCCAATCATAGCTTCGGAGGCTATCCCTTCCGTGAAAGGTATTCCTCGAGCCCCGATGTAGTATACGATCCCGCTTTCAGGGAAGGGCATATCCTCAGAGAGGGTCATGTTGCCCACGAACGGCACGACAACGGAGTCATCGAGATTGTTGTAGATCATTTCCATTATCGTTTCGAGGCTTTCATCGGCAATCGAGCCGGAAGGCGTATCCGGGCTTCCGTCAGTCTCGGGTGGCGTACTCTCGGGCGGTTCCTCCGTCGCGCTGGCGGAGGGCGTCGGCGTCACCGGAGATGGCGGTGCGGAAGTTTCCTGGCCGCCTGTTGTCTCCGAGGTTTCAGGAGTCTCAGGCGCCTTCTCAATTTCGCCCGTTGTTGGCGGCGTCTCTGTCCCGCCGGGATCGACTGCATTCCCGGTGGAGGGGGGCGTTTCAGGTTTCGGGTCAACGCTCACGCTCGGCGACCCACTTGCGCTCTCGGTAGCCTGCGCGCCGCTAGATACGTCCGGGCTCGCGGTTGGTTCAGACGCCTGCGGGCCATTGTCTATTTTTTCACAGCCGGCCGCACAGGCCAGCAGCGCAGCGACGCAAACAATTATGATGAGTTTTCTCATTTCGCATTCATCTCACTTTCGGAGTAATATCCATATTTTTAGACGTTTTTGCTTGTCCTGCCATAGTATAACTGCCACCGCAAACAAAGTCAAACTATTACTGCAATTAATCTACACCTTCCGGGGCATTGTTACTATTCAGTGCCTCGGTGAGGTCGTTGCTAAGGGGGGCGGGATTCGAACTCGACACGCCTCTCACCGGCTATCTTTTGTGCTTTTTTCTCCGTTTTCATTGCCTTGCGACAGCAAGGCTGCTTCAAACGAAGCAAAAATCCCTAAAATCTATCTCGGTGAGAGGTGCTTGCAGTTATCGCAACGCGGTTTTTACCCATGCAATGACAAAG